>Ga0265329_10000338_pt1 | contig 24607 bp, 25 predicted proteins | sample 41627metaG_FD_202091 | JGI IMG/M metagenome (GOLD analysis project Ga0265329, IMG submission 202091) | Rhizosphere microbial communities from Carex aquatilis grown in University of Washington, Seatle, WA, United States - 4-16-27 metaG | ecosystem: Host-associated > Plants > Roots > Rhizosphere...
TCTCGTCGGCTTGAGCATGATGATCTTCTTGCTCATCGGAACCCCGTGCATGGCCACCGTGGTAGTCACGCGCCGGGAATCTGGCAAATGGGGCTACGCCCTGCTGCAGCTGGGTGGCCTGACGGGCATTGCCTATGGCTTGTCTTTGGTGGTGTACCAAGTGGGTCACCTATTCATGTGAACGAGGAAGTGTCATGGAAAACGTCATCGTGTTTGTCATCGTGGCTGCGGCGGGCGCGTGGGGAGCCTTTCGCCTCTTGCACAAACGCAAGGCAGCGTCGTGTAGTTCCGGCTGCGGCGGCTGTAGTTGCCCGAGCAAGCCGCCAAGTTCTCTCGTGACCCTGCGGCGCTAGCTTTCCATCACAAAACCACCCGGACAAGCCGCGAACGTGCACACGAATCTGAAACAAGTTCATCTCGACGATTCTGCCACTGGCGATCTGCGCTGCGATTGTGGCAAGTTGCTGGCACGGGTTCTGCGAACGGTCCTCGAACTCAAGTGCCCGCGCTGCAAGCGCGTGGTACTGGTGGTCGGCGGAAAGCGCTTCGAAGTAGCCGGCGCCGGCCCATGTACATGCAAGGAAGATCGAATAGCGGAAGACTAGCCCTCGGCCTGGCTGTCGTGTCCCTGCACCTCATACTTGCCGTTTTCATGGACGAGGCGGCGCGCGCCGACGAAGCTCTCCCACCGGCACCGATGCCGGTGGGACCCGCCAGCTCCACGGCCTCGGCTTGGGGTGGATGGTACCTTGGCGGCCACGTCGGTTACGCCCATGGGAAAGCAAGCAGCACGCTTTCCAACTCGCCGGTGCCAAGTGCAAGCAGCTCGTTTGGAAGCCTCTACGGCGGAGCGCTGGTTGGCTATTCCGTTCAGCTCCACTCCAGGCTTCTGCTCGGGGTTGAAGCCGATGTTTCCTTTCCCAACTTCCTCGACGACGATGACTTGGTTTCATCACGCCCGACATCCGCCGGCAGCGTCGCGGAGAGAATCGACCTCCTCGGCCACGCGCGCGGCCGGTTTGGCTACGCGTTCGATCGGTGGTTGCTCTACGGCGCGGGTGGCTTTGTTTGGTCCCTGGGGCGATTTACGCAAAGCTCGGGTCAGCCCCCGACGGACGACGAGCGCTTCCACTTCCGCCCCGGCTGGACCGCGGGCGCGGGCGTCGAGTTCGCCTTTGCCCCGCGCTGGACCACGAGACTCGAATACGTCTACGACCGGCTGGCACAGGCCAACGCAACCTTTGCCCCTGGCGCCAGCGCCGAATCGACGGTGGGCCTGCACAGCGTGCGACTGGCGCTCGACTGGCGGCTCCACGCGCCCGGTATCGATGAACCTTGGCAGGCGCTCACCGTTCCTTTGGCCGGCGGCGGGCGCACCTGGAGCATCCACGGTCAATTCACCTACGTCGAGCAGGGCCACTTCGGATTCCATTCACCGTATGAAGGCTCAAGCAGCCTTTCCGGCGGGAGCCAGATGCGCAACACCGCGAGTGCGACCGTGTTTCTCGGCCGGCGCTTGTGGCGCGGCGGGGAGATCTACTTCAACCCCGAACTGATGCAGGGCTTTGGTCTGAGCGACGTGCACGGGGTGGCTGCCTTTCCCAACGGAGAGGCGCAGAAGTCGAGTTTCCGATTCCCGCGCTTCAACGCCGCGCGGTTGTTCCTGAGCCAGACCTTCGGGCTTGGCGGTGGCAAGGAGAGCATCGAGGACGGACCCAACCAGATCGTCGGCGAACGCAGCATCTCGCGCCTCACCGTGACCGTTGGCAAGTTCGCGGTTCTCGACTACTTCTTGGTCAGTTCCTACGCTGGCGAGCCGCGCACGGCGTTCCTGAACTGGAACGCCTATGGCGGTGGATCGTACGACTGGACCATGGACAGATTGAGCTGGACCTGGGGCGGGCTCGTCGATCTGAATCAGAAGTGGTGGGCTTTCCGGGCCGGATATTTCCTGCTCCCCGAGGTGTCCAATTCCAACACCTTCGACACCCACATTCCAGAGCGCGGACAGGTCACGGCCGAACTGGAGCTGCGCTCGCCGCTTGCCCAGCCAGGCAAGCTGCTCCTCTTCGGATGGCTGAGTCACGGCAACATGGGAAGCTACGCAGACGCGCTTGCCGAGCCTTCCTCGACGTCTAGCTATCCGGACATCACCCTGACCCGGCAGGAACGGACCAACTACGGGTTCGTGGTTAGCGCCGAGCAGGCGATGACGGCCGAGCTGGGCCTGTTTTCGCGCGTGAGCTGGAGTCCTGGGCGTACCGAGATCATGGGTTGGACCGATTGTGATGAAAGCCTATCGGTGGGCGCCGCACTGAAAGGGCGGTATTGGCGGCGCCCCAGCGACACACTCGGCGTGGCGTGGGTTGCGGAAGGGCTGTCAGCGATCAGCCGCCAGTACTTCGCCGACGGTGGCATGGGAATCCTCATCGGTGATGGCAAGCTGAACTATCGTCCCGAGATGGTTCTCGAAACCTACTATGCCGTCAGCCCGGTCAGGTGGGCAGCCCTGACCTTCGACTATCAGCTCATCGCGAACCCTGGCTACAACGCCGACCGCGGGCCTGTCTCGATCTTTTCCGGCCGTCTTCATGCCGTGTTTTGACCAGGGCAGATCCATATCTACCCACCGATTGGTAACAATTTCGTCCCGGCTAGACTTCGGGTGAGTCTCACGGGGTGAGCCGTGCTAGACGCAGGAGCCGTGTCGACTTGCAAGAGCATTTACTCCCTTTCCAAAGTCGCGCTCGCGCTTGTTGCGGGTGCGGCGAGTCTGTCATTGCCGGCCTGGGCAGAGTCTGCTGCCACGGAAGCCACTCCCGCTGCCCCCGCCGCCATCGAGGTTGACCGTCGCCCTGCCTGGCTGGCTCGGGCACTGCGACCCGAAGATTGGAACGTGAACTTCCAGGCCACGTACATCTGGCAGATGCACCCATCCTTCGTGACCCAAATTCCCGACGGACTCCACAGCCTTAGCTCGCAACGCGAGACGGGCGATACGCTGACGGCGACGTTTTTTCTGGGATACCGACCCTGGCGCGGCGCCGAGTTGTTCTTCAACCCGGAGATGATTCAAAGCGTTCCCATGTCCAACCTGCACGGGCTCGGCGGCCTGAGCAACGGCGAGAATCAAAAGACGGGTGACCCGACCGTGCACCTATACAGTGCGCGGGCTTTTTTGCGCCAGAGTATCAAGCTCGGTGGAGACGAGACGCCCGTCGAGGCGGGAGCGAATCAGTTTGGCGGACAGGTGTCTTCGCGTCGCTTGGTCGTCACCGTCGGGCAAATGGCGCTCATCGACGTGTTCGACAACAATGCCTTCGCGCACGACCCGCGCTCCCAGTTCTTCAACTGGGCCCTGATGGCGGGCGGCGCTTCGGACTACGCGGCGGATGCGCGCGGCTACACCGTGGGGTTCGCGGTCGAATACTATCGCGACGACTGGGCTCTCCGGTTCGGTCATTTCGCGCAGCCCAAGGAGTCCAACGGACTCGCCCTCGACTACCGGCTGTGGGCTCACTTCGGGGAGAATCTCGAAGTCGAGCACCAACACGCCCTTTGGGGACGCACGGGCAGCGTACGCGCAATGACCTTCCTCAATTACGCCAGAATGGGCGGTTTTGGCGACGCGCTTGCCTATGCTGCCTCAACCGGAAGCACGCCCGCGGTCGCCGACGTGCGCCGAGATCGAGCGAAGCTCGGTTTTGGGGTCAACTTCGATCAGAGCCTCAGTCGCGATGCAGGTTTCTTCGGCCGCTACAGCTGGAACGACGGGCGAACTGAAACCTATGCCTTCGCCGAGATCGATCGCTCCCTGACCGCGGGTCTGGCCATGCGTGGGCGGATATGGTTTCGCCCGCGCGACCACATCGCGGCCGCGTTCGTGCAGAACGACCTCTCGGATCCACACCGCGACTACCTCGCGGCGGGTGGTCTGGGGCAGTTTCTTGGCGACGGGCAGCTCAGCTACCGGCCCGAGAGGGTGTTCGAGGCCTACTATTCGTTCAATGCTCTCGCCGGCATGTGGCTGACCCTTGATGGCCAATACGTCGTGAATCCCGGCTACAACGCCGATCGCGGGCCGGTCAAGTTCCTCGGCGTGCGCCTGCACATCGAGATCTAGGCCGCCCTTTCTTCACCGAGGAAGAGGTTCTGGATTTCGCCGAGCAGGGAGAGGACCTCCTCGGCAATGGTCTGCAAGGCACCTGGCGATAGTCCGACGCGTTCGCGGACATCTGAGCTTACCCGCGACAGCCGATACTCACCGTTCGAACCGAGATCCAGGGTTTGGACCAAGAGATCCGCCAGGTGAACGACGGCGGTGGCGGGCGTGTGGCCGCGCGACCCCGCGGAGTGATGGTTGGCCGTGGCATCGCGGTAAAAGGGCGGCAGCGTCCACGAGGTCATCAGCGCGGCACCGACCGCGGCGTGGTCGCAGCCAAACACCGCGCGCTCGGTTTCATCGAGGGGTTTGTCGCTCTCGCGATGCCGCTCCAGCGCCAGTTGCGACCGCTCGGGAAGCAGCTGGTACATGGCCAAGCTGCCGATGTCGTGCAGCAGGCCCGCCACGAAGAAGCGTTCGACATTGGTCTCGCGCCGCACACGCGCGATGGAGCGCGCTGCAATGCTGCACGCCAGGCTGTGCCGCCAGAAGGACTTCATGCCCACGAGGTGCGAGTCGATGCCCTTGAACTGGGATAGTACCACCGTGGCCAGCACCAGATCGTGCAACTGGCGGGTGCCGATGATGCGAACCGCCTCCTCGATGCCCTCCACGCGGCGGGAAAACCCGTAGAAGGCACTGTTGGCGATACGAAGCAGGCGAGCGCACAGGGCTTGGTCGTAGCTCAGGATGGTGCCGATGAGAGCCGTCGAGCTGGATGGGTGATTGATGGCTTTGTCGACCTGGAAGTAGATGTTGGGCAGCGAGGCCAAGGTGCCCACGCGCGCGACGACGGTTTCCGGGCTGATGGCCGGGCCCAGCGGATTGCGCGCCGGGAGCGGTTTCCCAGGACGTGCCGGCGCGGGCGCGGGGCTTTCCGCGTCGGTCCGGGGCGCGAGACGTTGCGCGACGGCCATGAGTTCGGCCACCGTGGGATTGGCTGGATCTTCGCTGCCGAAGAAGCGCAGGAACTCCTTCGAGGACGCGTCGCCGGCGGGCGGCGTATTCGTCGCCTGCGCCCGATCCCGAATCGGTTCCGGCCCGGCAGCCTGTAGGTTGGGCAAAGACATCACGACTCCCCTAGTCTGGTTATCGGCAGAAGCGCCAGAACCTTGACGATGAAATCGCGATGTGTCAATACGACCCATCAGAGCGCCATGGACTCAGTTTCGACATGCGGACGTGTCGCCCGTGCAACCGATACAGGCGTATTCCTCGTCGCTGCAAACGGCCACGGGGTTTGCGGAGCTGTTGCCATTCGGTTCGCAAGTAAAAGTGACCTTGTGGTCTACGCATGCGCTCATGGCGTTCATGGTTGAGCTGCAATCCGGGTAGTCTGCCCGGTAGACCTGGCACGCTTGCTTGCAGGTGACGGCAAAATCGACGGCCGTTTTCGAACAGCCTGCGCGCACCTGTCGGTCGCAGTTGGATTCGCAGGTCTTCTCGCTTCCCGGCGTGCTGGGCCCGACAAAACAGGCTGGGACAGCCAAGAACAGCGCACCGAAAAGCCATCGGCCAAGGCGCGCTTCTCTGGCAATGACCATCGAACGCATAGGCTTCGCGGAGATTTTACCAGCAAAGACCTTTTTCGGTGGCGTTGATGATTCCATTCCCTACATTAGAAGGAGTGCGGAAGAATCATGCTGGAGCAGTATCTAATCAAGAACACAACAAGGGAACAGCGAGAGAGGATAATCAGGGATTCTCTCGGATGCGGCGGAGGCGGCTGTGAAAATTGCTCTTCCTGCGGAGTGTATGGGGCGGGAGATCCGTTGGACATGTATCAGCCGTATGTCGACGGGCTGAAGGAAATTGAGGATATCAATAGGGAGTTCAGGGCGAGGTATTTCCGCTAGGGGGTAGCAGTCGGGCCTGCTACCGTGGACACGTCTTCAGCGCGGCCCCTGGATCGGGAGCACGATCTTGTCGCATTTCATTCGGGTCGGCCGCTGGTCCTTGGGAAACGTATAGATCAACTGCCGCGCGCGATCCTGCCCTGGAGCAATGGCTTCGGATCGGTCGGCGGCGGTATTCACCTCTGCCTCTGCCTCCGCGGGCCGACCGACGACCAGAGGTTTGCAAGCCACGCCCTTCCCCTCCAGGGAGCACGTGTCGTACGAAAACGTCTGTTCCTCACCGCTCTCGTTCTTCACCGTCACAAGGGTCCAAATGAGCTTTTCGCCCGAGTCGGAAGTCACGCGGACCCCCCCCTCGCCGATGTACTCGTCGGGACCTTCCTTGACCTGGCCAAGGGTAATGCCCCACCCGTCTGCCTGCTTGGACACAGGGGTGGTCATCAGCAGGGCCGAGGAACACGCCGAGAATCCGCCAAGGGACATGCCAAGCAAAATCATCGTACTGACAGGACGCATGGATCTCATTTGCATTCCTCCAAGTTTCAGCAACGGACGTTCACCTGAAACTTCTAGGACAACGGTCGGCCAAAGACAAGCAGGAGGTGGCCTATGCGCGGCAAGTCGGTGCATTGGCTCCCTGCAGGTATCCCGTGCATCCAAAAGCCAGAGAGGTGAGTCTTGTCGCAACTACGGGTTCAAACATTCTCGGTTTCCATCGACGGCTTTGGCGCAGGTCCTAGGCAGGACCTGGAGCATCCGCTGGGCGTGGGTGGGCCCGAGGCTTTCGACTGGGTCTTCCACACGCGAACCTTCCAAAGGATGCACGGCGCCGGCGAGGGTGAAACCGGCGTGGATGACGATTTCTGCGCGCGAGGGTTCGAGAACATTGGAGCGTGGATCCTCGGCCGCAACATGTTCGGCCCCGTCCGAGGTCCTTGGCCTGACGACAACTGGCGCGGCTGGTGGGGCGAAGAGCCGCCCTACCATGTCCCGGTCTTCGTGCTAACCCATCATGCGCGGGCGCCGCTCTCGATGAAGGGCGGGACGGAGTTTCGCTTCGTCACGGAAGGAATCGAAGCCGCGCTCGCGCAAGCCAAAGCGGCGGCGGGCGACAAGGACGTGCGCTTGGGGGGCGGCGTGGCCACGATTCGCCAGTATCTCCGCGCCCGCCTCATCGACGAGCTCCACCTCGCCATCTCGCCGGTCCTGCTCGGCGAAGGCGAGCACCTCTTCGGCGGCCTCGATTTGCGGGCACTCGGCTACGTGTGCACGAAGCACACGGCCGGTGGCCGCGCCGCTGCTCACGTGATTCTGCAGAAGCAACCGTAGCGGAGATCAGGATGGGACGCTTGGTCCCGAACAGAACGACGACGGCAATTTCGTGGCTGGTCTCAGATTCTTGAGAGCGTCTTCAATGACTCCTGGCAGAGATGCGGCGAGAATCACGGCTTTGAACGCTCGCTGAGAGCGCCCCAGTTGATGCTTGCAGACTGGCGAAAGCACGGTGCGATCGTCGGCATGTAGATTGCTTCATGGCCGGGATGCGGAGGACCAATGAAGAATGTAGCTTTGGGGATCGTGGCCCTGCTGGCTGCAATGCAATCTCACATGGAGTAATTGAGGCCAGGGCGGCGAGGTTTCCGGGGGCAGGCGGTTGGTTGCGCGAAAAGGTACCCAGACGAAAAGGGATCGCAGTACCCTGGGAGTCGACCCGAAATGAAAAGGTGTACACATGCGCGAACTGGTTTTTCGCCTGGGGATCTCTGCCGTGCTGCTTGCTGCCTGCGGTGGCAGCTCGAAGACAACACCTGGCCCCGGACTCGACGGCAGTAACACGATTTCCGGGCCCGATGCCAGCACGGGCGCGTGCGCGAACCTGGCTTGCCTGAAGCAAGTAGGGGATTTGATGCTCGGCTGCGCGGGCGGCGGAACCTGTATCTTGCAGCAGGATTTGACCGCGACACCGACGAGCAGCAGCCAGTGCTACGACAATGGAGTCAAGATCCTGGCGACTGTGCAAGTGGCATCGGGATCGACCAGCTACCAGACTCGCACTTACAACGTGAAGAAGAACGACGCCCTCTGCTACACCCGGACCTTGGCAAGCGGCTCTTCGCTCACCGATGGTGGTCTCGTCTATGGGATAGACGCCACTTTGCAAGACGCGGCTGGGAAGACGCTGGCAACCGCCCACCTGGACGAGAACAACGTCGCCACCGTGACCTGCCCTGGCGGCGATCCAACCGTATTTACAGCCTCCTGCGGCTACCCCTCCCTTGCGGTCAACGGCGCGTATGCCACCCTGGGCACCTCGCCCCCGACATGCACCGCCGGCACCTGTAGCTTCTAGCGAGCAGCCTGTGTTCGCCAGGCACCTCGTCAACTGGTCACGCGTGTTGAAGCGCTCGGGCGTGAGCCTTGTTCAATACGGAGGTCGGCCAGGGAGCTTGTCACGCGGCCGGTTTCGGCAGGGCACACGAAGGCGCAGGAACCGCAGCCGTGAGAAGTCCAGGCGCCAGGTTTCGCTCTCGCGAATGCTGATTTGGGCTCTGCTAGGGAAGGCTCCTCTGATAGCCTGACGTCGTGGATACTTTGTCCTGCGTGAACCGCAACCAGGATGCCCTGGCCCGGTACGTTTCGCTTCGTCGGACCCAGGTCAGTCTCAACTCGCAACTCGTCAGCCGATTGGCGAGGCCGACCGTTGTTGGCGCCGCAAAGAGACTCGGTCTTTGGCGTGGCGGCGAGCTACTGCTGGATTCCGAGGGCGTTTGGGCTGCCTTGGTGGATTTCTGCCTCTACGACTGCTACCTCGGTGGACGAAACGCCATCGCTCGATACGAGGCGGCGGCTGACCCTGCGCCTGGGACGGAACAGGCCCTGGTCATCGCAGCGATGTCACAGCCGTCGCCGCTGTCTCTCTTTCGGGTCGAGCGCCGGGAGCAGGACGTGGGTGTCGAGGTGCAAGACCTGCTGACCGACGAGATCGCGTTCGTCATGGATCAAGGGTTGGGGCGGACTGCATCGGTAGGAGTCTATCTCGCCACACGTCTGATCCGATTTCGAGCACTCGACGTGAACATGACGAGTGGTGCCGCGTTGGCATTGGAAGATGCGCTTGCGGAAGGAATAGCTGCGGATGTCCACGCGGAAATCGGGAAAGGCGCGGCAAAGGTTCTCGAGAAGATGAACGCGCAAGAACGGTCACGAATAGCTGTTCGGATCTTGCGCGAGGCGCTGGCAGAGGTGTTTGCTGAGGACTGATCTTCGGCTGCTTTTTGACGAAGGCGGCCAGACATCCTGGAATGGGCTATAGTTAGCTCAAAAGGTTGTCCGATGGCTGTAATGGCGCAGAAAATTCCCGAAGAAATCCGAACACCTTCCACGGCGGATTGGAAAGGCGCGGAACGGGAAGGGCGGGCGCTGGAGCAGCGAGCGGCCAATGACCGGGCCGCGCAGGCTAGACAGCCACTGCCCTTTCCAAACCTTTGGGATCGATGGGATCCGACCAAGGTAGATCGGGGCGCCAGTCCAGTTTGAAGGACGAGCAAGCGAGGAACGAGACGTCGCCGCCAAATCCGCAAAGGAACAAGGTGACCGCCTGTCTCTTCAACGCCATCATCGGGTGCTCTGCCCAGCGTGTGGTTGCACAGCTACTGTTCAGGGCAAGCTTTTCGGAAGGGAAAACATCACTCATGATGATCGGGAGATTATCGTAAAGCAGTCAGTGTCGCCCGCCAACTTCCGCTGTCTAGCGTGCGGTCTAAAGCTTGAGGGATACTGCGAACTCGAAGCAGCCAAGCTCGGCGGGCCATACACGAGGACGTCGACCTATTCACCGGAGGAGTTTTACGGTCTGATAGATCCAGACGACCCAGATGAACTTCGTCCCTACATTGAAGACTATCTAGAGAATCTTCGAGAATATGATAACGAGTAAATACTGATGGCGTGAACAATGGAGGCCCCGGCGAATCAATACTCCGCCGGCAGATGTTCCAGCTGCGCCAGCGTGTACACCGGCCCGTCCTTGCACACGTAGCTCTTGCCCGTGTTGCACCGGCCGCATTTTCCCAGGCCGCACTTCATCCTGTTTTCCAGCGTCGTGTAGATCTCGTTCTTGCCGAAGCCTAGCTTCGCCAGCACGGGCAAGGTCAGCTTGATCATGATGGGCGGGCCGCAGACGATGGCGATTGAGTTGGTAGCCGGCGGGGCGATTTGTTCCACGATGTGCGGGACGAAGCCGACCTTGCCGGTCCAGCCGGGCTTCTCGCCGCCGGGATCGACGGTTACTACCAGCTTCATGTCGCTGCGCTTGCCCCAGTCTTCCAGTTCATTCTTGTAGACGAGATCGTTCACGCCGCGGGCGCCGTAGACCACGGTGATGTCTTTGAACCAGTCGCGCAGGTCGAGGCAGTTCCAGATCACGCTGCGCAGAGGGGGCAGGGCGATGCCGCCGGCGACGAAGACGAGATTCTTGCCTTTCCACTTTTCGAGCGGGAAGACGTTGCCGTAGGGGCCGCGGAACCCAATGATGTCGCCCACGTCTTTGTCGGCCAGGGAGCTGGTTACGCGGCCGGTTTCGCGGAAGGTGCACTCGATGTAGCCCTTGCGCGTGGGCGATGAGGCGATGCAGAAGGTGCTCTCGCCTTCGCCGAACGCGCTGTACAGGCCAAATTGCCCGGTGGTGAAGGTGAATGCCTCGCCTTCCCTTGCGTCGGCAAATTCCAGGCGGAAGGTGCGCACAGAGGGCGCCTCGTCGGTGATAGCGGCAATGCGCATGAGGTAGGGCTTGTAGATGTTGGCTTCCATGGCTTAACCCTGTGAGGCGGCTTCTGCTACCTGGGCGAGGTGCTGCTTTAGGTTCATGTCGACGGGGCAAGCGCGCGAGCACTTGCCGCAGCCCACGCAGCCGAGCGTGCCCAACCGCTCGGGGTAGTACGCGAATTTGTGGTACACGCGCTGGCGCCAGCGCTGGCTCTGTTTGTCGCGCGGATTGTGGCCGGAGGCGTGCAAGGTGAAGATGCGCATGCCGCAGCTGTCCCAGGCGCGCAGGCGCTGACCTTGCTTGGTGTCGGCTTCATCTTGAATGTCGAAGCACACGCAGGTCGGGCACACGAAGGCACAGGCGCCGCAGCCGAGGCAGCGCAGGCTCTGCTCGGCCCACAGCGGGCTGTCGAACATGGCGGCGAGTTCTTGTTGCAGGGCCTTGGCGTCGAAGGCGGGTGCGACGGTGGCGGGCGGGACCAGGGCCGCGTCGTCGGCGAGGGGCTGGAACGTGTCTTTGGCAAGGGCAACGAGCGCCTTGCCCTTGTCGGTCAGAACCTCGGCAACGAATCCACCTGCCTTGAGCGGCGAGAGCAGAATGTCGCTGCCCTGGGTGTCGTCGGGGCGCGAGCCGAGCGAGGTGCAAAAGCAGGATTCATCGGCTTGGGTGCAGGACAGACCAACGACAGTCGTGTTGGCCATTCGCGTGTTGAAGAACTTGTCCTTGCTGTCCCAATTGAAGACGACGTCCAGGGCATGGAAGGCGCGCGCTTCGCACGGGCGCAGGCCGAAAAGGACGGTTGGCTGGGCCTGCGGCTCGACGTCTTCGAGCGCGATGTTCTTGCCTTCGAAGCGGTACTTGAGCAGGCGCTCGACCTTGGGGAAGACCACGCCTTTGGCGGAGACGACCGACTGTCCGTTCTGGACAACATCGGCGAAGGTGTTGATGTCGGCGATCTCGATGCGGCCAGCGACCAGCTTGGGGCCGAGCACGCGACGGCCAGAGGCGGTCATCGCTTGCAGGAAGGAGCCAACCGATGTCTCTGTGATTGTGTATCGCTCGCTCATGGCTTCCTACCGGATGAAGGTCTCTTTGTCGTCGGGTTTGAAGGTCGACATGGCGTAGTCGAGCTTGGCGCTGGCGCCGCCCTTTTGGCCGAATTGCCGGCGCACGGTTTGTTCGGCGAAGAAGGTCAGCAGGTGCACGGGAATGCCGACGGGGCAGGCTGCGCCGCAGGTGCCGCACTCCACGCAGCGGCCGGCCAGGTGCATGGCGCGCACCATGTGGTATTCGAGGTTGCCGATGGCGTGGCTGGCGACCGGGATCCATTGCGGCCGGTTGCAGTCCATGGTGCAGCGTTCGCAGTAGCACATGGGGCAGGATGACCGGCAGGCGTAGCACTTCACGCAGCGGCCGAGCTCGTCGGCCCAGAACGCGCGCCGTTCGCCCACCGACATGGCCGTCAGCTTGTCGATCATCTTCTGGTCGGCCTCGCCAATGGCGTCGGGAATCGTGGCGACTGCTTCTTCGATGGCGTCGAATGTCGCCAGCTCGCGCACGCCGCCGTCGACGATGGCCAGCGCGAGGACATTCTCTTCGCGGAGTTGCTTCTCTGCGGCCAATTGCAGAATGCTGCGCAACGTGGACGGAATCGCGACGATGGCTATGCGGCCGAGGGCGCGCACTTCGGCCTTGGTCAAATACGTGGCCAGGTTCTGCGTACACGCGGTGTCGACAACCAAGTCACCCGCGCGCTCGGCTGCGCGTACGAAGATCGGCCGCCGACTTTCGCCGGTTCCTTTGCCGTAGCCAATGACGACCTTGACCGCACTAGCCGCCAGCAGCTCTTTCGCTTTGTTCTGGAGCGCTTCCATCAGACTATTTCCTATTCAATCCCCACGGCCGCTAGTTGCTGCACTTCTTTGTACGGACCAAGGGCGCGCACGGTATTGGTGGCATCGTTGACCAATTCGGCCCACTTTGCGCCCTCGGCGGCAGACACCCACGAGAAAGTCACCCGGCGCAGGTCGATGCCCATGAAGTCGAGCAGGTCGCGGAACACCATCCAGCGCCGGCGCGCGTGATAGTTGCCGGAGGTGTAGTGGCAGTCGTTAGGATGGCAACCTGAAATGATGACGCCGTCCGAGCCACGCGAGAACGCCTTCATCACCAGCATGAAGTCGATGCGGCCGGTGCAGGGCAGGCGAATCACGCGCACGTTGGATTGGTACTTGATGCGGCTGGTGCCGGTGAGATCCGCGCCGGCGTAGGTGCACCAGTTGCACACAAAGGCGGTCATCTTGGGTTCGAATGGGTCGGCCATGGTCAATTCCACGCTCTAGATGGACATCAATTCCGCGAATACCTGTTCGTTGCTAAAGCCTTGCAAATCGATAGCCTTGGTCCGGCAGGTCGATACGCAGGTCCCGCAACCCTGACACAGTCCCGGATTTACCTTCGCAACGACTTTCAGCACGTCGCCGTTGCGGTTCTTGATCGACTCTTCCTCGATGGCCTGGTACGGGCAGGCCGACTTGCACAGGAAGCAACCCACGCAGTGGGAAAAGACTGGCGGCGGCTGGCGGTCGACCACGGCGATGATGGGCTCGCGGGTCAGTTCGGGCTGCGAGAACAAACCCGCGACTTTGACCGCGGCGCCGCTTGCTTGCGCAACGGTTTCGGGGATGTCGCGCGGGGCCTGGCACGCGCCGGCCAGGAAAATGCCGGCGGTGTTGGTTTCCACCGGGCGCAGCTTGGGGTGGGCCTCGGCGAAGAACCTGTACGGGTCGTAGGACACATGCAGCGTCTGCGCCAGCTCTTCCGCGCCGTCTTGTGCTTGCACCGCGGTGGCCAGCACCACCATGTCGGCGCGGATTTCCAGCTGTTCACCACCAAGCAACGTGTCCACACCCTTCACCACCAGTTGCCCGTTGTCTTCGTACACGCGCGACACGCGACCGCGCACGTACTTCACGCCGTCTTCCTCGACCGCGCGGCGAACGAACTCGTCGTAGTTTTTCCCGGCGGCGCGGATGTCCATGTAGAAGATGGTGGCTTTTCCGCCGTGCACTTTGTGCTGGTAGAGCATGGCGTGCTTGGCGGTGTACATGCAGCAGATCTTCGAGCAGTAGGGCACGCCCTTCAATCGATCGCGGCTGCCCGCGCAGGCGATGAACACGATGGTCTCCGGCGTCTTGCCGTCGGACGGGCGCTTGATGGCGCCGCCGGTGGGGCCGGAGGCCGAGGCCAGGCGCTCGAACTTCATGCCGTCGATGACGTCTTTGTATTTGCCGTAGCCGTATTCCGAAAAATTGCCCACCGGCATGGTCTTGTAGCCAGTGGCCAGGACCACGGCACCCACGTCGTGCACTTCGATTTGATCTTCCTGGTCGAAGCGGATGGCCTTGGTCGGGCACAGCTTCTCGCACGCCTTGCACTTGCCGGTCTTGTAATAGGTACAATTGGCTAGGTCGATGACCGGCTTGTTGGGCACGGCCTGCGGGAAGGGCACGTAGATGGCGGCTCGGTTCGACAGGCCTTCGTTGAACTGGTCGGGGATCTTCTTGACCGGGCACTTCTGCTGGCACACGCCGCAGCCGTTGCACAGCTTCTCGTCGATCTTGCGCGCCTTCTTGCGAATGGTGGCTTTGAAGTTGCCGATGAAGCCTTCCAGCTTCTCCAGCTCGGAATAGGTGTACAGCGTGATGTTCGGGTGGCGCGCCACCTCGACCATGCGCGGGGTGAGAATGCACTGCGAACAGTCCAGCGTCGGGAAGGTCTCGGAAAGCTGGCTCATGTGGCCGCCGATGGAGGGCGACTTTTCCACCAGCAAGACCGGGCTGCCGGTGTTGGCGATGTCGAGCGCGGCCTGAATGCCGGCGATGCCGCCGCCAAGCACCAGCGCCTTCTTGGTGATGGGCACGCGGATGGGTTTGAGCGGATGGTTGCGTTTGACCTTTTCGACTTGGATGCGCACCAGATCGACAGCCTTGGCCGTCGTGGGCTCGCCCTTTTCGTGCACCCACGAGCAGTGCTCGCGCAGGTTGGCCATCTCGCACTGATAGGGATTGATGCCGCCTTCCTCGGCGGTGCGGCGGAAGGTCGGCTCGTGCATGCGCGGCGAGCAGGCTGCGACGACCACGCCGTCTAGCTTCTTGTCGCGAATGGCATCCTTGAGCATGGTCTGCCCAGGATCCGAGCACATGTACTTGTACTCGACGGCGTGGACCACGCCGGGCATGTCCAGGGCCGCTTTGGCGACAGCGGCAACATCCACGGTGCCGGCGATGTTCTCGCCGCAGTGGCAAATGAAAACGCCAACGCGTGACATCGCTACTCCTTATTGCGCCGCCGGCGTTGCAGCCGGACTGGCAACGGGTTTGGCGGGAAATCTGACCGGCACGAAGTGGCGCCCAAGGCCCAGCTCTTTTTCAGGCAGGCCGAGCGCCAGGCCGATGACCTGGGTAATGAAGAGGACCGGGATGTCGGTTTTCGGGTCCAGCCGCTGGTTGATCTCGCCGCGACGTAAATCGAGGTTGGAATGGCACATGGGGCAGGCGACCACGATTGCTTCGGCCTTGCGCTCGACCGCGTCGCGCATGATCTTGGCGCCCAGCCGGCCCACGACAGATGTGCGTGCGACCGAGAACGAGGCGCCGCAACACTCGGTCTTGAAATTCCAGTCGATGCTCTTGCCGCCGACCGTAGCGACCAGCTTGTCCATTTCCACCGGATCCTCGGTGCGGTCGAACCCGGTGATCTTGGCGGGGCGGACCAGCAAGCAGCCGTAGTAGCAGGCGACCGTCTGCTCGAATTTCTTGGCGACCTTGGGACCGATCTGGCCGGCAACCTGGGCCAGCAGCTCGACTACGTTGAGCACCCGCGGCAGTTTATCGATCGAACCTGGGGTGGTCTGCAGAACCTTCTCGACCTGGGCTTTGGTCGTTGGGCTGTTAGCGACTTCGTAACTGGCGGTGGCCAGGCGGTTGTAGCAGGACGCGCACGGGGCCATGACTTGACTGAGGCCGGCCTTTTGCGCCTTGAGCAGCACGTTGATGGGCAGGGCCACGGAAACCAGGTGTTCGATCATGTGCCCCGAGCTGGCGCCGCAGCAGTTCCACTCGGGCACTTCACATAGTTCGATCGACAGGGCCTTGGCCACGGCGTGCAGCGATTCGGCGAAATCGCGCGACGACCCTTGCAGCGAGCAGCCGGGAAAGTAGCCGACTTTCATCGTCGCCAGGTTGCCACTCATGTCTGCGACTCCTTCTTCACGGCCCGGGCGCGGGCGAAAATTTCCGCCACCTCGCGCTTGTTGGCACCGCCGTGCGGGAACAGTCCCAGCTTGCCTTTGAAGAACATCGTGGGCGCGATGCCGAGATCCTTGAAGAAGTGCCCGGTACGCAGCTTGTAGTCTCCGACCATGCCGAGCTCGAATAGGCGGCCAGCCTTCTCGACCGAGTTCAAGAACGCCTTGTGGAAGGCGACAACGTCGTCGGCGGCTTGATTGGCCAGGTTGCGCAGGAGCGCTTCTTGGCGCAGGAAATCCATGGTGCGCGGCAGGTCGACTTCCTGCGGGCAACGGGTGACGCAGGTTTCGCAGCCGATGCACATCCAAATCGCCAACGACTTGAGCGCGCGCTCTTCGTGCTTGGGCGATTCGGTTTGCAGCAGGCGCAGCACTTGCGACGGGGCCAGGTCCATGTCCTCGGCTGCGGGACAGCCAGCCGTGCATTTGCCGCACTGGTAGCAGTCCGCGACGCTGACCTCGCCTTCCTTCTCCAGTCGAGCGGCCAAGCTGCGGCACGCTGACGACGATTCGTGATGGCTACTCATGTACTTCTCCTGGCCGGCGGTGCGCCCCGCTAGGCTGGGCAAGTATGCGCCCATTCTAGGCCCCGGTTGTGGGATTTTTCACAGCGATGCCCACTGCGCATGGCGGGCGGCGACGCTGTCATACGACGCAAAGACCGAGACGGTATTCGAGGCAGCAAAATAACAAAAGGCCAGATCTCTCCGGCCCCGTCTATTCCAATTCCGGCCCTTGTGCGGCCGCTGCGCTAGGTGTGGCTGGCATACTTGGCCAGCGTGCGCTCGCGCTCTGGCCTGGCGCCGCGGGCGCGCATCTCGGCAATGTACGCCCTGACCGTGCCTTCGACGTTTTCGTTGAAGCGAACGGAGCCCTGGGCGATTTCGCGCAGCGCGGTGACGCCGGGCTTGTTGTCGCACTTGACGAGCGGCACGGCCCGCGCGGAAAGATGGCGCGCGCGCTCTGCCGCCAGGATGACTAGGGCGAAGCGGTTCTGGACTTTCTCCAAACAATCTTCAACAGTTACGCGAGCCAAGGGAGCCTCCGGAGTGAAGTGCGAGGAACGGATATTAGGGCGGAAGCCGGCAAAGTCAAGGCCCGACCTGTCCGGCGGGGCGATGGAAGCGAGTCTGCCAGGTGACAACAATCGTGTTGCCGGACTGTTACGGCATTGCAAAGTGGGCTCGCTAATTCTAGGCTAAGCAAGTTGGTGCTAATTTTTCGGCGCTCCTTGTGGGAGGGGATCGCCGGAGGAGTTGAACAGATGTCGCCGATCACTATTAATTGGAGTGACCTTGAGATTGCTTTCGAGCGGAACTCTCCCGAGCAGGAAAGTTTCCTCGACCTTGAAAATGGAGATTTGCTTTCCATTGCCGAAGGTGAACCGGATGCCGCCGCCCGACGGGCCAAGGTTTCCAACAATCCCGACCGTTTCCTGCGCATCGATCCTGCTTCATCGCGCGAGCAGTATCGCTGGATGGAGCGCTTTGTAGGCGCGGTTGCCGACCTGCCGCTGCGCGAGCGCCTGCTGGTCGCCATCGACGGCAAGGGGGCGTTTCGCAGGTTCAAGGATGTGCTGCTCGCATTCCCCGCGGAAAGAGAGCGCTGGTTCGCCTACCGCTCGGAGCTGCTCCACCTGCACATTCAGACCTGGCTCGACCACCTTCACATCGAGGCGGCTAACCCGCCGCCTTGGGGCAGGGTGGCGGCCCGCGCCGAAACGCCGGAGGTCGCGCACATCCTTCCTACCGGGGAATCGCCGGGAGAGATTTTGCGCCGCCAGGCGCGCGAACTCATCGACGAGATCCCGGCTGCGGAAATGCCGACCGCCATCGTGTTTCTCGAATTCCTTCGTGAACGCGGGGCCACGTCGCTTCTCGGCGGAACCCCGGTCGACCTGAGCGCCCCGGACAAGACCTCGGACGAACTTCCTCGCCAAGACGAGCACGAGGACGATCTGGACGACGACTTACACGAAGAAGGCGCAGTCGCCAGCTAATTTCAACGGAGGCGGAGCCGCTCCGCCTCCAGCAACTGATTTGGGCTTGGGGCGCTGCCGGTAGTTGCCGCCTTGGGCGGAGCCGCGGGTGCCTGGACTGGCTCTGGTGGAACCCAGATCCAACCTTGCGGGTCCACGGGGTCGCCCCCAGCCGGCGAGATCTGCCAACCGTCGCGGCTGCGCAGGTAGCCGGTGTAGGCGCATACGACGGCATCGAAGATGTGGTCGCTCTGTCGGCACTGCTCGCGCCAAACGCCTGGACCAAAGCTCAGGTCGCGGAGCGCGGCCAGGATATCGATGCGGCGGTCGACGCGCTTTTTGTAGGGCTCGCGAAATCCGAGCAGCTCGAGTGTCGCTTTGGGGAAGACCTCGATGAGGTTGTGGTTAAGCCGGTAGCGTTGGCCGAGCGCACGCACCAGATGCGCGGCTCGCGCAGCGAGCGGACCCATGGCCTGGCCCAAGGTTTCCCGTGCCCGAATCCCGCGGCTGCGCAAATAGAGATCGGTCGCGCGCTGGGTGTAGGGCGTGACAACGGGTTTGCCGCGGCGAAGGTCGCGGCCCGAGCCGGGATCGGGAGTTGCGAAGCCGCGCATGGTCAGCACCTCGGCGTCCACACACGCATCTTGGCCTGGGCACACCGGCTCGGTACAGCGCAGGCACGGCGGCAGCGTCAGGGGAGCATCGACACAAACCACCGCGTTTTCCGCGCGGCTGAGCAGCGCCGAAACCAGGGCGGCGTCGTAGAGCGGCGCCTCCTTCGCCCGTGGACAGAGCTGGGTCACCGTGACCCCGTCGCGGCTGCGCTCAAGCACGGCCAACGCGGTCTTCTTGCCCTTACCGCCACCCAGATCCACCCCGATGAATCGCGTGAAGGCTTTATCCATGATTGGCATCGCCACGACGGGCCGTCCCTCTCAATTCACCTTGAGCCATGGTCCCGTGCGGGTCAACGCGAATCCGGGCTTGACCGTGTCGGGCATTGACAGCAAGAAGCTTTGGGACAGGATAGGGGAGGACAGACTGCCTGGACCGGGCGACCGGCCGGGACGGAGAGTTCAATGAAACGCACGATGTTCAAATCGAAAATCCACCGCGTCACCGTGACGCACGCCGATCTAACCTATGAAGGCTCGGTCACCATCGACGAAACGCTCATGCGCGCGGCGGACATTCTGCCCTACGAAAAGGTCGCCATCTGGGACGCGACCAACGGGGCTCGCATAGAAACCTACGCTCTTCCCGGCGAGGCCGATTCGGGCGTCATTTGCGTCAACGGCGCCGCTGCTCGTCTCGTGCAACCGGGCGACGTGGTCATCCTGGCCACCTTCGCGGAAGGCATCGACGAGGCCGAGGCCAAGGCGTGGAAGCCCATCGTGGTTCGCGTCGATGGCAGCAATCGCATTCTCCCGGCGGCCCCGGTTAGCGAAATCCCAGGGCCGGGACGTCCTTGGGTGGTGTCCTGAATTCTCGCCTGGAGATGCTGCGGTCGTTCGCGGAGAAACGGCCACAGGATCCCTTTCCGCGCTATGCCCTCGGCATGGAGCTCAAGGCTTCGGGCGATGGTGACGGGGCGTGGCGGGTGTTTGAATCTTTGATCGCCGAGCACGCGGACTACATCGCTTCCTACGCGCCGGCCGGCGAGGTTCTGGTCGGTCTCGGCCGGCTGGCGGAAGCGCGCGCACTCTACGGAAAGGGCATCGAAGCGTGCTCGCGGCAAAGCGACGCTCACGCGCGCGACCACCTGGAATCGGCCCTGGACGCGCTCGATACCGAGAAGTAGCGCGCCGGTTTTGCCTTTGCGTCTATAATCAATTCTGGGATGAAGGGACGCGAGACACCCGGGGCGAAACTCATTGCGGGCAAGTATGAGTTGCTCGATCGCGCGGGTGAGGGCGGAATGGCGGTGGTCTGGCGCGGCGTCATGCATGGGGCAGCCGGTTTTTCGAGGCCCGTGGCGCTCAAGCAGATGAAGCCAGAGCTGCGCGAACAGGATCGACAGGTCGCGATGTTCGTCGAGGAGGCGCGGCTTGGGTCGTGCCTGCTCCATCCCAACATTGTCCAGGTGCTCGATTTCGTCGACGATAACGAGGGCTCGTACTGGCTGGTCACCGAGTGGATCGAGGGCTTGGATCTTGGCAGCCTCCTGCGCTTCTACCGCTCTCGCCACGAGCGCATTCCGTGGCCTCTCGCCACCCTGGTCGGCATCGGCGCCCTGCGTGGCTTGGCCGCGGCCCACGAACGGCACGCCGCAGACGGCACGCCAGTTCCCATCATTCATCGCGATGTTTCGCCGCAGAACCTGCTCCTCGGCATCGGCGGCGCGGTCAAGCTGTCCGACTTCGGCCTGGCGCGCGCGCGGGATCGCACCGGCGTGCTCACCACACCGGGATTCATCAAGGGCAAACTGGGGTATCTAGCGCCTGAGCTGGTTGGCGGCGCGCAGGCGAGCCCACAGTCCGACTTGTTCTCGCTGGGTTCGGTGCTGTGGGAAGCGCTGGCTGGGCATCCGCTGTTCACGGGCAAGAACGACCGCGACGTGCTGCGTGCCATCCATCGCGGCCAGGTTCCGCCGGTGAGCAGCGAGCGCCCCGGGTTGTCCAAGCTGCTCGTGCACGCCATCAGCCGAGCCCTTTCTCGCACGCCCGCCGAGCGCCATCCCACCGCCACCGCGATGGCGCAAGATCTAGAAGCCGCGCTGGCCGGTGCGCTGACCTCCACGCTGGAGACGCAGGTGCGGCTGGGGCGCGCGGTGGCCGATGCGCGACGACAGCTTGGCCGCAAGGTCAAACGCCCCGAATCGCGTTCGACCTTGCGCGTGGCGGTTCGGCGATCGAGCATCGACCTTACTCGCCGCCCGAAGGACTGATAGATTGTAGGGATGCCACTTCTCAATCTGTTCTCGTCCGCCAAGCAGCCCGATGAGTCGGCGCTGGCGCAAATGCTCAGATCGTTTTCGACCCTGCTCGCGCACGAGCTGGGAAAACCCGAGCGTTATGTGATGGTGGGCCTCGCGCCCCGCATGGACATGAGCTTCGCGGGCAGCCGTGAGCCTGCCTGCTACGCCGAGTGCAAGAACGTCGGGCAGATACCCGACGAAAAGATCGAACATCTATCGCAAGTCTTGTGCGAGGCCATCGCCAAGGCCTTGGCCCTGCCCCAGGATCGCATCTATATCGAATTCACCAACGCCGACGGCGCCCTGTGGGGCTTCGATGGTGGAACCTTCGGCTGAGTTCTTGTCACGCACGGTAGCAGCGCGGACCGCGCAATGACGAGATTTCTACGGCGCTACTACGCGGTTCTCATCGCGACGGCCGTGCTCATTCCGCACGCCCGTCTGTTCGATTTCGTCACCGACGACGCCTACATTTCGTTCCGCTATGCACGCAACCTGGCCTTGTCGGGCCAGCTGGTGTTCAACCTGGGCGAGCGCGTGGAGGGCTACACCAATTTTCTGTGGACCGTGATTCTCGCCTTGGGCATCAAGCTGGGGCTCGGACCGGTGATCCTTTCGCGCTATCTCGGCGTGGTGCTTGGCATCGCCACCCTGGCGGTGGTCGTGCGCATGTCGCTGCGCCTGGCCGGCGAGCAGCGTTCGCGCTGGCACATGGTCGCGCCCTTGCTACTCGCGAGCATGGGCGCCTATGCCTGCTGGTGCAGCGGCGGACTTGAGACCCAGCTCTTCACCTTCCTCGTCACGCTGGGCTTCGATCTCGTTCTTGCCGAGGTCACGGTCGGCAAGGGTTGCGCCAGCGGCGCGGTCTTCGCCTTCGCGGCCATGACCAGGCCTGAGGGCGCGATGTTCTTCGCGTTGGCGTCGCTGTTCCGCCTCGTGACCAACCTCCGGCGCGAACGCCGCCTGCTGCCGCGCAGGTTCGAACTCGTCTGGCTTGGACTTTTCCTTGCTTTGTTCGCGCCCTATTTCGCCTGGCGCTGGCGCTACTACGGTTGGCCGTTTCCCAACACCTTCTATGTGAAGTCGTCGGGCGCGAGCGGAACCTGGAAGCTGGGCGCCTATTACCTGCGGCGGTTCAGCGAGGACTACGGCGTGCATTTCCTGCTTCTGCTCGCCGTGTTCGGCCGGGCCGCGAAGGGTGACAACCGACGTCGCGATCTGCGCCTGCTCGCTGCGCTGGTGTGGCTGGCCTTTGCCGCCTACGTGGTGAAGGTCGGCGGCGATTTCATGGGGCTCTACCGCTTCATTCTGCCCGTGATCCCTCTTGGTGCCGTGGTGCTCGCCGAGTCCGTGCGCCGCATCTATGCCCGTTTCTGCCCCTACCTCGGAGCCTGGGTCCCTGGTCTCGCGCTGGTCGCGGTGGGCGCGGGATTCGTCGTTGGCAGCGCACACACCAGCCGAGTGGCGCTCACGTTCGTGGGCGCCGACAACGGCATCGACATGCCCGCGTATCTCAAGGCCTACGCCGAAGAGCGCATCCCGGTCGGGCAGTGGCTGGGCGCGCGCAAGCAGCCGGACGATCTGATGACCGTCGGTGGAGCAGGGGTGATTCCGTACTATTCGGAGATTCCGGCCTACGACATCTTTGGCTTGGTGGACGCCACCATCGCCCACGATCCGCGCATGACCGTGTCGAATCGGCCTGGCCACCAGAAATGGGGCAGCGACGAGTACATGCTTTCGCGCAAGCCGACCCTCATCACGCACCGCTACTGCATCGGTGGCTCTTGCCCGGTCGACAACGGCTGGACACCGGCGGGCTACGAATGGGTGCGGGCGACGACTTCGCCGCCGGGTCAGGGGCCGGCCTACTACAGCTTCCTCAAGCGCCGCGACCGCGCCTTCGGCCCATTCCCGATCGCACCTTAGCCTCGACGGCCGGTGTCAGCGCGTCTTCGCAAAAAAAATCGACGGCGCATGGCATATGATGGGGCCGTATGGCGCGTTCCACTTTGCCCGCGAATTCGAACTCCGATGGCAAGGCTCTGCAAAGGACCTTGATCGATGAACGCGATGATTCGAGCGTGAGGACCGAGCTTTGGTTGACCGTGGTCGAAGCGAAGGAATCGCGGATGATGCCCATGCCCGAATCCGGGGAGCTGCGCATCGGCCGGGCCGAGGACAGCGACATCATCCTTGCCAACCCGTCGGTTTCGCGCAACCACGCCGTACTCAAGATTCGAGATGGGAACGTTTCGGTCTTGGACATGGGCAGCGCCAACGGCACGCGCGTTGGTGGCAAGCGTCTACCGCGAGAAGGGGAAGGGCCGGTTCCGCCTGGCGTCGCCATTTTGATCGGCGGTGCCTCCTTGGTGGTCCACCAGCTCGCCAGCTCCGAAAGTTTCGAGCGGCCCGGTCGCGAAGGCAATTCGGCTGTCCGCGAAGTGATCATGGCCAGCGAGCACATCCGGGCGCTCCAGTCGGGCAAGCACGCGCAGGCTTCCGACTCGCCCCATGGGGGACTGGTCGTGGAGTCCGAGGCGATGAAGAAGCTGTACCAGCTTGTCGATCGCATCGCGCCCGGAACCATCGCGGTTCTGCTGATGGGTGAAACCGGGGTGGGCAAGGAGGTCGTGGCGGCCGCCATTCACGAACGTTCGCCGCGGCGGTTCCAGCCCTACTTGCGCCTCAACTGTTCGGCGTTCGCCGAGAACCTCCTTGAGAGCGAGCTGTTCGGCCACGAAGCCGGCGCTTTCAGCGGGGCACGCGCCGCCAAGCCAGGGCTTTTTGAAACCGCCAACGGTGGCACCGTGTTGCTCGACGAGATCGGCGAGATGCCGCTGCCCATCCAGGCCAAGCTCTTGCGCGTGATCGAGACGCGCGAGGTGATCCCCATCGGGGGTACGCGTGTGCGCAAGCTAGATGTGCGCTTCCTTTCCGCCACCAATCGCGATCTGCGCGAGAGGATCCGCAAGGGACAGTTTCGCGAGGATCTCTATTTTCGCTTGAGCGGTGTCACTGTCGAGGTGCCGCCCTTGCGCGCGCGCCGCTCGGAGATCGCGCCCTTGGCCAAACTGTTCGCGTCCGAGGCGGCCGAGGCGCTTGGCCGCAAGGCACAGCCCGAACTGGCGCCGGATGCGCTGCGTTTCTTGGAAGAACAGCCGTGGCCGGGCAACGTCCGCGAGCTGCGCAACTGCGTGGAGCGCGCGGTCTTGCTATCCACCTCGAACACTTTGACCGTGGACGCCATCGATCCGAATCGCGAGCGCCTGCAGCCGCGCAAGACCGATAGAACGATGGAGATCGTTTTCGATCGCAACACCTCGGAATCCTCGGAGCTCGAAAAGATCCAGGAGGCACTGTCGCTGTGTGCTGGCAACCAGACACGGGCTGCGGCGCTGCTGGGCATCGCGCGCCGGACCTTGGTCAAGAAGCTCGCGTCCATGGGACTGCCGCGTCCGCGGCGCTGAAGGCGGAAGGCTGGAGGCCTGATGAAGGCTGGAGGCTGGAGGCGGGAGGCCTGATGAAGGCTGGAGGCTGGAGGCGGGAGGCCTGATGAAGGCTGGAGGCGGGAGCCTACAGCCTGTGTAGCCTCCAACCTGTAGCCTACAGGCTGTAGCC
>Ga0265329_10000339_pt1 | contig 24586 bp, 18 predicted proteins | sample 41627metaG_FD_202091 | JGI IMG/M metagenome (GOLD analysis project Ga0265329, IMG submission 202091) | Rhizosphere microbial communities from Carex aquatilis grown in University of Washington, Seatle, WA, United States - 4-16-27 metaG | ecosystem: Host-associated > Plants > Roots > Rhizosphere...
AAGCGGAACTGTGCGACGGCCTCGACAACGACTGCGACGGCTTGGTCGACGAAGATTTCGTCTTGCAGACCGATCCGCGACACTGCGGCTCTTGCGCCGTGGCCTGCAGCTATGCGCACGCGACTGGGTTGTGCAGCAACGGTCACTGTCAGATGGGCGCGTGCCAGCAGGGGTGGTCCGATGTCGACCACAACCCGAGCAACGGCTGCGAATACGCCTGCACACCCGATGGACCCGAAGTTTGTGATGGCAAGGACAACGACTGCAACGGGCTCACCGACGGAGACGACCCCGGCCTGATTCAGCCCACCGTCAACTTCTGCCGCCAGGCTGGCGAATGCGGCAAGGGCCCCGGTGGCTCGACGCGCTTCCCTGGCAGCGCCAGCTTTCCCGTGTGCACCACCCCGTCTGGCGCGAGTGAGCCAAGCTGGATTTGCAACTACCCGGCCACTGTTCAGCTGGCCGGTCCCAATCAGCTCGTGGCGCAGGAATCCTGGTGCGATGGGCTCGACAACGACTGTGACGGCGCCGTGGACGAATTCGCATCCACCGTCCTGGGCACGCCCTGCGGCGACGACACTGGCCTGGGTGAATGCCGCCGCGTGGGAACCATCAAGTGCCAAGCCGACAAGACTTTGGCCCCGGCCTGTGATCTGTCCGGATCCGCGGCCGCCACGCCGACCGACGAAATCTGTGATGGCAAGGACAACGACTGCGATGGGCTCATCGACGAAAGCTGGGACAACCCATCAGGGTTGGGACTTCCCCTTTGCGCGGGACAAGCGTGCAAAGGTGTACTTGATGCCGTAGTCCACGTCGCGGCGACCGATGCTCCGGGTGGCGGTTACTACATCTACAGCTATGAAGCCAGCCGCGTCGACGCCAACGCGACCTCCGCGGGATCTTCCTCCGCGCGCGCCTGCTCGCGCCCGAGCAGTGCAAGCGGAACCGGCGTCCTGCCCTGGAGTTCAGTGACTTGGACGGCGGCCGACGCCGCTTGCCGCGCCGCCGGCATGCGCCTGTGCCAAGTCACGCGCAACAATTCCACGGTCATCACCGACGAATGGGGTTTTGCCTGCACGCTGGGCAAGACCTGCACCAGCGGCTGCTACCCCTACGCTGCCAGCTACGATGCGACCCTGTGCAACGGCGCCGAAGCAAACCTGAACGCCGTGGCGACCGTGGGCTCGTTCAACCAGTGCACCACGTCCGGGAATCTCGACCCGAGCAACGCTGGCGCGGCGGTCTTTGACATGAGCGGCAACCTGGCCGAATGGACCAACGATCTGCGCGGCACATTGGCCGACGGGCGCAAGGTGTACACCATTCGAGGGGGCGCCTTCGACAGCTTCTCCGTCGGCTTGGATTGCACCTTCATGGCCGCCACGCTCGCGCAGGACTTCTCGTATCCGGATACCGGGTTCCGCTGCTGCTCGTCGTGTGCGCCCGGCATGGCCGACTGCAACGGAGTCTGTGTGAACCTGGGCAGCGACAGCGCAAACTGCGGTACGTGCGGCTCCGCGTGCAGCACGCCCGCTGTCTGCCAAAACGGCGTGTGCAAGTAGGTAGAACCTCTGGCCAGCCGCGAACAGCCTGGCCTGCCCCATGTCAGATTGAATTCTCGATAAACTGATCAATCCTTGTTAGGTCTGGGATCGAAGCAGCATGTCCAGAAGCGCGACCGTCAAGGCCCTATCCATCATCATTGTTTTCGCGACGAGCGGCGCGGGGTGCAGTCCCCCAGGATCCCGCCCCGGCGGCGACGCGACCCTGTCCACGCAGGGCGGGGCCACAGCGCCTCTCGATACCGCCTCAAGTTCGGGCTTTGACGGGTCAGCGGCCGGAGCAACCGGCGGTGTTTCGAGCGCGGGCGGCGCAGGAGGCACCAGCGCAACGACCGCAGCCTCAGGCGGTATTCCTTCTTCGGCTGGCGCGGCTGTAACCGGCGGCACGACAGGTATGGCCGGCGCCGCGGGCACGGCCGGCGCCGCGGGCGCGGCCGGCGTCGCGGGCACGACTGCAGCCGGCGGCACCGCAGGCGGCTCCAAGACTGGCGGCTCTGCGGGAGGCTCCAAGACCGGTGGCGTTGCGGGCGGAGCTGGAGCGATGACCGGCGGGACCACAACCACGGGTGGAGCAGCCAGTTCGGGCGGGACAAGCTCGAGCGGAACGCTCGCACCCAATACCGGAGCCAATGTCAGGTACTCGCAGGCGATGCAAGTCATCGATGGCTTCGGCGTCAGCAATGCCTGGTTGTACCCACCGGCGTCCAAGACCGGGGTCTACGACGCGCTCTTCAGCATCAGCAAGGGAGCCGGGCTGTCCATTCTGCGCAACCGCGTGCCTTTCCGCGAAAACCCCAGCAACGACGACAAGTTCATCAACAAGAACACTGACGGCACCTACAAGTACACAGCCAACAGTGATGGCAGCAAGACCTTCTCGCTCAACTGGTCCAACTGGGACGTGAGCAACACCAGCACTCTGATCAGCGACATCAATGCCGCGGGAGCGGACTATCAGGTCACGAAGTTCATGAGCACGCCTTGGACGCCGCCCAACAACAGCATCAGCAAATGGAAGGTGAGCGATAGTTACAAGACCATGAACTACAACACGCCCGAAGTGGGCGGCACCCTCGACCCCGCGCACTACGCGGACTACGCCGACGTCCTGGCGGACTACGTGTTGGGATACAAAGCCAAGATGGGCGTCGACTTGACGGTGCTTTCCCTGCAAAACGAACCGAATTTCCAGTGCACCTACGAATCGGCTGACTGGACGGCCGCGCAGTTCGACACATTCTTCGGAACCTTGAAGACTGAATTCACCAAGAAGGGCGTGTTCACTCAGTTGCCCAACCTGAAGATCATGGCGCCCGAATTCGCCAACGTGAAAGAAGACCTTGTCTTACCCACGCTTAGCGATACAAATGTTTCGTCTGTGTTGGGTGTCGTGGCGGTGCACCAGTACGAATTTGGAAAGAGCAACGTCAACACGTATTCCCCGCCGACGTTGACCAATTCGCTGGCCGCGGGCAAGCGGACCTGGATGACCGAGTTCAGTACGGCAGCGTGGACCGCCGACACGAGCATCACCGACGGACTGATCGTCGCGCGTTTGGTCCACATGGACCTGGTGGTCGCCCAGATGAGCGCGTTCCTCTACTGGTGGGCGTGGGGCAGTGGCAACGGCTGTCTCGCGCAGTCCAATGGCAACCAGCCCAAGCGTCTCTACGCCGTCGGCCAGTACAGCCGCTTCATTCGACCTGACTGGATTCGGGTCGATGCCGTCGCGAGTCCAGCCAGCAACGTGTACATGTCCGCATTCAAGAACCCCGCCGGAAATCAGGTCGCAGTCGTGGCGATCAACACGGGAACTTCCATCGTGCCGCTCGCTCTGACGATCGACGCAGGACGCTTCGGCTCGTTGACCACCTACCGAACCTCAGCGAGCGAGAATCTCGCGAACGTCGGTGCCCTGACAGGTGGCACGACGGTGAACGTCTCCCTCGCCGCATCCAGCATCACCACGTTCGTCGGCTCTGTCGGCCCGTGATTGGCCAACCCGGCTGATTCACAAACAGCTCTGTGCCCTCCCCTCTCCCCTCTGTGTCCTCAGCGGGAGGCAGCTGCCCGAATGAACTTGCGCGCCTGGTCGCGCCCTCCATCAAGACGCTCTTGCCAATGTGACAAGAAGACGGGCGGATTGGCGGAAGCTATGTCAAGATGGCACTAGAGCGGATTGTCCAGTACGCCGCAATCGGATAGCGTAATGTTTCCTGCTAGTTAGACACGTCAGCCAAGTCGGCTGTATCTGGCATCCGCTTTGAAGAGCGACCCAAGGACATCCAGACGTGACAAGCGACGCCGAAGCCAGCCCGGGCCCGAATCCCTCCGCCCCAACCATCCTGGTCGTGGACGATGAGCCGGGCATCGTTGACTCGTTGAGTAAGATCTTCGAGCGGGAATCACTGCGCGTGCTCACCGCGCGCAGTGGTGGAGAAGCGCTCGATATCCTGCGCCGCGAGCCGGTGTCCGTGGTGCTCACCGATCTGATCATGCCCGGCATGTCTGGCCTGGACTTGCTCAAGGCCAGCCGCAGCGTATCGCCGGAGACTGAAACCATCCTCATGACTGCCTATGGCTCGGTGGAGAACGCTGTGGATGCCATGAGGCAAGGTGCCTATGACTTCGTGACCAAGCCGCTCAAGCGCGCCCATGTGGTTCGCGCTGTCAGCAAGGCACTGGAGAAGCACAATCTGCTGCGGGAAAACCGCTCGTTGCGCGCCCAACTGGCCGCCGAAAGGCACAAGGCTCTCATCGGCCAGTCGCTGGCTTGGCGCCGCACCATGGAGACGGTGATGCAGGCGTCGCCGTCCATGGCCACCGTGTTGCTTCTGGGTGAATCAGGAACCGGCAAGGAATTGCTGGCGCGGGCCATCCACGCCGCTTCGCCGCGTGCATCGGGCCCCTTTGTTCCGGTCAACTGCGCGGCCCTGCCTGAAACGATTCTCGAAGCCGAGCTCTTCGGCTATGAACGCGGGGCGTTCACCGGGGCCATCCAGCGCCACGACGGCCGCTTTCTGCAAGCCGACGGCGGCACCCTGTTTCTCGACGAGATCGGGGAAATCCCAACCCATGTGCAGGTGAAGTTGCTGCGCGTTCTGCAAGAAGGTGAGGTGGAGCGCTTGGGAGGCCGAGCATCCAAGGTTGACTTGCGCTTGGTTGCTGCCACCAACCAGGACCTGCGCAGCGCCGTACGCGAGGGTCGTTTCCGGGAGGATCTGTACTACCGACTCAATGTCATCGCCTTGCGCGTGCCACCTCTGCGTGAACGGCGCGACGACATTCCTTTGCTGGCGGAGCACTTTCTGCGCTTCTTTGGCGAGCGGAACGACCGTCATCTGGCGGGCTTCGCCCGGCCTGCGGCCGATGCTCTCGTGCGCTACGACTGGCCGGGGAACGTGCGCGAGCTGGAGAACACCATTGAGCGGGCGGTGGTGCTGTCCCGCGGGACCGCTGTGGAGTTGGACGATCTGCCGGTCGAGGTGCGCACAGGCCAGGGCAATGCCAGCGACGGAAAAAGCATCACCTTCGCCATCGGGACGCCGCTCGGCGAGATCGAGCGACGCGTGATCCACGCGACTCTGGGCCATGTGGGAGGCGACAAACGGCTGTGCGCCCAGCTGCTGGGGATCGCCACTCGCACCATCTACCGGCGCCTCGAGGAGGAGAAGGAAGGAACACCAGCTCAGAGCGCCGAGGAGGCGCCGGAAGGGACGACGGCTGAGAACACAGAGGGGAGAAGAGAGGCCACAGAGCCGGAGCCCACGTAAGGCCCAACAATGGTGAGAGAGGCCTGTCGCGCTCGACCCGCCTCTTCACCACCATGTCGGACTTGCACGCAAGCCGCGACCGCATCGCCAGTAAGCTCCGGGCTCCTAGCGTCACGTTTCTTCGCAAGCCGCGAAGATTCCTTCGGAACGCCCGAACTTCACGGCGTCCTCTCCGACTCTGTGGCCTCCCCTCTCCCCTCTGTGGCCTCATCCTTGCCAAAATGGCAAGCAAACCGTCGACCTCGTCAACATAACCTGTTGGAATCACACAGATAATCTCCACACTGCCTGGCCCCGGTGTTGCTTTTGCAGCCAGGAACGCCGTGGAAACTCTGCTGAGAAAATATCTCTGGGCTCTCGACCTAGCCATCGTCGCCCTGTGTGCAACTTTTCTCGGCAGCGCGGCCTCGAGCGCGGTGGAATCGAAAGTGGTGGCGTTGATACCCGCCCCGTCCGCGACGGCGAGCAAGCCGCGCCGGCCCGAACCCACCATTGCCGCCAGCAACAAGCAGCCAGAGGCAATACTCAAGCGGAACATCTTCTGCTCGACCTGTCCTCCTATCATCGAAGAACCACATCCTGATGGCGGGGTGTCGGAACCCACCTCGCCCGACGCGGTCAAGACCGCGCTTCCCCTGGCTCTGCTGGCCATCATGTACGCGCCGCCGCCCAGCAGCATGATCCACATGAAGTGGTCGGTCGCCGTCATCCGCGACACCGAGATCAAATCCACCGGGGCATACCCGATGGGCGGCAAGATCCACGGGGCCACGGTCACTGAGATCGAGGAAACCCGCATCTATCTCGACAACGCGGGCAAGACGGAGTTTCTGGATCTCATTGAAAAGCCCGCGCCGCCCACGCCACCTCCTGCCGCCTCGGCAGCTGGCGGAACCGATCCTCTCTCGGTCGAGATGGACAAAGGCATCAAGAAGACGGGCGAGAACACCTTTGAAATCCAGCGCGGCACGCTGGAGTCGGTTCTGGGCAACATGTCGCTGCTTTCGCGCTCGGCGCGCATCGTGCCTGAAATGCGCGACGGCAAGGCCGCCGGCTTCCGCCTCTACGCGGTAAAGCCCGACGGACCTTTCGCCAAGATCGGGATGCAGAACGGAGACGTCATCTCGTCGATCAACGGTCTGGAAATCACCAGCCCTGAAAAGGCCCTCGAAGTCTACGCCAAGCTCAAGTCGGCCAGCCATCTGTCCCTGGGCATGGAGACCAACGGCAAGAAAGTCACAAAGGACTACACAATCCGATGAAACGAAATCCCAGAAACACAGACACTGGCGGGCGCGTGATGCTTTCCAGCGCTACGATTGGACGTCACCGCAGCATACGGACCTCCACCAGTGTCATCGCTCTCGTCGCTCATCTGGTGGCATTCCTGGCACCGGCACCGTGGGCACACGCCGAGACGACGCCCCCAGCCCCGCCAGCACCCGTGCCGCGGCCATCGCGACTCTTGCCGCGTCTCCCGGGCCGACCGGGCGCACCCCCGGCCCCTGCTCCAGCCCCGCCCCCGCCGGCGCCGCCGGCGCCTGCCCCGGCGGCGGCCAAACCCGCCGCGGGCGCGGCCAAGCCCGGCGTGGTCGAGCTGCCGGGCGAGAAGGAGTTCAACTCCTGCAAGAAACTCCCTCCCGGCAAGCGCATCGTGAAGCTGAACCTCAAGCCAGAAAGCGATGTCATCGATCTGATCGGATGGATCTCAAGCATCACCTGCTCGCAGTTCCTGGTTTCCATCCCGCTGCAAGGCAAGAAGGTCACCATCATCGCGCCCCAGCTGATCACGCCCGAGGAGGCCTATCGACTCTTCTTCGCCGCGCTGGAATCGGTGGGCTTGACGGTTGAGCCGTCGGGCAAGTTTCTGCGCGTGGTTGAAACGGCGCGCGCGCGCTTCACCACCCTGCCCTTCGTGGGTGCCAACGAGGGCGTGCCTCACAACAAGCGCTACGTGACCAAGCTGGTGCGCGTGTCGTACCTGGACACCAATGATCTGACCAACGCCGTGCTCAATCGACTGAAGAGCGAATCGGCCGACATCATCTCTTACCGATCCTCGCTCATCATCACGGACCAGTCGGAAAACATCGAACGCATGGTGTCCATCATCAAGCAGTTCGACACCCCGTCGGCCAACCGCGACAAGATCTGGATGATCCGGATCAAGAACACGTCGGCCATCGACATGGCCGGCCGCATCGCCGAAATCATGCCCGTTCAGCAATTGGGTTCCGGCCAGAAGCGCCAACCTGGATCGCCACCCCCGGCCCCGCCCAAGCCGCAGCCCGGCCCACCCGGCGACCTGTCGACAGAGATGACCATCACCAAGATCGTCCCCGACGAGAGGTCCAACAGTCTCATCGTGGTGGCCAACCAGCGTGCCTACAATTGGCTGGTGAGTCTGGTCCACAAGTTGGACGTCTCACCCGAGGAATCGGTGCGCGGCGCGGCCCAGGACCGCTTTCACATCTACAATTGCGCCAATGCCAACTGCGATGAGCTGGCGGCCACGCTGAGTGCCATCACCGGCGTGCAGGTGGTGGGCTCACTGGCCACCGGGGTGCGGCGCCGGGGAAGCTCCGCCGCGCCGACGGCCGCTACTCCCGCGCAGAACCAGCAAGGCAATCAAAGCGCGCTCATGTTCGAGGGCGATGTGCGCGTCACCTTCGACGCGCCCACCAACTCGCTGCTGGTCATGTCGTCGTTCAAGGATTTCCAGGCTCTCCGCCGCGTGATCGAAAAGCTGGATGCGCCCCGCAAGCAGGTGTTCATCGAGGCCCTCATCCTCGAGGTCACCACCGACAAGTCCCGTGACGTGGGTGTCTCGTACCACGCGGGCAAAGGGCAGGACATCGCGGGAAAGCAGAGCCTGCTGCTGGGCGGGTTCGATGCCCAAAAGACCCTGGGCGACGCCATGAATCCTACGGCCATGCTCAACGACATGGGGGGCCTGAGCGCGGCGCTGTTCGGACCCGCCCTCGACTCATCGCAGACCAAGATCTTCGGCGTTCTCAACGTGAACATCCCCTCGTTTGGCGTGTTCCTGAAACTCGTGCAGACCAACAACGACGTCAATGTGCTCTCCAATCCCCACATCCTCATCATGAACAACCAAGAGGGTGAGATCACCGTGGGCGAGAACCTGCCTTTCCCAGGCGCCATGATGGGCACCGCTCTGACCGGTGCGGCGACTGTCACGCCCTACCTGTCGGTCAACCGCCAGGACGTGGCGCTCAAACTCAAGCTGCTCCCCAGCGTGAACGAACACAACGTGATCCGGTTGGACGTGGAACAGGAGGTCTCCGACGTCGAGGCGGCCAACTACAACGGCCTCGGGCCAGCCACGTCCAAACGGTCGACCAAGACCACCGTGGTGGCGCGCGATCAGCAGACGATCGTGATTGGCGGCCTGATGAGTGACCGGGCCAGCGAGACTGTCACCAAAGTCCCCATCTTGGGCGACATCCCGGTCATTGGTTTCTTCTTTCGCAGCACCAGCAGGGACTTGAAGAAGACCAACATCCTGATCGCGATCACGCCCTATGTGATCTCCGATCTTTCGGACCTGCGCCGAGTGGCGGAAAAGAAGATGCGTGAGCGACGCGAATTCATCGAGCGCTACAGCACGTTGGAAGACCGCGTGTCGCTGGACAAGGATATGGACTTCCGACGCAAGCGCGGAATGCTGGAAGAAATCAACAAGACCGTGCGGGAGATGGAGGAGGAAGAGAAGGAGTTGCGCGATATCCGAACGCGCGACGAGGGCGAGGACTCGATACCCGTCGAACCGCTTTCGTCCAATTCTGCGCCAGTGACGGAGCCCCAGGTGGAAGAGACGGCCCCGGCCGCACCAGCCGACAACATGGATGAAGAGGCGCCCGCGGAAGAGAGGCTGGCGCCCGTATCGCCACCCGCGCCCAAGGTGAAAGGCAGGGCCAGACGGCTTCGCAAAGCGACAGCGGCAGCCCCGGCCGCCGCAGCGCCCGCCGCCCCAGCGGCCGCGCCCGCGCCACCGGCCGCAACCTCTGGCAAACCGGCGCCCGCGCCGGCCAAGGAATAGGCATGCCGAGCAAGCGACTGGGCGAGATCCTGCTTGAGGCGGGGGCCGTCACCGGCGAAGCGGTGGAGCAGGCCCTTGCCCAGCAGGTCAGCGAGGGTGGTCGCATCGGCGAGATCTTGCAGAAGGCGCGCGCCACCAGCGAGGAAGATGTGCTGCGCGCGCTCGGGACCCAGCTCGGCATCCCCTTCTCGGCCGACTTGGACGCCAAACAGATTGATGGCGACCTTGCCAATTTGGTCCCCATCGCGTTTGCCAAACAGCACCGTGTGCTGCCAATCAAGAAGGAGGGAAACAAGATCACGGTGGCCACCGCCGACCCGCTCGACATGGGCGCGTTGGATGACCTACGGGGTGCGGTGGGCGGCGAACCCTGTCCTTTGCTGGTTCCCAGCAACAAGATCCTGGACGCCGTCAACCAGGTGTACGGGCGCCGACAGGACGCGGGCACCCTGGGCCAAGGCGAGGGCGAGGACGAAATGGGCGCGGCCGAGGAGTTGGTGGACATCCTCGACGTCAACGACGAGGCCCCCATCATCCGCTGGGTCAACGCGCTGATGTTCAACGCCGTCAAGGAGCGAGCCAGCGACATCCACATCGAGCCAGGCGAGAAAGACGTCATCGTCCGCTATCGCATCGACGGTGTGCTGTATGAAACGCGGCGGGCGGCCCGCCAGTTCATCCCCTCGATCATCTCGCGCGTGAAGATCATGGCCGGGCTCAACATCGCAGAAAAGCGCCTGCCGCAAGACGGCCGCATCCGGCGCAAGATCGCGGGCAAAGACATCGACATGCGCGTGGCCACCGCGCCCACGGTCAAGGGGGGCGAGCGCATCACCATTCGTCTGCTCGACCGCGAGAACATCCTGCACGACCTGGCCGACATCGGGTTCGGCGACGATCACTTGCGCCAGATGGACGACCTCATCCATCGTCCCCACGGCATCCTCTTGGTGACTGGGCCCACCGGCTCGGGCAAGACCACCACGCTCTATGCCTGCCTGGCCAAGATCAACTCGCCCGATCTCAACATCCTGACCATCGAGGATCCGGTCGAGTACCAACTCGATGGCATTTCGCAGGTGGCGGTGAACGAAAAGATCGAACTCACCTTTGCCAATGGACTGCGATCCTTTCTGCGCCATGACCCTGACGTGATCATGGTGGGCGAAATCCGCGATCTGGAGACCGCCGAGATCGCCATCCAGGCCTCGCTCACCGGCCACCTGGTGCTCTCCACCATTCACACCAACGACGCAGCCGGCGGGATCACCCGTCTGGTCGATCTGGGTGTGCAACCGTTCCTAGTCGCCTCGTCGCTCATGGCTCTGCTGGCCCAGCGCCTGGTACGACGCCTGTGCCACGACTGCTGCGAAGCCTACCGGCCCACCGAGGAGGATTTGGTCAGCCTCGGGCTTGACCCAGCGGTCTTCTTTGCCGGCCGGGCGCGCCGTGTGCGCTTCAAGGGTGAGGGCACGCCGCCTCCGCCCGGCATGCTGTACCGGGCGCGCGAAGGAGGCTGCGCCAGTTGCCTCAACGCCGGCTACAAGGGCCGCACCGCGATCTACGAGCTGCTCATGGTGGATGAGCAAACCCGCCAGCTCGCCATCAAGAATGCCGACGCCGGCACCATCAAACGCGCGGCCATCGAAGGTGGCGGCATGCGCACGCTGCGTGAGGATGGCGCGCAGAAAGTTCTGGCCGGCATGACCGGGGCCGCCGAGGTGCTCATGATCACTACCGGAGACGAGAACTAGTCAGGGAGACGCCCACATGCCGCTTTATGCATGGAAAGGCATCGACGCCGGCGGCAAGCCGACCACCGGCAACCGCGAGGCCGACGGCCCCAAAGCCCTGCGCCAAACCCTGCGCAAAGAAAGCGTCTTCATCACCGAGTTGCACGAGGTGGTGGCGGGCAAGCAGAGCAAGACTGCGGTGGCCGCGTCCGCCAGCGGGAGCAAGGGCTTGCGCCGTGAAGTCGACATCAAGCGCTGGTTCGAGCGTATTCGCGCGCAGGATATAGCGATCTTCACCCGCCAGCTCGCGACTTTGTTGCACGCCGGGATTCCCCTGGCTGAGGCGCTGGGAGCGCTGGCCGAACAGTCGGATCATCGCAAACTGCAGATGATCCTGGCCGGCATTCGCCAGAAGGTGAACGAGGGCAGCGCGCTGGCCGATGCGATGGCCGAGCACAAGGCGGTGTTCCCCGAACTCTACGTCAACATGGTCCGCTCGGGTGAGAGCGCCGGCAACCTGGACGCCGTACTGGCCCGCATGGCCAACTTCCTCGATTCGCAGAACGAGCTGCGGTCGAAGGTGACGAGCGCGATGGCCTATCCCATCCTGATGGCCATCGTCGGCACCGGTGTCATGACCGTGCTCATGGTGGTGGTGGTGCCGCCCATTGCCGGCATTTTCGCCGATGCGGGCAAGGCGCTGCCCTGGAACACGCAGTTCCTCATCGCCGTGGCGAACATCGCGGGCGGTTACTGGTGGCTGGTGCTGCCGATATTGATCGGGCTTGTGATCGTGCTGCGGCGCTGGGCGCGCAGACCCAAGGGCCGCGCCCTCATGGACCGGGTGAAGTTGAAAATCATCATTGTCGGGCGCCTCATCCGGCTGCTGGCCGTGGCCCGCTTTGCCCGCACCCTGGCCACCATGCTGTCCTCGGGCGTGCCCGTGCTGACGGCACTCGACATTGTCAAGCGCGTGCTCAACAACACGGTGCTGGAGAAGGTCATCGAAGACGCGCGCATCGCCATCCGCGAGGGCGAATCCATTGCGGCGACGCTGAAGAAGTCGGGCCAGTTCCCCTCGATGATGTGCCACATGGTGGCGGTGGGCGAGCGCTCCGGGCAACTGGAGGCCATGCTGGAGAACGTGGCCGGCGCCTACGAGCGCGACGTGGAGATGGAGGTGAGTCGGATGACTTCTCTGCTGGCCCCCATCATGATCCTCATGATGGCGGTGGGCGTGGGTTTCATCATCTTCTCGATTCTGGTTCCCATCATGGATATGGGCAATATGGTTCAGTAATGCCGGTTTCTACCAACAAGGAGAGAGCTATGACAGACGATCTGGAGAATCAAACTGAGGCATCGCGGGCCGGGCGCCCGGTGCGAAAACGGTCCGGTGATTCGGGCATGACCCTGATGGAGATCATGATCGTGTTCGCGCTCATCGCCCTCATCATGGGGGCCGTGGGCGTGGGCGCCTTCAACTACTTCAAGAAGGGCCAGGTCAAGACTGCGCGCATCCAGGTCAACGAGATCATGCAGAAGGCGCAACAGTACATGATGGACAACAACAATGAGTGTCCCAAGAGCATGGACGATCTGGTGGCGCAGAAGTACATGCCCCGACGCCAGAAGGATCCCTGGAACAAGGACTTCATCATGCGTTGTCCGGGGCAGATCAACACCGATGGCATCGACGTGATCTCGATTGGGCCTGATGGCACCGAGGGCACGGCCGACGACATCAAGGCCCAGGAGTAGTGACGAGACGACCCACATATGCGGTCTCCGTGCCGGTGGCTCATGCCGCTGCCGGCATGACCTTGATCGAGGTGATGGTGGTGGTGGTGCTCATTGCCTTGATGGTCGGCTCGGCCGTGGCGGGTTTCCGCTCGATGGCCAAGAGCGATCTGCGCGCCTCGGCCAGCAAGATGGCGGGCGCCGTCCGCTATCTTTTCGACCGCGCCTCGACCACGGGCAAGGTTCATCGCCTGGTGTTGGACATCGACAAGGGCCGATACTGGGCCGAGGTAACGGACGACCGCTTCGTCATGGCGGGCGGCCGCGAGACCGAGGAGTCGCGCAAGAGGGAAGCCGACAAGCTGGCCAAGGAGGCCGAAGACGCCAAGAAACTCTTGGACGAGAAGGCGGGCCTGGAGGAGATGCAGGCGCGCTACAAACCGGAACCGTTCCGGCCCAAGCGCGCGAGTTTTGCGGCATTCAAGGAAATGGCGGTGAAGCCGGTGGACCTCAAGGGTGCGCGCATCGCCGACATCTACACCCCGCGCCTGGCTGACCCGCTCGATGTCGGAAAGGGCTACATCTACTTCTTCCCTCTGGGCATGACCGAGGCCGCCATCGTGCACCTGACCGACATGAAGCGAGACGCGGTCTACTCCTTGGTGGTGCATCCCCTGACGGGCCGGGTGCAGATCAAGAACTTCTATGTCGAGCCGCCCTTGGAGAAGCAGTACGACGACGACGGCACGGAGATCGTCCCGTGAGGCAGGATCGTCAGACTCAATCCGGCTTCTCGCTGATCGAGGTGATGATCTCCGTCGCCATCCTGGCCATCGCCTTGGTCGTCCTCACACGCACGGTGACCGGCGACGTGCGCTCCACCCTCCACTCGCGCATGCTCACCGCCGCCACCTTCCTGGCGCGGACCAAGATCTCGGCGCTGGAGCAGAACATCCTGGAAGTGGGGTTCAGCGAGATGGAAGGCGAGGACGAAGGCGATTTCACCGAGGAGGGATTTCCTCGCGTGAAATGGTACGCCGCCGTCGAGAAGGTCAAGCTGCCCACCAGTGCGGTTCAGGACGTGCAACAGGCGGCGCAGCAGAAGACCCAGTCCACCAATCCCATGGACCTGCTGGCTGGTTTCATGGGCAGTTTCATGACCACGCTGATGGACCCCATCCGCATAGGACTGGAGGAATCGGTCCGTCGCGTGGTGGTCAAGGTCAAGTGGAACGAGCCTGGGCGGCCGGAGCAGTCCTTCGAGGTCGTCAACTTCATGACTGACCCATCCAAGCTCGACATGGCCCTGATGGGAGGCTCGGCTGCCGCCGCGGCGGGCGGCAAGGCTGCGACGTCCACGCCAGGCTCGACCGGAACCACGGGCGCAGGTTCGTCCCCGTTCAACTTGAAACCCATCGTAAAATGAAGCGCCGCCGGCTCACAACACCACCCGTGACCGCGACCAGCGGCTTCACCCTGATCGAGGTGATGCTGGCGCTGACCTTGATGACCTTCGTGACCGCGCTGCTGTGGGGCTCTTTCAGCCAGACGGCGCGGGTGAAGAAGCGCATGGAGGACACGCAGGAACGGACCCACACCATCCGCGTGGCGCTCATGCGCATGACCCGAGAAGTGGAAATGGCTTTCCTGTCGGAATCCGAGAAGATCGGTGTGGAAGAACAGCGCACCATGTTCGTGGGCGCGACCCACGCTGATCTCGACGAGTTGCGCTTTTCCTGGTTTGGCCACCAACGCCTGCGCGCGGATCGGCCCGAGGCCGACACCGCGGTGGTCAGCTACTTCTCGGAACCCGATCCCGACGATCGCATGGTCACCAACCTGATGCGCCGGGAAACCCGCCGCCTGGAAACCAAGGATCCCACGAAGATCCCCGGTGAAACCTACGTACTGTGTCCGGCGGTGGCCAGCGTGAAGTTCAGCTACTACGACTACAAGAAGAAGGAGTGGAAAGAGGAATGGAACACCATGGGGGCGGACGGCCTGAAATATCTGCCCACGCAGGTGCGCATTGCCCTTACTGTCATCGATGAGCGTGGCCAGGCCGCGACCTTTACCAGCACCGCTCGGCTGCAGGTCACCGAGCGAGTCGGCTACCACCCGAAGGGGTTCGGGGGCTGAGAGCACGCCATGAATGCACACCGGCCAGTCACTCCCACGGCACGCTCGGCAGGGTGGCGCGCGATATTGCTCGCGCGCTTCCGCGCATGCCGCGAGCGGGACCGGCAAAGCGGCGTGGCCTTTCTCATCACCATTTCGTCGCTCTCCCTGCTGATCGCACTGGTGTCCCAGTTCACCTATGGGACCACGGTGGACGCGGCCCAGGCGGCCAACGCCCGCGACGAGGTGCGCGCTCACTATCTGGCCCGCTCCGCAGTGTCGCTGTCGCGCCTGCTGATCAAGATTCAACTCAAGTTCGTGGAGCCCATCATGGAAACGGCGAAGAACATGCTTGCCGACAAGATGGGCGGTCAGGATCTAGGCATCAGCCTGCGCGTGACCGACTACATAGGGCCTGTCTTGGGCTTCTTTTCCGGTTCCAAGATGGAGACCGCTCTCCTGTCCGGGCTGATCGGAATCGATGCCAGCGACGCGACCGGCCTGGGCATTCCCACGGGGCACATGGACGCCGAGATCACCAACGAGGACGGCAAGATCGACATCAACTGCGGCGGCGGCCCGGTCCCCGAACGTCCAAAGCAGATCATGGTGTTCCGTCTCTTGCAGGCTTTGATGGCCTCGCCTCGCTACAATTGGCTCTTCGAACAGCGCAACGCCGAGGGCCAGTTCGTCGACCGCGTCGAACTCGCGCGGGCTCTCATCGACTGGGCCGATGCCGACGAGCAAGCCTTTGCCGTCGACGCCAACTCCTCGGGGCCCGAAGACTACCGCTACGACCAGCGCGACGATCCCTACCAGGCTCACAACAACTATTACGACACGGTCGACGAGACCAACCTGGTTCGCGGTATGGACCCCGACTACGCCGAGGCCTTTGCCTCGAATTTCACCGTCTATGCCAGCAACCCTGACTGCAAAGTCAACCTGGCTTCGGTCAAGGGCGACTGCACCCCACTTATCGTGGGATTGGTGCGCGCGGCGCTCTTTCCCGACCCCAGCAAGCCGCCCGCGGACCTCAGCATTCTCGACGACAATCGTCTCTATCCGCTGGCCAGCATCCTGTGCGAGCGCAGCCAAGCGGTTGGGTTCGGCTCACTGGATGCGCTGATCGGGGTGCTGAACAATCCCGCCGCCTCCATCGCCCGCGATGATCCGCGCTACCAGCTCATGCAGAACCTGACCGGGATTACCATCACCAAGAAGCAACTCGAACAGGTGGCGCACGTGGATGCGCCGCGCGTGTACCGGGTGGTGGCCACAGGCGAGTCGGGCAAGGTCAAGAAACGCATCATCGTCATCCTGGACAGCCAAGGCTTTCTGGCCAACCCCGTCACCAACAACCCCTTGGGCGAGCAAGCTTCGGGCGTCGTCCAATACTGGCGAGAAGAGTAGGAACGAGGCAACAGACTCATGGCTCACACCATCACCGGAATTGACCTGGGATCCTGGTCGGTCAAGTTCTCAGTGTTCGACGTGGGATTCCGCCGCGTGCGGCTGCACACGTCCTTTGAGGAGCCCGTGCCGCCGGGCGAGGCCCCGCTGGCCGAGCGACAAGCCGAGGCCCTGCGCGCGGGCGTGGCGCGTCTGCCTTCGCAGTCGACCATTCACATGGCGTTGCCTGGTGAGATGCTCTCTCTGCGCGTGCTCGACCTGCCTTTTTCCGACGCGCGCAAGGTTGAACAGGTGGTGGGCTACGAGCTCGAAGGGCAGATCATGCACGACCTGTCCGAGGTCGTCATGGACCACGTCATCCTGTCAGCGACCAAGACCGGCGACAGCGAAGCGGCTGGCTCGCGCGCCCTGGCGGTCGCGGCACGCACCGAGACCGTGGCCGCTTTTCTCGCGTCGCTCAAGCAATGCGGGGTGGAGCCGCGCACGCTCTACCCCACCCCGATCATGTATCACGCCCTGCTGGCCGAGGAACGCACTTCAGCCGAGACTGCGCCGACCGGCTTCTGCCTGTTCATCGACGTCGGCCATCAACACAGCCAACTTTGTTTCCTACGCGGCGACGAGGCGGTGTTCGGCCGGACCAGCAGCCACGCCGGCGAGGAGCTGACCCTGGCCCTGGTGCGCGCCTCGGGAGAGAAGTGGACCTGGGCGCAGGCTGAGCTAGCCAAGCAGACGCATGGATGCGTGCCCAGCCGCGCGCGACCACCCGCCACGTCTGTGCAACAGCAGCTCGGCGCCGTGTTGCAGGAGGCGATGGCGCCATTCCTGCGCGACCTGCGCCAGACCCTGGCCAGTTTTCGCGCCCAGAACAAAGAGCCGGTGGAGACGATCCTCCTGGCCGGCGGCGGTTCGCGCTTGCAGGGGCTGGCCGAGTTTCTGCAGGAGGAACTGGGCATCCCCACCAGTCTTTGGCCAGCCCCACCTGAGCCCGCGCTCGCCGAGGGGACCGACGAGGTCGAAGCCATATCCGTGGTCGACGAAGAGGGCTCGGCCCAACGCGCACGCCTGGCCTTGTCTTCGGCCCTGGCCTGGGCCGGGGCGCGCGGTCACAGGGAATTGGACCTGCGGCGCGGTCCCTTCCAGTACCGCGCCAACTTCTCGATCATGCGCCAGAAGGCACCTCACCTGGCGCTTCTGGTCGGGGCTGTGCTGGCATGTGCCGCCGTGGATGGAACCATCGCGCTCCGGCGCCTGTCCAGCGAGCAGCAGCAACTCAAAGAGAGACTGCGCGTGGCCACCAAGGAACTTTTTGGAGAAGCACGCTCCGACGCAACCGAGGTGACGGCGGCGCTCAACCGTTCCTTCCGCGACGAAATGGCGCCCCTGCCCCGGGTCACCGCCTACGACTTGCTCGGCCAGATCTCGCGCAAAATGCCCGCTTCAGACCAGGTGGCCATCGATGTGCAGGACCTGGAAATCAAGTCCAAGAAGACCAGCATCAAGGGCACAGTGGATTCCGCCGCGTCGCTTGACGACGTGGTGGCCAAGCTCAAAGAGATCGATTGCTTCGAAGAGATCAACAAGGGCCCCCTCACCGAGGTCAGTGGTGGGGCCAAGCAGTTCAGCCTGACCATCAACTCGAAGTGCCCATAAGGAAGTCATGGGATTCTTCAAGCGTCTGCTAGGAAAAATCGCAAGTGGGCTGCGACGACCCGTGGTCTATGCCACCGCCGAATGGAACCGGATGGCCGTGCGCGAGCGCAAGCTCATCTCAATCCTGGCCGCCGCCGTCGCCATGCTCGCTCTGCTCTTGACCGGGTACCTCATCGTCGATGCGCTGCAGGAGATCAGCACCAGCAACCAGGACGCACGCGAAGCGCTCGCCGCCATCGCCACTCGTCGCGACATCTACCTGGATGCCAAGTCACGCATGGTCTCGCAGGAGGCGCGCATCGGCGTCGAGCCGCCGCAACTGGCCGCCGATCTGGAAGCCGCGGGCAAGGAAGCCGGCATCGAGATCCCGGAAACCGTGGATCGCCCGCCCGCTCCCGCGGGCAAGCGCTACCTGGAGCACAGCCTTGACGTGAAGCTGCGCAAGGTGGGCCTGAAGGAACTGGCGAATTTCCTGAGCAAGATAGAAACCAACCCTCGGCTCATCGCGATCACGCGTTTGCAGATCCGGCACAGCTTCGGCGAAGGCGACAAGCTGGACGTGGAGTTGACCGCCACCGCCTACGAGCGCTTGAAGGACGACAAGAAGAAGAAGGCCGCGCCCGCGGCGAAGGGCAAGGGCTAGATGATCGCCGAACGCTTGCGCAAGTACTGGAGGCTCGCAGCCACTGCGGCCTTTGGTCTGTTCGTGTTCTTCTTGGTCCTGGTCCTGACCCTGCCCTACGGTCGACTGAAGGACTTCCTGGTGGCCTTGGCCGAGCAGCAGGGCTATGACGTCGAGGTCAAGTCGCAGGGGCCCGCGCTGGGCCTGGGCATCCGACTCAAGGATGTCACCGTCGCCGCGCGTCCCTCGGGCGGGGGCAAGCCCACGCGCATCACCATCCCGGTGGCCAGGGTGGGCTGGTCGCTCTTGGGAGCGCTGGCCGGCCGCAAGACCTACCAGGTTTCGGCCAACGTGTTCGGGGGCGACGTGGACGTGGAATCCACCCGCAGCAAGACCGAGAGTGCGCTGCACGTGTCGGCCACGGCCATCGATCTGTCCGAGCTCCCGTGGGTCAAGGCCGCCATCAACCTGCCCCTGTTTGGCACACTGGAGATGAAACTCGACGAGAAGATGCCCGGCCTGCGCGCCGCTGCCACAGTGGGTTCACTGACCTGGACCTGCCGCGCGTGTGCGCTGGGCGACGGCAAGGCCAAGCTAATCATCCCGGGCAACCCGCTTCTGGCTGAGGGATTGGGACTTCCCAAGATCCGTCTGGGCGATTTCGTGGGCCGCGTGGCCATCGACAAAGGCGTGGGACGCCTGCAGGGCGTGCAATCCAAGTCGCCTGATGGCGAGCTTTTTGTAGAGGGCGAGATCAAGCTGAACGATTCCTTGGCCTCTTCGTCGCTGGATCTCTACGTCCGCTTCAAACTGAGCGACGCTCTCCTCAAGAGTTCCGAGAAGCTGCGCACCATCATGGAAATTGCCGCGGCTGGGGGCAAGCGTCCCGACGGGCTTTACGGCTTCCGCATCAGCGGACCGCTTACCCACCTGGGAGCGCCGGTCTGGACCAAGACCTCGCCCTTCGGCGCGCCGGCCTCGGGCCCGAAGCCGCTCGCGGCCAGGGCCGTCGCCGCGCTCCCGCCACCGCCGCCAGCGCCAGCGCCTGCCCCAGCGCCTGCCCCAGCGCCTGCCCCAGCGCCTGCCCCAGCGCCTGCCCCACCTCCGGCCCCGCCCCCGGCGCCTCAGCCTGCCGCCGCAGAGCCCTCGGCCCCCGCTGTGCCTCCGGCCCCTCCGCCCCCTCCGCCAGTGGCCAAATTCCCTGGATACGATCCGAAGATCGACGAGCCGCCCCACGAAGAGGAGCAGCCGGCTCCCGCGCCAGCGCCTGCAGCCCCGGAGCCCACGCCGGCTGCGCCAGCAGCGCCACCGCCAGCAGCCACCCCCCCCGCGCCTGGACCAACGCCGCCGGCACCGAACGAGCCCGCTGTCCCAAAACCCGTTGAACGATAGGCAGAAACGCTCACCGGCGCCCCTCGAAGCAGCTTTACCCCGGTCTCGCGCAAGGTCACAATCACTTCAGGCGGTTGCGCTGATGGGCACCTCCCGATCAATCTCGTCGCTTGTCGTGGGTGATTCGTCTCATCGGGACCGGGGTGCTCGAACCCGGCGGGCTCAAAGTGGACGCTGCATCGGGGAAGGTCGTCGGTACCTATTCAGGCACCATTCGCTAAACGGAACGCCTCGCAAAGAACTGAACGTCCTGCGGCCAGAGCTAGTTCCTGGTGGCTGCCCACCATTCACAGACTCGCGTTCTCGGACCTGGCGCCGAGTCCCATCCTTCTCACCCGATCGCAGAAGGTCGAACGCGAGATGCCGAGCGCGGCAGCGGCACGGCGCCGGCTGTTGCCATTGCGACGCAGGGCCCAGACGAACACGTCAGTCTGGATTTGTTCAAAGGACTTGTTGCGTAGGGGCAGCAGATCGCTTTCGAGCACGGGCGCCGCTGCATGGACGAGCTCGCCCGTCGCAGGCCCAGTACCGTCAGCCGCGCGTGACATCCTGGCCGCCCCGTCGCCAGTCGCTTCGATCTCCACACTGGTGCCGTCGATCGCGGCGCTGGTGAAGAGTGCGGCTCGACGGATCACATGGCGCAATTCGCGCACGTTGCCGGGCCAGTCGTGCGCCTGCAACTTGGCGCTGGCCTCCGCCGTGATGACCCGCACGCCGAGGTCGGGCTTGAACTCGTCGAGAAAATGCTGGGCCAGAACCAGCACATCGCCTGGTCGGTCGCGCAAGGCCGGCAGCCTCAGCTCGAAACCGGCCAGGCGATGGAAAAGATCGAGACGGAACGAGCCGCGCTGGGTGTCCCGTCGCAAGTCGCGCAAGGTGGTGGCCACCACGCGCACCTCCACCGCGGTCTCGCCGCTGCCGCCCACCCGCCGGATGCGCCCGGTTTCCAAAGCGCGCAACAGCTTGGGCTGCAGGTCCATGGGCAGTTCGCCAATCTCGTCGAGCACCAGGGTGCCCCCGGCCGCTTCTTCGAACCAGCCCGCGCGACGCGATCCCGCGCCCGTGAAAGCCCCGCGTTCGTGTCCGAAAAGCTGACTCTCGGCCAGCTCGCGCGCCAGGGTGCCACAGTTGACCGCGACGAACGGCCCCTTGGGCCGCGGACCCAATTCGTGCAGGACGCGCGCAAGCAGTTCCTTGCCGGTCCCGCTCTCGCCCGTTACCAGGACGGGGATACGGCTGGGCGCCACCCGCGCGGCACGCGCCAGCAACAGGCGGAGCGCTGGATCGTCGCCGACAATGGCATTCAGGGTCGGACTGGTCGGGATCTCGCTCATGCCATGCTTGTCGGCGTGACTCAGCCAAAGTTGCGTGAGAACCCGCGACCGTCGACGGCGGCGTCCGACCGCAATGCCGCATCATGTCGCGCGACATGAACTTGACACGGGACATATGTTCCGTACCATACGTTTGTTCAGTAACCCCGCGAGAGGAGCGCCCATGGGCCACCTGACTATCGTTCGCGACGACGATCCTGCCAGCGACCTGACCGACCGCCAGCGCGAGGTTCTCGATTTCATCTCTGGATCGATCACCAAGTGCGGCTATCCGCCTACCTTGCGCGAGATCGGCAGCCACTTCGGCATCCGCTCGACGAACGGGGTGAACGATCACCTGCGCGCCCTGGAGAAAAAGGGCTACTTGCAGCGCGAGGATCTCAAATCGCGCGCCCTGCGCCCCTTGCTGTCCACCGGCCAGACCGTGGACGTGCCGATTCTTGGCAAGGTTGCGGCCGGGCAGCCTCTGCTGGCTGTGCGGAACTACGAGGATACCGTCAAGGTGGATCGCTTTTTCATCGGACAGAACCGCGAAGTCTTCGCCCTGCGGATCAAAGGCGAATCGATGATTGAGGACGGAATTCTGGATGGCGACTACGTGTTCGTGCGCAAACAGCTCCAGGCCAATGTGGGCGAGACGGTGGTGGTCATGATTGGCGACGAAGCCACAGTCAAACGCTACTACCCGGAAGGCGACTCCATCCGCTTCCAGCCGGCCAACGCCGCCATGGAACCCATTGTGGTGCGCAAGCGGGATTTCCGCAGCGTGAATCTGCTGGGCGTGGTGATTGGGGTGTATCGCAAACTGCACTAGGCCAGCTAAACTGCACGACGTGTTGACCATCCGTCGCCACATCGTCCTCCTCCTCGTCGCTACAGTTCCCCTCGCCTGCGCGGGCCGTGAGCCTGTGCCGCAGGCGCCGACGGCCTCGCCTGGACCAGACGCCCCGGCTGTCATGCAGCCGCCGGCTTTTGTCCCGCTGGGTGCTGACGGCGGTTCGAAGGCGCCCTGGCACGCGGGCTCGGCCGCCAATCAGATTCGGCAAGCGATCTTCGTGGGCGCGTGGACGGCTGTGCACGACAAGCACTTCGACAAGACGCTGGGCGGCCTGGACTGGGATGGCCTGCGCAGAAAGTACGAACCGCTTGCGCTGGCCGCGCCTGACGAGCCGACCTTCTACCGTCTGCTCAACGAGATGCTCGGGCTGCTTGGGCAGTCGCACCTGCAGGTGCACGGCCCGGGCGAAGAAACAGCGCCGCCGCCCGACGAGATCCCGGCGCCACACACCAAAACCGCTGCTGCCGACGCCATCCGCGAGGCTGGCGACGACTATGGCGATCCCGGGCTGCTCATCCGCATCATCGAAGGCAAGCCGACCATCACGCGGGTGCGCCCCGGCTCCTCGGCGGCAGGCGCAGGCTTGCGGCCCGGCTTTCTCGTGACCCACATCGGGGGCCGCGCTCTCGCCTCCTTGCCGCCTTCGGGCCGGGCGCTGCGACCCGTGGAAGAACGCTTCCGTCTGCGCCAACTGGCAGCGCGCCGTCTGGCTGGCCTGGTGGGCAGTCGGGTGAGTCTGCGCTGTCTCGACGAGAACGATCGCCCGATCGAGGTCATGCTGGAACGCGATCCGCCGGTGGCGCGGGCCATCCAGGTGCTCAACATGTCGCCCGTGGTTCCTGAGGTTACCAGCCGACAGATCGGCGAGGTGGGCATCGTGGCCTTCAACGTGTTTCTGCTGCAGCCTGTGCTGGCTGAAGTGCAGAAGGCCATCGACGGGTTCCGCGCCCGCGGCGACAAAGCCATCATCATCGACCTGCGCGGCAACCCGGGCGGCATCGGCGCCATGGTCATTCCCCTGGCCGCGCGCCTGTCTGCCACGCCACTGACCCTGGGCACCATCGTGTATCGCGATTTCTCCAACGTCCTGGCCACTACGGCCTCGCTTGGCATCAAGCCTTTCACCGGCCAGGTGATCATCCTCACCGACGAGGGTACGGCGTCCACGTCGGAAATCTTCGCGGCCGGGCTGCAGGAGGCGAAGCGGGCTCTGGTCGTCGGGGACACCACCGCGGGCGCGGCCCTGGGATCAATTATCGAGGAGCTGCCCGGCGGCGCGGTGGTGCAGATCCCGGTGGCTGACTTCAAAACACCCAAGGGCATGACCATCGAGGGTCGCGGAGTGCAGCCTGACCGTCGGGTGTTCGAGACGCGCGCGGGTTTTCTCGCCGGCCGCGACGTGGTACTTGACGCCGGCCTCGACCTGGCCAAAGCATCGCGTCCGTGACAATCGCTGTTCTCATCTCCCTGTTGGCCGCAGCCCCGGCCCAAGACGCGACTCCCCTGCGCCCGGCGCAGGCGATATTGGCCGACTACGCCGACGCCGTGGGCGGCCGCGAGGCATGGAAAAAGCTGCGCGGCGTGCACGTCAAGCGCAGCCTGACCGTGGCCGGCCAAGGCGCCAACGGCAGCGAAGAGCACTGGGCCACGGCCGACGGAAAGAACCTGAGTGTATCGACTCTGCAGAACGTCGGGACCTTTCGCCAAGGCTGGGATGGCCGCACAACCTGGTCGCAGGATCCGGTCTTCGGATTGCGCAAGCTGGATGGCGCCGAGGCAGAAGAAGCGCGCATCAACGGCGCCTGGAACGCCGAGCCCGATCTGGCGAGTCTCTATCTCAATGTCAAATCCGTGCCGCCGCCCAAGGAAGCGACGGCAGAAGCTGGCGCCAGCCTCGAATGCGTCGAACTCCAGAAGAAGCTCGGCAAACCGTCTGTGCTGTGCTTCGACGCCAAGACGCATCTGCGCGCGGTGCAGACCGGGGTGCAGCCCTCGCCGGGCGGGGACATTCCATACAAGCTCGTGTTCGGCGACTGGCGCACCATCAAGGGCATCAAGACCTGGTACCTGGAGAAGATGACCGCCGGCCCCACCACCGTCGAGGGCCGCATCACCAGCCTGGTATTCGACGAAAAGATCCCGGCGAGCCGATTCAAAATGCCAAAGCCCTGATCAGAACCCTATATGGCCCCACTCCAAAGAAGATGAGACAAGTTTCAGTTGCACGTCGATGAAGCGCCGATTGCAATGTCCCTTAGCATCCGGCCGACAAGCCGGGCTGCTGGCAAGGAGGGCCGAGAACCGGACCGGAATGTACTGATGTACTTGAGGACCGGAAGCGC
>Ga0265329_10000342_pt1 | contig 24518 bp, 19 predicted proteins | sample 41627metaG_FD_202091 | JGI IMG/M metagenome (GOLD analysis project Ga0265329, IMG submission 202091) | Rhizosphere microbial communities from Carex aquatilis grown in University of Washington, Seatle, WA, United States - 4-16-27 metaG | ecosystem: Host-associated > Plants > Roots > Rhizosphere...
AAGCATTGTCGCCGTCGGGCCACGCGCCCAAATCAAACCGGAATTTGCCTCGCTGCCGGAAGAGCGTGCGCAGGGTGCGCTGCTGCCAGGGCTGGTCAACGCCCACACGCACATCGAACTCTCGGTGCTCGCCGGCCGCGTGCGCGGCGGGGAAGGTCTTCCGTCGTGGGCGATGCAAGTGGGGCGTGAGGCGGCCGCCTTTTCTGCCGAGCAACGCCGCGACTCCGCCCGGCGCGCGGCCCTGGCTGTCGTTGCAGCGGGAACCGCGGTAGTGGGCGACGTGGGCAACACCCTGCTCGCCGTGCCGGCGCTGGCTGGCGCAGGCCTCGGCGGGGTCTTCTTCCATGAGCTGCTTGGCTCGCGCGAGGCCGCTACTGGCGACGCCCTGGCTGATGCCGAGCGGGAATACCGGGAATTTGTCCAGGCCAGCCCCTGGCCTGCGAATCTCGCCCGCGTGCCCGCGCCGCACGCGCTCTACTCGGCCGGACCTGATCTTTTGCGTCGCATTTTCACGGCCGCGGCTGGCGCCAGCCATCCCACCTCGATCCACGTCGCGGAAGGCGAGGACGAAATCCGGCTTCTGCGCGACGGCACCGGAGGTTGGGCCGAAATCCTGGCTTCACTGCAAGTCCCGGCCGGCTCGCGCACGCCCGGGATGAATCCCCTCGCCTATCTCGAATCGCTCGGCGCCTTTGCCGGCGCGCGACCGCCGCTGCTGGTTCACATGGTCTGCGCCAGTGCACAAGACATCGCGCTCGCGCAAAAGCACCGCGCCCCGGTCGTACTCTGCCCGCGCTCGAACCTGCACATCGGCGTCCGCTTGCCAGACGTGCGCGCTTTCTTGGCCGCTGGCCTGGCGCTGGCCCTGGGTACCGACAGCCTGGGTTCATCGCCTGACCTTTCGCTATGGGGGGAAATGGCTGCGCTCGCAACGCATTTTCCAGACATCGCACCTGAGATCTGGCTTCGCTCTGCCACTGCTGGCGGCGCCACGGCGCTTGGCCTTGCTGCCTTCGGCGCGCTTGCGCCGGGCAAACGGCCCGGCATCATTGATGTCACGCCAGTCGACCCGCAGGCGCCCTGTGCCGCTTTGGTCGAGGCAACATCCCCCAAGGTTAGCTGGGTGGTCCGGCCATGACACTGTACCGTCACCCCTTGCTCGCCATCATCACCTTCGGGCGCATGGTGAAGTTCAGCCACACGGTTTTCGCCCTGCCCTTTGCTTTGGCTGCCGCAACCCTGGCGGCGCATGGGCACGGAGTTACCGTGGCTCAGATTGCAGCCATTGTCCTGGCCATGGTCGGCGCGCGTACTACGGCCATGGGCTTCAACCGCATCGTCGACCGCCGTATCGACGCCGCCAACCCACGTACCGCCGGCCGTGAGTTGCCCACCGGCAAGGTTTCGCTACTCGCTGCCGCGAGTTTGACCGTGGCCAGCGCCGCGCTTTTCCTGGCGGCCGCGGCCTGGCTGGGCCCCTTGTGCCTGCGGCTCGCGCCCATCGTGCTGGTGCTCGTGCTCGGCTATTCGTTCGCCAAGCGTTTCACCTGGCTGTGCCACCTGTTTCTCGGGCTGGCCATCGGCAGCGCGCCCGCGGCTGCCTGGATTGCCGTGCGCGGACGGCTGGACGCCCCAGCCCTGTGGCTGAGCCTCGCAGTGGCGACATGGATCGCTGGCTTCGACGTCCTGTATGCGCTCGACGACCGGGACTTCGACCGAGAAGCCGGCATCCATTCCATCCCTGTTCGCTTTGGCGTGCCTGCGGCTCTGGCTCTCTCCGCTATGCTTCACGCAGCCAGCGTCGCGGCCTTGCTGATCGCGGGACACTCCGCGGGGCTGGGCTGGATCTATCTTCTCGGCATGGCCGTGGTAATCGCGATGCTGATCTGGGAGCACGCCATCCTGCGGCCCTCAGACCTGTCCCGCCTGAACGTGGCGTTCTTCAACCTCAACGGCTACGTCTCGGTCGTGTACTTGGCCGCCACGCTCGCAGATGTCCTTGTGAAGCAGTGGGCACAGTAGGAATCGAACCTACAACAAACGGATTAAGAGTCCGCTGCTCTACCAATTGAGCTATGCGCCCGTTCCGGATCGATCGGGAAGGGAATGTATGCCTGGCGAGAACGGCCAAGTCAAGACAGTGCCCCTCCGGGGAGCCCGGAGCCGGTGGCCGGTGGCCGAAGCCGGATCCGGCAACCGGATCCGGAACCGGATTCGGATCCGGCCCCGGTTCCGAATCTGGCAAAGTACCAGCGCGCCCGGAGGGAATCGAACCCCCAGCCCTCGGCTTCGAAGGCCGATGCTCTATCCAATTGAGCTACGGGCGCAGAAGGGCGAGATAATCCCGGCCCCCACCGTCCCTGTCAAGGATGGGTGCCAGGCTTGTTGTCGGGCTTGGCTGGCGGATTCTTCGTTCCTGGCCTTTCCGCCGCTTTCTTGGGGATGTAGGTCAGGCGCAAACCTTTGATGAGTTGTTCCTTGGCCGAGTTTGGATCCCGGCGCATGTCCATGTTCTTTATCCGCTCCAAGGTGCTCTTCAGAATGTCGAGGCGACTGCGCTCGGCTTCGCCGCAGGCCGCGCTCGACCCCGACTCACACAGCGCCAACGCCTTCTGCGCCTCGGCGTAGGCGTGGCCTGCTTCGAAGTGGTCCACCAGCGCAAGGCTCGCGAGATGGTGAACGCGATAGTCATCCGGATGGGCATCCAGCGCCCCTTCGAGCGACGCCAACGCCCAGTCTGGATGGCGCAGGTCCATGAAAATATCCGCCAGCTCCAAGGCAGCCGCCACGTCGCCCCGCGTGGCCACAAGCTGGGTTTGCAACTCCGCGACGCGCTGGCGTACAGCCGGATCCGGTGGCAACGCAGGCTTGACCTTCACATCTGGCCTGGGAATGAGAATCGCCGCCGCAAGCAGCAACAGAATCGCCAAGTCGAGAACGCGCGTGACCACGGACCCTATTCGTACCGCAGCGCCGGGCTCCGGTCCAGCGGCCCAAGCGCCGGTGCCCCAAGATTCCCCAGACCGTGGCAGAAAGCCCCGGTCAGATTCTCCCTCGCGCGGCTAGGTCGCGAGAATTCTTAGCTGGACAAGAACCTCCCCCCTGTGGCATTTGAAATGCTTCTGTAGTTGCTGGGCGATTCCTGCTGGGGCGATTGGCGTCGGAGCGAGCCGACGAACCATAACCTACCGCTTCTTCCGCACCTCACGCTTTGCCAAAATCTCTGGCCGGTTTCCCGTCGCACAGACCTGGCTGTCTGGGACACCGGCACCAAGACCAAGGAGGAACAGATGACCATCCTTAAAATGCTAGCCGATGCCTTCCACGAAGGAGGATGGGGTATGTGGCCTATCCTCACCATTCTTATGATTACCATCTCGATCGTCACCGAACGCTCCGTGGTGCTTCGCAAGGCCGTCATCGACAAGGACAAGTTGCTGGCCCTGCTCCGTTCACAGATTTCGGCCGGCAACATCCAAGGCGCGATCAAGGTCTGCACCGGCAATCCCACGCCCATGACCCGCATCGTCCAAGCCGGCCTCATGCGCGCCAATCGCTCAGAGCCCGAGATTGTTGCGGCCATGGATGAAGCCGCCCTGCGCGAGATGCCCGCTGTCGAGAAGCGCACTGGCTACCTGGCCATGCTGGGCAATCTCGCCACCCTGGCCGGTCTGCTCGGTACCATCACCGGCCTCATCAAAGCGTTCGCCGGTGTGGCAGGCGTCGACCCATCGCAAAAGGCGACCCTGCTGTCCAAAGGCATCTCCGAAGCCATGAACTGCACGGCGTTCGGCCTGAGCACCGGCATCATCGGCCTCGCCGCCTTTGCCTGGCTGAACGGCAAGACCCAAGGAATCATCGACGACGTCGGCGAAATGAGAAAAAACGTGACCAACCTGCTGGCTGGCGCCAAAGCTGCGCTGCACGGGTAGCCCAACAAGTTACGCAACGCTAAAGAAAAGGAGATTCAGCCATGTTCTTGTTTGAAGCGTTCCAACTCGGTGGATGGGGCATGTACCCGATCCTTCTCATCTGTCTCATCACAATCTATCTGACCATTGATCGCACAACCTATCTGGGAAAGTGCAAAGTCGACGCGGACCGACTGATATCGCTGATCAGGTCCCAGATCGTCAGTGGCAACATCCGCGGCGCCATCACAACCTGCCAGGCCACACCCGTTCCGCTCACCAAGATCATCGCGGCTGGCCTGAACAAGGCCGGTGGCTCCGAGCATGACATCCAGCAAGCCATGGACGAGGAAGCCCTTCGCGAGCTGCCCAAGGTGGAAAAGCGAACCGGCTACTTGGCCATGCTGGGAAACCTGGCGACCCTGGCCGGACTTCTCGGAACCATCACCGGCCTCATCAAGTCATTCGGAGCCGTGGCTGGCGTTGACCCCTCGATGAAGGCGACCATGCTCTCCAAAGGTATCTCCGAGGCCATGAACTGCACCGCCTTCGGGTTGGGCACCGGTATCTTCGGCCTTGCCGCCTTCGCCGTGCTCAACGGCAAGACGCAATCCATCCTCGACGGCGTCAACCAGGGCACGGTCGAGGCGCTCAACTTGGTGGTGGCCGGCCGTTCAGACGGCGGCGCTCAGCACTAGCCGACAGCGAACCGAGGGGCCGACACCCGGCCCCAAGACGGGAGCTCAATCATGAGTGTTTCAGTAGAAACTGGCGGTAAGTCCGGCAAGAAGGAGCTTAACGCCGAATTGAATCTTGTGCCCTACATCGACCTGCTCACCTGCATGGTCGCCTTCCTGCTCATCACCGCGGTGTGGACCCAGCTCGCCCGCCTGCAGGCCCAGCAAAAGGGCCAGGGGCAAGCCGGCGAGGAAACGCCGCCCGAATTGCAGGTCAAGATCGTCGTGATGGTGAACCAGGAAGGCTTCAACTTGGTCGTTGGTCAGGACCAGACCCCTATTCCAAAGAAGGGCGCTGACTATGACTTTGAACGCCTGGCAGCCGAGTTGAAGAAGGCCAAGGACGGTCACCCGGACAAGAACGACGCTCAGGTGGCCTCCGAGGACACCATAAAATTCGATGTCCTGATACGAGCCATGGACACCGCCATACAAGCGAGATTCCCCGATATCTCGCTTATTGACTCAGGCGCAGCCGGAATTTAGGACCGAGGAGAACCATCATGGCAATCACGGCGCCTCATGCGCACCTTTATCGCTCGATCGGCCTCGAAGTCGCCAACTCGAAGCTGAAGGGCGGCGGCCGCAAGAGCCTGTATCAGGCCCTCAACCTCGTGGCCTACATCGACATGATGACGATTCTCGTCATCTTTCTCCTCATGACCTTCTCGGCCAGCGGCGAGATTCTCTTCGTGCAGAAGAACATCACCTTGCCCGACGCCCAGAGCTGGTCCGACCTGGAACGCGCTCCGGTTATCGGTGTGACCAAGGACGTCGTCACCCTGGACGGGCGGCAAGTGGCCACCGGCGAAGAGCTTATGAAGGACTCGGCCACCGGAGACGCCAAGATCCCGGAGCTGGCCGATCAGCTCGTGACCGCAAAAAACAACTACAAGCTACTGCACCCCACGGAGGACTTCAAAGGGGTGTGCATTATCCAGTCCGACAAGAGCGTCGAGTTCAAGATGTTGCGCAAGGTTATGTTCTCGGCAGCCACAGCCGGCTACCAGAACGTGAACTTCGCCGTCCGGCCCAAGGCCAAGGGCGGCGCCGCACCGGCCGCGGCCGAGTGACCTTGGCTTTCCAGCGGGTTGATCGCGGTTCTTGACCCGCTGTCCGTGGTACAGGCGGCTGGCTTCTCCCCCGAAGCCGGCCGCAGGGATCTGTTACGGGACTTTCCCAGGGAGGTGTTGAGATGCGAAAACTTAGTTTCGTGGCAGTCGGTGCGCTCACGGCCGGCCTTCTTCTCTCCGGGTGTGGAGGCGACCCGAACGATCCTCGTACCTGGGCACGCAAACTCAGCAATCTACGCGATCAGAAGGAGGCGCTGGACCAGCTTGCCAAGATGAGCGTGGAGCGTGCCCAGCAGGCGCTGCCCGAGATGATTGCGCTGTACAAGGAAACCAAGAAGCCAGAGCACCTGGAGGCCTTGAGCCGTTTCCACAACGACCAGACCAAAGCCATTTTCATCGACGCCCTGGACTTCACCGAGGACGACTTCGACCGGGCCGTGATTGCCGCCGGCGCGCTGGGCGAGATGAAGGCTGTCGACGCGGTTCCGCAGCTCATCAAGGCCGTCGAGCACCAGCTTCCCATCAAGTCCCGCGCCAACACGGTACGACTGGCGGCGATTCGCGCCCTGGTCAAGATCGGGGACAAGCGGGCTGTGCCGACGCTTATGAAGATTCTCACCACGTCGGCCGACGAGCAGGACTTCTTGCTCAACCAGAAGGCGGCGCTCGGTCTGGCTGAGCTGCGCGACCCGCAGTCGATCCCGGCGCTCATTAAGGGCCTCTTTATGACCGGCCGTGGAACTCAGGTTTTCCAGGAATGCCGTCTCGCCCTGGTGCGCATTGGTAACGCTGCGATCGATCCGTTGATCACCTTGCTCAACGAAAAGAATCCCGAGATTGCCGAAATGGCGCGCAAGCTCGACTTCGACAAAGTCAGCCCCGGCATCGTGCCCTTCAAGGCCGCCTATTTGCTCGGGGACCTGCGCGCGGCCCGTGCCGTGCCGGCCATGGCGGCGCGCCTGCAAGTTCCAGCCAAGTCCGGCGAGCACAAGGCCATTCTCATCGGCCTGGGCTTCATCGGTACTCCGGAAGCGGTCAAGGTGCTGCTCGACGTGCTCACGGACAAGAAGGCCGAGGCGACCGACCGACAGGCTGCCGAGGACGGCATCTACTTGTCAGGCGACAAGCGCGCGGTGCCCATCCTGCTCGACACGGCCAAGAATGGCTACGTGGTTGTGGGTGGGGTCAAGGCATCAGACCTGCGTGCCAACGCCGCCATCGATCTTGCCCGCATTGCCGGCAAGGAAACCTACGATGCCTTCAAGGCGCTGGCCGCCAAGGAGAAGGACGCGCAGGGGATCTTCGGCGAGGCGCTTGACCGCATGCAGGTGGCCAAGGATTGCGACAAGGACCTCGACTGCTTCGCCAAGGTCCTCAACACGGATGAGTCGTGGACGCGCGCTGAAAAGGCCGCATTCGCCATCGGCTTCTCCGGCAACGCGAGCAAGGGCGTGCCCATCCTCCTCAACGCGCTCAAGCCAGTGGCCTCGCTGCCCCAGCTTCGCTACCCCGTGCACCAGGCGATCCTGCAGTCGCTCACCAAGCTGGCCGATTCCTCATGCAAGATGTGCGAGGAGAAGTTGCTCAAACAAATCGAGCGCGACGAACAGGCGGTCCGTCTGCCCGGCGCGCGCGACCTTCTGGGCGAGACCCGCGTGGCCTTGGCGGTCATCCAAAACAAGAAGAAGGCGAATTAGGCCCGCGGGGTTTGCTCTCGCGATCAGGGAGCCGCTCGTGCTACGTCGACTGATACTCCGCAACCACGGTGGTGCGAATGCCACCACGGACGTTGAAGTCACCCTCGACGCGGGCACGCCGCGGATGAACCGCCGCCACCAGGTCGTCCAGGATGCGGTTGATGACGGCCTCGTGAAAGGCACCCTGGTTGCGGTACGACCACAGGTACAGCTTCCACGACTTGAGCTCGACGCAAAGCTGGTCGGGCACGTACTCGACGCGAACCGTGGCGAAATCGGGTTGACCGGTCTTGGGACAAAGGCAGGTGAACTCCGGCGTCTCGCAGCGGATCAGGTAGTCCCGCTCGGGCTTCGGATTGGGGAAGCTATCGAGTGTCTGGGATGGCATGGTGCCCCTACACCTGCCATGATAGCAGGCGCCTCCCGGTTGACACTTGCGGAAACCCAAAGCGACGCTTTCTTACCGCTGGGAGGCCCTATCGGATGATGCGATATCGTTTGCTTTCGCCGCTGTTGCTTGGCGGCCTTGTTGCACTGGCGCCCACCCTGGCAGCAGCCGTGGGCGTCGTGCGCGGCACGGTGGTGCTGCCCGAAGAGCTCAAGGCTGGCCGGCGCTTTCTGGGACACTGGCGGGTTGAGAACACCACCGTCCCCGTCCAAGCGGCGCCTGCCCGGGGCGATACCGTCGTCGTGCTGCTGGGCCCCAAACCGCAGGTGCTGGCCCCCAAGAACACGCCGGTCGAGATCGTCGGCATGCAAGCCAATCCCAGCACAGTGGTCGTCGGTGAGGGTGCCGTGGTGGAGTTCCGGAATTCGGACAAGGTTGCCCACGACCTTTCCGTCCCAGGCCACCCCGAGATCATGCCGCCCGAGCGTCTTAGCCCGGGCACGGTCCGCAAGCAGCGCTTCGGCATCAGCGGGGAATACTTGGTACGTTGCGCGGAGTATCCCCACGTCGTGATTTCTGTGATCGTCACCAGCTCGCCGTTCTTCGCGGCGGTGGACGAGAAGGGGGGCTTTAAGCTGCCCGATGTGCCAGAGGGCCCGGCCACGCTCAAAGTGTGGAGCAACGGTCGCTGGGTCCATGAACAGTCGGTCGAGGTGACCCCCAAGGGAGCTGACCTGACCATCAAGGTGTCTGGCGCCGCCAACAAGGAGCCCACCGAACAATAAGGGGCGGAAGCGATGTTCCTGTCCAAAATATGGTTTATTCTGGTCGCGCTGCTGGCCGGGGTTGCGGTCACCGCGGCCTTCGTGGCGCCCCGCCCGGCTGATCGTCGCATCGAGCAGCTGGAAGGTCAGCGTCTGGACCGCGCGCAATACGCGGCCGAGCAGATGCTCAAGAACGATGCGCGCCGCTGGATCGACTATGTGGCCAAGCTGGGCCGAGACTCGCACCTCACCGAAGCTCTCGATTCCTCTTCGCGTGGAGCGGGCGAGCCCAAGGCGCTGCACGAGACCGTGCGCAGCCGTCTCAAGGCGCTGGTGCCTGACCGCGCCGGCATCGGGGTCGAGTCGCTCATCGCGGTGGACAAACAGGGACGTGTCGTGGCCCGGGTGGGCGACGACGAGGGCGAGTACGGCGAATCGCTGGCGGGCGCCGAAGTGGTGGGGGACGCCCTGCGCGGCTATCTGTCGGACGACGTGTGGGGGGCTGCCGGTCGTCTGCGCCGCGTGGGCGCAGCGCCCGTCACCTCCAAGTCACGTGAGCGTATCGTCGGCGCGGTGGTGGTGGCGGTCGAAACCGGCAAGCGCTTGGCTGAGATGTGGAAGCAAAACCTGGGCGTGGATGTGGCGATCGTTCTCGGCAGGAACGTCGTGTCGTCGACCCTGCCCGAGGCGCTTCTCGGCCAGCTGCCCGAACTCATCGAGCAGCACGCCACGGAGATCGCCAATCACAAGCGCACGCGCCCGCTCATCCTGTACATGGGCGCCGAGCGCATGCTGCTGATTGCGGCGCCCTTCGTCGGTGAAGCCTCAGAACAGCGGGCCTACTACGTGCTGCTCAACAAGCAACCCCCTGGATCGGATCCGTGGGTCCTGCTGTCGAACGCCTCCTCGGACGATCTGCGCTGGGGCCATTTTCCCTGGCTGCCGTTGGCGTTTGGCATCCTGGCCATGATCGGCATCGGTCTTCTGCTGCAGCGGACCGAGGTGGAGGGCCCCATCCGGCGACTGCGCACCGAGGTGCACAGTCTGGCCCGCAACGAAATCCAGAAGATCGACGACACCAAGTACGGCGGTAAGCTGGGTGGTGTCGCACGCGACATCAACGCCACGGTGGAGCGTTTCACCCACGCCGTTCCGCCCAAGTCCGAAACAGCCAAGAAGGACATCGGCGCGATTCTGGATCGCGGCGGTTCGGCTGACGGCCAGTCGTTCGACGTATCGCGGGCCAAGGCCACGCCTTCCACGCCTGTGTCCAATCCGGCGTCGGTGGCCGCTTCGCTGTTCGGTGCGCCCAAACTTCCGCCCAGCATGGGCGTGACGCCGACGCCGATTTCGGTCCCGTCCATCCCGGCTCCTAGCCCTCCGGCAAAGGCTGCACCGGTAGCCTCTGTGAACCGGACGCTTATGCTGCCCAACTTGCGTTCACCGGCGGAAGTGACGTCGTCCAATTCGGGAGAGTTCGCCGCGGTTTCGCCTTCCTCCCTGATTGAAGCGCCATCGCCCCCGCCCCTGCGCCGCGATGTGACCCCACCACCCGTGCCCACCTCGGCTGCCTTCGCCACCCCGCCGCCATCCGTGCGCTTGTCTCCAGTCGCGGCGAACCAGCCCAAGGATGAAGATTCTGTTCACTTTCAGCAGGTCTTTGAAGAATACATCGCTCTTCGTATCAAGTGCGGTGAGTCCGCCAGCTCGGTGGCGGCCGACAAGTTCTTCGCCAAGCTGCGCAGCAACCGGGAGCAACTAATCGCCAAGTACAACTGCCGCTCAGCTCGCTTCTCGGTCTACGTGAAGGACGGCAAGGCCGCGATCAAAGCGACGCCGGTGAGAAGTTAGCCGCCTTTCGAGAATTCGTAGCTGGCTGAACGTCCGGGCGGACGGCGGCGGGGCTGGAAGCCAGGGCCGGTGGGCCGGGGCCGGAAACGGATCCGGGGTCCGGCGCCGAAAGGCGGAACAGCTACTCGTTCTTCTCCAGCAGCATCTGATCCGGATTCTCCTGCTCGCCAGCCGGCGCCGCGGTTTCCTTGGGCGCGGTGCCGTCGAGAAAGACCTCGCTGACGCCTTCGGCGCCAGACGCAGGCAGAAGTCCGGTGGCCGGATCGATTTGCACCACGGCCACTCCCGGCGGCTGGCCGAAGTCGCGCACCGGGCGTCCGGCCATGGCCTTGACCATGAAGTCGATCCACAAGGGCAACGCGGTCCGACCGCCGGCCTCGCCGTGTCCCAGGCTCTTGCCGTCGTCGAAGCCGACCCACACGCCAGCCAGCAACTCGGGCGTGAACCCCACGAACCACGCGTCCCGGCTGCCGTTTGACGTGCCCGTCTTGCCCGCGGCTGGCCTCTGCAACTTGAGCCCGGCCGCGCGCGCGGTGCCCGACTCGACTACACTCTTCATGAGCGAGACCATGATGTACGCCGTCTCGGCCCGAACATCCTGCTCGAGCGGAGGCGTGGAGATGGCTTCTGCACCAAGGGCGGAGATGAGGCGCGTGTCGCCGTGCTGGCCGCCGGCCGCGAAGGTGGCGTAGGCGTTGGCCAGCTCGATGGGCGTGACGGTGTTGGCGCCCAGGGCCAGTGACAGCTCAAGGGAATCGGGCAAGGGCGAGGTGATTCCGGCATGCATGGCCATCTCGCGAGTGGCGCCCAGGCCCACGTCGGATAGCAGCTTGATGGCCACGGTGTTGATGGACAACGCCAAGGCGGTGCGCAGCCGGACCGGGCCGCGAAAATTGTCCTTGTCATAGTTCTGCGGTTTCCACAGCTTGTACACTTCCGGGCTGTCATTGACGACCGAGGCTGCGGTGTAGCGCTGGGAATCGATGGCGGCCGCGTAGATGAACGGCTTGAACGCCGAGCCCGGCTGGCGTTGCGCACGCTGCGATCGATCAAAGCCGCCGGGGCGATAGCCGTAGCCTCCGACCAGGGCCAGGATGTCGCGCGTGGCCGGGTCAAGCACCACCATAGCCGCCTGCGGGCCCAGTTCCAGAGCCAGAGGCATGTCGCTGTCGCCCTCGTGCTTGCGCTCGGGCGCGAAGCGAACACGCGCCAAATCCCCGGGGCGGAAACGATCGACGAGCGCCGACGAGCCCAGGGCGTAACGTGTCTCCGCGGTAGTATCAACCGCGCCGGTGCTGCCACCCACGAACACGAACAGCCGACCGTGCTTGGGATCGTTGGGATCCTTCTCCACGTGCTCCACGATGCCGTCCACGATGTCCGCATCACCCAAGCTCGGATGGTCCTTCTTCAACTCCAGGCGACGCTTCTCCAGGGCTTTCCCCGCCAGGTGGCCGACCGGTCCCCGATAGCCCTGGCGCTGATCTAGCTCTTCCAGGCCGCGCTCCACTGCTTGGCGGGCCATGGCCTGCAGCCGCGGATCGATGGTGGTCTTGACCGTCAGCCCCAACGTGTCGATTTTGTTGGCGCCGAATTTCTCGTCGAGAGCGCGGTGCACGCTGTCGACCGCCTCGGGCGCGCTGTGGGTGCGCGCGTTGCTCTCGCGAATCACGGCGATAGGCTCCTCGGCCAGCTTGCGCGCCGTCTCCTCGTAGATGTACTCCAGCTTGGCCATCTGCCCGAGCACATAGCTCTGACGTTTCTTGGCCGCCTCAGCGTGCCTGTAGGGCGACAGCCGCGACGGCGACTGCAACATGCCGGCCAGCAAAGCGGCCTCGGCGATGTCGACGTCACCCACAGACTTGCCGAAGTAGAAACGCGAGGCCTCTGCGACGCCATAGCGGCCGTGGCCGAAGTACATCTGGTTGAGGTAGAGAGCGAGGATCTCCTCCTTGGAAAACTTCTGCGAGAGTCGGCGCGCCAGGATGATCTCCTGCACCTTGCGCCGCAAGGTCTTCTCGGGCGAAAGCAGCATCTGCTTGACCACCTGCTGTGTGATGGTCGAGGCGCCCTGGGCGAATTCCCGACGCAGCAGGTTCTCGATGAAGGCGCGCGCCATCCCCTTGTAGTCCAGGCCCTCGTGCTCGAAGAAGTCGGCATCCTCGGCGGCCAGCACGGCCTGAATCAGAACCTTGGGCAGTTGAGCGTAGGTCACCACGGTCCGGTGTTCCGAACCAATCTCGCCCATCAGGTTGCCGTCGCGATCCAACACGCGCGTGATCTGAGCCGGATGGTAGTCAGCGATTCCGCTCAGACTGGGGAGATTGGGATCGCCGCCAAAATAGTAGAAGACGGCCCCCAGCGCGACGGCGGCCAGCGCGAAAGGCGAGAGCAGGAGAAGCACCCAGCGCAGGATGCGCAGACCCCACGATCGGGTCTGGCCACGCCGACGCCGCTTCGGGCTCGGGGGCGGGGCGTCCAGCTTCTCCGAATCGCGCGGCGACCGATCGAGCGCGAGGATGTGATCGATTGGGTCGAAGCGATCCGCGCCGGACCTGCTGTTGCGCTTGGCCATCCGAAAGTCAGTGTAGTTTAGTGCGAGATCGTAGAGGCAACGAAATTTGCGAGTTCGGTCATTGCGCGTCGCTGTCAGTCTCGGCCTCAACCTCGGGCTTGGCCGTGATGCGACGGACCCATTCGAGACACTGCTTCTCGGTCATCGTCATCTCGGCGCGATCGAAGGTCAGCGTCGAGGCCATGGCGCCGGCGTATTCCTCCTCGGTCAGGCGGTCACGCTCGTACATGCGGGTCAGGATGCGACGCAAGTACTTCTCCCAAGCGGGCGAAAGCGAGCCATGGCAGTAGTGCACGTAGCGTCGCTTGGGGCTGGGCAGGATGGACGAAAAGAAAGCCGCCTCGAGCGGGGTGATCTCGGAAGCTGGTTTGCCGAAGTAGTGCCGCGCAGCGGGCCCAATGCCGTACAGCCGTGGCCCGAACTCGATGGCATTGAGGTACAGCTCAAGAATGCGCTCTTTGGGCAGGATCTGTTCCAGGTACCAGACCAGAAACAGTTCCTGCAATTTGCGCGACAGTGTCTTCTCCTTGCTGAGCAGCAGGTTCTTCACCATCTGCATAGTGATGGACGAGGCGCCCAACCGGAACCCATCGTTCTCGATGTTGCGGCGTAGGGCCGTCTTGAACCCAGGCGACACCCAGCCGCGGTGCTTGAAGAACCCCGAGTCCTCAGTAGTCATGATGGCGTTGATGAGGTGAGGCGACACCTGGGCAAAAGGCACGAAGTCGGGATTGTCAGGCCCCACGATGAACGTCATGACTTCGCTGGGGCCGTTGCCCGGCGGCTCGGGAGGAACCTCCACGGTCTGCACCAACGATTCGTCGCCCGCAAGAGCGATGACCTCTGCGGGAGCCTTGACCACCTGACAGCCGTCAATGCCGACCTTGCCTCCCAGGTCCAAAGAGTCGAGATTGGCTAGGTCGATTTTGGTATGCAGGTCAGCCTCGAAGAAGCCCTGCAACACGAAACCAGCGAGATGCGGCACGATGGGCCCGGGGATGCTGGCCAGCAGCTTGGCGCAGGCCGTGCGTGGCACGCGCAGTTGCACCTCAAGCTTGGGCAGGTAGTGCAGTTCGCGGCCGCTCTTGAAACGGAACGTCCCCTGGGCCAGTTCCAGCGTGCCGGCCAACCGCACGGTGAGGCTGCCGAGACGGCCTTTCGCCTCATTGAGAACCAGCAGCCGCTTGTCCAAGTCGACCGCGCCGTCGACGTCCACCCCAAAGGTCAGGTCGTTGACTGGCTCGCTCGCCAACTTCTCATGCAGCAGGCTCAGCCCGCTCACGTCCAGCTTGCCCGAGAATGAGACACGCCGGCCTTCCAGCTTGGCCTCGATGGCGGCGTCGATCTCGGTGTTCTCAGGTTCGAGAACAGAGGCAGGCAGGATCTCGGCGATCTTGTCGAGCGAGAAGCGCTCGGCCCGAAGCGAAAGCGTGCCTTCCAGCGAGCGAGAATCGATCGACGGTCGCAGTTGGCCTGTCGCCGTCCACAGGGCGCGCTTGGCCCCGCCGTAGCTGCCGGAAAAGAACAGATCAAAAGCGCGGGCAGAGGATCCTGACGCCGCTGCCGCAGGCCGAACCGCACCGCTGATGCCAGTCAGGGGCAGCGTTGCCAAAGGCCGCAGGTAGCCCTCGCGCACCGAAGCCTCAGGCCAGCCGACCGGGCGCAGGCCGGCTAGGCTTCCTTGCAGGGTCAGACTTTCGGCACCAAACGCCGGATTGCTCTCGGTTCCGTAGCTCCCGAATCTCCCGGACACTTGCCTTGCGTCGACGCGGAAACGCAGTCCGGTTTCCCAACTCGCGTCCACCACCCCCACCGTGACGGAAAGGCCCTTGCGGTTGTCTGCGAGCTGAAGGCTGCCGCCACGCACGACCAGCGAAGGCAGCGACGACGCGCTGGCCCGGGCGGGGGCTGGTCCAGGCGGGGCGCCGTGCAATCGCCCGAGAATCGCGCTGACGTTGTCCCCGGGGCCACCGCGCACCAGGCTGGCGGCCGGGCCGTCTGCCACCACCACGCCACGTCCCCACAGAGCGGAAAAAGGAATCTGTAGACTGTCCACGGTTAAGAGCGGCCCCTGGTTTCTCCCCACCACCACGCCATAGAGCCGGAGCACACCCCATCCCGCGCGCGCCCGCTGGGCCTCCACGGAAACACCCAGCTTGGCCGTGGCCTTGGATGTGACCAAGTACCCGCCCAGCGCTCCTACGGCTCGGGGATAGGTCGCCACAGCCCCCGCGACAAGACTCAGCGCCCATACCCGTCGGTCGAGCAGGATGGCCTTGAGAAAACGCAGAAGCCTGACGAGGGGCGACATTCGAAGGCGATACATTCTACCTGTCGGCCCCCGGCTAGGGCACCCAAGAGTGGTTGTTCGTGACGTTGATCCCCGTACAATGTCTCTTGCCAATGACGAAGCTTCCCATCCTGTCCGCAAGCATGGTCGGGTGGCTTGCCTTGTGGGCGGAGGCGTGCAAGACAAAGGCTGACCTTTTTCCATCCGGTGGAACAGGCGACGCCGGATCCACTGATGAAGACAAAGGAGACACCGTGAAATCCAACTCTGTCGTGCCGGCCGTAAGCGGCAGCGTCTTCTCTTTCCAGTTTGGCGACACGCTGTTCGCGGTCGACGCGAACCTGGGCGGCCGCATCGTCACGTTTTCCCTCTCGGCGCACAACATCCTCACCGGCCCGGCTGTGGACGCAGCCAACTTCGGGTCGACGTTCTGGTCCAGCCCGCAGAGTGACTGGAACTGGCCCCCTCCCCCTGAAATTGATTCGGCGCCCTATGCGGCCAGCCTGGACGGCACCATTCTCTCCCTGTCGGGCGCCACCGCTCCCGGTCTAGGCCTCGCCGTGGGGAAAAAGTTCTCTGCGGACGGCCAGGTGGGTGCGGTCACTGTCGAGTACACCATCGCCAACCGGGGCAGCCAGGCGCGCCAGGCGGCGCCTTGGGAGATCACACGCGTCGCAGCTGGCGGCCTCACTTTCTTTCCCATGGGCGATGGTGGGCCACGAAAGGGGCCGCAAGACCTGCTGAACACAACCATCGTGGATGGCGTGGCCTGGTTCGCGTATGACGCCGCGGCCATCACCGCAGATCAGAAACTCTTCGCCGACGGACGGGAAGGCTGGATAGCCCATGTCGACGGCGATCTCCTGCTTGTGAAGTCCTTTGCCGACACCCTGCCTGCGCAGGCCGCTCCCGGCGAGGCGGAGATCGAAATCTACGCCAATGCCGGCCACACCTACGTCGAGGTCGAGAACCAGGGCGCCTATGTCAGTCTCGCGCCCGGCGCCGCAACGACTTGGACCGTGCGCTGGATCCTGCGCAAGCTCGACCTGGCGTCCACGCCTGCCAGCGCTGGCAGCGCGGCGCTGGTGGCCTTGGTGCGCAGCCTGGTACCGCCTCTCGTAGGTCCGTAGCTGGTTGGGCGGCCGGGTTGACGGCGGCGGCGAGGGCGCGCGCGAAGCGCGCGGAGTGGGCAGGGTGGGTGGCGGGTCCCGAAGTCCCCGAAGGGGGAACCGGTGGCCGGGACCGGATCCGAAGATCCGTGAGCCGGAACCGGATTCGGTCCCGGATGCGGCTGCCGGCCTCCCGGCACCGGAAGTTACGCGGCCCAGAGCTCGATCTCGAAGTCCGCAGTCGCTCGTAGATCCTCGGCGACCCGCTGTCGGGCGTGGTGCAAGCGGGACATCACGGTACCTATGGGACAGGCCGCGGCCTCGGCGATCTCGTCGTAGGCGCAGTCCTCGAACTCGCGCAGGGTGATGGCCTGTCTCTGCACGGGCGCCAACCGGGCAACAGCGGCCCGCACCAGGAGCTGCATCTCGGCGATCCCCATCTTGCTCTCAGGAGTCTGGTCGTGGGCTGGCTCCAGCTTGGGCTGGCAGTCATCACCACGCTCGTCAACCACCGCGCCTTCTGCTCGACCAGACCGCTTGCGAAGAATGTCCAAGCTGGCATTCATTACGATACGATGGAGCCAAGTGGTGAAGGACGCGCGACCCTCGAAGCGGTCCAGGTTGCGCCACACCTTCAACATCGCGTCCTGCACGGCATCCTCGGCGTCGTCGCGATTGCGCAGCACCTTCATCGCAATGGCCAGAGCCCGCGGACGGACCTGATCCATGAGCGGCCGCAGGGCCTGGGCATCGCCCGCCTGCGCCTGCTCTGCCAGGAGAGATGCGTCATCGCGTCGTGGTTCGTCCACCTCCGCAGGCCTCTTCCGACGCGCCAAACCGCCCACCAAAGACCGACCCGCCACGCTCGACTGTGGCAGTCTTGCGGCCCGGTCCGCTAACATCGCGAAATCCGTGGTTGGTTGCATGGCAGTAACTTCCTTGTGCAAAGCCGGGACCGACGCCCTGCGATGCACCCACCCCAACGAACTCGACCATGATCGCCGCAACTCGTCAACCCGATGGGACAGTCCCAAGTGCGGACTATACTTCCGAGCCAATGACTGACATCGAGCGCGTCCGCCTCTTCCTGCGCCAGGTGCGCCGGCGGGCCCTGCTGATGTTTGGCCTGCGCACGGCGGGGTTCACGGTCGCAGCCATGCTGGCCACTCTCCTGCTGCTGGGACTGATGGCCGCTTGGATCGGACCGGCCACTTCTTGGTCAGCGGTGACGGTCGTGACCTTGCTCACGCTCTTGCTTTCGGGTTTGGGACTGGGCTTGGGCTTGCCTGCACGGCGGCTGCGGCCGATGCGATCCGTTGCGGCGTTCGCGGGTCAGCGCCACCCACCGCTGGCCAGCGATCTGCTCTCCGCCGTCGAGCTTGACCTCGGCGACGACCAGGAGCAGCCCTCTCATCTCAATGCCTCGTCGCCGGCCATGACCCGCGCCTTCTTCGCCACGGTAGCAGACGCAGCCGCGCCGCTCGATCTTGTGCGCCTGCTTCCACTGCGGGAACAGCTTGGGGCCGGGCTTGCCGCCGCGCTGGCCGCCCTGGTGTTGCTGCTGTCCGTGGTCCTGTCACCGGACACGGTTGGTCGTGGCCTGCACCTGCTTGCGACCCGGCCAAGCCGGTTCGAAGCCGCCACGCTGTCGCGTGACCCACTGGTGGCCGACCTGCGCATCACCTATCAATACCCGGCCTACACCGCGCTGGCGCCCCGGGTGGTGGAGGGATCCACAGGCGACATCGTGGCGCCGCGGGGAACTCGCGTGCTGCTCGAGATGCGACCCTTGCGCTCAGCCCGCGAAGCGCTGCTGCTCCTGGGTGAGTCAGGCGAGCGGGGTGAGATCTCGGCGACACTGGTAGCCGGCAAGCTGTCTGCTGGGCTGCTCATCAACGAAGACGGCAGCTACCGCGTTTGGCTGTCGCCACTCTTCGGGCGGCCGGTGCGCGAAACGCGGCCCCATCGCATCGTGGCCGAAGTCGACCGGCCGCCCGAGGTGGACATCGTGGCGGCGGCCGATCGCCTGGAGCTGGCTGCGCCGCGGCCGGTGGAAGTGGGCTACTCCGCCCGCGACGACTATGGCCTGGCCCGTATTGAACTCGTCTACCGGGTCAACAGCGGGCCGGAACAACGAACGTTCCTCAAGGATGCGCAGAGTGCACGGTCCGTGCGCGGCACCACGCTGTTCGAGCCCATCACGGCCATGCTCACGCCGGGCGCGCGTGTCGCCTATCACATCGAGGCCCACGACCGCGACGACGTCTCGGGCAGCAAAATGGGCGCCTCGCGCACTCTCACCCTGGTGATCCAGAATCCGCGCGAAGCCCTGGACGAGCATGTGGAGGCAGAGCACGCCGTGCTCGACAAGCTGGTGGGCACGATGGCTGACCGCATCGAGTTTGGCGAAGCGGTGTCGGAGTCTCCGCCCTTGGAACGCCTATGGCGCTGGCGCGATCTCCACGAAGCCGAAGAGTCGCACTTGGTGCTGCTCGGCCGCCTGGTCGATGACCAGCGGCGCAAGGCCAGCAACAGCCGGACCCTGGTGACCGCCCTGGGCAGCATTGCGGATCGGCTGGGACGACAGATGCGCGACGAAGCGGACCTGCTCAAGGGCCTGCGCAAGAAGGCTGACCAGGGCGCGCTGACCTCGTCGCGACTCAACCGGCTGCTGCCGGCGGGCGCCCGTCATGTGGCCGAACTGGAGAGCGCCGTGCTCTTGCTCGACGATCTGATTGGCCGGCAGCGCCTAGATGACCTGGCCGAGCTGGGCAAGGAACTGACCGACGCGCACAAGCGCCTGCAGGATCTGCTGGCGCGCTACCAGGCAGCCGGCGACGAGTCGTTGCGCCGCCAGATCGAGCGCGAGATCCGCGAGCTGCGCGCGCGCATCGCGGAGTTGGCGCGCAAGATCGCCGAGGTCAAGGCGCGCAACGAGGTGGCGACCGACTGGATGAACATGCCTGATCCCAAGAAGGCGATGGAGCAAGCGGCCCGGCTCGATTCGCTTCTGGAGAAGGGCGATGCGCGCTCTCTGGCCGAAGCACTGGCCGAGTTGGGCAAGACCTTGGCGGCGCTTTCCCAGGCACTCGACAAGAACGCCGACGACTTTACCCACGAACGTTTCCCGCAGGAGAGTCGGGCTCTGGCCGAGGCCATGAAGAAGATCAGCGATCTGGAAGGCGACCAGCGCAGCCTGGCCATGGACAGCAAGGGCCTGGCCGACCAAGCCGAGGCGGCACAGGCACGGCGCATGGAAGCGCAGCTCGACGAGTTTCTGGCCAAGGCCAAGCAGAACCTCGATGGCGTGCAACGGCGCATCGGGGGCGCGCCGCCGCGCGAGGCGGGTTCCAGCCTGGCCACGGATCTGGAACGGGCACGAGACAGCGTCCGGCAATTGCGCCGGCAACTTTCCGCCAAGGAATGGGCCGAAGCGCGCAAGGAGAGCGAGCGTCTGGTGGCAGGTTTGCGGCGCGCACAGAGCACGCTGGTGGAGCGCGGCGCGGGCAAGCCCACATCCTCTTCCCTCGACAGCTATGGAGCGCAGATCAACGAAGCCGGCGCTTTGGCGCAAGACTTGGCTGCCGACCTGGCCAAGCTGGTTCCCCGCGGCGAGGAAGCGCTGGCACCCGCGCAGCGCGAACAAGCGCGGGCCATGGGCGAGCGGCAAGACAGCATTGGCGAGCGCACGGAACGGCTGGCGCAGGAGCTGGACAAAGGCCAGGTGCCGGGTGGAGACATAGCTGGCTCTGAGCTGGGTGGCATTGCCGGACAGATGCGGCAGGCCAGCAAGGATCTGCGGCAGGGCGCCGCCGTGGAAGGAGCGGGCCGTGCCCAAGAAGCGGCCGAGCGCCTGGCCAAGCTGCGCGAGTCGATGGGCCAGCGTCCAATGGGCAGCGGGCGCGCGGCGCGCGAGCCGGTGCGGATTCCTGGAGCCGACGAGTACCGCGCCCCGCGCGAGTGGCGCGAGGAATTGATGGAAGCCATGCGCGAGCAAGCGCCTGAGAAATATCGCGATGAGGTGCGCCGGTACTACGAGGAGCTGGTGCGATGAAGCGAAGCCTGGCGCTGGCTGTGATTGCGCTGGCCCTGACCGCGACGATCTCCGGCGTGGCCGATGAAGTCGTCAATGTCGAGGAGTCAGAGACGGTCGTCAGACTGTACGACCAGTGGCGCTTCCAGGATGCAGACCGGATGCTGGCCGAGTTGGAGAAGACACATCCCGGCGAGGCGCGCACTCTCTACGCCAGGGGCTATGAGCGCTTCCTGAGCGGCGACTATCCGGCCGCCGTGGCCAAGCTCAAAGCCGCCGAAGCGGGCATGCCGGTCAAAGAGTTGCTTCTCCTGGCCGAGGGCGCGCAGAAGAGCATTGAGGGTCATCAGGAACGGCGCTCGGCGCACTTCGTGATTCGCTTTCCCCCGGAGGATGCGGTCATTGCTGACTACGCCTTGGATGCGCTGGAAACCGCTGCCTCGGCTTTGCAGACCGACCTGGGCTTTGTCCCGATCCGCCCGATTCCAGTGGACATCCTGCGCAGCCCCGCTGATTTGGCTTTGGTCACGGCACTCAGCATCGACGAGGTGGAGCGCACCGGCACCATTGCCGTGTCCAAATGGGGCCGCATCATGCTGTCCACTCCCCGTGCCATGCGGCTGGGCTATGCCTGGCTGGACAGCCTGTCGCACGAGCTGGTCCACTACGCGGTGGCGAGCGTGACCCACGACCGCACGCCGGTGTGGCTGCAAGAAGGCTTGGCCAAGTTCCTCGAACATCGCTGGCGTGATCCGCCCGGCCTGGCGCTCACGCCGTCGCTGCAACACCTGCTGGCCAAGGGGCTGGCCACCCACAAGCTGATCAGCTTCGATGCCATGCACCCGTCCATGGCCAAGCTGCCGCGTGCCGAAGATGCGTCGCTGGCCTTTGCCGAGGTAACTACCGCCATCGCCTTGCTTTTCAGCAGCGGCGGCATGCCGGCCCTGCGCAATGTGCTTTCCATGGTCGCTCTCGGCGCCGACGCGCGCATGGCCGTGGCCCGGGCCTATGGCGGCAGTGGAACCTGGGCCGAGTTCGAAAAGGCGTGGCGGGCCTTCATGACGGCCCAGCACTACAAGGTCATTCCCGGCTTCGAGGCCCTATCGCCCAAGTATCGCAAGGGCAGCGCCATCGCGGCTCGCCGCGCGCCGGTTGAGGACGAGACCAGTCCAGAGCGCGCAGGCGCCGAAAGATTCCTGCGTCTGGGAAACATGCTGCTACAGCGCGGCCGGGTGCGGGCAGCGAGCGCTGAATACGAAAAGGGCGCCAAGAGTGCAGGCCCGGCGTACTGGTTGTTTTCCGTGAAGCTGGGGCGCAGCTATCTGGCCATGGGCCTGGCCGACCGAGCCTTGCAGGCCGTGGCGTCCGCGCAGGCGCTCTATCCTGAAGTGCCCTGGCCCAACTTGATTGCTGGACAAGCGCTATTGGCCAAAGGCGATGCCGCCGCAGCCGTGGCGCCGTTACTCGCATCGCTGGCCGCCAATCCCTTTGACCCGAGCGTGCATTGTAGCCTGGCCGAGGCCTACAAGAAGTTATCCTTCGACGCCGCGACCACGAACAAGCGGCAGCGGGCGGAACGCGACTGCCGGGCACTGGGGCGGTAGGTGGCTCTGATGACTGGCGCCCCGCCCCCGCACATCCGGGTCAGCGGCGCGGCGCCCAACGCGGAGCTATCCCCCTCCGACGTAGCCCGGATTGAGCGTTGCGTCCTGCGAGAGCCCCTGGCTCGCCACCTCGCGGTTCAGGGAGTACGGAACCTGGTTCCGCGCACCGGCGGGGTTCCCGACGGGACAAAACTCCGCGTCTGAACTTGCTCAGTTACCATGGCGTACCATGGAAGGTCGCCTAGGCTAACCCACTCGATCGCCCAGAGCATGTGCGCCAGAGCAATGCCCCAAGGAGCCATGTCGTTCAGAATACCGACAAGTTCCGTGCAGGCGCAAAGGAACGGCATGACCTGGTAGCGGCATTCGTCGTGCTGGCGCAAGCCAGCAGGAGTTGGGAGCGATTTCCACGCGGGACCGCGCGGCGAATCAGGCGGCAGGACGAGCACTCGAACAAGCATTGTCCGGCTCGGGGTACGACTGGTCTGTCTTCGTCGCGAGGCGAAACCGCTGTGGAGCTTGCCGCGAGCGTATATGGGAGTAATATACAGCTCGTGAAGGAATTCCCAGACGAACTCGCGCGCTGTGTGGGATTCGAATGGGATACGGGCAATGCGGACAAGAACTGGGACTTACACAAGGTCACTCGCGCAGAGGCCGAGGGTGTCTTCTTCAATCGGCCGTTCATCGTCGCACCTGACTCGGGGCACTCCCAGCGCGAGCCTCGATATGCGGCATTGGGCCGGACGGACCAACGGCGACTGCTCACGGTCATATTCACTGTGCGAGGAGCCTTGCTGCGAGTCATTTCTGCGCGAGACATGAGCCGGCGAGAACGGAGAATCTATGAGCAAGCGAGTAGCAAAGCGTAGGAAGGAGATTCCGAGCTTCGCCAACGAGGACCAGGAGCGGCGTTTCTGGGCCAAGGAAGACGCGGCTGACTACTTCGACTGGGACAAGGTCGTGCAACCGACGCTGCCCGCCTTGAAGCCGACGACCACGGCGATTTCTCTTCGGTTGCCGGTGGCGATGCTGGAAGACTTGAAGAGTTTGGCCAACAAGAGGGACGTTCCCTACCAATCGCTCATGAAGCTGTATCTGTCGGAACGAATCGGCCGGGAACGAACCAAGAAGGTCTCCTGAGCCGCCTATCCCTTTGACCCCGCCGCTGACGAAGACGCTGCGCCTATTGCCAATGCCCTTGGCACCCTCCGAACCGGGACAAACTGGAATCGTCGCTTTAGTAAGCGTGGATCCAGGCGCCACGGGAAACAGGTCGCTAGGGTCAGTGTGCACCTCGCCCTGCCGTTGCGCCTCGATGATCCCGTGGAACGCCCCGCGATAGCGCTGGACATCGGCCGAGTGCGGCGCGAGTGCGATGTTGCCGTCGAGAATACTGCCCTCCGCGGGTTGAAACAGAATTGGGCAGTCAAGCTCCTTGGCGATGGCGAGCGCTTGCGGCCAAGAGTCCACGTTGTGCGCACCGATCGTAGATCACAAGGCTGCGCAACAGCCTCTGCCCGACTGGCAACCGACGACCGCGGCAATTTCTTCTCGCCTGCCGGTGGCGATGCTCGAAGAAGGCCTCACGGCGCATGCCGTGCTCGATACACGGCACGGGATCTCTGTTATGATCGGGCCACGGAGGAAAGCGCCATGACGAAGAAGCTGGGCTCGACGAAGAGTTGGGTGTTTGCTTGGATGGCGTACGCTTGCGCCATCGGTCCCGCCGTACTCTTCAGCGCCTGTGGTTCAGGGGACTCAGGAGGTGCGGGGACTTCGGGCGGCGCGGGGGCTTCAGGCGGCGCGGGGGCTTCAGGCGGCGTGGGGGCTTCGGGCGGTTCGAGAGCCTCGGCTGGTTCGGGGCCTTCAGGCGGCGCGGGGGCCGCGGCAGGCTCGGCGGCCTCGGCTGGCTCGGGAGGCAGCGGCGGCATCGTGGTGCTAATTCAACCTGGCGAGCCCGGCAATCCCGACGGTCATTGTCCGATTCCCACCGATGCGCAACTCGAGGACGTGTCGAGTCCAACCGCAGTCATAGGCACGGGTACGCCGGACAGCTGCACCGCCGACGCATTCATCGCCGCGGTCGCGGCAGGCGGCATCATCACGTTCAACTGTGGTCCGGATCCAGCGACCATCACGCTGACCAAACCAGCCAAGGTGTTCAACGACAAAGGCCCGAAGATCGTCATCGATGGCGGGGGCAAGGTCATCCTGAGCGGTGGCGGCACCACGCGCATCCTTTACATGAACACCTGCGACCAGAATCAGGTCTGGACCACCAGCCACTGCGACAATCAAGAGACGCCCCAGCTCACTGTGCAGAACCTGACCTTCGCCAACGCCAACTCCAAGAGCGAAACCAAGTACGACGGTGGCGGCGCTATCTATGCCAGCGGCGGACGTCTCAAAGTCATCAATTCGCGCTTCATGAACAATGTGTGTGCCGACAGCGGCCCCGATGTGGGCGGCGCGGGAATCCGCGC
>Ga0265329_10000345_pt1 | contig 24372 bp, 21 predicted proteins | sample 41627metaG_FD_202091 | JGI IMG/M metagenome (GOLD analysis project Ga0265329, IMG submission 202091) | Rhizosphere microbial communities from Carex aquatilis grown in University of Washington, Seatle, WA, United States - 4-16-27 metaG | ecosystem: Host-associated > Plants > Roots > Rhizosphere...
CAAATTGGGACCTTGAACTCCTGGAGGGTCTTGCTCAGATTCCCGAGGTTACTTCGGTTTACGCAAAGCTGCCCTACGACCTTGTTGGCGGCGGCAGGGCGGGATCTGTCCTGCCTTCCGTGGACATGGACACTGCCGCCGCGTATATCCGGGAGGCCCACAAACGCGGGTTGCAGTTCAGCTACCTTATCAACGCGCCATGCCTGGGAAATCTTGAACAGACCCACGAAGGCAAAACACGCCTGCTTGATTTTGTCGGAAAATTGGTCGAAATGGGCGTTGACAATGTGTCGATATCGAATCTGGCCCTTGTGTCGCTGGTCCGGCACAACTACCCGCGCTTGAGTGTCCGCGGCAGCGTTCTGAGCTGGCCTACCAATCTGCCGAGGCTGAAGTTTCAGGAGTCCCTTGGCATTGATCCTGTCATCTTGCCCTATAGTGAATTTAGCCGTGACTTCCAGGCGCTTGAGAAAATTCGGGCCGGCCTTTCATGCGGCATTGTGCTTTTCGCGAACATCTCATGCATCTATCATTGCCATTACCTAGCGGAGCATGCATGCAGCGTGGGACACGCCTCCCAGGAGAACCAGGGCAACAAGAAAATCCAATTCATGATGGATACCTATTTGTGGCAATGCACGCGCAGGCGGCTGATGAACCCCGAGTTGTTCCTCATGAGTCGCTGGATACGTCCGGAAGACCTTCATCATTATGAGGCATTGGGCATAGAGGAATTCAAAATCATCGACCGTTCACGGTCGACGCCATGGCTCCTTCGCGCAACAAAGGCATATGCTTCACGCCGGTACGACGGCAACCTGCTTGATATTCTGTCCATTGAGCTTCTGGGGGATCCTGCCGGTTTTCACCGAAGCATTGACCAGCGCACCTTCAAGATGATTCCACAACTCGACAAGAACGAGAGACAATTGATGGGCCGGGCGTTGCAGTTGCGGGAGCGCCTGCTGGCCCTCAACGTGTTCATTGACAATGCCGAACTTTCAGATTTTCTGGATGGATTCCGGAAAATCCGCTGCGCAGAGACGTACTGTGACGACTGCCGCTATTGCCATACGTATGCCGAACGCGCGGTGCGCTATGATCGAAAAGAATCCGCGGACCTCATCACGGCGATGGATGCGCTCATCAACGAGTCGTTGGCCGCACGGTGGTAACGCCGGTACACGGAGTGAGCATGCTGAGAGCTAGACGCAGGATCGGTTGCCTCTTCGCGGCTGCCATGGTGTGCCAGGCTTCCCAACTCGCGGCAGATCCCCTGCCGGCTCCATCGCCTGACGCCGGCAGAGCAGCAAAGCCAGCCTTCGTGCCCACCGCCTCGGGCACCTCGGCTGGACAAGCACGAAGCACCATCACGGTGCGAATCGAAGGCCTTCGCCATGACCGAGGAACGATCTGGGTCGCGCTTTACGACAACAAGCAAACATTCGACGAGAAGAGGGGGCAAGTCGTCGGCGCCAAGGTACCGTCGCGGAATCGAGTGGCCCTCGCGGTGTTTGAAAACGTCGTACCAGGCAAGTACGCCGTCGCGTTCTTTCAAGATGAGAATGGCAACGGCAAGCTGGACACCAGTCTCCTTGGCATTCCCACCGAGGGCTTCGGCTTCTCGAAGGACGCCATGGGAAAACTAGGCCCGCCGACATTCGCCGCCGCCGCCTTGATCATACCGGCCGGCCCGGTGTCGGTCGTGATGCACGCGAAGTACTTCTAGTGCTCTGACCGCGGCGTACAGATCGCGGCGCCGGGCGAAGACTACTCGAAATGGCGAATAGGTCGGCCACCTCTTCGGTCGAAGCATTGGGGTCGGTGGGGTCGCTACTCCGGACTGCCGCGCAGGCGCCAGAGGATTTGCGCGAGGGCGATCACGCAAAGCGGGCCGGCGATGAGCAGGGCGTGGATGGGCGCGAGCTTGGTCAGGCCGAGAAGCGCGTAGACCAGGAATGCGAGCACGAAGAAGTCACGGCGGCCGAGGCTGTAGACGAGGACCATCGGGCTGCTGCGCTTTTCGGTCAAACGCGTTTTCATGTTGTCCTTGCCGGCGATGCGCCAGCGGACCTTGATGATCTCGCCGCCTTCGCCCTGGCGTCGGATCTCGGTCAAGGCCACGGCGTCGTAGACGATGTGCATGAGCGAGGCCCCGAGGCCGCAGAAGAGCAGCAGCGCCGAGCCGCCGCCGCGATAGAGCCCGATGCCGAGCGCGGCGAAAATGACGATGTTGAGACCGTCGTCGACCAGGGTGTCGAGCCACTCGCCGATCGCGCTTTGTTGGAAGCGGACGCGGGCCAGCTCGCCGTCGCAGCCGTCGAGGATAGACTGCACGTGGGCCAGGAAGAAACCCCAGATCATGAACGCAGAGTTGCCGCTGGCGATGAGCGCTGCGCCCACCAGTCCTACAACGGCGGCGCCGAGGGTGACGTGGTTGGGCGAAAAGGGCAGGTGGCACAGCAGGTGGCGGGTGATGAAGAACGACACCGGCTTGTTGAGGTAGCGCGCGACAAATCCCAGATCCCCGCGCAGCAGCTCGGCGAAGATGGCGCTCTCGGCCCGCTTGCGCGAGGGCTCGTCCACCACCTTCATGCCGCCGTCGAGCGAGCGATTCGACGGGCGAACCTCGTTGGCCCCCATCTCGACCGCGTTGCCCAGTTCGTGGCGCAAGGCCGCCAGGTCGTCGGGCCGGGGAACCTTGCGCAAGATCACCGAGGGCGGGAGGTACTTAGGCAGGGTGCAGCTGCCGTCGGAAGCGAGGGTGATCGACAGGCCCATGCGATCGAGTTGCTTGATGGATCGCTCGACCACCGACAGTCCGGCCACGCGCATGCTGGCGCCCACGACCTCGGCGGTGGTGGAGCGAAGAAGCACGGGGCGCTTGCTCGGCGGCGGGCTGGCAGGTGGCGCCGACGTGTCGTTCGTGGAGGCTGTGTCTGTCACGGTGTGCTGCTCGCGCAGGGCCGGAGTTTGCCCGAGAAGAAGCGAAAGTGCACGAACTACGCGGCGGCTAGGCCGAGCGGCGCCTATTCCTCAGGCAGGTGCAGCATGTTGTCGGACAGGCCCGACCACCACGTGAGCTGGACACCCGCGAGCAGGGCAAGGAAATGAATGTCGCCATCGGCCGAGCCGTGTAGGTCCACCACTGGGGTGATGGCCCAGCCACCAGTCAGTTTCTTCCTAAAAGGAAAGATGTCATAGCTGGCACCCAGCAGGAAATAGGAACCGCCGCCGGCGCGCGTGGATGGGTCGAGCGCCTGGGGATCCTTGAGCAGGATGACGCCGAGGCCGAAGCCCGCGTGCACCGACAGATCTCGCCACACGAGGCAGCTGCCCTCGATGGTTAGGCCGTCGATCGAGCCTTTGTCCGATCCCTTGCCGATGCCCCCGATGTACTCGATAAGAAGCCCCAAGCCGAGCCGACGCGTGAGCAGTTGGCCGATGCGGAATGTGCCCGTGTAACCGGAGTAGACACCGCGATCTTTGCCCTTCTCCCAGGCTTGCACGCCAGCCCCCGACGCGCCGAAGCCTATCCAATAGCCCTGCCGCGAGCGCGGCTCTTCCAGCACCGGACGCTCGTCCGCGTCCTCTGCGCGAGCACTTCGCGGCGCCAGCGCCAGCCCAAGCGAGACAAGGAGGCCGAAGCAGAGGATGCGCGGAACAGAGGTCATGGGGCGCCTCATCAGAGTTCTCCTCGCAAACCGATGATGGGATAGATCGGAAAGCCATGGGTGTAGGTGGTCTTTTGGTAGTCGTAGTTGAACTCGGGCTGTTCGGGGTTGGCCCGGTTGTAGACGTTCTGCAGATCGACGTAGGCGGTGAAGATCCACTTGTTGTAGATCCAGGTCTTGTCGAGACGAATGTCGAGCTGGTGAAAGGCCGGCACTCGGGTCGAGTACTTGGAGCTGTAGATCGGGGTGTAACTGTTGGTTGACGAGTCGAAGACCGAGGTGATGACAGGGGTTGCAGGATCGCCCGTGACGTAGCGGAAGCGGCCGCCAATCTGCCAGTTTCTGGGCAACTGATAGGTTCCAATCAAGGTGAGAATATGGGTCTGGTCGTATTCGAACAGACGCCACGTGTTGGTGCCCGAGTCCATGCGCTCCGAACGCATCAAGGTGTAGGCAAGCCATCCGGTGAACCGCTTCGTCAGCTCATGCTTCGCCACCAGTTCCAATCCGTACGCGCGTCCCTTGCCGTTGTTGTCGTAGCGGGTGGCAGACGCGTCGCCGTTGAGGGAGGCCTGAGACGTGCTCACCATGCTTGAGAGATCTTTATAGAACCCAGTCGCATCCAAGATGATGTGCTTGAACGGCTTCCATTCCACGCCCGCCGAGTAGTGGATGGCGCGCTCGTTCTTGAGACCCGGGGTGCCGAAGACCTTGTCGGTCTGTTGGATCATCGGCTGTTGGTAGAAGAGGCCGACGCCACCCTTGAAGGTCCACTTGCCGGTTAGGTCGTAGCGGGTCGTGAAGCGCGGTGCAGCCGTATATTGCGAGGTCATCGACCAATAGTCGAAGCGAACGCCGGGAAGAACCAGCCAGTTCTTGAGCGGCCTCAGCTCGAGCTCGGCAAAAAAGCCGGGAACATAGTAGTTGGCCCCCGAGATTTCCTCGTGGAGGACCTTGGTGAAGTTGATATCTGCCTCCGTCTGGCCTTCTTCAGGCGGATTGGGAACATTGAACAGTCCGCTGACTCGGGCATAGATGATGTCCAGGCCGACGTTGAGCGCCAACCGCTTCGACCACTGGTAGCGGGCGGTATCTCGAAAGTGGGTGATATCGGTGGTGTAATCGATAACGTAGTTGAAGAGCTCGGTGATCTGAACATCCCGACCTTGGGACACCCGAAGCACGTTCTCGAAATGGTCGTTCGGAACGTACTTGTAGCTCGCCTGCCCTCGATAGAACCTCGTCGCCAACTGGAATTGATTGCCCACCGCGACGCTGCCGCCGACTCCACCATTGTTGAAGATGATTTTGAAGCTGTCATCGGAACCGAACAGGAAGAGGCGGAAATCATGGGCTGCCGTCGGGCGATAACTGGCCGACAGTTGATAGTCGTAGTAGCGCGGTAGTTGTAGCCCGGAGACGGGCAGGTCCGACGGCAGAACCGCCTTGATGACTTGGTCGATCCAGCTGCGGCGGGCGGCGAGCGCCAGCGATGCCCTCTCGCCGAAGGGGATCTCCAAATAGAAACCACCGTCGAGAAGATTGAGGTCGACGTACCCACCGACCCGCTTGGGCTTGACCTTCTTGGTGTCGATGTCGACGATGCCGCCGGTGACCCAGCTGTAGTAGGGCGAAAAATTGCCCGGATAGAACTGCAGACTGTCGATCATCCCGGTCGGGACGACGCTGCGGATCCCGAAGAAGTGGTAGATGTTCGGGATCATGGTCCCGTCGAGGAAGTACGCCGTATCGTAGGGACCTGAGCCGCGGATCATGATTTGCCCCGACCCGGCCTGGGCGCGCGCCACGCCGGCGAAGTTTTGGATGACCGCGAGTGGATCGCCCATGGCGCCTGGCAGCTTCTCGATCACCGCGCTTTCGATGACGGTGCGGCTGACCTCTTTGCGTTCGCGCTGGGCTTCCACGACCACGTCGAAGGGATTGTAGGAACCTCGTTCGACGTAGTAGGTGACCTGCGTGCGCTCGCCCTTCACGATCTCTTCACTGGTGCGAACCGGGTAGTAGGCCGATGGCTCGATGCGGACCTTCCAGGTACCCGGTTCAAGGTCGTAGAAGTGAAAGACGCCTTTGGCATCGGTCGTGGCCTCGAACCCGACTGGAGTCTCGCCTTCGGTCCGGTAGACGGTCACGAGAATTCCACCGAGCGGCAGCCGCGTGCCCCGCTCGACCAGGACACCGGTGAAGTTCTCGACGGGAACCGGCTTGGGTTTTTCCACTTCGACCACCTTGGGCGGCTCGGGCGCGGGCGGTTTGGGTGGAACGAACTTGAACTTGTAGACGATTTGCACGGCGGCTGGCTTGCCAGCGACCTCGGCCGGCTCGAAGGCCAGGTCATAAGCCGCGGTCAGCGCCGCCTCTTCGAATCCGAGTCCGGTGGGCGTCTTGGGTTCGACCACGGCAGCGCCCGTCACCGCCCCGGTGTCGTCCAGGTCGACGAGCAGGCTGACCTCGATCTCGCCGCTTTTTCCGATGGCTTCCTTGGGATACTCGACCTTTGCCTGCTTGGTCAGCTTGGGCAACTTGCTCAACTGGTCGGCGTCGATAGCGGGGCCGGACTCCTTGGCGCCAAAAGTCGCTGCGGCGTTTTCGGCCGCCCGACGGCTGTCGGTATCGCCGCCGCTCTCTTCGGCCGCACGGCCCGCGACGGGCAACGCGATCAGCACTGCCAGCATGGTGATTCTTGGGAAGCTCACGGTTGCTTCTCCAAGTTCACGAGCTTCGAGGTCCAAGTCACGCCGCCGCGGCCATCGCGCACGACGATGATGATGCGAGCGGTACCGTATTTGTAGTCCTCAACCTTGGGCAGATCCCAAGTGTTGGTGGTGTTGAATGCAAAACTCGCAAGGTCGTCTGCACTCGGCGGGCTGTCTTGTCCGGCTGGCAACGGCGTCGGCAGATAGCCGGTGTTTTCGCCCTTGCCGTCGCCTGTGAAGTCACCCGCTTCGGCGTACCAGGCGATATCGAGATGCTCGTAGTGGCGGGTCAACTTGTCGACCGAGTCGTAGTCGATGGTACTTGGAACCGCCAAGTGCTCCGCCGTGCCGATGAGCATGTCCAAAGCCAAGCCTACATGCTTGTCGCGCTTGACGGTCACCGATGCCTCATCGTCGAGCGCTACAGAGCCGTCCGGGCCGTTGTAGCCTTGGCCGGCATCGCTGCCCCCTTCTCCACCGTCCACCACGGCCGATCCACCACCATCATCGGAAGCGATCCCGCCGTCACTGGTACCGCCGTCGTCGCTGCCTGCACCGCCATCGAGATCCTCGCTCCAGTTATCGGTGACCAAGATTCCATCGAGCTCTGGATTCTGGTTGACGGGAATCGCGTCGTTGGTCGGCAGGTGCAATGAATAGATAGCCGTCAGCGGGCTGAAGCCGGTCGGCAGCAAAGACGGACACGCCGGCGTGATCTCAACCTTGATGGTGACCTTGAAACCAATAGGATGGGTATCCGACGCGTTCGGCGTGTTGTAGTCCTCTGCCGGCAGGTCGCAATTGAACACCGAATGTCCGGAGCCACCGTCGGGCGTTCCGCCAGCAGATCCGACACCGCCCAGCGAGCTTCCGATGTCGCCACGACATAGCGCATACAGAATGGGCGCCGGGAACGGATTGGTGAAGTTCACACTCTCGCCCTCGCCGAGCTGGTAGGGAGGCGGTGTTCCGAGACCAAGACCGGCGTAGAGCTGCTTAAAGTTGTCCTCGGGCAACGGACACTGGTAGTCGGTGCCTGCACTCATCGGCCACGGACACCACGACCAAGAATAGGTCGTCGGGCCTGGATTTGGGCATTGGTCCGCCACGTGCTCTAGCGGCGGCTGGTACAGCAACGTCGACAGCGTCGTCGCAACGCCGAAGGTCGGCTGCGGCGGATCGGCCTTGACCGCCAAGATGCGAGGTTTGTCGAGCAACGACGGCTTGTTGAAATCGCGGTTGCCACAGCCGAGAAGTGCCAGCGCGCTGGCAATGAGGAGAGTTCTTCGCATGGTCATTCGTCCGTGATTCGGAATCGGTAGGAGTATTTCTTGGTCGAGGCCATGGGCTCGCCGTTGCGGGTGGCGGGCTCCCAGGGTTGGGCCAAAGCGATCTTCTTAACGGCCTCGTTGAATTCGGGGTAGGGCGACTCGTGTAGGATCTTCACCATCGTCACCTTGCCGGTGGCATCGATGAAAACCAACACCTCGACGTCCGCCTCGATGCCTTGGGCTTTGAGCGTGGGTGGAAACTCGGGTTTCAGTCGCTCTCCGCGATACTTGGCCTCGGTGAAGGTGACACCCTTGCTCGGTATGCGCGAGGCTGCCTGGTTCGCTGTGGTCGGCTTTTCCGTTCCGTGCACCGGCGCCGGTCGCTCCTTGGGCACGTCCTCTTTCTGGACCGCGACCTTGTCGGTTTCGCCCAGGCGCGTGTTGCCCACGGCAAAGGCCGGACCTTCGCCTTCGCCTTCGCCGACCGTCGATTCGAAGCTGAGGCCCACGATGCGCGGCGGTGGCTTCTTGTCGGGCTCCTTGGGTGGCTCTTCGATCTTTGGGGCAGGTGGCGCCTTGACTGCCACCACGCGCTCGACTTCCTTCCTCGGCTCGGGAACCTTCTGTGGCTCGGGCTCCTTGGGCTTGGCCTCGTGCTCGCGCATTTCGATGGCCAGGCGCTCGCGCTCTTTCTCCCGCTGGGCGCCTAGGTGGCCCACGCCGAAGGCCATGATCACGAAGCCCACGTGCAGCCCGACGGAGGTGAGCAGCACCAGGAGGCCGATGGCCGCGCGCAGCCAGCCCGGCATGCGGCGCTGGTCGCGCTGGGTGCGGAACTCGGCATGGATGGGCACGCGCACGTGGGACATCGTGCGTGTGCGCGCGACCTGGCGGCGTTGCGCGCGCCTTTCGACGAACGGGTTGGTTCGGGCCGGCCGCGCTTTTCGGCCAGGCTCGCCGTTCGGCTTTTTCGAAGTGGGCGTGGCAGTCATCGGAAATGACGTCGGTTAAGGCGTTGTGGGAGCTGCTTGGCGCTCTACATCGAGGGCGAACGCACTCACGCCGTTGCGCTTGACCAGGTCGATGAGATCCACGACGTGGCCGTACTCGACCCCTTTGTCGGCGGCGATCACCGCCTGCAATTTCGGATTGGTCGCGCTCTCGCGCTTCACGAAGCCGCCGATCTCTTCGATGGTCGAACGGGCGCCGTTGAGCATGAGGCTGCCGTCCTTGTTGCACACGATGTTGACCGTGGATTCGACGCGCGCGCCGCCGGTGGCGGCCTTGGGCAGGTTCACCACCATGCTGGCGCGGACAATCGCGATGGAGGTCAGCATGAAGATGATGAGCAGCACGAGCACGATGTCGACGAAGGGGATGATGTTGATGCTGGCGAGCAGCCCTTCGTCCTCGCCATTGCCATTCGGTGCAGCGGCCATGGCTATTCCTTCGCGGCCTTGCCCGCCGACTTCAGCTCGGCCATGAGCACGCGCGTGAGTCCGTCGGTGTTGGTCACGGCGTCCTTCACCATGCCCTTGAAGACGTTGTAGGCCACCACCGCCGGGATGGCGACCAGGAGACCGACCGCGGTGGCGACCAAGGCCTCGGCGATGCCGGCCATCACGCCCGTGCTGGCGTTGGCGATGTCCTTCGACATCTCCTTGAACGAACGGATGATGCCGAGCACCGTGCCGAATAGGCCGATGAAGGGCGAGTTCGAGGCCAAGGTCGCCAGGATGGACAGGCGGCGCTCGTACTCGGACTTGCCCCGGCTCAGGGCGCCCGCGATCAGATCCTCGACCGATTCAGGGCCCTTCTCGTAGCCACGCAGGCCGGCCAGGGTGACGTTGGTTTCCAGGGAGTCGTATTTGGCCAAGAGCTTGGCTGCGGCGTCGAAATCTCCCTTGTCGAGATCCTTGGCGAATTCGTCTTTGACGGCTTCGAAGTTGATCTTCCGCCGGCGGTAGAAGAACCAGCGCTCGACCATGACAGCGACGGAGAGCAGGGAGAGTGCGAGCAGCAGCCAGAGCACCCATTCGGAGCGAAAGACAGGCAAGGAGAGCAGACGTTGGACAAGACCTTCAGCAGCGTTCGTATTCATGACTTCTTCCTGGGTAATACAGGTTCGACGAACCTAGGTAACACCGTAGCGGGAACTTTTTGTCACTCCCGCTACATAATTGCAACTGCGCGTTGTTGGGCGCAGTTTCGGCAGTGGCGCAGCTGGCCTACTTGTCGCCCGCGCCGCCCACCAGGCCGCTCATCTTCTTGGCGTCGAAGGGCTTGGGCTTCTTGGTGATGGCGGCCTTGGCGCCCGTTCCCGTCGCTGCCAGTTCCATGGTCGCGGCCGGGATCTGCATGGCCGCCGGAGCATTCTTGTCGACCTCGGGGCTGGTGATCACCTTGACCAGACCCAGGGGCGAAACCGTCTCGTTGACCCAGACGTCGACCGTGCCCATGGCGTTCTTGTCGCGGTAATGCGTGGTCTTGAAGGTGCCGGCCGCGACCTTGAGATCTTCCTTGCCGACCAGGTTCTTGGGATCCGGTTGCTGGAATTTCTGCACCGGGGTGTCGGGAGGGACGAACATGGGGGCGTCGTCACCGAACTGCATCACCATGGGCTTCGGTGCCTTTTCGCCGCTGGTGGGATCCGCGGCCAGCACCATGCGCAGCACGACCGGCTTGGCGACCGGGCCGCCCTTGGTGGTCATTTCGAGAGTGTTCGACTTGGCGTCGCGGGCCACCAGCGCCCAGCGCGACGACAGCGTGATGCTCCCCATGGTCATGGTGTACTCTGCCCACGAGCCGAGCTCGACCTTCTTCATGTCCACCACCAGGGGCATGCCAGCGGGAACGCCGGGGCCTTGCGCGCTGGCAAGCGAGGGAAAGCCGAGACCGACGACGAGGGCGAGAGCAAAACTACGCATGAGGACTCCTTCTGGGGGCTTGTCTACCCCAAGAACGCACTTCTTGCCTCACTCTTTGAGCGCTCTGGTCGACTTTGGCGCAGACTATCCCGGCTGAATTTCGCTCAGATCCGCGGCGACACTCAGAGGAGGCTCGGTTCGTCTTGCCACCTCGTCGACGTTCACGCCAGGGGCCACCTCGCGCAAAACGAGCCCCTGTAGGGTCACGTCGACAACGGCGATTTCGGTGATGATTCTGTGCACGACGTTGCGTCCTGTCAGAGGCAGGGTACATCGGCGAAGGATCTTTGGGCCACCGTCCTTTGTGTTGTGCTCCATCATCACCACGACGCGTTTCGCGCGCGCAACGAGATCCATTCCACCGCCCATGCCCTTGATCATCTTGCCAGGAATCATCCAGTTGGCGAGATCTCCTTGTTCCGAGACTTCCATGGCGCCCAGGATCGCGATGTCGATGTGCCCGCCGCGGATCATGGCGAAGCTGTCGGCACTGGAGAAGATGGCGGCACCGGGGCGCAACGTGACGGTTTCCTTGCCGGCATTGATCAAGTCTGGATCGACCTCGTGTTCGAGAGGGTAAGGTCCCGTGCCGAGGATGCCATTTTCACTTTGAAGCACGACGGACATGCTGGGCGGAATGAAATTCGCGACCAAGGTGGGCATGCCGATGCCCAGGTTCACATAGTAGCCGTCGCGCAGTTCGCGGGCCGCGCGCTTTGCGATTTGCTCCCTGGTCAATCCGACAGTGGTCACTGCGCATTCTCCGCGGCTCGAACCTTGCGGCGTTCGATCCGCTTTTCATAGCCAGTGCCACGGAAGATGCGCTGGACGTAGATCCCGGGGGTGTGAATCTGGTCCGGATCGAGAACGCCGACTTCCACAAGTTCCTCGACTTCCGCAATCGTTGTCCTGGCCGCCGTGGCCATCACGGGATTGAAGTTCATGGCCGTATGCCGATAGATCAAATTTCCGTTCTTGTCGCCTCGCCAGGCCTTGATCAAGGCAAAGTCAGCGGTGATCGCTTGCTCAAGCAGGTAGCTTCGCCCGTCGAATTCACGGATCTCCTTCTTTGAGGATGCCTTCTTGATACCCGCGCTATTGGTGTCATACAGAAGGGGCAACCCGCCTTCGCTCAGGACGGTCCCGACCCCGGTTGGGGTGTAGAAGGCCGGTATTCCCGCGCCACCTGCTCGAATCCGCTCGGCCAAGGTCCCTTGGGGGCACAACTCAAGCTCAAGTTCCCCGACCAAGTATTGGCGTTCGAATTCCCGATTCTCTCCAACATAGGAAGCGACGAACCTGGCAATCTGGTGGTTGCGAAGGAGCAATCCCAATCCAAAGTCATCGACACCACAATTGTTGGAGATGACGCTCAATCGACTCACGCCGCGATTGGCAAGCACCGCGATACTGCATTCCGGGATTCCGCAAAGGCCGAATCCGCCCACAAGGAGGCTTGCCCCGTCGCCAATGTCGTGACATGCGGCAAGCGCACTTTCGAAGGTTTTGTTCATCGGTGAACCCCAATGGATGCCAACGGGACGATCAGGCTTCACCAGACCTCCTCGCTGTGTTGGCCCGGTTCGCCATGCGATCTAGGTACTTGTCTTGTTCGCCGCTTTGGACCCTGCCATTTCCCGATGGATGTCGGACTTCATTTTCGGAATATTCGCAAGCAGGCCGAGATGATCGCGAATGGTGCGCAGAGTCTTCATCTTTGATCTGCCGAGCAGGCGCGATTCGAGCGTCGCCGGGCATTCGACGAGTTTATACCCTCGGAGATCGAGCTTGATAAGCATCTCGGCCACGCCGAGAAAACCACCATTGTCGAGCTCGATGTCTTTGACTTTCGATCTGCGATAGGCCCGAAAGCAGGCCGTGTAGGTGGCAAAGCGGTGCCTTAGAACCAAGCCGTACATCTTCGAGAGCGTTCGCGACAGGCGCAGACGCCATTCGGGCACGCCGACCACGTGGCCGTCGCGGTGGTAGGGGCTGGCCGTCACCATGGCGACATCTGCACCCAGCATCGCAATGAGCTTTTCAAGCTGGCGTGGGTCGTAGGTACAGTCCGCATCCATTGAACACACGATCTCGGTCTCTGCCGCCTGGATTCCGGTCAGAATGGCGGCGGCCACACCTTGATTCCTCTCGTGCCGGACCAGCTTGAAATGCTCGGCGCTGCCGAATCTGCTCTGAAGACCGGCCCAGGTGCCATCTTTGCTACAGTCATCGACGATGACGAAATGGACTTCATACTTGTCGCTGAAGTGGTCTGCAAGTTCCTCAAGGGCGCGAGACAGGTATCCCAGGGCGCGCTCTTCGTCGTAACAGGGCACGACGATGGTGATGGGCTCCAGGCGGCCACCGGAAGGCGCCAATCGGGCCTTGGTCGTAATCCGGACAGAGAGCGGCGGCGGATCGTCTAGCGTTTCCTGCACGAAATGCTGGTGATCGGCAATACTGGTGAATCGATAGCGTCGCAGATAGTGGGCGATAATATCCGGCATGCGCTCGAGGTTTCGGTATTGCCGGATTCGGCCCAAGGTACCCGCGGTCGCGATGTGTGGCAGTTCCGGGTCGAGCTCCCATACATTGAAGTAGAGGTTGAATGGGGAGGTGTAGCGCCGATGCCACATGACGAATGCCATGTGCATTAAGCTCTCCGGCAATTGGCGAAAGTAGTTGCCGCCAGCCGCAGGGATCCAGAAACCTGGTAGTCCCATCGATGAAAGCGGAAACTCGCTGATGCGCAGGTCGCCATCGCGATGCACATGGGGAAATCTACGCCAGTTCTGCCCTTCCAGGGAGCCGAGGCGAGGATAGATACTGGAATCGTAGGTAAATCCCTCTTCGGCGAGCACGCGCAACGCCCACAAGTTGCGGGCGCCGATGTGGCCTTGAGGAACGCGATAGCCGAGGATCCGCCGACCGAGCGCTTGTTCGAGAATGACCTTACTGCGGCGAACGTCTTCGCGGAAACTCTTCTCGTCGTGACTCTCAATGGGCTTGCGTTCGTAGCCTTTGCTCGCGACTTCGTGTCCAGCCTCTGCAATTTGGCGGACAAGAGCAGGATCGCGCTCGGCGACCCACGCCAATACAAAGAATGTCGCCTTCACGCCGAATTGGTCCAAGAGGGCCAGGGCCAACTCGGTATTCTTGCGCACATGGGAATCCATTCGCTCGCGGTGCCGCTCGGGAACGAGGAGGTTGAGCGCGGAGGCGTGAAAGTAGTCTTCCACGGCCACGGTCAGGATGTGGGCACGTTGCAGCGTGGTGGTGGAGCCTTTCGACTGTAGGTTCGACTGGCCGGTCATGGCTCACCATCGAGCGGCACGGGACTTGGAAAGTCCGGCTTCCTGGTGCGCAACTTTCCACTGTCTTGCAGTCTGCGGGCGTGTTCGCCCATGGGGCAAATGTCGAAAAGGGATGCCATATCTTTCAGGTAGTCGGAAACTCTCTCTCTCTTGATGGCACCACTGAGCTGCATTCCCGGAAAGAAAGCCAGGCTGTCGACGTCGTCCTTGCCGATGAAATCCAGCGGATGCACGAGCAGAGAAGGTTCGATGCCGGTGGCCCGACAGGCGAGAAGCGCGGTCTTGAAGTAGCCGCGGGCCAAGACAGTTGAAAAGGTACTCAAGTAGAGAATGTAGCTCAAATGGAACGGCGTCTTGATCCCTGGCAACGTGGTGACAGGGATCTCCAGCAAGGGCTTGGGAGCTATATCCCAAAGATAGGGCTTGAGCGGACGCAAACCGTCGCGCATGGATCCAAATAGCTCCTTGCGCTTGTCCCGATCTTGCTTGGACATTCCCGAGGACTTCATGAAGTAGTACGCACGCGCGAGCGGTCCGATATAGGTGGGAAACGTCGAAGCGTCGAAGTGATAGCCCCGCTCGGCAAGCGTTTCCAGGATGAAGGTGGACACGCTGAACCCTGGACCGCGAAAGCCTCGCGGTCGCACCCCCGTCGCCTTTTCGATGGCTTCTTCGGCTTTGGTCAGCTCATCTCGAATGGCCGCGGGCGAATAGCGATGAAGCCAGGGTTCGTGCCTAAAGCTGTGATTGCCCACCTCGTGACCGGCGCGGGCAAGAATTCCAAGCGCTTCGTGGTTTTTGTCGAGGGCCGCGTCTTGGCCAACGACCATGAACGTGATGCGCAAACTCCGCGCAGCCAAGAAGTCCACGACGCGAGGAAGTAGCAGGTCCAGATAGCTCGGGAACGATTCCCAGCCAGCGTCGCCATGCGTTTTCATATACGACCACTGGTTGTCGATATCGAAAGAGACACTTGCGGTTGGTTTCATTGCGATTAGTCCAGGAATACCTTCATGCCATCGTGGACCAGGAGTGAGACGGACGCGCGCTCCGCTACGGCAAGGGTATCATTCACGTTCAAGGTGCCGTTGACAATATGTGCTGAGCTGATGGCCGTCACGCCCGGGAGACTTGTGACGATGGGCGGCAGATGCTCCGAGTAGTTCAGGCGAGGAATCGGAAAGACCTCTTTCACGCGCGAGACCTTGAAAGCCAGCGTGCGATTCTGGGCGAAATGAGGGTAGAGGCGACGCAGAGCGTCCTCGTAGCTGTGCTGAAGCTCCGCATCGGATTTCGCAAAGACCGGATCGCTACCGCCGGCGTACTTGGGCAAGTACACCAGCGTGCGCCCGCCGAAGTCCGCTGGATCGACGAAAGCCGACATTTCGACGACGGCGGTAAAGGGGACCCAGTCGTCGGTGAGGTAGGTCAGGTAGTAGTCCGCCAGCGGCTTTTCCAGCAGGACGGAGGCACAGACAACCCCCTGGTATTCGACGCTGTTGAACGCGGCCCGCTCTTGCGAGGTGAGATCCGGACAGAGACGACTGACTTGCTTGGGCGTCGTGGTCAAGACGACGCGATCGAAATCGAGGGCACCCGACGCTGTTTCGAGAGTGTTCTGGCCACCCCGGTGACGAATGGAGGAGATCGGGCACTGTTTGCGGATCTCCACGCCCGCCGAACGAAGTTTCTCCTCGAACGCCCGCACGACGCACGCGTAGCCGCCGGGCACATAGCCAAACATTTCGCGCTTCAGGCCCGTGCGTCGCGCGGCATAGAGGCGCTGAATGGTTGCCCAGATGAAGGCAGCGGAAGAATCCTTCCAGCGATCGCCAAGTTTTGCCTCAAGCAGGGGGCGCCAAAGACGCTGAAAGGCAGTCTTGCCACTGTAGCGGGTTAGCCAGTCTTGGACGGGAATCTTTTCGAGCTTCCGCCAGTCCGTCACTTTCGAGCCGAGGACAATCGTGCCCGCGACCCGGACTTTGTCCACCATCGACATGCCCGGCAATGCCAGGTACTCGAGGGCATTCGACATGGAGACGAGTTTTCCGTCCGCGGAAAACCCTGTCTTCGTGGTCACCCAGCGCATCTTCTGTTCGAGGTCGAGTTCATTCAGGATGCGGCGCGTGTTGGAATCCGAGAGCAGCGTGACGTGGTAGTGGCGGTCCCACACCAGGTCCTCGAATTGCCACGGACTCGCCAGCCCTCCAAGCACGTCCGACGCCTCGAAGAGCACGACCGGCTTGCCCGCCTTGGCTAGTCGCCAAGCGATGGTCAGGCCCATCATGCCGCCGCCTACGACCGCCCAACGGCAAAGCGTGCTTGTCATTGGTCTCGACCTGCAAAATGTTGGCGTGGCAGATGAGATTCCAACTGTCGCACGATGCGCTCGCCCACGCCGACCTCGCCATAGAGAGGCGGATGCTCGGGCATCGATTGGGAAAGCATCGCGGAGACCGTGTTTGCTAGGGTTTCCGGTTCACAGAGGCGATTCCAGCCTGCCTTGATGGTCTCGACCCATTCCGTCGTGTTGCGCAGCGTTGCGGCGGGCCGGCCCAGAAGATACGCCTCTTTCTGCAGTCCCCCGCTGTCGGTCACGACGATGCCACAGGCGTCGATGAGGGCCACCATGTCGAGGATCCCGACGGGGGGCAGCCTGCATAGGTTGCTCGGGAAAGACAGGCCAAATTGCTCTGCCATCTTGCCGAGCCTGGGATGGACCGGAAGAACGACTGGAAGGTCGAGGCCACCCATGGCCTTGAGGATTGCGCGCAAACGCCCTTCGTCGTCGGTATTGGAAGCCCGATGGATGGTCGCCAGGGCAAATCGATCGCCGTGTGTGAGCCCGAATGGCGAAAGCAGCGCTTGCGCTCGGGAGTGAGCGCGAGCAAGTAGATGTTGCATCACATCGACTCGCACATCACCGACCAATTCGACGCCTTTCGTGATGCCCTCTCGTTTCAGGTTGTCTACCGCGACTTGCGTGGGAGCCAGCAGCAGCTGGCTGAGGTGGTCGGTGACGACCCGGTTGATTTCCTCGGGCATGGCTCGGTCATAGCTGCGCAGCCCAGCCTCGATGTGTGCGATGGGGATCTGCAGTTTGGCTGCGGCAAGTGCCCCTGCCAGGGTCGAATTCGTGTCGCCAAACACGAGAACCCAATCCGGCTTCTCCACCAGCATTTTGGCTTCGAGAGCCATGAGCATGGGGCCGGTTTGGGCCGCGTGGCTTCCTCCGCCGTTCCCCAGATAGTGTTCGGGCTGCGGCAGGCCCAGCTCGTCGAAGAAGATCCCTGACATGTTGTCGTCGAAATGTTGCCCGGTATGCACGAGGATTTCAGTATGGCTGCGACGAATTGCGGTGGTGACCGGCGTAAGCTGGATGAACTCCGGTCTAGCTCCAACGACGGTCAAGATCTTCATTGTGGCGAATCCTGGTATTCCTTCACCAGGCCGTCCGCGGAGGCGCTGACGAAGCTCAGGGCGATGCGCAGCGATTCGAGGCCGTCTACTCCCGTCACCGTCGGGGCGTGCTGCTTGCCGACGGCATCGCAGAAGTCGCGCAATTCGGCGACCAGCGGCTCGTGCCTGGAGATCTTGATACCAAGGACATTTCCTTCGGCGACTCCCCGGAGCATGCTCAGCTGATCCCACTGGCTGGGTCCCGCATCGTTCTCGAAGAAGAACAGCTCCTGGGAGATGAGATCGCAGGCAAAGTAACCGCGCGCGCCGGTGACCGTCAAGGCTCGCACCTTCTTCGGCGTCATCCAGTTGACGTCCAGCAAGCCAATGACACCACTCTTGAAGCGGATGATGCCGCTGAATAGGTCCTCGCGATCGGAGTTGATCGAATGAAGGGTCTCGCCGAATAGGCGGGCAATCGGACTTTGAACCAGGTGGCGCATCAGATCGATGTCGTGGGTGGCAAGGTCGATGACCACGCCCGCATCCCGGATGCGAGCCGGGTAGGGGCTTAGGCGCCGCGTATTGATTTGGTACACGCGGCCGACCATTCCCTCGTTCAGACGGCGGCGCAGCTCCATGACCGCTGGATTGAAGCGTTCGATGTGGCCGACGGCAAGGACAACGCCCTTGGCCGCGGCCGCGTCGACGATTTCCTTGCCCTCTGCCACCGTGCTCGCGATGGGCTTCTCGATCAGAAGATGCACGCCGCGGCTGATCAGATCCATCGCGACCTCGTGATGCAAGACTGTGGGCACGGCCAGCGTCACGAGATCCGGCTTGGTTTCGTTGATGAGCTTGGCGTGATCGACGAAGGCCGGGACGTTGTGTCGATTGCCGATGGATTTTGCCGTTACCTCATGGGCATCGGCAACACCGACGAGTTGCACTCCCGGCAGTTCCCTATAGACGCGGGCATGGTTGGCCCCCATGCTTCCTACGCCGATGACGGCTGCTTTCAACATGGATGGTTCCCCCGCTTCTTGCCAATGGCTTCGACGACATTGTTGACCTCGTCTACGACGTATTGGCGCTCGGCCGGCGTCAAGAGAGGATGCACTGGAAGACTGAACACCGACGCAGAGGCCTCGTCGGTCTGGACGAGACCTAGATTCTCGAAGCCCGGCATTTGCCTAAACACCGGCTGGCGATGAATGGGCGTGGGGTAGTACACGCGCACGCCGACACCGCGGTCGTTCAAATGGGCGCAGATCTCGTCGCGATCGCGAGCGTCTCGGACACGCACGGTGTACTGGTGGTACACGTGCCTGTATCCAGCTCGCACATGGGGCGTTGTGATGCCACGCAAATTGCCATTGTAGAATGCCGCATTGGCAATCCGCTGGCTCGTCCAATCGGGCAAGCGACCAAGCTGCACGATACCGATGGCCGCGCATAAGTCGGTCATGCGCAGGTTGTAGCCAAGACGTTCGTGGTGGTACTGCTGGTTCATGCCCTGGTTGCGGATCACGCGCAGACGGCGTGCAATTTCATCGTCGTTCGTCAGCACCATGCCACCCTCGGTGGTGGTCATATTCTTGGTCGGATAGAAACTGAACGCCGCCGTTCCCCAGGTTCCGACGCGTCTTTCGCCGATGGAGGCGCCGTGCGCTTGCGCCGAGTCTTCAATCAATGTGAGGCCGTGGCTCTTGCAGAGCGGCTCGAAAGCGCCCATGTCCGCCGGTTGTCCGTACAGATGTACCGGCATGATTGCGCGCGTGCGCTTGGTCAGCTTGGACTTGACCGAATCCGGGTCGAGACAGAAAGTTTGCGGATCGATATCGGCGAAGACAGGCCGCGCCCCAACACTCAGCACCGACGAGGCCGTGGCGAAGAAAGTGAACGAGGGAACGATGACCTCGTCGTCTCGGCCGATGTCGTGAGACATCAGCGCGGCGGTGAGGGCCGTCGTGCCATTCGACACCGCGATTCCGTGACGTGCCCCGTGGTACGCGGCAAACAGGCGCTCGAACTCGGCGACCGCTGGCCCCTGCGCAAGTTGACCGCTGGCCAGAACCTTGACCACCGCATCCGTCTCTTCTTTGCCGATGAATGGCTTAGCAATGGGAACTTTCATGGCGGATCCTTTCGCCTAACTGGGATAAGCAACTATTTCTTTTGACACAAACACCCTCGGCCGGTTTTCGCACTTTCGAGGTCGGCCGCGCGGCGGCCGCACGTGCATGCGAATCCGATGGCCCGTGCTGGGTTGCCCACCACAATCGCGTGCGGCGCGACCGATTTGGTGACCACGCTGCCCGCCCCGACCAGGGACCATTCGCCGATGGTCACTCCGCAAAGGATGGTGGAATTGGCGCCAATCGATGCGCCTTGTTCGACGCGGGTTTCGGTGACTGTCCAGTCATCCGCGGCCTTGGGCGTTCCATCGGGGTTGATGGCGCGCGGATTGAGGTCGTTGGTGAAGCAAACGTGCGGACCGATAAAGGCACCGTCGCGGATCGTGACGCCGTGGAAAACAGAGACGTAGTTTTGGATTTTGACGGCGTTTCCAATTTGCACCCCTTCGTCGACGAAAACCCCGCGCCCAAGAATGCAGTTCGTGCCAAGGCTGGCCCCGCGGCGGACATGGACGTAGTGCCAAATCTTGCTGCCTTCGCCAATGTAGCTGCCTTCCTCGATGAGCGCGGTGGAATGGATGGTGCTCGACATTGCGATCTCTTCTCCTTTCGTCACTTGGTCGGCGTGGCGGTCACCAGCGTTGGGGCGGTGCGAAGTTGTTCCGCTCGTTGAAACAGCCGCCGAGCGAAGACGAGGAACATGGGCGCAAGAATCACCTCGATGAGTGTGAGAGAAACTGCCCAGCACAGTGTTGCGGCAGCCACTGTGCCCGCCGCCGCGTTGGGTGGGGCATAGCCGGCAAGTAACTTGAGCGCGATGACATCGCGGGTGCCGACCCCCTGGGGCGTGATGGGCAGGGCGCCAACCAGCATGAGGATTGGAACGTAGGCAAGCGCGTCTGCCAATGGAATTGAAATACGGAAAAAGCTAAGCGGTAACCACATGCCGAGGAAGAGTATCACCACGTGGGGGAGCCTCCAAGCAAGCGCGAGGAGATGGCCCGAGACTCCGGCTTCGAACAAGACCGTGGCGCCAGGGATGCGGGTCACCCAGCGTGGTTTGCAGAGAAGGACGATCACGTAGACCAGCGCCGCGCCGGCGAGGACGAGCAGGGTTGTCCCGAGCCAAGGGATGCGGTGGCCGCCCAAGGGATAGGCCAAGGCAGCGAGCAGGGCGAGGCTGCCGAACACGGTCGCGTAATTAAGCAAGGTGGCGCCCGCAACGCGCGCGAGGCCCGCGCCGTACACGCGCGAGGCGAACCAAGTCAGCCAGGCTTGTCCAGCGTGGTAGTTGACGACCGATGCCAGATAGGAGCCGCCGCGCAGGACGCAGACATCGCCCAACCTGACCGGGCAGACATACCGTACGTAGACGTGCGCGATCGCCGCGCTGTCCGCGGCGAGCAGCACTAGCACGAATATGAACATGAATGCCAGGTAGGCGGCGTGATTGATGTGAGAGAAGGCGCTGGCAAACGCAGCAAGATCGAGCTGGTAGATCACCCAAGCCACCAGCCCAAGCGCAACTCCTACCGAGATGACGCCCCGCCACCAGGGTGACCGCCTAACCTGTGGAGTTGTGATGTGGGTCTTTGTGGGAGATGGCTCCACTTGCGCGTTCCTACGACGGAAATCCGCCTGTGTCGAGGGCGAAACTGCGACGTGGCGTCATGGATCGGGGGTGGCTAACCTCGCCGAAAGTCAGCCAGGCAACCTCGGAGCCGGTCGGGTATTTGTCACCTGTCCGACCAGATCGACGGCCATTCCGCTGGCCCACAGCTCGCCCAGCGTTTGGTGGATCCTTCCGATGTCGTAACCTTCGCTGGGCGGTTCGTCGCGGCCAAGCAGGGCTAGGGCGCGGTGGCTGGGGCGGCCCCGGAACTGCGTCGTCAGCAGGCTGGTCAGGGCCGAGCCCATGCCGACCTCGAGAACCACCGCGGAAGGTTCAGCCAGCAGGGTCGCGCCGGCCTTGTCGAAGCGAACCTGCGAGCGCAGTTGCTGCGACCAGTACTTCGGATCGCGCATCTGCTCATCGGGCATCCACTGGCCCGTGACGGTCGAGAGAATCGGCGTGCTCGGCGCGCGGAATTCGAGGGGAAGGATCTCGCGCAGGAAGGGATCGATCACGGCGTCCATGATGGGCGAATGGACCGCGACGTGGATAGGGGCCAGACGGCACACGATGCGCGCGGCAGTCAGCTGTTCAGCACATTTCGCGATGGCGTCCGGCCGGCCGCTGACCAGGCATAGATTGGGAGCGTTCACGCAGGCGAGCGCGACGTCACCGGGAAGCTGGGGCAAAAGCGCGTCCGGGGTCTGCCTCACGATGAGGGCCGCACCGGGCGCCGTCGCCTGCATGAGACGGCCGCGGTGGTGCACGGCGCGTACGGCGTCCGCTTCGCTCAGAACGGAGGCGAGCGTGGCGCCCATCCACTCGCCGAGGGAATGGCCGACGTAGCCGTCCGGGCGCAGGCCGAGACTCGTGAGCCAGCGCCCGAGCGAGACGCCCACGCAGAAGATCACGAGCTGGGTCTTGGCGTTGTCCTTGAGCACGGTGTCGGCGTCGGCGTGCGGATCCGCAAGCCATGCCACGCAATCGAATCCAGAGAGTTCTTTGGCCAGCTGACCAAGGCGTGCAAGGTGACTGGCCCAGTCGGGTGCCTGCGCAAGTAGGCGCGTCAGCACACCCGGCCGGAGCGAACCCTGACCTGGCAAGGACAGATAAAGCTTGGGGTGGTCGGCAACGGTCGCTGCCGTCGTGTAGCGGATCTTGTCGCCTAGCGCGACCAGGGCGTCCTGCCAGCTTTCCACGCGTACGGCGCGGCGGTGGGGATGTGGCTTGCAACTATCGCGAAGCACGGCGGCCACCTCGGGCAAAGGCCACGCCGCGCGTCCCGACTTGCAAGTTTCGGTCATCCAAGCGGCGAGATCTTGGGTCGCCTGATCGAGCGCCGCCGGCGTTTCCGCCGAAAGCAGCAAGGTTGTCGGTGTTCGCGTATCCAAAGCGACGTCGTCGTGGTTCATCGGGCAGTCTCCGCGGCCAATTGTGCATCAGCCAGCGTCGAGATCGGAGGATTTTGGCGATCTAGACAATCACATCGAATCCCGTCGCTCGCGGACGTGGTTGGTATTCGGCGGCGGCGCGCGCCAGGCGGGCGATGCCTTCTTTCATGGTGGCGGCGTCGGCGACGAAGGGCAGGCGGACGTGGTCGGCGAAACGGTGGTCGGGCGAATTGGCCGAGCCGGGCACCAGGGTCACGCCATGGCGAGCGGCGACCTGGGCGAGTTCTTCGGCATCGCCAGCCGGCATGCGCGCCCATAGCAGTAAGCCGCCCTCGGGTTTCTGCCAGGTCCACGTGGGCAGGTGTTTTCCGAGTAACTTGGTCAGCAATTCGAGTTTCGCGGTCACTTCGCGGTGGCGGACCCTGGAGGCGGCTTGGGCCTCGTCGAGGAGCAGGGCCGCTATGGCCTGCGAGATCAGCGGCCCGCCCAGGTCGGACAGCGCCTTGAAGCGGCCGAGACGCACGATCCACGCCTCGGGTCCACGAATGTAGCCCACGCGCAGACCTGGCCAAAAGAGCTTGCTCAGCGATCCGAGGGTTAGAATCGGCGCGTCCTTGGCTAAGGCGGCGATGGGCGGCGGCGGATTGCCCGCAAGCCCGATCTCGGCGAGGGTGTTGTCCTCGACGACTGGAATTTGTGACTCCCGGGCGAGGCGCGCGATCTCGCGGCGGGTGTGCTCGGGCATGAGGCCGCCGGTGGGATTGTGGTAAGTCGGCACCAGGTAGAGCAGGCGCGGGCGCATCGTCATCAGCGCGCGCAAGCGGTCGAGGTCGAGATCCCGGGCCGCGCCAGGCACGGCCAGCACGCGCGCGCCCGCCGACACCAGGACGTCGATGGCGCCGATGTATGTTGGATCCTCGGTGACCACGGTCTCGCCGCGCGCCACCAGTAGGCCAGAGACTAGACTGATGGCCTGCTGGGCGCCGTTCGTGATGAGCACTTGCTCCTCGCGCGTGGGCAGGCCAGTGCGCCCGAGGTGTGCGGCGACGGCCTTTCGCAGGGCTGGCAATCCCATGGGGAAATAGCCTTCACCGTGGCCCAGGCTGGCGGCGCCCTTGCGTGCCACGGCCTGGGCGGCGGCATCGACCGCGGGCAGGGGCGGAAGCTGGGCGCTCACGAAACTGATGGCGTCGCCGGTGCGCTCCATCAGGCTGCGAAATACGACGTTGCGGCGGAAAGCCGACGAGACCTCGTGCTCTTGCGGGCTCGGCCAGCCGGTCTTGCCGGCGCGTCGCACCCAGGTGCCGCTGCCATGACGGCTTTCGATGGTACCCGCCTCGCGCAGGCGGGCGTAGGCCTGCACGACCGTGGTGCGGCTGAGTTTGAGCGCCTCGGCCAACGCGCGCTCGGGAGGAAGGCGCGTGCCGGGGAGAAGGTCGCTGCGTTCCACGGCCAGCGTGATGGCCTGCGCGAGCTGGTGATAGAGCGGCCCGTCGCCGCGGGGGAAGTTGCCAAGCGTTTTGGCCAGGTTGCCGATGGCTGCCATGGGAAAATTCGAGTAAGTCCACTTGCCCGCAAGTGGTTCTTGAATGTCACGCATCTTTGGCGCACTTTCAAGCCCGTTCGTACAGTGGATTGTGATTGGACTTAAAAGTGGACTGACGGAGGTTTCGCCGTGGCAACCAAGCTCCCTCGCATGGCCTTTTTCAAGGATCGCATCGTTCCCTACACCGAAGCGCAGGTCGGACTGCTGACCCACGCGCTCAACTACGGCACCGGGGTTTTTGCCGGTATCCGCGGCTACTGGAGCAGCGACGAAAGCAAGCTGCTAGTTTTTCGCCTGGCCGACCATGTGCGCCGCTTGCACGAATCGTCGCGACTTTTGCGCATGAACCTGGCGCTGTCGGAAGATGCCACCGCTCGCGCGGTGCT
>Ga0265329_10000363_pt1 | contig 24154 bp, 17 predicted proteins | sample 41627metaG_FD_202091 | JGI IMG/M metagenome (GOLD analysis project Ga0265329, IMG submission 202091) | Rhizosphere microbial communities from Carex aquatilis grown in University of Washington, Seatle, WA, United States - 4-16-27 metaG | ecosystem: Host-associated > Plants > Roots > Rhizosphere...
GGCCTCACGGTGCTTCGCAACCGGGGCGTGAACGTGCGGAGGAAGGAGGGCGCGCTGCACGTGGCCGGGGTAGATGACACGTGGACGCGGAAAGCGGATGTGCGGCAGGCCCTTGCGGGGCGACCGGCGGCCACGCCGGTGGTGCTCCTCGCGCACGATCCGGATCTGTTTCCGGAGGCGGCCGAGCGCGGCGTCGACCTGACCTTGTCCGGGCACACCCACGGGGGCCAGCTCGGGCTGCCGCTGTTCGCCCGACGGGTGAACCTGGCGCGGGTGACGACGCGGTTCACGAGCGGGTACTACCGGCTCGGGATGTCGACCCTGTACGTGAACCGTGGCCTCGGTACCACCGGGCCGCCGGTCCGGGTGGGGGTTCCTGCGGAGATCGTGGTGTTCACGCTGCGGGTGGCGGAGGCGGGGGCGGGGCGCAGAGCGAGACGCGCGGGGCGCGGATGAGGTGGACGGAAGGGAGATCTCAGTGCACGGTGACGCCGTCCTCGGCCTTGAGGCGGTCGATCTTGGTCACGCACTGAGCCCGGATGCTCTGCCGCATCTGCGGATTGTCGTCCTCGACCGACTCCTTGAAGATGGCCTGGTACATCGCGCAATCGAGGGGCGGGGGAGGCGCATCGGCGGAGGCGGAAGCGGAGGAGGACGGGGACGGGGACGGGGACGCGGAGCCGGCAGCGGGAGACGCTGAAGACGGTGTCGATCCGGAGCCCGACGTGGCGGTGGGCTGGCGACAGACATAGTCGCGCAGGCGCTCACAGGGGTTGCGGCGGCTGTCGAGCATGATCATGACCAGCCAGACGAGCCCTGCCAGCGCCGCTCCGAGCCCGATGGCCTTGAGCGCGCGAAAGCGCTTCTGATACTGGTGCACATCGATGTCCTCCGCCTCGCGGCGGATGCGATCCAGCTCTTCGGGGGTCTCGTCCATGGGGGGCCGCGAGGCGATGATATAACGGCGGCGCATGCCCCGCCCGCGTTCCGTGGTCGCCGCCGTCGTGACCAAAGCCAACCGCAAGCCCGCTCGCGGCAAGTGGCCGCCCGATCCCAGACGGGTGAGGTCGATCCTGGAGGGGCTCGAGGATCTCTATCCCGAGGTCGACTGCGAGCTGGATCGGGGGTCGCCGTTCCAGCTGCTGTGCGCGACGATCCTGTCGGCACAGTGCACCGACGAGCGGGTCAACCGGGTCACGCCGGCGCTCTTCGCGCGCTTCCCGGACGCCGGGGCCATGTCGCACGCCGAGCTGCCCGAGCTCGAGGAGATCGTTCGCTCGACGGGCTTCTTCCGGCAGAAGGCCAAGAACCTGAAGGCCACGGCCACGGCGCTGGTGGAGGAGCACGGCGGCGAGCTGCCGAGGACGCTGGCCGAGCTCACGCGGCTGCCCGGGGTGGCCCGCAAGACGGCGAGCGTGGTGCTGGGAACGGAGTTCGGCCTGGCGGAGGGCGTGGTGGTGGACACACACGTGCAGCGGCTGGCGCTGCGGCTCGGGCTGACGCGCGCGACGGACGTGAAGAAGATCGAGGTGGACCTGATGCAGGTGATCCCGCGCGATAGGTGGATCCGGTTCTCGCACCAGCTCATCTGGCACGGGCGACGGGTGTGCTTCGCGCGGAAGCCGGACTGCGACCGCTGCGGGCTGGCGCCGTTTTGTCCGAGCGCCGGGAAAGAGGGCCAGGTCGGGGCAGGAGCGGCAAGGCGGCGTGAGCCGGGCGCCGGGTGAGCGGGGGCCGGTGGTGAGCGGGGCTCAGGCGCGATCGCCGAAATACACCTCGTCGTAGGGGCACGTCGGATCCTGATCGGTGGGTTGGGGATAGTCGACCAGGTGGCCTTCGTAGTTGCGGAGGGTCCACTTGTCGGCGGCGCGGCGAACGACGTAGTCGGGGCCGATGCTGACCTTGCCCATGCCATTCGGCGTGTCGATGACCAGGTGGGGAATCGCCAGGCCCGAGATCCAGCCGCGTAGGTTCTGCATGATCTCGATGCCGGTCTCGACGGAGGTGCGCAGGTGCGAGGTCCCGGCGGCGACGTCGCCCTGGAAGAGGTAGTAGGGGCGGACGCGGATCTTGAGGAGCTCGGTGAAGAGGCGGCGCATGACCCGGGTGGAGGAGTTCACGCCGCGGAGGAGGACCGTCTGGTTGCCAAGCGGAATCCCGGCGTCGGCCAGGCGCTCGCAGGCGGTGCGCGCAGCAGGGGTCAGCTCCTTGGGGTGGTTGAAGTGGGTGTTGATGAAGAGCGGGTGATAGCGACGGAGCATGGTGCAGAGGGCATCGTCGATGCGCATGGGCAGGACCACCGGGACGCGGGTGCCGATGCGAATGATCTCGACGTGGGAAATGGCGCGGACGGCTGCGATGATCTCTTCGAGGCGGTCGGTCGAGAGCGTGAGCGGGTCGCCGCCCGAGATGAGCACGTCGCGGATGGCGGGGGTGCGGCGGATGTAGTCGATGGCGCCGGCCAGGGCGGCGCGCGAGATCGGGGATTCCTCCTGGCCGACCAGGCGGCGGCGGTTGCAGTGGCGGCAGTAGATGGCGCAGCGATCGATGGCGAGCAGCAGACAGCGGTCCGGGTAGCGGTGAAAGATGCCGGTGGCGGGCGAATGGGCGTCCTCACCGAGTGGGTCGACGAGATCGCCTTCTTCGTGGAGCAGCTCACGGGTTCGCGGAATCACCTGCATGCGGACCGGGCAGTGTGGGTGCGCGCGATCGATGAGCGAGAAGTAGTAGGGCGTGATCCCGACGCGAAAGAGCCCGGGCGCGGCGTCGAGCGCAGCGTCCTCGTCGGGCGTGAGAGGAAGGAGGGCAGCGATCTCCTGCTTGGAGGAGAGGCGGTGGCGAAGCTGCCAGCGCCAGTCGCCGAGCTCGGCCGGGGTGGCGTGCGCGGGGTCCGCAGGCGCCTCCGCGTGCGGGTCCCGGCTCGACGAGAGCGGCGGCGAGGCCAGTGAATCCGAGACGGCGGGGTGCGGGGCCGGGACCGCGAGCGCAAGGCGCGCGTTCAGGACCGGGAGGGCAATCGGCATGGGCCGAAGAATGGACGCCCCCCGCCCATTCGGCCAGCCCTCCCCGCAGCCGGCACCAGCTGAAGCCCGAGCGATGTCGCCGAGGGCGAGCGCGGGGCTGGTCGCTCCCATTGCGTCTTGGGTTTCCCCACCGGCCGTGTTACAAGCTTCGGTCTCCGGGCCAACCCGGACGAAAAACTGAAGATCGCGGTCGTGGCGGAACTGGTAGACGCGCCAGATTCAGGTTCTGGTGATAGTAATATTGTGGGAGTTCGACTCTCCCCGACCGCACTGATTTCAAGTACTTAGGCCGCTCGCGATGGCGAGCTGCGTCGCCCGTGAACCACCGTGAACTTTTCGAAAACACGGTTTTGCTGCGCGCCCTCGATGGCCTCGGCGCGGGCGTAGTGCCGGGCCGTGGTGCTGAACGACTCGTGCCCGAGCGCCGCCGCTTCTGATGCTGCGCCTCGAGTTCCACGGGCGCGTCGCGACTGTTGGCCGCGGCGGTCCATTCCGCATACGAACATGGCGATCCCTGCGGATATCACCTTTGCCTGCCAGCCTTTTCCGAATCCTTGATGTGTGCATCCTCCAAGTCACACCCGAGCGGTTGGGCCGTTCACCAAGAGCGGCCTCGAACGGGCGAAGGTCAAGTCGGCTCACTCGAAGGCTGATGTTTCTTCCTCTTTCCCCTCGCCCCAAAACGCTGATGTCCGCTAAGCCGGCCACCATTGGCGCCGTCAGGAGGCCTGCCGGTTGTTGGAACCGACCGAGTTCGATGATATCTAACTTGGGATGAAGGCCGAGCGCGTGGACGTAGGGCCTCTTGGATCCGGGCCCCGCGCCACCAGCTTGGAAGTCCTCGCGACCTACTACAATATTCGTAGGATTCGCTTCGGCCAGTTGCTGATACCACTGGCTGCCATTGTTACCCCGGTGGCGACGCACCTGATGGCCCCGCTTGGCCTGCTCGCATCGGTGATCCTGAGCGGCGGCGCGATTTGGAGTTTCGTTTCTGCTCGCAGCAGGCGAGCCGCCAACCTCTGCGTCAGGAACCACGTCCTTCATCTCGGTCCTCGAGCTATCCATCCGGCTTCGAGCTTCACCTGGAGTTGGCGCGGAGACAGGGCCATCCTGTTTCTCTCGGAAGGTAACGTCGCCGTGAGAGCTCGGTCGCAGTCGGATATGGGCGAGTTGGAAGCAACGATTCGCTCGACTCTCGGATCCCCTCTGAAATATCGTCGCCGTGGCTCGTTTTCCACCAGGGTCATCGCCGCTTCGACCTTCTTCGTGGGACTGATGCTGACGGGACTCGGTTTCGCCTACAATTCCTTTATTGCCCCCCTTGGGTTGTTGCTCATTGTGTTTGGAGGCGCAGCCCTCGGCGCTTTCTCCCAGAAGATCCTCGATATCCCCGCTACCCGGAGTCAACGAGATTGATCAGCCAGTTGACCGAGCCGCTGGCACTGCCGCTGACCCGCGCCGGGGTCGCGCTGGCGACCGCACCGCCAATCGAAGTCAACATATCCTTCAATCCGTACAGTAACCGTCGGCTGGTTTCCTTGCTGATGACGTTCACCATCGCCGTCGAATGCCGCACGGACAGGGTTCCTCGGGCCAAGCTGGCTTTAGCAACATTGGCGTCCTTGGCCGCTGCCAAGAGGGCGATCCTACCTTCAGGCACCTTGCTCGCCTCATCTAGAACCTCACGTATCACTTGCGCCCGCTGGAACCGGTTCATGAGTTTCAATTTCTCGAATGAAAGTCCGCGTGCAACAAAGGACCGTTGACGACTCAATACCGCCGCGAAATTGCGCATCGCGAATGGCAATGTCGCAATTCCGCTCGCGACACCGGCAGCGTCTACAAACAGAAACCCTACCGAGTAGAGCGTGTTGGAGTCCCAGTCTTGCAACGTATTCGAAGTCGGATGAAAAGCAATTTGAGACAAGCGCGCGATTCCGTTCGCACACAGGAGGGCGCTGCTGGCCATTCCGGCCCATGACGCAAGGACCAAGAATGAAGAAGCACCACCGGTAGGTATCTCACCGGCCACACCACCCACCACTCCGATAGCGGCGGCTGCCGTGAAGAAGCAATTTGCTCCAGCGCCGATGAGCTCGGCACCCATGCGGCTGTCATTTCGAACAATCTCAGGCACTGGTCCCGTCGAACCCGTGCCGGCCGCGGCGCGTCCCTGCAAGTCTGCATTCGCCGAATCATCGTCCGACTCAATGAGCTCCACGATGACGGCGATGCGGCCAGCATAGACTGATCCGCAGTAACCCTGGCTGATTAGCCGACACTGCTCGCCGTCGTAGAGACCGATGACGACCCCGGCCAACCCCGGAACCGAATGCACCGTGTCCACAATCCTTCTTACAAGCTCCCCTGAGATCGTCACGCCCCGACTCTATGGCGTTGGGAGAGCCGGTGGCAACTTGTTCCCTGCTCGCCTCCCCGCAGGTTTGGGCGGCTGGTTTCGACCCTTGTGGCTGGCTGCCGCAGCAAATCGAGTCTCGCGCGCTGCGCATCGGTCTGTTGACGCCTGGGTGGCATTCATTCGCGGGGAGGCGGCCGCGCGCGGGGCTGTCTTTCTCTGCTGATGAGCCGGAAGGAACTGGGTCGGACCCGTAGCCCACGGCAAGTGCGTCGAGATGCGCGGGTGTGGAGCCACGCCGACGACCGAGCGGGGACCGACGACGCCGAGCCTGAGGCTACCAAATCGTCTTGATGCTGGACGCTTGAATCCTGGCATCACGGCTGATCAAGGGGACACCAAGATGAAGCGCTGTCGCCGCGATGATTCGATCGGGCATATCCGGGATGCTGCCGCGGCTGACACTTGTCAGGGCTTGGGCAATGGAGACGTCCATCGGAACCGCGACCAAGGCACTGGCCGACGTCGCAAGAGCACTCGCGACCCGCGCGAAGATTCCGGCGGGCAGACGCCGCTTCTCTTCGAGGTACACGATCTCAACGAGGGAAATGGCGGACACGCCGATGCTGTCGGTCCCCTCGACGCTCATGAATGCGCGCGCTGCCGGAGAGAGGCGCGGGTCACCGAGCAACGCCCAAATGAGCGCGTGGGTGTCGGCCACTGCGATGATCATCAGATATCGTCGCGCGGGAAGCCGGCCCACAACTCACGGCGCGCTTCGTCTATCTCGTCGGCGAAAGGCGCCGGACCGAGGTCGGCACACAAACCAACGAAACCGCGCGACACTGTAGGTGCAGCCAAGGGCTCGGCCGCTTGGATGACGACGTCGACGGGACCAGTAAGGTTGTCCACCGGCTCATCAAGCTCGATGTGCCGGGGATCGGAGAATCGACCCCGCACTTTGAGGACGTGCGCCACCTTGGAAGTCTACTTCACAACAGCTGTCTCCGCAGCGCCGAGACGATCTCGAGCGCGGGAAAGACCGCCACGGACCGGAACATTTGACGCAGGGGTTCCTCGCCGACGCCACGCCCGCGACCATTCAGTTGGCTCCCCGCTGCCGAGAGAATCCGGCACGCTGTCACACTCGATCATCTCGGAACGGACCCGCTTTTCGGCTTGCGAGTAGAGCGGGGCGAGGGATGCATTGGCGGCGTCTGCTGACCTTGAACGGAGGCCAGATTCCGTCGCTCCCAGAATCAGGCGCCGGGGCCGCCCTCCGACCTTCCGGTCAGCCCTTCTGCTGCGTCGCCGCGGCCCCACGATCAGAGGCAAAGGGCCGTCGATCCAGCGACGCGGAACTTTCGCGGAACTCTTGCGCGTCTCCAACTACCTATTTTCTAGGCTCATTTTCAGCGCCAGCGTTGTTCAGGTTCTGGTGATAGTAATATTGTGGGAGTTCGACTCTCCCCGACCGCACTGATTTCAAGTACTTACGCCGATTTGGTACCTTCGTTCCGCTGCGGAACTCTGGATTCTGGTGAGTCCCCCGCCGCGCCGCTCGGGCTTCTTCGCCACCAAGGGCGGGCCTTTCTCCTGGCCGCGCACTCATTTGCGCGACCGGGCGTGACGACGAAGTAGGGTCTCCCGGCGAACTGCGGAACTCTTCATTCTGGTGTCCTTCTGATACCTCCAGCCTCTTGGGACCTTTCTGGCCGGGGCTGATTGCGTGAAGCCGCCCGCCTGACCACGCGCTCGCGATGGCCCGTGGGGGAGCGCGGTCGTCACGGTCTCGTCTGATCAAGCGCCTCAAAGTCTCGGCACCGTTCACCGCCCGCGAGTTCCTTGGAAAATCCTGGCACCGATCTGCAGTCCCCCCTTTGGATCATTGCCGAGGCGATTCCGCACAGAACCGATCCCGCCCCCGTCCCGAGCAGGTACCAGCCCTGGCGGCGACCATCTTGTTCTCGAATCTTCCAAAGACCCTCATGTTCACGTCCTTCGGGTCCGACCGGTACAAGCGGCCGGCCGGACTAGCGGCCTCGACGAGTCAAAGCTCAAGTCGGCACGACCAACACCGAGTGTTTCCTCCGAGTGTTGGGTCCACTTAGGACGTTCTGGGTCTGGATCTGAACAATGCTCGGGCCAACAGCTCCCGCAAGTGCGAGTATCGCCGGAAGTCGAGATCGTGCGTGAGCACGGAGTAGCCCCACGACCTCGCCTCCAAGCCTCTCCGGGGCCCCGCAAGTCCAAGTGGTCCTGCAGAACACGAGCGGACCGAAAGAAGGGGTTCTCATCCTTGATTCGTACGTGCTTGGATCTGCATCGGGGGACCTCCAGGGGCTCTGAGCTTAGACAACCCATAGATGCCTTGTTGGTCCCCCCATTTGTCTAACTAAACTTGCGATTTCTTGGCGTTTTCTGTCGCCTGAGGGATCTGCGACAAATTCCTATCTGAGGTAGTAGTAGTAGATAGCATATCCAACTATCCCCCCGATTTCGGGATGCTTTACGAGTGGGTATCGCTTGGAAAAATCGGCAACCATTCTATCGAAGTCGAAGTGTTCCAAGGCACTCCGCTCGGGAGTTCCACGGTAGTAGGTCGAGTTTTGGAATTTAGAGATTTCCCCGCGGAGCTCGTTGCGCAGGGACCTGAGGTCTTTAATGCGCGTCTGATCGTACGCACCCAACCTTCTTCGGCTTAGCATTCGCTTCACCTTTTTCTCGACCACATTCTCGTCGTCTCCTGGGGCCTCCTCGGTCAGTACCTGAAAAACTGATACGTCGTACGAATGAGCGGCGCTTTCACTACGCATGGTCATGGTCAGTACCCTGCTAACGGAACCGGCACGATTCCAAATTTCTTCAGTATCGATTGTTCTGCTTTGTAGAAATCGCTGGGCACCGGTCTGCCATCTCGACCGATATCGTAGATGGTTGCGCCACTCTTGATTTTTGAAATCAGCCATCGTTCGTTCCGGGCAACAGCTGCGTCAAGCTCTGCCGGTGTCATCAGTCTTCCGCGCGGGAAATTCTTGCCCCATGCCTGGTACCAGCGAGCCTCAACCCCTTGACTTTGCAAGTCTCGTACAGCTGTCTTTATTCTCTCCATCCCTTCTCCCAAAACGATCGCTTCACCTGGACCGCACCGACTCAATCCAAGCGGATCAATCCATATCCCTGGGTCGGACGCATATCCATAAAGTTCGACACCTCCGACCAATCCAATCGGGTCACTATTGACATATTGTCCGGAGTCCGGTGAGTAGTACCTGAAGCGGTTGTAGTAGAGGCCGGTCTCGGGGTCCTCGTATTGGCCGGGCCAGCGGAAGGGGCAGGCTTGTTTGTCGCCGGCGATATCGCGGAGGTTGCCGTAGATGTCGATCGAGGCGGACCAGACCTCGGTGCCGGCCGCGTCGTACATCGTGGTGGGGGTGCCGAGGTGGTCCGTGATGATGGCGTAGCGGGCGTTGCCGACGAGCTTGCCCATCGGAGCGAAGGTCTCGGGATCGAAGAGCCAGGTGATGGGAGCTTCGCGGGTGCCGCGGTCGAGAGATGGGGGGAGCAGGGTTAATGCGACCGGGGGGCCTTGCGGCGGGCGGGCGGCCAGCGCGGCTTGTCGACGCCTGGCAGCGACCTCGTCGAGCTTTCTTTCGTCAGAGGGAGACAGGTCTGATGCCGGCTCGGCAGCGGCGCCGCCGGATTCCACCCACTCGTGGAGCGGGACGTGGCCATCCCAGATCCATCGGGTCACGCTTACGCCGAAGGTCTTCGAGAGACGCCGGCCGAGGGCGTCGTAGGCGAAGCGGACGGTCTCGCCGTCGGGGCGCTCGACCGCGGACAGCATGCCCGCCCCGTTCCAGGCGTAGGTCCAGGTGCCTACGACCACTCCCCCAGCGTCGCTCTCCACCTTGCTGACCAGGTTGCCCTCGGCGTCGTAGTCGTACCGGGTCGTGCTGCCGTCGGGCTTTCGCGCCTCCAGCAATTGCCCGGCCGGGCCGTATTTCCGGTCGCCACGGGCGGCTGTGCGAAACAGATTGCCGACCGCGTCGGGCATGCGCAGATCGACACGGCCATCGACGTAGGTCGCGGCCGCCAGGTTTCCGAGGCGGTCGTGCTCGTAGCGGATGGGGCCGCGGGTGGCGTCGATGACCATCTTGAGGCGGTCGTCGACGTCCCAGGTGTACTGGACCGCCTTCCGGAATGTGCCGGCTGACCAGACCTCCTGCTTCACGGGACGTCCGACGTTGTCTCGGTCCCAGCGGCTCTGGACGCCGCCGGGCAGGGTGCGCTCGATCTCGAGGCCGAGAGCGTCCCGGCGGACCGTTGCTTCCCAGATCGCTTCCCCCGGCCGGGACTTCGGCCGGCTTGGTCCGGTGCCCTCGTCCGCCGGGGTGGTGGCACGCACGCCGATCATCTGACCGACGGCGTTCCTCTGGATGCGCTGGTCGAGGCCCTTGGAGGACCGAATCCGTGCCCGCATACCGAGGGCGTCGTAGTCCGAAGCGACCCAGTCGTCGCCCACGGCTTCACGCACCACGCGACCGAGAATGTCGCGCTCGAAGGAGACGGTCCCCCCATCGTTCTTCGCCTCGACGAGCTCGCCATCGGCGCGGTAGGCGTAGCCCTCGGCGCTGCCGTCGCTGTGCTTGACGGCCACGACCCGACCTCCGGCGTCGTAGGCGTATTCCGTCTCCAGTCCCGCGGGCCGGAAGACCTTGGTGACCCGGCCGGCCTTGTCGCGCACGTACTGGCGGCGAATTCCGTCGAAGCTGCGCTCCACCTGGACCTGTCCTGTGGCTCCGAGCTCGAAGGCATAGACGCTGCCGTGCTCGTTGGTGATCGCGCGGAGCTGCTCCTCGGTGTCGTACGAGAACCCAACGGTGGTGCCGGCCTCGGTGCGCGACGCGAGCCGCCCCATGCCCCGGTATGTGAACCGCACGTCGTGCAGCTTGTCGCGGGCGTGAACCACGTTTCCTTCCGGATCGTATTCGAGCTCGCGCAGGTTACCGTCGGGCTCTGAGACCCGAACCACGCGCCCGAGCGGATCGTATTCCCGCGTCTGGAGGTTCCCCTTCGCGTCGATGACCGCCACGCAGCGGCCGAGGCGATCGTACTGCCAGCGGGTCTGGGCCCCGTCAGGGGTTCGCAGGGAAGCTACGTTTCCGTGACCGTCATAGCCGAGCTTCGTCTGCTGACCAGCCGGATCCGTCAGTCCAACCAGGCGTCGCGGTCGCCGGGGGTCGTCGCCCGACCCATCCGCCTGGCCCAACCAGCGCCGCCCACTCCCGTCCCGGCCAGCCTCCTCGGCGCTCCACTGAAACTGCACCCGCCTTTGCAGAGGATCCACCCGCCCGATCAGGTGGCCGCGCTCGTCGTGCCCCCACCGCCACTCCCCCTTCATGGCATCAACGGCGCGCACCGGCTGGTCATGGCCGTCGTAGGCGATCTCGACCACGGCCCCGTCGGGGCCCGTCACCTTCGTCGTGTTCCCCCGGGCGTCGTACTCCCACCTGGTCTCGCCGCCGACGGCGTCGGTTTCTTTCACCTTGCGCAGGGTGCGCTCGTCGTATTCCGTCGCCACCGACCCGCCGAGAGCGTCCGTGACCTTCACGACGCAACCGACCACGTTCAGCTTGTAGGTCGTGGTCTGACCGAGGCTGTTCGTGACGTATGTGACCTTGCCCATCTTGTCGTAGTCGATGACGTGGTCGTAGATGCCGCCGTCGCCCCAGGTCCGGACGCAGTAGGCGTCCTCGCCGAATCCGTCGTAGGCGAAGTAGAACGCGAGACCGTTGCGGTTGGTCTCCTCGACCATCAGGTGGCCCTTGTACTTGAACCGCCACGCGTGACCCAGTGGATCGGTCACCTGCACGAGATCCCCGTGCGTATCGTAGGCGTACCGGGTGTGGGGCAGCCAGCCCTCCGCAGTGGGGTGCGGAAGCTTCATGCCAATCAGGCGATCTTCGCGATCGTGCTCGAACCCGACCTGCCGCCCGCCGACATCTCGCGCCCATTGCAGGCACCCCCGGCGATCGTAGTCGAGCTCGATGGCGTTCCCTCCGCGATCGCGGATGCGCGTCAGGCGCGACCAGAATCGGCGGGCGCCGCTGGCCCCCTCCACCGGGGCGAACTCGTGCGTGAGACCGCTCGCGGTGGTGATTTCGTAGCGGCGCTGGCCGAGCACCTTCAGGGTGAGCCGATTGATCGGCTCGAAGATCACCTGCCCGACGGGCGCCACGTGGTCGGGGAAGTCGAAGGTGTCGAGCTCGATCTCCCGGCCCTCGGCGCCGAGGTAGACCAGCTTGCCGCGCTCGAGCCACACCGCCTGATCCAGGCTGTGCGACCACCCGTGGCCGAGAGGTCCCTGGCGGTTCGCGCAGCCAGACGAATAGATCCGCTTGAACGTCAGGGGCATCGCCCCCGGGAGCTCGAAGTCCACGTGGTCGGTCATCATCCGCCCCGTCGCCACGTCCACCGGGTGACCGGTCAGGGTGCAGACCGCCCAGCTGAGCAGACTGCGCAGACGCCCGGGACTCAACCGGCTGAGCAGATCGTGCAGGTACCCGGCGATCCACTTCGACTTCAGCAGCGCGCCGAGAGCATCGGAGATCGACAGCGCGGGCGGACCGCCGATCATGACCGGCGGCCCCTTGGGAATGGCCAGGACCGTGGACGACGGGAGCCGCACCGGCTCGCCGCAGCTCATCGCCTTGTCCCCCATGCGCACGGCGCTGGTCCCCATCAGGGTCACGGTGGGCGATCCAAAGACGCAGACGGCATCGCCTTCGGGCGCGACCGGCGAGCCAGGCAGGGGAGCCGGCCCCTTGAACGAGGGCTTCGGAAGCTTCGGCATGGGCGCCCACGACACCCCGGGCGGCATGAGGATGTGCGGCACCCCCAGCGAATTCTTGGCGTTCGTGCCCACCGTCGTTGCCGGCATCGAGTTGATGAGGACAGGGCCCTTTGGTGGAGTCCCCGACAGCAGGGCAGCCGCCAGGCCCATGGCCTGGCTCGTGAGCAACCCCCCAGGATCCCACACCATCCCCACGAAGGGATTCGGGATGGGGACCGGCGTCGGCGACATCGGGACGATCTCGAAGTGGATGTCGAGCCCGAGGACCATGTCCATGAAGGTGCTGGCCAGCATCAGGCAGCCCCACCCCGCGCGACTCCGCTAGCCGCGCTCCAGCCAGCCGCACCCACCGTGCCCTGCTCGATGGCGATGCTGCGGCGATCGAGCTCATCGGCCTGCGCCCGGAGCCCGCGCTTGCGGCAAACGGCGGCCAGCGCCCGGGCCACCTCGGCCGCGCTCGTCGCCTTCGCCACCGCCGGATCCAGCTCGCCAGCCACCGCCAGGGCGCGCTTCCAGCACTCGACCGCCGACCCATCCAGCTTTGCGTCGAGGGCCAGCTGCCCCGCCATCCGCCAGCACTCTATCGCCAGGGGCGGGACCTTGGCCACCTCGGCCAGATCTCCCGCCGCGGCGTAGTGCTTCGCGGCCTGGGCGGCCCGCCCCTCGCCCATCGCCATCATTCCGAGCGCTAGCTCACTCGATGCCTCCGCGTCGGCGAGGCCGTGGCTCCGTGCGATCTCACCCGACCTCGCATAGATTTCGCGGGCGCGATCCGGAAGCGACGCCGCGATCAGATACCCCCCGAGGACATGCAGGTTGATGACCTGCTCCCGCGGCATGTGCATCTCTCCGCACAGTGCCGCCGCGCGCGCCTGCAGCGTCAGAGCATCGGTAGTCTTGCCCTGGCGCATGGCCAGGGCGCCCCCCAGGACCAGACGCTTCATGGCCTCGCCCCCGCCGTTCACGAAGCCAGGCGCGAGCCCCGCCGCGACCAGATCCCGGTCAGATACGGGCCGCGATTGCCCGATCCGCGCCGGCGGCTCGACATCGGGCATGGCCCCGGGCGCTCGCCAGGGCCGGGGCTTGGAGATGCCCGGGGCGGGGGTGGCGGCCGCGCCCGCCCCCGAATTGCCCAGATCGGCCACATTGGCCGCCCCCATCGCCGCCAGATCGTCCTCGGCGGCGCTCTCGTCCACCAAGCACGACCAGGCCAGCGCCCTTTCGCCGAGGCCGGTGACGAGCGGAGTTAGCGCCCGACCGTCGGCCTCGACCACGATCCAGCGGACGTGTCCCAGCTGGGGCGCCCGGATGAGCGCTGCCATGTCCTCGACAAACAATTCAGGAGACTCGACGCGCACGGGGGCCATCACCACCACGACATTCGTCAACGGCGCCACCAGCACTCGCGCGACGTTGAGCAGCGTGGCCGCAAACTCGGCCCGCCCACCCTGCCCCGGGACCGCGACCTCATCGAGCGGTCGCAGGTGGATCCCGACCGGCTTCAAGGACGTGGTCTTCTCGGCGATCTGTTCCTTCAGGCGCTGGATCCGAGCGCCCCAGCCGCGTCCAACGTCGGCCATCGGATCGTCGAGGCGCAGGAACAGACCACGGTTGTCGGCGTGGTGCTCGTGGGCCATGACCAGATCCAGCGCCCCACCCCGCAGTGTCGCATCCGTGGTGACATGCAAGAGCCGCAGCTCGCCTGCCCGGACAAACCACGCGATCTCCTGCTGCAGGCGACGCATGGGGCGCGCGATGGACTCCATGGTTCAGCCCGCTGCCTCGGCACCGCGCGCGACGGCCTCGACGACCGGCACCAGCGCCGTCGCGCGAGCACCCGTGAAGAGCTCGGTGCGGCGCTCGCCCCCATCTTCGACAACCTCGACCAGCAGCAAGCCGCGGCAGCCCTCGCAGTACAGCAGGGAACACGACGCGACTACAGGCGTTCCCTGGGACGCGCCACCCCCGCCATCGAGGGTGCCGGCGGCATCCCGCAACAGCCGCGCGGCTCCCGGCCCGTCGCCCCCGGCCAAGGACAGCTCGATCGCGCGCATTTGGGAAACGGTGGTCCGAAGAGAAAAGCGCAGCAACGGGCGATGGCACGCCGAACAGGAACGCCGGAAGGACAGGTATAGAGCGGCTACTCCGACAGCCAGCGCGGCCATTCCGGTCCCGAGTCGCCGCACTGTGTGTCCTTCGGGATCGCGCAGCCAGCTCGCCGTGATGAAGACCCCGACGCCAAGCACGCCCATGGCCAGCATCAGCTCACGCGCTGAAATCCGTAGGCGCACCCGTGGTGTCCGCCCTCCCATCGATTCAGCACTCACGTCCGCCCTCACGAATTCCCCAACACCGGCCGCCCCTAGTTGACCTTCACCATGCCGCCGGTGATCTCGGTCATGGCCGCGCCCGAGACTGTCGCCTTCGTCCCCGACATGGTGGCTCCCGCCGCTGTGAGTTCCAGCCCTGCGCCCGCGCCGTCCGCCTTCACCTTCTGCGCGCCGCTGATCTCGATGGTGCCGTCCTTGGTGAGCTTGATGCTGGCCCCACCACACTGCAGGGTGATCGACTCCGCGGCCGTGATCGTGGCGTCGCCCCCCTTGAGATCGATCTGGCACTTCGCGTTGTCGAGCAGGATCTCGTCCTTGACCAGGATCTTGTTGATGCCCGCCTGGATCACCTGAAAAGCCGTCTTGGCGGTGATCTCGTAGGCTCCGTCCACGTCGGTCTTCTTGTTCGAGCCCACCACCGTCAAGGTGTCTCCGTTCTCGACCGTCTCGGTCCGCCCAGCGTGGTACTTCCCGGTGTGGGCCCCGGTGATCTCGACGTTGTCGGTCAACTGCACCGTCATGGTGCGCGCGTCCTTGAAGGTCTGCGTCTCCTTCTTGGTGATGGTGCTCGTGCGCGTACCCGTGACGCTGATGGTCTCGTTGCCCCCAACGCTGACGCTGCGATCGCCATCGACCGAGATCGACTGATTGCGCTTCACGTGGGTGGACTGATCCCGCTCCGCCTGGATGTGAAGCTCCTCCTTCCCCTTCTTGTCCTCGAACTTGATCTCGTTGAAGTTGTCCGGTCCACCCTTGGGGGAGCTGTGACTCCGGATGCCGCTCTGGGTGGCGCTGTCGGTCGGCGCCTTTGGATTGATGTACGGCGGACGGTTGTCGTCGTTGTAGACGCGCCCCGTGATGATGGGCTTGTCGGGATCGCCTTCGAGGAAGTCGACCAAGACCTCTTGACCGATGCGGGGCACGTGTAGCCCTCCCCACCCGCTCCCGGCCCACAGCTGAGAGACCCTCACCCAGCACGTCCGATCCTCGTCGGCGATATCCTGGGCACTCTTCTCTTCGGGGGGGCCTTCGGCTCCGAGGCGCTCCCAGAAGAAGCGAACCTTCACACGGGCGTACTCGTCGGTCCAGATCTCGGTCCCGTCGTTGACCGTCTTCTTGTCGCCGACCACCACCGCGGTCTGGGGACCTTGTATCATGGGCTTCGAGGTCCGGCGCGCCGGTCGGAACTCCTGCTTGGAGTCAATCAGCGTGTAGGAGCCGCGATAGAGCTCCTCGTCGCTGGCTGACTTCGACTCCGGATCGTGAGTCCGAATCTCGTAGCGGGCCTTCACGGTCAGGTACTCCCGGTTCTGCTCCGTCCGAGGATAGTCCGTCAGGGTGAACAGTTGCCCGACGCCGAGGACGCGCGTGGTCCCGTTGGCATCAACGAGCTCGTAGGGCGTCTGCAACTCGTTGATCCGGATCGCGGCCAGTGTCTCCCCGTAGGTCTGCTCGAGATATCCGCCGGGATAGTCGTAAATCTCGCCGGTCACGATCCGCGGTACCTTCGCCTGCGGCTTTCGAACGGCGGTCAGATCCTTCTTGGGTTTGGTGAAGTCGTAGTCCTTGGTCGCATAGCCCGCGGACTGAATCTCCTGCGAGACGCGCCAGCCCGAGAAATGGTCATCGAACCCGTGGCTGCTCTCGGTCGGTGGACGGTAGGGGAGCGTGGCCCCTTCGATCGTCTGATGCGCCCCAATGGAATCAGCGAACACCAGGGTGTGCTTGGTCGCCTCGTGCTTGAAGTAGTAGTAGATGCCTTCTTCTTCCATCAACCGGCTGACGAAGTTGAAGTCTGTCTCCCGGTACTGGACGACGTAGTCGCGCTTGGGAAATCCCGCCAGCTCGCCCTCGAAGCTGGCCTGCTGGTATCGGCCGAAGACGCGCTTGACGATGGTCGGGACGTCCGTGTCCGGGTAGATTCGACAGTCGGCATTGGTGGTCAGGAACCACAACCAAGGCCGCAGGGTCGCCCGGTAGACGGCGTACCTGCCCGAGGTGCCGGTGAACGAGAAGCGGCTGATGTAGCCGTTGAAGTACCGGAAACCGAGGGCCAGGTTCAACGTCACGGTCAGGCTTTGGCCGAGGGCATCGCTGAGGGTGATGTCAGGGTTGGTGCACAGGAGCTCGAGGTTGTACTCGAACAGCCGTCCCAGCTCCTCGGTGCCTGTCAACGACAGGCAGTGGAGTGGATTTCCGCTGAGCGGTGTGACCGTCACGGGTCCAATCGTCGTGTCCATTGCTTCGTCCTATCGAGTTTCCGGGGTCAATTTGGCACGAGATCTCGATCTCCAATGTGGCACCAGAGCCGTTTCGGCAAGGGATCCGCAATTTTGAATTTCAAGGCCAGCTCATCGCCCCGCTGGGACAGCGAATGGGGCACCCCCTCGAGCCCGTCACACCCTATCGAGCGCGGCTCGGAAAAGTTGCGGGTCCACCACGATGGAGGCGGCCGGTGAATCGACAGGGTCCCCGAGATGGAAAATCCCGGAGCATGTCGCCATTCGGCGAGCGGCCACAGCTCGTAACGAAAGTAGTCGGTGAACCGGCCCTTGCTGAAGTACCCGTGACCGTGCTCATACTGTCCGAGGGGTTGCTGGTATGCCGCCGTCACCGTGTTCTCCCCCGCCGCCAGGGGCGCGGTGAAGACCGCCTGGTACTTGGGCAGCGGCGCCGTGTCACGTTCGCGCTCCCAGGGGTCGAGATCTTCATCGCGCAGCGCTCCGGCCGGGGCGGCACTCACGCGCGTCGGGGCAGCTCCAGAACCGACTGTGACCGTCAAGGGAGCGGGCTGGGGCATCACGAAGGCCAGCTCCACGCTCACCGCCCTTGGCGCATGAAGGCGATAGCGGGCCACCACCTTGCATCCGTGCGGATCATTCTCGCACTCGAAGCTGAGATCCTCGCCGACAACGGCTATGTCGGTGACGGCAGCGATGGGGAACGCAGCGGTCGATGGCGCCTGGGGCACCACCTTCGGAGCCCGGGCGTTGCCGAGCGCTGGCCGCGACGGAAGCGAGAGGGCAAGGGCCAGACCAAGAGCCAAACCAAGAGCGACGCCGGCCGAGGTGACGCCCGCTGGAGTCGAGAAGCGCACGGCCGCCACGCGTTCAATGCCGGGCCGCAACGTAGCCATAGTAGTTCGCAAGAAAATCGGAGACCGGCAACGGCTTGGCTGATTTCACCGGGATCGGGTAGTGCCCTCCCCTCGCACCCCACGTGAAGACTGTAAGAGAGATATTCCCGCTGGAAAACTTGACGTCGGACGTGAGCACGATCCAGTGGTCCGGAGTCAACGACCGCGCAGCTTGCGAATTCGAGGCGAGCATCTGGCCATTCACCAGCAAGCAGACCCAGAAGTCCTCGCCATAGAGTCGCGCGGCCTCCTCGATGTTCTTCTGGTCCTTGGTCAGGACCAGGTTGGTGTCGTTGATGACCTCGGAAAATCCGATCTTCTTGAACCAGGATTCGAGGTGGCTCGGAAGGGTGATTCCTGCGAACGCGTTGTCGACCGCCTGGTAGTCGAAGAACCAGTTCTCCGAGTCGCGCAGGCTCGCAAGCGGGATCCAGTCCGCTGGATCGAGGCGCGCTTTCACGTCGTAGCCACGAAGATCCGAGCCAGGCGAAACGCGGAGGCGGTTCAGGGTCGCCGTGCCGTTCTCGTAGAGTCCAATGACAAAGCGCACGTAGGCCACCGGATCGCGCGAAGCCAGGTTGAAGATCAGCGCGGCCGGACCGCACAACGACGAGTCGCCTTGCGAGATCCGATCGGGATGCTCCACGCGAACCAGCAGGCCATTGGCCACGTCGGCCCGCGCAATGTGAATGAACACCCCGCCACCAACGCGAGCAGCGAACGCTTGCACCACGGCCCTTGCCTGGTCCTGGACCGATGCGGCTTTGGGGCTAGATGCCAACTGGATCCACTCGCGCAGCGCCTGGGTGTCGTCCCAGGCCCCGAGGCCGAGGGACCTGGGCGATGCGAAGCCATCACGCCCCCCGAGTCCATTGCTGGTGTGACAGTTCGGGGTACCAAGCGGACAGGGTGAACGTCCATGGCTCATCGCGGGCCCAACGGTAACACCGAAATGCTCTGTCCGGGGTGCGGCGAGAAGCAGGGCGCCACTCCTGCCATCCCACCCACCCACCTGCGCAGCCGCCAGTACGTGCACCCGGACACGCGGCCGGATTCGGCCAGTGGCCTGCAGGCGGCCTCGACGCGCGGCCCAGCATGGCTTGCGCTCCCAACCTCGGCCAGGAGACAAATGCATGGGGACGCGGACTTCGCGCGCAGGAGGACCGGGATGGCGATCTGTGCAGGCGCACCAACAGGCAATGCTTGCGGTGCTCCTGGGGGCTCAACATAGAGGCTAGCAAGTGACGAAGGTCGTCACCGGCGCCGGGACCAGTAATCAGGGCGACGATGCTGGTGGACTACGGCTGCGATCTGTATCAGGTCACCCACTTCGCGATACGCAACGACGTATGGGAAGCGCCGCAAATAGTACCGTCGCCAACCGCCCTTTACCGGCCAGCGCCTCGGCGCCGAGACGATGGCCGCGACCGCCGCGTCGATCGCAGCGAGGAAGTCGGCGGCGATGTCAGCGTCCCCGTTCGCTGTACCATCTGGTAGCCTCGCGCAGTTCGAGCAACGCTCCAGGGTGGAAGAAGAACCTTTCAGGAGCCACGAACGATGCCGTCGAGCTCCTGTCGGAGCTTCGACCACGGCTCGAGCTTCACGGCACCCGAGTCAATTTCGCCCGCTCGCCGTTCAAGCTCCTGCTCCCACGCCGCCTCGACGCCCTCTTCTGTCGGCCCTTCGTCGAGGCTGACGATCAGCTCGTGAGCGATACGTGCACGCTCCTGGGGATCGAGCTTCAGGGTGGCTTCCAGGATCGCTTTGGCCGCGGACGACATGACCCATGAAGTCTACCAGCACCTTAACGCCGTGACGGGCTTCCCAATTGTCTCACCACCGTTGAGACAATTCGGGTCCCATCCTCGGCAAGCCGTCCCTCGAGGGTCTCGTAACGCACCTCGTTGGCCTGGCGAGGGCCGCATTTGACGGCCCTCGCCGCCCGTCAGCCAGTTGACCGTGAATCCAGCGACGCGGAACTTTTGCGGAACTCTTTCCGGTCTCCAACTACCTATTTTCTAACCATTTTTTCGGCGCCAGCGTTGTTCAGGTTCTGGTGATAGTAATATTGTGGGAGTTCGACTCTCCCCGACCGCACTGATTTCAAGTACTTAGGCCAATTTGGCACCTTCGTTCCGCTGCGGAACTCTGGATTCTGGTGAATCCCCGGCGCGCCGATCGGGCTTCGTCGCCGACTGAGCCGGCTTTTCTCCTGGCCGCACGCCCATTTCTGCGACCGGGCGTGACGACCCCGAAGGGGATCTCCCGGCGACTGCGGAACTTTTCATTCTGGTGTCCTTCTGATACTTCCAGCATCTTGGGACCTTTCTGGCCGGCTATCGTCGCTCCCAGGTCCATGTCTTTGGATTCCAGCTCGCGGCGGTCTCCTCTCCGGCGAGTACCGGATCGAGAAACGCCCGCGCTGCCGCGGTGACGTCGGCGAGCGTCGGCCACGCGAGCTGATCCTCGCGTGCCATCGCAGCGTAAGGTTTGGCCCAAGCCGGTGTGGGCGTTGGAAGCTTGCCAGGGAGACCGTGGGTCCGGCGAAAGCTGAAGGTCTGTTCGAAGGCCGCTCGGACGCGCCCGGCTTCCACAGGCTGCGCGCTCGCCAGAAGTGCCATGTCCGGCAGATCCTTCACGCGCGTGTTCGGGCGTGAGCGCAGCATCGTGTACGCGTGGAGCTTCTCGGCGATGTGCGTCTCGATCGGGTACAGACGCAGCGTCGGCGGCGCGATGCCGGCGAACGCGAGCACGTCGTCAGCGACGACGACATCGGGCTCGCCGAGGATGGGATCGCCGAAGGCCACGTCCACGCCGAAGGGCTGCCCGAAGGGTTTTCCTGCGAGACGGGACTCGGCGCGAAAGCGGAGGCCCTCATAGAGCATCCCGTCGTTCTGGATCTCCGGATGATCGGGGTCGGGGGCCACCTCGAAGGTGAGGAAGTCTCTGAGGTCACGTCGTGCCGCTTCCTGGAGCTTCGCGAGCACGCCTTCCTGGGAACCAACGAGCCGTAGGTTGATGTCCTTCGTCGTACGGGCGCGCTCGATCCGAAGCTCGAGGACGAGGCCCCCCTTGAGGGTCGCGGCGTCGCCAAGGACGGAGACGATCCGGGCGAGAAAGCGATCGAAGACGAGGAGCTGCCGCTTTCGAGCGAAGTCCGCTCCGGTCTTGACCGTGCCGCGGAGACGTCGAGCGCCTGCTTGAACGCTACGGGTGAGTTGTACTCCCGCGTCGTCATGCGGCGAGTCCTCCAAATGGCTCGAGGGCGCGCTCGACCTCACGGAGATCGGATTGCGTCACGAGACCGCGACTGACAGCTTGCTGGGCGGCTTGGCGCAGCAGATCGGGGGAGACTGGCTCCCGTGCACAGTCGGTGAGTGTCCGGGATGGCGAGGTGACCGGTACGGGGCCGAACCAAACGGGGGGTGTCAGAAAATTTGTGTAAGTGGCAGTCTCGGGGTGGGCTCCTGATGAAAGGAGACCCCGATGACCGTGGCACCGAAGAGCGCATCCCCGTTTTCCGACGAGCTGCTGGACCAGCTCCTGGCAAACTACACGAAGCCTGAGGACCTGACCGGTAAGGACGGGATCCTCAAGCAGCTGACCGCCCGGCTGGTCGAGCGGGCACTGCAGTCCGAGATGACCGAGCACCTGGGGTACGAGAAGCATGATCCCAAGGGCCGCGGCCTGCCGAACGCCCGGAACGGGAGCAGCGCCAAGACCCTGAAGACGGACCAGGGGCCGCTGGAGATCGAGGTGCCCCGGGACCGCGACGGGACCTTCGAGCCCCAACTCGTCCGCAAACGCCAGAGTCGGTTCACTGGGTTCGACCAGAAGATCTTGGGTATGTACGCCCGGGGAATGACGGTCCGGGACATCCAGGGCCACCTCGAAGACGTCTACGGCGTGGAGGTGTCGCCGGACCTGATCTCGAGGGTAACGTCGGCGGTCGTCGAGGACGTAGCGGCCTGGCAGAACCGGCCGCGGACGCGGTCTACCCCATCGTCTACCTCGACGCGCTGGTCGTGAAGGTGCGGGACCAAGGCGTGGTCCGGAACAAGTCCGTCTACATCGCGCTGGGCGTGACCCTGGCGCGCGCCAAGGAGGTCCTGGGCCTCTGGATCGAACAGAACGAGGGCGCGAAGTTCTGGCTCAAGGTCGTCAACGAGCTGAAGACCAGGGGGGTCCGCGACATCCTCATCGCCTGCTGCGACGGCCTGAAGGGTTTCCCCGAAGCCATCGAGGCCGTATTTCCCCAGGCCGTGGTCCAGACCTGCATCGTGCACATGATCCGCAACTCGCTCCGGTTCGTCAGCTACAAGGACCGCAAGGCCGTCGCTAAGGAACTCCGGCCGGTCTACACCGCCGCTTCGCGGGAGGAGGCGCAGGTGGCTCTGGACTCCTTCGAGCAGAAGTGGGCCCGGCGGTACCCCATGATCGCCTCGTCCTGGCGCGCGAACTGGGAGCGCGTGGTGCCCTTCCTCGACTTCCCGCCCGACGTGCGCCGGGTCATCTACACCACGAACGCGATCGAGTCGCTGAACAGCACGCTGAGGAAGCTTCTGCAGTACCGCGGGCACTTCCCGACGGACGAGGCGGTCCACAAGCTTCTGTACCTGGCTCTCTCCGAGATGGAGAAGAAATGGGAGCGCTCGATCCGCGACTGGAGCGCCGTGCTCGGCCAAATCTCAATTCCGGCGTAGCATCAATGAACCGAGTCCGCCTCGAGCTGCCACTTACACAGTTCGGCTGACACGCCCCCTACAGGGGATCTCCACCGGATTTTTCAGAGACTGCGTGGCTGTTGATCGAGCTTGGAATCGCCGCGCGCTGATCGGGGATCAGATCCGCCCCCGCCCAGGTGATCGTCAGCGGCTATCGCTTGCCGGGCATGACGGGCACAGTTTTCGTTGAGCAGTTCCGACGGACGCGAAGCCACGTTCGTCCGTCGTCACGGACGCGTACACGGACCGGGGAACCAACAAGGAGGCGGATGACCGGCAGAAGCAAGTGTCGCTGATCAGGGGCCATCGGAAGTCCGTCCCTCGAATCAGCCGCAACGCGCCCCTTATTGGCGGCCTGGTGAGCGCCGCCTTTGGCGGCCCCTCCGCCTGTCAGCGGTAGTTGAGCGTAAATCCAGCGACGCGGAACTTTTGCGGAACTCTTTCCGTTCTCCAACTACCTATTTTCTAAGCAGTTTTTCAGCGCCAGCGCTCTTCAGGTTCTGGTGATAGCAATATTGTGGGAGTTCGACTCTCCCCGACCGTACTGATTAAGTACTTACGCCAGTTTTGCACCTTCGTTCCGCGGCGGAACTCTGGATTCTGGTGGATCCCCTCCGCTCGGCTCGGGCTTCGTCGCCGACTGAGCCGGCTTTTCTTCTGGCCGCACACCCACTTCTGCGACCGGGGGCGGACGACGAGTTAAGGTCTCCCGGCGAACTGCGGAACTTTTCATTCTGGTGTCCTTCTGATACTTCCAACCTCTTGGGGCCTTTCTGGCCGGGGCTGATTGCGTGAAGCCGCCCGCCGGACCACGCGGTCGCGATGGCCCGTGGGGGACGCGGTCGTCGCTGATCATGCGCCTCAAGGTCTCGGAGCCGTTCACCGCCCGCGAGTTCCTTGGAAAATCCTGGCACCGATCTGCAGTCCCCCCTTTGGAACATCGCCGAGCGATTCCGCACAGAACCGATCCCGCCGCCGTCCCGAGCAGGTACCAGCCCTGGCGGCGACCATCCTGTTCTCGAATCCTCCAAAGACCCTTCATGTTCATGTCCTCCAGGTCCGACCCGCCCAAGCGGCCCGCGGGACTGGGCGGCCTCAATTGTTAAGGCTCAGGTCGGCCCAACAACACCGAATGTTTCCTCCCAGTGTTGGGTCACCTTTCAATTTCGATACTGGGCCAGGTACCGTCGAGTGGCGGAAGAACAAGACGGGAGCTCCAAGTCCGAGTATGCATGACGGCCAAGGCCCCGGCCCGAGTCCGGGTGCGGGGCAGTCACCTTTGAAGACGGCTCTTCGACTGGCACGCCGGCCACCAACACGCCGACGCCCCGTCGCGCATGATCGAAGAGCACGACGATGTCGTCGCCGGAGCGATCGCGGCGCACTGCCCCTGGGGGGTCGCCGGAACCAGCGCGATTGGGTTCTCGATCGCGCGGCACGCATTTTCTTAGGGGGGTATGGCGCAACCGCGGAAGGCCTTTCGAGCCTTGGCAAGGACCACCGCTCTGCCCGAGGCTGCCGGCGGCTGCGGGAGAAATTCAAGGGCGGGCAAGTCGCCAGGTCCTCAGGTTGCTCCGACTGAACGAGCTGGTTATACTCATGGTATGAAGACTGCGGTATCGCTTCCGGAACAGGTATTTCGGGCGGCAGAGAGGCATGCGAAGCGGGCCCGCAAGTCCAGGAGCCAGCTTTATGCCGAGGCTCTGAGCGAATACCTCGATCGACA
>Ga0265329_10000364_pt1 | contig 24152 bp, 15 predicted proteins | sample 41627metaG_FD_202091 | JGI IMG/M metagenome (GOLD analysis project Ga0265329, IMG submission 202091) | Rhizosphere microbial communities from Carex aquatilis grown in University of Washington, Seatle, WA, United States - 4-16-27 metaG | ecosystem: Host-associated > Plants > Roots > Rhizosphere...
CTTGTCCGGCTACGACGCCCGCCAGCGCCCCTGGTACAAGGCAGCCATGGCCGCGTTTCGGGATCAAACCCTGCCCGAGGCGCAGGCCGCCACGTCGAGCCTGATAGCCTGGACAGGAGTTTACTCGCTTTTCACGACAAAGGCCCCCAGCATCTCGGCGGCCGTCGCCGCGCGCGACCCGTCGGGCGAAATCCTGATCGTCAGCTACGACTTGCCCCTGGATGAGATCGCGCAGTTCACGAGGTCGGTGCGACCCTCGCCGCGCGGAATGATGTTTGTGTTGACCGACGACGGAAGATTGCTCGGTCCGCCGCGAGAGACCCAGACCGACAACAAGCCGGACGCCGACGTACCCACGCTGCAACCGGTTGCTCAAAGCGGCTCTCCGCACGTCGCGGACGCGGTGGCGACTTGGCAGGCCGACCACGGAGGCCAGCCCGATCGCTTTCGCCTCGCGCTTGACGGCGAAACCTGGTGGGCGGGATTCACGCCGTTCGAAATCGGTTCCGGGCACCGTTTCTGGATCGGCGTGCTGCTGCCCCAGTCCGACCTCATTCCGGTGGCCGGCCAGAATCAGTGGTTCATTGTCGGGGTCGGACTTCTGACCCTGTTTATCGCTGCCGGCCTGGCGCTGAGCCTTGCCCGCTGGTTCTCGAAGCCACTGGCCGAGCTGGCCGCGCAAAGCCGTCGCATCGCCTCACTCGACCTGACCGAAACCGCACCGGTGCGCTCCCACCTCGGCGAGCTAGATCTTCTATCCATCGCGCTCGGCGATATGCGAGATGCCCTGCGCAGGTACATCATGGAACGCGACCTATCCCGGCAGGAGGGACACGCGCGCAAGCTCGAAGCGGTCGGTCAGCTGGCCGCGGGCATTGCCCACGAGATTAACACGCCGGCCCAGTACGTAGGTGACGGCGTTCATTTCTTGAAGGAGGCATTTGAAGGCTACCGGCGGCTGGTTGCCCCGTACAGCCGCGCCGTGCAAGTTCTTGCGACAGCCGGCGGGCACGAGGCGCTGGTGGGCGAAATCCGAAAGATAGAGGAGGACATCGACCTCGCCTACCTCGACGCGAATGTGCCTGGCAGCTTCGATAGCTGCCAGGATGGCATCAACCGCATAACGACCATCGTGCGGGCAATGAAGGAGTTCGCCCACCCCGACCAGAGGGAAAAGGCCAGCGCCGACTTGAACCGGGCCTTGCAGACCACGCTCGCCGTGGCCAAAAACGAGTACAAGTACGTGGCTGACGTCACGACCGAGTTTGGCGACCTGCCGCCCGTGCTGTGCCATGTGGGCGATCTCAACCAGGTCTTCCTGAACCTCATCGTCAATGCGGCCCACGCCATCGGCGATGTAGTGGGCAAGAGCGGGGGCAAGGGCACAATTCGCATCACGACTTCGCAAGAAGGCGACCTGGTGCGCATCGACATTGCCGACACGGGAGCAGGAATTCCCGAGGCGATCCGCCCGCGAATCTTTGACCCGTTCTTCACCACCAAGGAAGTGGGCAAGGGCAGTGGCCAGGGCTTGTCCATCGCCCGTTCCATCGTGGTGACCAAGCACGGCGGATCGCTGACCTTCGACAGCGAGGTCGGCAAAGGGACCACGTTCACCATCCGGCTGCCCATCGGCGACGGCACTGGTTCCGGGGATGGGGCGTGACAGCGTCCACGACCAATCAATCGTCCGAACAATTGTCACGCGTGCGACGCGGGCTGCGTTTCGCCGTCTTGCCGATTCTCCTCCTGGTGGCTGGCCTCGTGGTCCTTGCGGTGGTCGAAGATGCCCTCGACGAACAGAGAGCGCGACTTTCGCAGCGTATTTCCGAAGAGCGCCAAAGCATCGAGCCCCCGACCAGCATCCGGCGCGACGCCCGGAAGACCTACGTCGCGCTGCTTGAGCGATGGCTGGCGCCGCCGCAGAATTGGCCGAATCTTGAGAAGAAGATCCAGGCTCAGGCAGGTGCCCTGCTGCGCTCTTCGCAAGGCTTTGTCGAAGGGATTGGCGTGACGGCGGCCGAGCGACAACACCGCACCGATCTCGCCACCGCCCTGACCGCTTGGGCCGCGTTCATCGATCGGGTGCACGGCACGGCCGCGGGCGCGAAGGTTCGAGACGAGGCCCGCGATCTTATCGCCAGGATCGACCGGGAATGCAGCGCGATCCTGACCGCCAACCTCGACGGCGCAGGCCAGGATGATGCCGCCCGGGAAGTCGTGCACCAAAGATCCACAAGAATCCACGTCACCGTCGTCAGCCTGCGCGTGTTGTTCGTCGCATTTGTCATCGTGTGGTACTTGAGGATGAAGTCCGCGCGAAAACTTGCGAAGGCGCTTGGCCAAAAGCGGCAGCAGGAGGAACAGAACCTTATCCTGGAGCGCATGGTGCGCGAGCGCACGGCAGAGCTAGAGAAGAACCATGCCTTGCTTACCGAGAGCACGGCGCAGCTATTCGTCGCGAAAGAGGAACTCGAGAAGCGGGTTCATGAACTGGCCACCGCGAAGAATCAGCTGGTTCAGGCCGAGAAGCTGCAAGCCGTTGGCCAGCTTGCCGCCGGCATCGCGCATGAGATCAACACCCCGGCCCAGTTTGTTGGCGACGGGCTCCACTTCTTGAAGGAAGCATACTTCAGCTACAAGAGGCTCGTGGGCCATTACCGAAGCGCCGTGGAAGCTCTTGCTCTTGAGACGACTGGCGCGGGCCAGGTGCTGATGGGCGAGCTCCGGCGGATAGAGGAGGATGTCGACCTGCCCTACCTCGATGCCGAGGTGCCCGCGAGTTTCGTAAGTTGCATGGAAGGAATCTTCCGCATCACGACCATCGTTGAGTCGATGAAGGAGTTCGCCCGGCCCGAGCAACGGGAAAAGTCACCCGCGGATTTGAACCATGCCTTGCAGGCCACGCTTGTGGTCGCCAGAAGCGAATACGGATCGGTAGCCGAGGTCACAACTGAATTCGGTGACTTGCCGCCCGTGCCTTGCCACGTGGGTGACCTGAACCAGGTCTTCCTCAACCTCATCGTCAACGCTGCCCACGCCGTCGGCGACGTGGTGGAAAAGAGAGGAGGCGTGGGCACGATTCGAATCAGGACATGCAGGGAAGACAACCTAGCGCGCATCGACATTGCCGATTCAGGATGTGGAATTCCCGAGGCGATCCGTCATCGCGTCTTCGACCCCTTCTTCACCACGAGAGAGGTGGGCAAGGGCACGGGCCAAGGCCTGGCCATCGCCCGCTCGGTCGTCGTGACCAAACATGGCGGCACCTTGACCTTTGAAAGCGAGGTCGGCAAAGGGACCACGTTCACCATTCGGCTGCCCATCGACAGCGCGTAGCTACGTGCAATATTCCGTGTTGCGTGAGACAATCTCGCCCCGCGAGTTAGTTGCGAAGGGACTGAGCGATGAGCGACACGACCGGGGAGACCAACCTACTGGTCCGGGAGAACGAACGACTTCGACGCCGTGTCGAGGAGTTGGAGGCTGAAGCGACACGCTTCAGGATTTCGGAAGAGAGAATCGAGTTGAGCGAGGCCCGTTTGGTCGAGGCGCAGAAGGTGGCGCACCTCGGGAGCTGGGAGTGGGACGTCGCCCTGGATGCGATCACGGCCTCGCACGAGTTCTACCGGCTGTTCGACGTCGAGCCCGAGCAGATCGCGCGCTACCAGCAGTTCGTCGAGTGCTTGCACCCCGATGACCGCGAGCGTGTCGGGACCGAGGTCAGCGAAGCCCTGCGCCAGAATCGGGTCTACGACACCGACTACCGTGTCCGGCTTCGCGACGGCGGTTGGCGGGACATTCACGCCAGGGGCAAGCTCTTCACCGACGCCGACGGAAAGCCCGTGCGCCTGGCCGGCACGTGCATGGACATCACCGAGCGCAAGCGCACAGCGGCGGTGGTGCGGGAGATCGAGGAGCGCAACCGCGCCACGCTTTACAGCATCGGCGACGCCGTGATCGCCACCGACGCGCAAAGTCGCATCAACCGGATGAACCCGGTGGCGGAGAGCCTTACCGGCTGGACCGAGGCCGAAGCCGATGGCAAGCCGCTCGACGAGGTCTTCCGCATCGTCAACGAAGAAACCCGAGCCGTGGTGGAGAGCCCCGTCACGCGCGTGCTACGCGAGGGTCAGGTCGTTGGGCTCGCCAATCACACGGTTCTGATCGCCAAGGACGGAAAAGAGCGTCCCATCGCGGACAGCGGCGCACCAATCCGAGACGAGAAAGGCGAGACCACGGGCGTGGTGCTGGTGTTCCGCGACCAGACCGAGGAGCGCGCGGCGCAGCGGTCATTACAAGAAAGCGAGCGCCGTTACCGCACGCTCGCCGAATCGCTACCGCACCTTGTCTGGACCTGCCGGGCGGACGGATCTTGCGACTACCTGAGTCCTCGCTGGGTCGACTACACCGGGATCCCCGAGGCGGATCAGCTCGGCTATCGCTGGCTCGAGCAGCTGCATCCCGACGACCGTGAACGCGTGATCGCGGAGTGGAGCGAAGTCGCCCCGCGCGGCGGCGTCTTCGACATCGAATTCCGCATCAGGCGCGCGGACGGCGCCTACCGCTGGTTCACGACGCGGGCAATCCCGTTTCGCGACGAAGGTGGCCGGGTGGTCAAGTGGTTCGGCAGCAACACGGACATCGACGACCACAAGCGGATCCAACAAGAGATCGAATCGCTCGCGAGATTCCCGGCAGAGAATCCGAATCCGATTCTTCGCGTGCGGCATGACGGGAAGATCATTTATGCCAACGCGGGGAGCGCAGACCTATTGGTCGGCTGGAGCTGCGCAGTGGGTGATTGCCTTCCGTCGAACCTGAGAGAGCGGATCACCAAATCCGTTGCCGAAAATGTCAGCGCCACAGTGGAGGTGACATCCCAGAATCGCGTCTTTTCGCTCTTGTTCGTGCCAATTCCAGGAACTGATTATGTCAATCTGTATGGACGGGATGTCACGGAACGCGTGCGTGCCGAGGAGGCCGTCCGGGAAAGCGAAGAGCGCAACCGAACGACGCTGCAAAGCCTGGGCGACGCCGTCATTGCCACGGACGGGTCGGGTCGCATCGCCCAGATGAACCCCGTCGCGGAAGCACTCACCGGCTGGCTCGAAGCTGAAGCCCGCGGCCAGCCGCTGGCGAGTGTTTTTCGCATCGTCAACGAAGAGACCCGCGCCGTGGTGGAGAGCCCCGTCGCTCTCGTGCTGCGCAAAGGGCAGGTCGTGGGACTTGCCAATCACACGGTTCTGATCGCCAAGGACGGAAGGGAACGACCCATCGCCGATAGCGGCGCGCCCATCCGCAACGCCAAGGGTGAAACCACCGGTGTCGTGCTCGTGTTTCGTGACCAGACCGAGGAGCGGCGCGCCGGAAATGCGTTGCGCCGGAGCGAGGCAATCCTCCGAGCCGTCATTGAAGGGACGACCAACCTCGTATGCGTGAAAGACCGGGACGGCAACATAGTCATTGCAAACTCGGCGATGACCCGCTTCATCGGCAAACCCGAGTCTGAAATCATCGGTAAGAGCGATCTGGAGTTGGTCGCCGACGCAAAGCAGGCTGCGAAGGTAGTGGAGAATGACCGCCGTATCATGGTCACCGGCCAGTCTGAAACCGTGGAAGAGACAGGCGATGGGTCTGCGGGGCCGTGGCACTATCTTTTCACCAAGTCACCGTATCTCGATTCGGACGGTCACGTCATTGGCGTCATCGGGATCGGAACCGACATCACCGAGCGCAAGAGAGCGGAGAAGCTCGTCCTGGAGCAATATGCCATTCTGCGCGCAATTCTGCAGAGCACCGACGCTTCAGTCTTTTCGCTCGATCGCGAGTACCGCTACACGACGTTCAACGACGCCCATGCCGCCACGATGAAGGCGCTCTATGGCGTCGACATCCAGATCGGGGCAAGTCTAGCTGACTACCAGTCGGTGCCTGAAGATTGGCAGCTCGCGCGGAAGAACCTCGACCGCGCCTTGCGAGGTGAAGCATTTGTCGAATCGTCACTTTCCGGTGAAGAGGACCGCTCTCGTCGCTATTTCGAGATTTCTCATGCTCCGATCCGCACCGGCGCCAACGAGATCATTGGTGTCTCAGTGTATTCGCGCGATGTCACCGAACGCAAGCGGGCGGAAGACGAGATCCGGCTATTGAACGTCAATCTGGAACGACGTGTCCGGGATCGCACCGCGGAACTTGAGGCGTCGAACAACGAGCTGGAGGCCTTCTCTTACTCTGTCTCTCACGATCTCCGCGCACCGCTTCGGGCCATCGATGGTTTCACGCGCATCCTGGCCGACGAGTACGCCGCCCATCTGGACACCGAGGGCAAGCGGCTCTGCTCCGTGGTTCGCGAGAATGCCAAGAGCATGGCGCAGCTGATCGACGATCTCTTGGCGTTTTCCCGCTTGGGACGCGCCGAGATGAATCTCTCGATCATCGACATGGCAGCCATGGCAAACGCGGTCTTCCACGAACTGACCACCCCGGAGCGTCGGGGCCGCATCGACTTCCAGGTTGGTACTTTGCCGCCGGCAGTCGCAGATCCCACGTTGATGCGCCAGGTGTGGATGAACCTGCTCTCGAACGCCATCAAGTTCTCGTCCAAGAGGGAACGGGCAATCATCAGCGTGAGCGCACGGCAAAGCCAGGGCGAGACCGTCTATGCCGTGCAGGACCATGGCGCGGGATTCGAAATGCAATATGTGGGCAAGCTTTTCGGCGTGTTCCAACGTCTGCACAGTGCCAGCGAGTTTGAAGGGACCGGCGTGGGGTTGGCCCTGGTTCAGCGAGTGATTCGCCGCCACGGCGGGCGCGTCTGGGCCACTGGCGAACCCGACAAGGGCGCGACTTTCTACTTTGCGATGCAAGAAAGGGGAGCGTGACCATGAACCAAACAGAAGCCGTGGACATCTTGCTGGTCGAGGACAATCCGCGCGACGCGGAGCTGACCATCAGAGCGCTGAAGAAACACAACCTGGCCAACCTACTTTTCACGGTCGAAGACGGCGCCGAGGCGCTGGATTTCATCCACTGTCGCGGCAAGTATGCGGCGCGGGACGGCGGCCATCCGCCCAAGGTGGTCCTGCTCGACCTGAAACTTCCCAAGGTCAGCGGCCTGGAAGTCCTGCGCGCGCTCAAGCAGGACGAGAAAACCCGCGCCATCCCCGTGGTCGTCGTGACCTCTTCGCGCGAAGATCCGGACATCAAGACCGCCTATGGCCTTGGGGCCAATAGCTACGTGGTGAAGCCAGTCGACTTCGACGCTTTTTTCGAAGCGGTCAGTAGCCTCGGATTGTACTGGCTTCTGGTGAACCAGCCCCCAAAATAGGAAATCACCAGCGAACGAGAGGTGGGTGCGGCATGGGTGAGACGGTGAATGTCCTGATCGTCGAGGATCTACCCTCGGACGCCGAGTTGACCGAACGGGAGATCCGGAGGACGCTGGGCTCGTGCGAATTCCGCCGGGTAGAGACCCGCGAGGAGTATCTCGCCGCGCTGGATAAGCGCTATCCCGAACTCATCGTTTCTGACTTCAAGCTGCCCCACTTCGATGGCCTGACCGCTCTTCGCCTGGCGCTGGAGCGTTGCCCGGATGTGCCGTTCATCATGGTCACGGGCTCGATGAACGAAGACACGGCGGTCGAGTGCATGAAGGCCGGAGCGTGGGACTACGTGATCAAGGAGCACGTCAAACGACTGGGACCGGCCGTTCAGAACGCGATGGAGCGCCAGCGCGTGCAGATGGAACGCAAGCGGGCCGAGAATGAATTGCGAGCGAGCGAAGCGCGCTTTCGCGACATCTTTGAACGCTCAACCATCGGCAAAGCCATGACTGGGTATGACGGAAAACTGCTCAAGGTCAATCGGGCGTTTGCCGACATGTTGGGGCTTTCGATGGAAGACCTGCAACAGCTGACCATGGCAGCCATCACCCACCCCGATGATCTTCCTGAAAGTCGGGAATGCATTCGCTCCCTCCTCGCCGCCGAGTGCACGACCTACCGGATGGAGAAACGGTACAAGCACCAGGATGGACACTGGGTGTCTGCGGATACGAGTGCGACGCTGCTTCGCCACGTCCCAGGAACACCCCGCACGTTGCTCGCGAGTATTATCGACATCTCCGAGCGCAAGCGGGCGCTGGCCGCGCTCACCGCCAGCGAGGCGCTGACCAGGGGAATCCTGGAGAACGTGCAGGATGCGTATGTCCGCGCCGATCGGGACGGCCGCATCCTTATGGTAAGCCCGTCCGCGGTGAGCCTTTATGGGTATGACTCGATGGAGGAGATGATCGGGTTTTCCACGACGCTGCTCTATGCAAATGAGGAGGAGAGGCTGAGCATCGTGGAGGAGATCAAGCAGCACGGCGATGTGCGCGACCGCATTGGCAAGGGGCGAAAGAAAGATGGTACGCTCTTCTGGGTTTCCATGAACGCCCGGTTCTTCGAGGACGAGCAGGGGGTGGCGGGCGCGGAATGTTTCGTCCGCGACATCTCCGAGCGCAAGCTGGCCGAAGAGACCTTGCGCGAAAGCAAGGAACGCTACGAGCAGCTGGTGGAGAAAACCGACACCGGCTTCGTGGTCATCGACGGTAGTGGCATCGTGGTCAAAGCGAACGAGCCCTACCAACGACTCGCCGGAGCGGAACGCCTCGATGACGTCATCGGCCACTCGGTGACGGAGTGGACCGCACCCGATGAGAGAATGAACAACGCCCAGGCAGTCGCTCTATGTGCCAGACAAGGCTCCATCCAAAACTTTGAAACCGTCTACCAGCATGGGGATGGCACTCGGCTAGACATCGCCATCGATGCTGGGGTCGAGAGGACGCCTGAGGGAGGAACGCGCATCGCTTCTCTCTGCCGCAATATCACCGAGCGCAAGCGGGCGGAGGCCCAACGCAAGCAGCTGGAGGAGCAGCTGCGTGGGGCGCAGAGGATGGAAGCCATCGGCCTCCTCGCAGGAGGCGTCGCGCACGACTTCAATAACCTGCTCTCCGTAATCCTGTGCTGTACGGAATTCGCGATGGAGAGGGTGCGAGAGAACGACCGCGCCAGAGAGGAACTCCTTGAGGTGAAAAAAGCCGGCGAGCGCGCGGTGGCACTGACCCGGCAAATCCTGGCCTTCAGTCGCAAGCAGGTCTTGCAGCCCGCGGTGCTGAACCTGAATCAGATCGCCGCTGGGGTCGAGAAGATGCTCCACCGGATCCTGGGCGAGGACATCGACTATGTCCAGGTGCTTGCACCAAACCTCGGCCCGGTGCGGGCCGACCCAGGCCAGATCGAACAGGTGCTGATGAACCTGGTGGTCAACGCCCGCGACGCCATGCCCGACGGAGGCAAGCTGACCATCGAAACCCGCAACGTGGATCTCGACGAGGAGTACGCCGCCCGCCACCTGTCCGTAAAGCCCGGACCCTATGTCCTATTTGCAGTCAGCGACACAGGCTGCGGCATGGACAAAGAGACCCAGGCGCGAATCTTCGAGCCGTTCTTCACCACCAAGGAAAAGGGCAAGGGAACCGGCCTAGGGCTCTCAACCGTGTACGGCATCGTCAAGCAAAGCGGCGGCAACGTTTGGGTGTACAGCGAGCCCGGACAGGGGACGACCTTCAAGATCTATCTGCCGCGGGATCTCTCGTCCCCCTTGAAGGCAACTTCCAGCAGACTCGCGGCGATCGCGACCGCGCCAACGGGAAACGAGACCATTCTCGTGGTCGAAGACGAAGAGGCCATCCTCGGCATCGTCAAGCGGATCCTACGCGAGGCCGGATACACCGTGCTGACCGCCACAACCCCGAACGAGGCGCTGCTGACCTGCGACGCGCACCAGGGCAATGTCCACCTGTTGCTGACCGACGTCGTGATGCCACAGATGGGCGGAAGGGCGCTGGCCGAGCACCTGACCCTAGATCGCCCGGAGATCAAGGTACTTTACATGTCTGGCTACGCCGACGATGCCATCGTTCACCACGGCACGCTTGACCCAGGGACCAACTTCATCGCCAAGCCGTTCAGCGCGACCGATCTGAAGAAAAAGGTCCGCCAGATACTGGACAGCGAGATTGCCAACCCCGCTGAAGATCACGAGCAGGGGCTTGGGGCAGATGCCAAGATGGAGGAGAATCGGTTCGACGATGCGCTGCAAGCGCTTCCTCCGGAGCTGCTGGATAGCTTGTGGGAGGCCGTGGTTGCCGCGCGCTACGACGAAATCGTCGCCCTCATCGAAACCATCCGCACCATCGATCCCCAAGTGGCAGCTCGGCTCGGGCAGAAAGCCGAACTCTTCGACTATGACGGACTACGCCGCCTGCTAAGTCAGTGATCTAGCCGCGCAAGAGCGCTTGCATGTGAGCATCAATATCGGCCGCATCCAGCAGCGAACTGGCCACCTGGCTGGCGCTGGGCTGATAGTTCCCGTCGCGGATGGCGGCCGCGATGCGCGCCAAGCGGACAGTGCGCATGGTGCGGACGTTGGCCTGCACGGCACGCGCCATGTCGGCCATCCGACTGGTATCCACAGTGCTCACCTGGTCCGACGAACTTCGTCGCGTGACCGGGGTAGCTTGTGGTTGGCTTGCCGCAGCGTGAGCAGCTCCAATTGAAGTCGTGTTTTTGATTTCCATGGCGATCCCCTTCGCCTCAATGCCTACATGATCCTGACCATCGGCACTTTCTTGACAAGCGATAAGGGCTGACCTTCGTTCAATCCGCCGCTGTCGGATTCGCGCGCCATTCCTTATGAATCGCCCTGAATCTGTCGATTCCGACACAAGATGAGACCAGCATGCTGGCCACGCCCCCGGCGCAGCCTCCGGACCCCCAAGGAGGCCGCACCGTCATGAGCGGGATAGGGGAAAAAGCGGCACTGCTGGATCTGCTGTTCGAGGCGACCCTCGACGGCATCGTGGACTGGGACGTCCGAAACAACAGAGCAACTTACAACGAGCGCTGGCGGTTCTTGCTTGGCTTCGACAACGACGAATTGAATCCAACACCGACCACTTGGCGCGAACTCGTTCATCCACAAGAGCGCGAGGCCCTGGAACTGGCGCTGTCCGATCATCTCCACGAATCGTGGCCGCTTGCACAATCGGTGCGCATGAGGCATCGGGCCACCGGGTGGCGCTGGATTTCTATCCAAGGCGCGTCCAAACGGGGGCAGGACGGGGAAGTGGAGAGGATGGCGCTCGTCTTTACCGACATCGAAGAGAGGGTTCAAGCGGAAGGCCAAGTCCGCGCTCTCGTCGAGGCGATTCCCGACACGATCCTACGCGTGGCCACTGACGGAACCCTGCTGGGGGTCAAACAGGGCAAGCTCATTTCGGGACCACCAGCCAGCCGGCGCGAGGCCAAGGGAAACGTCTTGGGAGCGATCCAGGATCCCGAGGTCAGGAAGCAACTGCTAGAGGCGGTGGTGCTTGCAACGTCGCGCAACGAGGTGGCGCTTATCCCTTGCCACCGGACCTCGCCCGAGGGCGAGGAAATTCACAACGAGATCAGAGTCGTACGCGGCGGCAAAGACGAGGCCATTTGTATCGTTCGGGACGTTACGCGCGAGAAGGCCGCGGAAGAGCACTTGTCGCGGGGTCAGAAGCTTGAAGCCATCGGCCAGCTCGCGGCAGGCCTTGCCCACGAAATCAACACCCCAATGCAGTACATTGGGGACAACCTGCACTTCGCCAAGGAGGCCCTGCCCGACCTGCTGGGGCTGCTGGATGCATTCGACTCGGCCATCCGCGACAACATGACGACTGTCATCCCTACGAAGGTGGTCGATCAGTTGGCCGAACGCGCGGAGGCCATCGACCTGCCCTACCTGCGCAAAGCCTTGCCGACCGTGTTCTCAGGCGCGCTTGAAGGTGTCGCACAAGTCAGCAAGATCGTAGGCGCCATGAAAGCCTTGGAACACGTGGGAAACCAGCCGCGCGCGCCCACGAATTTGAACGCCTTGTTGGAAAATACCGTCGTGGTTGCAACGAATGCGTGGACCGACGTGGCCGAACTCTCCTTGCGACTAGCCCCGACCCTACCCCTGGTCGACTGTGTGGCCGGAGAGATCGCCCAGGTCGTCTTGAACCTCGTGGTCAATGCGGCCCAGGCCATCAGGGACAAGGTGGGCACCTCGGGAAAGAAAGGCGCGCTGACGATTGCCACCAGCCTGCAAGGTCAAGATGTCGAGCTACGCGTCTCCGACGATGGCGTGGGAATTGCCGAGGCCATCCGTGAGCGGGTCTTCGATCCATTCTTCACCACGCGCCCCGTTGGGCAAGGCACGGGCCAAGGCTTGGCCCAAGTCCACTTCGTGGTCGTGAAGCTTCACGGCGGCACGGTTCGATTCGATTCACAGCAAGGGCGGGGAACGACCTTTGTCGTTCGTTTGCCGGTGCAAAGACGGACGGTCGCGTCCGCGGAGAAGACCGCAAACTCTTCATCGGACAGCGACACTTCTTCGGACTATGCGAGCGGTCGAGTGGGTTAGGAGATGGAGATGCCATACCGTGTGCTGGTAGTTGATGACGACCCGTTTCTGCTTCAAGGGATCCGGGACCGGCTCCATGGCAAGTGCGAAGTCGTCGTGGCCAAAAGCGGCACCGAAGCCCTCGCTCGATTGGCCGAGGATCCTCCTTTCGCGGTCATCGTGAGCGATTTTCGGATGCCCGGTATGGACGGGATCGAACTTCTGGCAAAAGTTCGTGAGCAATGCCCGAATGTCATTCGCGTGATGCTGACCGGACACGCGGATGTTCATATGGCAGCCAACGCGATCAATTCCGGCGGCGTCTTCAAGATGCTACTCAAGCCGTGTCTGAACGGCGAAATCGAATCGGCCCTCGAAGGCGCGCTGGCCCAGTACCAAGCGCAGGTCGAGAAAGAGTCCCTTGCCCTCGAAGACCACCTACTCGGAATAGGCAACCGCCGGGCTTTCGACAAGGCGCTGCTTCGCACGCACGGCCTTGCCGTTCGGTACCGGCGGTCGTACGGGCTGGCGATGGTCGATGTCGATCGCTTCAAGCAGTACAACGATTGCTATGGGCACTTGGCTGGCGACCATCTCTTGGCCTCCGCGGCGCAAGTCGTTCGCGCAACCTGCCGGGGCTCGGACGAAGCGTTCCGCTACGGCGGCGATGAGATCATTCTGCTTTTCCCCGACACTCCGTCCCAAGGCGTCTTGATCGTTTGTGAACGCTTTCGGCAGTCGGTCGAATCCTTGTGCATTCCACACGCAGCTCACACCCCGCCGGTGGTCACTGTGAGCATCGGAGCCGCATGTTTCGATGTCCAGGATGCCACCAGCGCCCAAGTGGTCCTGCAGCGTGCCGACCTTGCCTTGTACCAATCCAAAGAGGCGGGCAGAAACCGGGTCACGCTTTGGGATGATCGTACTCAGTCAGTAGCGAGCTGATACACCTCGCTGCCGGCCAGCAGGAAGCCGCCAACGCCGTAGTCGTCGAAGTTGGCAAGCTTGGTGGCGGCCAGGGCGGTCGTGTCGGTGCAAGGTTGGTCGCCCGTGGATTGCGTGTACCCGAGCAGGCCGTCGGATTGGAGCGCGACGGTGGAAAGTCCGTTCCACGCCTTCTGCAACACTGGGCTGTAGGTTGCCGAGTCGAGCAGTCCTGTGCGAATACCCCAGCCGAGGCCATACGTGAAAAAGGCGGTTCCGCTGGTTTCCGGGCCGTCCTGTCCGGCCAGGCCGATGGTCGCGCAGTGGTTGGGATCGAAGAGACTTTCGTTCCAGAAGCCGTCGCTGCGCTGGACGGCGATCAGTGCCCTGGCCATGGCCGTGAAGTCCGCCAGGTAGGTGGCCCGATGGGAATCGCTGGTGGGCAGGATGTCGAGAACACGCACGAGCGCCGCGAAAACCCACCCGTTGCCCCGCGACCAGTAGAGGCTCTTGCCGTTCGGGGCAACGTAGTATGCGTCGACGGTGTTCGCCGGCATGGCCTTGTGGATGGCCGCCGTCATGGGCGTCTTGGTGCCACCACCGGGCGTGAAGTGCAGGTCGCGGTACCAAAGCCCCTCGCTCGCGTTCCACAATCCCCCGCCCTGCGTGGCGCGGGAATTGTTGTACATGGTCCACATGCCATCGAAGTACTTGTTGTCGCCATAAAGAACGCCCAGTTTCGCGAAACTTGGCATGGACATCTGGATGGCGTCGATCCACCACCAGGCACTCAAACCAGTGGGCGGTTTCGCCACCATGGCGTCGATGCCGGCTTTGATGTCCTTGATGTAGCTCGCCTGCTGGTCGATGTTGTAGAGATCGATGTACGTCTGGCCGCAAGCTTGGTTGTCCGCGTTGGTCGACACGGCGCCTGGCTGCGTGTTGGCCAGTGCCCAAGAATGCGAGGCACCCCAGTTCACCGAGTAGTCGTGGTAGCTCGTCTTTCGGGTCGCATCGGTCTCCACGTTGTAGAGCCCCATCAGCCCTTCGTAGTACGCGGCCCGCGTCCAGAGATTGCTGGGCCTTGTTTTGTCCGTGACAATAGGCGCGCCGGGATCTGGATGTTTGGCCATGAACCAGTCATTCGCCTTCTGCATGGCGGCCAACACCACCGAGCGAGTCGGCAAGCCCGTGCTGGTCGTTCCGCCCGCGCTGGTTGTTCCACCGGTTCCGGTTGTTCCGCCTGTGCTGGGCGTTCCACCCGTGCTGGTTGTTCCACCCGTGCCGTTTGTACTGCCAGTGCTGGTTGTTCCGCCTGCGCTGATCGTTCCACCGGTGCCGGTTGTGCCGCCGGCGCCCGTCACTCCACCGGCGCCCCCCGCGCCCCCGCTTCCGCCTGTGCCCGTGGAAAGCTGGAACTGCTGGTAGGTAGCGGCATTCCATGTGCGCTGGACGATGGCGGTTCCGTCCGCCGTGGCGCCTTGATTGACTTCCGCCACCTTGCCGCTGTGATGCGCTGTCAAGCGCACCACGCCTGACGACACCTCGACGATGGCCCATTGCTGATTGGTCGAGCTGCTGTTGCACGTGTATTGAATGATGGCGGCACCGTCGGCCGTCGACTTGCCGTTCACATCCAGGCACTTCAGGCTGTTGGTGTTCTTGATGGCGTAGTAGCCCGTGGCGACGCTCGCGATGGTGAAGGTCTGGCCGACGGTGCCGTTACAGGTTCGTATCTCGGCATTGGCGCTGTTGGCGGTGCTGTTGCCGGCAATGCCTACGCACTTGCCGGTTGCCGCGCTCTTGATTTGGTACACAGCGGTTGGGCTGATGGTCAGGCTTCGCTGGCTCTCTGACAGTTCCACCTGCTCCGCGGCGGAGCTGCAACCGGTGATGAGCAATGCTAGCAACAAACGACCTTGTACTCTACGCATGAGAACTCCTTCCTAAGTTCGTCGAAACAGCGCACTCGATAGCACGGAAGCCAGCCCATTCACAACGCAAGGACGGCAAGGACGGCAAGGATGGAGCCTCAACAAATTGGTGCCCACGACGTTTTCGCCCCGATCACGTCGTCTTCACCACCCCAAAGGCGCGAAATTGCGAGGCAATTGAATTGGCAATCTACGACCCAGCGACTGGCCAATTCGCGCCCACGGGTGGGCTGGCGGTGAAAAGGACGCTCTACACCGCGACCTTACTGCCAAGCGGGTTGGTGCTCATCGCCGGCGGATACCAGCACTCTCCGTCCTCTTTCATCTACCTCGCAAGCGCAGAACTCTACGACCGAGCAGCCAGTACATGCACTCCCACCGCCAGCATGGCCGAGCAACGGGAGTACCACACGGCCACCGCGTTGCCAGACGGGACCGTGCTCATCGCGGGCGGGGACAGGTTCGGTTCGGCCCCTGCCCTCGCAAGCGCCGAGATCTACCAATAGTCAAACCGCCGCCACACCAGACGCTGTGTTCCAAGTGCGCTGGCGGCCTTGATACTCTTCCTTGACGAGGTATAGCCTCCCTGTCGCGTGCTACAGACTCCGACCACATTCCCGGCGAGACACGGCTCCCATGCGCTTTTGAAGATCCTTTCGGCGCAGGAAGAGGGGCCTGTCTATCTTGCGGCCCTAAGCGGCACGAAGAAGCCTTGGGTGATCAAGACCATGGCCCTGCAAGACCGCCGCGTTGTCGATCTTGGCCCGCTGAAAGCCGAAACCAAGAGGCTTTCGCGAATGCATTCCGTGTATTTGGCGGCGGTCGTTGCATCTCCTGAAATCGAGAGCGACGGTGGTTTCGTCATGGAATACGTCCCTGGCAAGTCGCTGGCGGCGATCTGCGAGCGCGCCGAGGATTACTCCGAGCTACTTCCGCCCGAGCTTGGCTTGGTCGTGGCGCACGACGCGTTCGCGGCGGCGGAGTTCTTCCATGCTTTCGAGAACGCAGGTCGCGTCCACGGCAACATCTCGCCGCACACGATCCTGGTCTCCTACTCGGGCGACGTGAAGGTCGCCGGCTATCGCCCTGGATCTTCCCCACTCGCCGGCGCGCCCGCGCACGCGGCAAGGGATCTGAAACCTCTGGCCACCCTGCTTTGCGACCTGCGCTTCCAGAGCTTTCCGCAGGAGCTGACCACGTTCGTCCCGCGCCTTCTTGAGGACCATGTCTCGCCGGAGGAAGCCGTGGCCGCCGTGCGAGCGTTCCTGAACGATCACGTGCCTTCGGCCGACCAGCGGCGGAGGGTTGCGGGGTGGCTGGAAGATCTCTTTCCAGATCACCAGTGTGACCATGAAGCCGAAGAGGATGAGCGGCTGCTGGCCGCCGGCATGCGAATGCTGGCGCCTGCACGCCCGGTCTCAAAACGCATATCCGTGTTCGGCGGTACCACGGCATTGCTTGCCTTGGTTGGCGGCGGCGCCTTGCTGGTAGCACATCGTGGGCCTGGCCAGGCTCTCTCGCAGGCCAATCAGGTCGAGCCCGTGCCCCAAGCGGTACCGGCGCGGACCCAGCCCGCCGCGCAGCCGACACCAGAGCCGCTCGCCCTAGTCCCGGCGGCTCCGGTCCCGACGGTGCCGGTCCCGGTCGCCCCGGCCGATCCCACGCCCATCGTCGCGAGCCACCCCAAGCCGCAACCAGACACGTCAGGAAATCGTCCAACGAAGCTTAGATCGGAAGAGCCGCCCGCCGAGCGCCTCCTTCACGCGGCGGACGCGGCCTTCGGTGCGGGCCAGCGCATCGAGGCCATCAATCTTGGCATCCAGGCTCTGGGCGCAGGCGGCGGCATCCGCGCCCACCTGGCGCTGGGGGAATACTATCGAAGCCTGCATCGCTACCAAGATGCCTTGAACCACTATCGCGCCGTCGTCGAGGTCGAGCCCGAAAACAAACTGGCGACAGCCGGCGTCCAGCTGCTTGAGAAGAAAGTGTCACCGTGCCGGTAGTTGTGGCTGGCACTAGGGCGTGAGGCTCGATCCGCAAGTGCCCGCGAGCGCCGGTGTGCAGGCGGTGATACCGCACTGGGGGATGAGGTTCACGCCTCCTGGGCCGTTGCCTGCGGCGTAGACCGTGGCATTGGATCCGGATACCGCAGGCACGGCGAAGGTGCAGTCCAATCCTGGACTGCCGTTGTTCACGACGCTCACGAAGTTCAGTTTGGTCACCGAGCCGGCGTTGGGAAGCGCTTTGACGTAGATGCCACTCCACGTGGTGGCCCCGTCAATTCCCGTGCCATTGCCGGAAACCAGGACATCGTCGAAATCGAAGGCGGCTCCCCCTAACAAGATACCGCCGCCACCGTTGCCAAGAACCTTCACCCTTTCCAGTCGCAGCGTGGTGCCCGCACCGGCCGAGATGCCGATGTTTGAGTTGCTGCTTCCGACGACGCTCAGGTCCCGGGCATAGAGGTTGCCCGTACCCGAGAGCGTGATGCCCGCGTTCCCCACGGCGGTCTGGATGATTGCGCTGCTTTGGCCCACGATGCTTACCTGAGTCGCGCTGGTCACGGAGACGACATCGGCCGGCGACCGCAACACGACAAGATGCTTGCTCGCGCTCGTACCCATGAGACTCACCGCCGTCTGCAAGGCGCACAGTGGCTGACTGGAGGTACCACCCGTCGTGCCGGTTGCGGCGCAGCCGGTGAGGTTTGCTACGTAAATTGTCTCGGCATCCGCCGCGCAGCGCCCATCCTGATGGGCCATGCACACACCAGGATTGGTTCCCAGTTTTGCGACACATTGGCTGTCCGTTGTGCAGGCGGTGCAGGTGTTACTGGCGGTGCAAATCGGCGCGGTCGCCACTGTACAATCTGTGTCGGCCTGGCACGCGACGCACTGACCGCTCAGCGTTCCGCTGGTCGAGCACACAGGCTTTGTGGCGGACCTTGTCGCGCACGCCGTGGCCGGGGCGGCCTGGCATCCGCCGCAAGCATTGGCCACGCAGAAGCTCTTGGTTGGATCTTTGCAGTCTGCATCGCCCGAACACTCGACGCATTGGCCACCGAGCGTTCCACTGGTCGAGCACACGGGCTTGGTGGCCGACCTCGTGGAGCACGCCGTGGCCGGGGCTGACTGACAGCCTCCGCAAGCGTTGGCCACGCAGAAGCTCTTGGTTGGATCTTTGCAGTCTGCATCACCCGCGCACTCCACGCATTGGCCATTGAGAGCGCCGCTGGTCGAGCACAAGGGTTTGGCGGCCGACCGCGTGGAGCACGCCGTGGCCGAGGCTGACTGACAGCCTCCGCAAGCGTTGGCCACGCAGAAGCTCTTGGTTGGATCTTTGCAGTCTGCATCGCCCGCGCACTCCACACACTGACCGGCCGCCGATCCGCTGGCCGCGCAAGTCGTCCTCCCGTCGGTGCGCACGGCGCAGCCGGTGGCGCCTACAGTCGCGCAGCCGGTACACGCGTTGGCCACGCAGAATCCTTTCGCCAGATTCTTCGTGCACTGACCATCGCCCGTGCACTCCACGCACCGTCCAGAAACCGCGTCGCACACCTGCGCCCCGCAAGCCGCTGGGCCGGCGCCCTGGCACCCAACGCACACGTTGTCCACGCAAAAGGGCTTCGTCGGATCGGCGCAGTCGCCATTGCCTCCACAAGTGCCCGCACCATCCGGGACGTAGAGATCCGGCCCCAGGACATCCACCGTGCCAGTGTCGACGGGCGTGTCCACCTCTGCGACGTCAACTGGAGTTGGCGTATCGACCGCCGCAGAGGCCTCGCTGGTCGCGTCGACCGTCAGCCCGGCCTCCGCCAGCGCGACCTCCGCCAACGCGACCTCTGCCAAGTGGACCTCAGACCTGTACGGGGCATCGACCGCACCGTCAGGTTCCTGCGCTCCGTCCACCGGTCCGATGGCCGCGTCGGGCGAGACGCAAACGGCACGTACCACATCGCAAATGCGCCCCCCCGTGCAGTCGCTGGGTTTCTGACAATAGTTTGGGGTCGCCTCCGTGCATCCGAGTAAGAAGGTGCCACCAAGAAGAAATACGCTCGCTAGCCTTCCCGTTTGCAACGACATTAGAACCCTCCCGAAACGGAGATAGAAGATCCAGTGATGTTCAGTGCCATGTGTGTTGACTCGGTACTGGGCGAAAAGAAGAGCAAGCCCGCAAGGCCACCGAGCGCGGCCAGCCCGCCCCCAGCGACCAAACCAATGCCCGCATGTTGGGTCTTGTACGTGCGCGGGCAAAGATCCTTGGGTGCCGTCAGGTCGCACGTCCCTTGCCCATGGAGGTGAATCAAGTAGATCCCCGACCCCATCAAGACTGCCCCGCCAGCCAGCGCGGTCACCGAAAGTGCTGTCGGCACGTAGCGGCCCTCGGGCGCAGGTGCGACGGGCGGGGGGCTGGCTTGAAGCGCGGGCTGCGGTGGTGGCGGGGCCATGGTCATGGGCGCGGGCACTGGCGCGGGTGCAGGTGCGGGCGTAGGCGCGGGAAGCGTCGGTTGGACCTTGATGCGCTCGGCGATCATGGACGCGAGTAGAGAGGCGGCATGCCTGATCTCGCTGGCCTCGCAGGCCTGGCACACGGTCTTTTCACTCCAAGCATCGCGATCGGGTGCTGGGCGAGCCACGACCATGGAGACGAGATAGTCTGGCTTGGCCCTTTTGGCCGCCTTCTTGGTCTGCTTGGCACTCACCCGAACTTGGATCACCAGGTCCACCTTGGCGGATTGCGCGAGGTCTTGCAGGCACTCGATGCCTTCGCACTCCAGGATTTGATCCAGCGTTCTCGAATCCGAGACGGGAGTCATGGCGATATTGGTAGACGCAAGATGGGACATCGCCTCGGTAAGCCCGGTCAGAACGTGGGTCACGATGCCGTCCTGCACCTCGGCGGCGAGCTTCGGGCCGAGACTGTTGGTGTCGACCGCGATGGCCGCGGTGCTGGGCGTTCCGGCAAATGCATGCTGGCTGACAAACGACAAAAGCACGCTGGCTGTGAAGAGAATTCGCATGTTAGTAGGCCTGCTGGGAAGTTCCTGGTTGAATGACACGAAGACGAAGACCGACGAATCGCTCGGGTCTGAGAGCGAAGACGGGTGGGTATGCTTGCTGGGCTTTCCCGTGCGATACAAGCGCAAAGATGCCATCGCCCGCCATGTCTTCAAGTGAGGATGGTTCTCACCGCTCTGAATGCCGCTTCTGAGCTGCCCTGCCCTTGTTTCTGCCCGGCCCGAATCGGGCTATGATTCGAGGATGCTGGCGACACTTGTTTGGACCTTGCTTGTTGCAGGTGAACCCGCGGCCAAGCTCGACGCTTCGGTCGGAAAGGAAATGACCTCGGCCATCGTCGCGGTCAACAAGGCGCTGGGCCTTGAAACCTGGGATGCGCGGGGCGAAAAGCCCTGCGTCGACCGCGGCGGTCTCGAGGCCATGGCCAAAGACGTTGGCCCCGAGGAGACGCGAGAATGCGCGTCGACTGTCATCGCAAAGGGACTTCCCAGACTCGGGCAGGACTACGTGCTCGGGATCCCGATGGCGGACATCGGCCCAGTGACCGTCTTCGCCATCGGTATCGGAGATTCCGAGGGCTGGGGCGCATATTCTTGCGACCCGACCCGCAAGTGCGCGCCAACCAAACTGACGGCCGCTTCCAAACAGGCCAAACGCCTGGTCGAGCGCTACCGCCGCGCGTGCCAGGATCCGAAAACAGTGTGGTTTCCCAATCGCGAAAACGTCTGTGCCGACATCCCGATGAACGCCATCCCTGATCCCGTCCCAGCCCCGAAGACGGACAAACTTCCGCCCGCTGCCGCGAGTCCGAGCAAACCGCCCTCACCTTCGCCCTGGCCCGTGAAGGAATAGCGCGTCCGCCAGCTCGGCGATTTCGCTCATTCGCATCCCCAGTTTTCCTACCGACGCGCGGGCGCTGCCATGCGGTGAATTCCACGTAAACAGGTATCCACAGCCACGAAATTTGCTGTGGTCAACCACGCCGCCCGCGACTATTGTCTCGCCCGAACTGTTCCCCAAATTGTTCCATTCAGACGGAGATGAGACCCATGGCTAAGTTGACTGGCAAAGCTCTTGTCGCGCAGGGCGGTGGACCGACCGCGGTCATCAACCAAAGCGTCGCAGGTGTCGTGCTCGAAGCGCGCAGGTTCCCCGAGATCACCCATGTGTATGGCGCCCGCCACGGCGTGAGCGGCGTGCTCAAAGAGGATTTCCTCGACCTAGGCCAGGCCACCACGCAAAACCTGGAAGACTTCGCCGTCACGCCGGCCTCGGGCCTGGGCTCGACCCGCGACAAGCCCGACGTCGAATACTGCCTGAAGATGTTCAAGGTCATGCAGGCGCACGACATCCGCTACTTCTTCTACGTGGGCGGCAACGATTCGTCCGACACCTGCCGCATCGTCAACGAGCAGGCGCGTGCCACCAAGTACGACCTGCGCTGCGTGCACGTTCCCAAGACCATCGACAACGACCTGGTCGGCACCGACCACTGCCCCGGCTTCGGCTCGGCGGCCAAGTTCGTGGCCCAGGCCTTTGCCGGCGCCAATATGGACAACCGCGCCCTGCCCGGCGTGTACATCGCCGTGGTCATGGGCCGCCATGCCGGTTTCCTCACGGCAGCCTCGGCGCTCGGCCGCAAGTTCGAGGACGACGGTCCCCACCTCATCTACGTGCCCGAGCGCGTGTTCGACGCCGACAAGTTCGTCGCCGACGTGCAGAAGGTCTACGACAAGTACGGCCGCTGCATCATCGCGGTTTCCGAGGGCGTCAGCGACAAGACAGGAACTCCCATCATCACCTCGCTCAAGGGCTCCGAGAAGGACTCGCACGGCAACGTGCAGCTTTCTGGCACTGGCGCACTCGGCGATCTTCTCGCCGACCTTATCAAGGCCAAGACCAAGATCAAGCGCGTGCGCGCCGATACCCTCGGCTATTTGCAGCGCTCGTTCCTCGGTTGCATCAGCACGAGCGATGCGCAAGAAGCGCGCGCGGTGGGCCAGAAAGCCGTGCAATTTGCCGCCATCCACGGCGCCGACGGATCGATCGCCATCAAGCGCGCGGGCGATTATGCCGTTACTTATGAATTGGTACCGCTCGAATCCGTAGCAGCCAAGACCCGCCACATGGACGAATCATTCATCAACGCCGAAGGCAACAACGTCACCGAGGCGTTTTTGAAATACGCACGCCCGCTCGCAGGCGAGATGCCGACCCAGGATCTCATCCAGGTCCCCAAGGTCGCCAAGATCATGAACCCGAAGTAAACACTGGACCAAGGAGCGAAACGCTATGTCAGAGAATGCTCTCTATAAGGAAATTGGGCTCGTCAATACCCGCTCGATGTTCAAGGCGGCCATGGCGGGCAAGTTCGCCGTGCCGGCCTACAACTTCAACAACATGGAGCAACTGCAGGCCATCGTGCTCGGCTGCGTGGCTTCCGACTCGCCCTTCATCCTGCAAGTCAGCTCGGGCGCGCGCAAGTACGCCGACCAGACGCTCTTGCGCTACATGGCCCAAGGCGCGGTCGAAATGATCAAGGCGGCCAAGAGCCCGCTCAAGTTCTCCCTGCACCTCGACCACGGCGACACCTTCGAGCTGTGCAAGTCGTGCATCGAGACCGGCTTCTCGTCGGTCATGATCGACGGCTCGCACCACCCGTACGACAAGAACATCGAAGAGACCCGCAAGGTCGTCGAGTACGCGCACAAGTACGACGTCACCGTCGAGGGCGAGCTGGGCGTGCTGGCCGGCATCGAAGACGACGTGGTGGCCGCCAAGTCGGTCTACACGCACCCCGACCAGGTCGAGGACTTCGTGAAGAAGACCGGCGTGGATTCGCTGGCCATCTCCATCGGCACCTCGCACGGCGCCTACAAGTTCAAGCCCGCGCAGTGCACGCGCAACAAGGAAGGCGTGCTTGAGCCACCGCCCCTCCGCTTCGACATTCTCGAAGAGATCGAGAAGCGCATCCCCGGCTTTCCCATCGTGCTCCACGGCGCCTCGTCGGTGGTGCTCAAGTACGTCGACATGATCAACCAGTTCGGCGGCAAGCTCGACAACGCCGTCGGCATCCCCGAGGCGCAGCTCCGTCGCGCCGCCACCTCGGCGGTGTGCAAGATCAACATCGACTCCGACGGCCGACTGGCCATGACCGCCGCCATCCGCAAGGCCTTTGCCGAGAACCCCAAAGAGTTCGACCCGCGCAAATACCTCGGCCCCGCCCGCGACGAGCTCAAGACCCTCATCATCGAGAAGAACAAGAACGTTCTAGGGTCGGCCGGGCACGGCAAGGAGATCTTCGGGTAGGAGAGAGCACAGAGATTCGGACCGCAGAGGGCACGGCAGGGCGACCTGTCCGTGCCTTTTGTGTATCTGGCATTCGGGAAAGCGGCGCTCGGCTTCTGCGGGCTTACCCGGGAGCGATCCTCGGCGGCCGCATGCCAACGGCCGCGCTGCGCGCGTCCATGGCACGCTCGGCAGCCGGGTCCCAACGCGACCGGAGGACCGGTCGCTGGCCCCTGTCCCGACTCGCTGGCACCCGAGCGCGGACGCTCGGGGCGCTCGTCTACGCCGCCTCGGATGCGCTCCCGGTCGCCCGCACGCCGAGCTTGGCGGCGTCTCGCGCATCCTCCCGAACAGAAGTCTAACGTCCGACGGGCCGGACCTCACTGAAATCCGCGAAGAAGTCATCTTCGACGCGAAAGGCCCGAACAGGAGTCAATCCAAGCTCCAGTTCTTCAAGCATCGAAACCAGTTTCTGCCCATCGACCAGCTCGATTCCCTTCGCCCCGTCTCGAACGGCTTCCCGGCG
>Ga0265329_10000365_pt1 | contig 24132 bp, 23 predicted proteins | sample 41627metaG_FD_202091 | JGI IMG/M metagenome (GOLD analysis project Ga0265329, IMG submission 202091) | Rhizosphere microbial communities from Carex aquatilis grown in University of Washington, Seatle, WA, United States - 4-16-27 metaG | ecosystem: Host-associated > Plants > Roots > Rhizosphere...
GAGGCGACTTCGGTGCCGCGCTTCGATTTGGAGCCGTAGTGATTCTTTCGCCCGACCACGGGGCCACGGATGCCGCGCTCGGTGGCGTTGTTGTCGAGCGGGATGCGCGCATCGCGCAGAAAACGCGTGAGCCGGTCCCAGTTGGCGACGACGTACGCCGCGGCGTTTCCAATGGACAGCGTCTTGAGAACGGCTTGCTGCCAGAGCCAAGTCTTCCTCGTGGCGATCACCGCAGTGCTCTCGGTGCGCCGGAGCTCGGCTCTCTTATCGAGAACCCCCTCGGCGCGCTCGTCGATGGCATAGAGTTCCCCGATCCACTTGAGCGCGAGTTGCGCCTCGGGGTGGTCGGGCGCAGCTTCCTCGAATTTCCGGTAGACGTGGGCCTTATCCTGCGCACAGGATAAGGCCCACGGGCGGCGCCGTCTCGTTGAAGCCGCACGTTCGGGCGACCGTGTGGCCCTCGAGGGCGTGCGCATTATCGCGAAGCTCTTCGCCGTCGAGCGACGAGTCGACGATCGCTGGCGACAACGCCGAGCAGCGACGCGATCGACGCCAGGAAAAGAGTCGCCCAATCCTCGATGCGCTTCGCTCGTGGATCGATGGGCAGCGCGCGGTCACACCTCCCAAGACGCCGCTCGGCAAGGCCCTGGGCTACCTAGACCGGCAATGGAACCGCCTGCTGCTCTTTCTCGACGACGGAAACATCGAGACCACGAATAGCCGACGCGAGCGCGAGTTGCGACGTCTGGTCCTAGGTCGCCGCAACTGGTTATTCACCTGGCTCGACGAAGGCGGCGAACGGACCGCCGACATCCTATCGATGTCGCCACCTGTATCGCGCATGACGTCAACCCGCGCGCGTATCTGCACGAGATCGTTCACTGCGTCGTGCACAGATGGCCGCAAGCAAAGCTTCGTGAGCTCCTGCCCGACCGCATGCTTGTCGCCCACCCGGAGCTCTACGTTGGCGATCGTGACGCGCTCCCTATCCCCTCCTCGACGCGAACACTGAATCGCTGACAACACGCCCCCGGAGACCATCGGGGATCGCACGAATTACTTCCGGTAAACGAAGCCGCCCACTTCGTGGATCAACGCGTCTAGCTCGATGAGCTCCGCGTCGGTGAGCTCCGCCCTTGCGAATGCGCGCACCTTCTCGAGCGCATCCAGAAGCTGCGCCCATTCGTCAGTAAGTCCGGACGAGAGCGGCCATGATCGCAGCACCTCGCGAAGAGCGCGAAGACAGCGCCGCTCGCACCAAGCGTCGACGAGGCATTCAATCTTTCGCGCGACCTCCAACCCGGAATGCACGTCCTCATCTTATCGAACCTGCCTCAGGTCGGCGGCCTTCACGTGCACGCATCGATCGCCGCGCGGCCCGAACGACCATCGGCAAGTTCGCGAGGTGGCGAGTCTCCACATGGTCTCCCGCCTACGCCAGTGGTGGATGGGTTACGGTTCTTCAGGATGTGGCCACCCCGGCACACAATCACCGGTACGTCGTTGACCCCGATGTGAAACCGATCGAGCAGCACCTGAACGCTCGGGTCTGTCTCGACGTCCTCGTAGGTGACGGGCTGCCCGTTACGGCTCAGGAACTCCCGGATGTGCTGCGTGCTGTCCGAGTGTCGCGAGCCGAGCAGCACCAGGTCGTCGTTGTCCTGGGACATCAGCGCCGTCCGCCTCAGGATGAAGGCGCGCATGAGGATCTCGCTCAGCTCCGCATCCCGCTGTACGAGGGTGCGCAGGTCGTCCCCACGACCTTCACCGTTCGCAAAACAAATGACTATGGCGAGGTCGCGGGAAACATTCGTAGATTGGCCCATCAGCTTATGGACGAGGAAAAGGTCCAACAACCTGCCTTTCTTCAGGAGGAGATCTCGGTCGGGCTTTGCCTCAACGCGTCGGTACTTTTTTGGCACGCCCCTGTTGCCCCCTGCGCTGGGAAGCGTCTGCGCGCGTCGCATGCTGGCCGCGCTTGATGCCGACCGGGCTCGTGGCTTTCGCGAAGCTGCGCTGCGATTCCCACGCACTCGAGCCGCCTTGAGTGGCATCTCGGCCCTGGTGGATGACTTCTTGATGCCGGCGCGCGCGGCACATCTCGTCGACGATGTTGGCGCCTACGACGTCTTCCTGACGACCTTGTTCATCTTGGTTGTCGATGATCACTTCGATGAGACGATGGGGACGCCGACAAGCGGACACTTGGTCGACCACTACGTCGCACGGCTCCTTGGCGGGGAGGCGGCCGACCTTCCGGGTCGCGTCTTGACCGGACTGCTCGAGCAGTTGAGCCTCCACGCAGGCTGGGCGCGCTTCGGCGAGCTCTTTGTCGACGAGCTCGCGACGATGATCCACGGGATGGCGCACGAATCCAAGGAACGAGGCGGCTTTGCGCCCGCGCCGTCGTCCTTGAAGAGTACTTGGCCTATGCCAGTGGGTCTGTGGGTCTTGGCGTCGGCATGGCGGCAGTGCTCGTCGTCATCGACGACCCTTCGATGGCCCAACCCATCCCGCTACTCCGCGACGCGCATCGGATTGCGTCGCGCCTGGCGCGCGTCGGCAACGACCTTCGTTCGAGAGAGCGTGAACGCGGCGAGCCCAAGTCAAGCGTGCTGACGGTTGCCGCGCGCCAGTTTAGCGTCCCCGAACATCGGGCCGACGCCGACGGGTTCACGCTGCTGGGCACTGTCTCGGCGCTTGCCGAGCGCGATCTCGAAGACCTGCGCTGTGCACTGCGGCGGATCGGCTCCGGCAGCGGAGTGCACGAGGAAATTGTCATGCGGGCGGTTATGGGCCTGCTGTCGCTCTACGAGGTCGGAGACCTCCATCAGCTCTCTGCACTCACGGTATTGGACAGTGAGTAAGGCCGCAGACGGGCCCCTTCATGGATCCTCAAAGATGGCGATGATGATCGCCGTCCACGCAAACACCAGCGCGACGACAATCGCGGTCGCGACCGTCTCGAATTTCATCGGTCACGGGCGGAGGATCGGATCTTAGCCACCGTGCTGCTCATCTGGGGACCGGGTTTCCGATGCCCTTGGCGGTCATTTCCTGGTCCCCTTCCAGTTTGTGCTTGTCCCACAGTGCGACCTCGCGGCAAGGACGCGCCGTCGCGGAGGTCGACGTCGATCCACTCGTTGGGAGCTTCGCCCGCCGCGCGACGGATGATCTCCGCGTAACCGCCGTGCTTCGCTCGAACGCGTTCGATTGGCTCCCCGGCCACGAGAACGGCGAAACGACGAAGCGAGCGCACTACCTTTCCCATTTGCACAAGCACCAGAAATGTCGAGGGTCGGGGGGCTTTTCCGCGGGCCGCGCGGGGGAACCTGAGGGGGCCGTGCTGCGCCCACGCGCAGAACCCCAGATATGGCCGGTCCTTTCGAAGCGGGTCCACCCGGTTTTGAAGGACATGGCACGGGCTCCTCGGCAGCCCTGTGGCGCCGCGGACACTATCGTCGCCGACCCCCGCGGACAACCGCCTGCCCGTACCCTGTCCGATGGTGGCGGCGAGAATGACTCTGCCGGGCCCAGCGCATCAGAGCGGAACGGACGGCGGCGGCGCCGGAGGCGGCGGTGGGGGAGGCGGAGTCGGCGGGGACGGAGGCGGGGCGGCACTGACAATCTTCTGGGTCCACTGCGCGATATGGTTGGACGTCGACATGTCTTGAAAGGGCAGAAAGAACCCGGGGTAACTGCCGTCGCGCCCGGCCACGATCTGTGACGGATCGACAGCGAACATCCACAGTAGCTGCTGGGTACCGCTGATCTTCTGTCTCAGGCCGGGCTGGCGCTGGGACGCCACCGTAAACCAAAACAAAACTCCTGACCCCTCGGTTGTCTTGAACGGCGTCGACCGCGGGAACGTGTCGATGGGCGTCGTACCTTTGTCGGCGAGTCCTGGCATCGCGGCATTGTCCAGGTGGATCGCCTGCGCGTTGGGCGCCGGCGTCGCTGCCCAAGTCGTTGCATTGAGGTTATTGGCGACGTCGCTGTCGCATTGGTCGCTCGTCTCTTGACCGATGGGACACGTAGATTGGCTGAACACGAAGAACGATGAGTCGGGCGCAAAGCTGGGGTTGTAGCTATTGGTGCCTGGAACGAGACTTGGAACGACGACTACGGGGTCGCCCAGGAGAGCACTCGAGAAAGTGGCTACGTCGATCCCCCCGCTGAACTCGCGCTGCGAAGTCCCGTGAGACCCCACGTGGGTCATGGCGATCATCGTTCCGTCGGGCGACCAGCATGGATGATCCGGCTCGAAGGCGAGGACCTTCTCCGCTCCGGCGATGATGCTTCCTGTGGTGCCGTCGTGAAACCAGAGCTTGTCGCGATCGGGAACCATGCCGCCATCGGGGCCGGCGCTGGCCGAGCCCGTGTCGCCGTACACGGCGACGAACTCGTCGCCGGCCGGATCGAAAGAAGCGAACTGAATGTGGTCGGCGGCGTCGTTGTTTTGGGTGAGATAGCTGGTATCGGATCGCGCCGGAAGCGGTGGGTTGGTTGGCTTGCCGATGTCGCTCACGTATACGAGCTGCCCGCCGTTCTGTCCGTTTTGCGAAGCCGCGATTTTCGTTCCGTCCGGCGAAAGGGTATGGCATCCGATGCAGTTGCCGTTGGTCCCGTAATCGCCGGGAGCGAGAAATATTTCGGGAGCGGTCTGCGTTCCACCGAAGTCGAATCGCATGATGCGCGTATGGGTGACATCCCAGTAGTACACTCCACCGTTTACGGCTTCTTGCGCAAACTGAATGTGTACCGGAGTCGAAATCCCATAGCCGGTTCCGCTGTCGTCCGCGCCCGCAACCGTCAGCGTGACAACGCCCTGACCCGCATTCGATTGCGCGAGATAGCCGTAGCCCGCGGGGTCGAGTTGAAGCGCACAAGCGCCCGAAACGAGTCCGGGGAGCGCGATGGTGGGGCCGCCGCAGCGTACGTAATAGGTGACATCGGTGGCGGCACTCTCGAACGAAACGCGGTACAGAGTATTTTGCGACGAACCCGGTTGCCAGTGTACTTCGAGCTGCTTCAGATTCGGCGGCAGCATGACTCCGTCGTTCGGGTAAAAGACGGTCGGCGCGCGGGTCGGATTGGGCACCATCGTCGTTGGGCTTGCATCGGCGACTCCCGAGTCGGGAGCGCCGCCGTCGACCCAGTCGCCGAACAGCGTTTGTGCATTCGCCGGTACGGCGCTACCCCCCGAACCGGCCAGAGTGGCCAGAAGCCGAATCGTCAGCGATGTCGTAACTGTGACCAGGGTGTTGTCCGCGTTGGTCGCCTGCGCCCGGACCGTAAGCCTTCCGCCCTGTTGCGGCGGATCCGTGGCGGCCGACGGGAGGCGCGAGGTGAACGTTGGATCGCCGTTCGCCGGGAAGCCTCCCACCAAGTAGTTGTCGGGCACGTAGAATACGAAGCGCGAAGTCACGTCCACTTCCGGCCCCGATCCATCGATGGTAGCCAGCACCTGGTACGCTTGCGTGGCCTGCGACCCCGCATTCACCGACAAGACGCTGTCCGCCGGGACGATATGGGCATGAGAGAGCATCCCCGCTCCCCGGCTCACGTCGCTCGTGCTCGCGTCGGCGCTCGAGGGACTATTGCCGAAGACGAAGGACACATCGTCGAACGACGCCGACGCATCCTCCACGGGCGGAGTCGCTCCGGAGGCATCTTCGGGTGTCGCAAACGAGCTGGTTGGCGCGCGCGCGGAGCAGGCAACCAAGGCGCAAGCGAGCGCCACAACGGCGCAAGAGACGACAACAGTCCGCATTGCTTTAAGTATGGCCGCAGCGAGACCATAATTGCATCGGGAGGACAATTTTGGTGCGCGACTGTACGAATGCCGCGACTTGGGATGCCGGCGACGTGGCCGCGCTCACCATGAGCATGAACCTGTCGAGTGGCATCAGCCTCGGTCGCGGCACCTTACGGCGCAGCACCACGATCTGATGCCGGAGCAGGGCGTTCTGCTGCACCAGCTCACGCCGGGGCCTCGCCGCGGCAGAACTCCTTGATCGTGTTCGCCGGCACGCCTGCCATGGCCAGGTGGGAGGCGAACGTATGACGGGCGATGTGGATGCGCCCCGTTTGTGCAGGCCCCGCTTTGCGCTCGGCACGCATGATCCAGGTCTTGAGGACCTTGGGCGTCAACTGCCCGCCGTCGTCGGGGTGAAGCACGCGAGGACCGCGCAGGTGCCTCACGGCCTTAAGAGCGTCGACAAGCCGCGACGTCAGGGGGATCGGCTTCGACTTGCCGCCCTTGACGGTGTCGACGTACTCGACGCCGCGTTCGATGAACGCGTTTCGCCGGACAATCATGCGTCCGGCCTTCAGGTCAAGACCCGTGAGCTCGAGCGCAATGATCTCGCCGCGTCGGAGACCACCGTCACCGGCCAGCAAAACCGCGGCAAGAATGCGCGGATCAACCTGTCGCGCTGCCTCGACGATCCGCTCGTAGGTGTCGTGCTCATAAAAGTCGGCCTCAGCCTGATCGTCCACCTTCAAGAGTTTGATCGTGCAAGGCATCGCGGCAATCGTCCGCCATTCGATGGCCACATCGAGCCCGGGCTTGCTGCTACGCGTCTGTTCGCCTGAATTGGGTCGAACGCTACCCCTTGTGTCGTCGCGATCGGCGGGCGAACGGGCTATCCTCGGGAGCCTCTTTCAGCTCGGGAACCGAGGAGGACTCCCTTTGAAGATCATACGACCCTCGGTGCGATGGGCAGGTCTGCTGGCGGTAGCGACGGGATGTAGAGGGCTCGAGACCCACGCGACCGATGCGAGCGACACGGATCCCCGGATGTTTCCCCCGAGGCAGGCGATGACGCGCCCTCACCCCCCGAGTTTGACGGGTCCCTCGATGGCCCACCCCAGGGCGACGAGGCAGGTTTGCCCGACGCGCTTGTCGTCGTCGGTGAGGCCGGCTTGCCAGAGACTGTCGACGGCTCGATCGTCGTCCCGGTCGCAGAGGCGGGCGGCGACACGGCGCCCGCTGCACGCCCCAATGTTGACGCGGGCGGCGACGCGGCGCCCGCTGCACGCCCCGATGCTGACGCGGGCGGCGACACGTCCCCGGACGCAAGGGCCGATGCTTCGGTCGCAAACCGCGATTCGTCTGATTGCGGCGTCGCGGGCGTCGATTTGCAATCTGACGTGCGCAACTGCGGCGCGTGTGGCCATGACTGTGTCGGCGGCGGCTGCCTCGCAGGCATCTGTCAGCCGGTGGTCGTTCATCGCGCGACCACGTCGTTCGACGAAGGGGAATTCGTGGCGGTCGACTCGTCCAACGTCTACTGGACCGGCTATGTCGCGCAGTCGGTCGGCAGCGCGCCGAAGGGCGGAGGGCCGGCCGTCGTCTTGGCTCCCTCGAGGGGCAATCCGGAGGCGATCGCGATCAACGGCTCGTATGTTTACTGGATCGAGTCGACGGAGAGCCGCGTCATGTCCGTGCCGCTCTTGGGTGGCGTCGCGGCGGCTGTCGCGATTGGACAGGCAAGCCCTTGGGGGATCGCCGCGGACTCGACGACCGTTTACTGGTCCAACAACCAGGACGGAACGATCCATTCCGCGGGGCCGGCGCTACGGTGGTCACTCCCGCCGTCACCCTCGCCTCAGGCCCCGTCTCCGCTTTGGCCGTTGCCGTGGACTCAAATGCTGTTTATTGGACCACCCAGGCAGGAGACGTGATGAAGGTCCCGCTCCAAGGAGGTTCTCCCGTCTCGCTTGCGTCGGGGCAGGCGATTGGCTGGCAGGTCGGCATTGACGGCGCGGCCATACCCCAGCGGCATTGCGCTCGACACGACGAGCGTCTACTGGGGCGAGGGCGACATCATGAGGGTCGCCAAGTAAGGGCACGATAGCGCGTTTATACCCCCTCTTATGCGTGCCGATTCGAAAAAAAACCAACGCTGCGGTCAGCGCAGAGCCTTGGCAATCGCTCCGTTCTGAAGGATGAAGTAGACGAACTGCGCGTCGACGACGAGAGGGCCAGGGCCGTAGACGTCCCACGCGAGCACGGTGGGCGTGCCGCCCGTGACGGGCATCTTGAGGATGGCTCCGTTGTTGGTGTCGAGCCCTGCGCTCCAGAAGAGATACTCTGAGTCCAGGGTAAGGAATTCGGCATAGCCGGGACCGGTTGCAAGCGTCGTGACCGGACCCCCAGCGATGGACATTGCGTTGACCGTTCCGGTGCCGTCGCCGACCCAGTAAACGTTCGTCGAATCGACGGCGATTCCCATCGGGCGATCCGTATGGGCGACCAGCAACTGGACGGGGCCGCCGCCGATCGGGGCCGAGAACACCGCACCATTGCTCGAGAACAGGGTCCAGTAGACGTTCGTCGAGTCGACGGCCATGCTGAGCACCTGACCGCCCTGCACCGGGTTGAGGATCGTCACCGGCCCGCCGGTCACCGGCAAGCAGCCGACGACCTGGGCGCCGAAGCACAACGTGGAGCCCGAGAGAGCGAGGACCTGGGCACCGCCCCCGGCCAGCCAGTTGGGCGGCGTGCCGCCGTCCGCGGCGAGAGGAAGGCTGTCGATGGACCCGCCGTCGGGACCACTCCCGAACTCGCCCCAGTAGATGTTGGTCGAGTCCACGGCGAGCCCCGACGGGATGGACGCCGTCGTGGAGCGGACGGTGACAGCGGCCCCGCCCGACTTCGGCAGCTTCATCACGGAGCCGCCGGGATACGAGGATTCGGTCCAATACACGTTGTCCATATCCACCGCGATGGCCCCGGCGTTCACGTTCGCGACGTACGTCCACGGGAGGGTGCAGGCCGCGGAGCTGGAACCGTCGATGCACACGCCGCCGCAGAGTCCCTGCGAAGGCGCGCACGCGGAGTCCGCGTCCTGAGAGTCGATGCCCGCTTCGGGCACGCCGGCCTCGCCGCCGCCCGATTGGCCGTTGCCCGCCTCGCAGCGGGTGAGGTCGTCGCCCCCTTTCGAGGCCACCATGACCGCACCGGTTCCGGTCGGCCCGCCGAAGTTCGTCCAGCAGATGGACGTCGCGTCGACGGCGAGGTCGCTCACCCCCCATTGGGCGGAGGCGAGGGCGGTCGGCCTGCCGCCCGTGACGGGGACTCGAAGGATGGATCCATAGGGTCCGTTGCCGAGTGAGATTGAGGCGTAGAGGTTGCCAGAATCGAGCTTCAAGCTCGTCGTTCCGCTGAACCCGCTCGCGAGCACAGACACCGCGCCGCCCGCCGCGGGCACGGAGCTCAGGTAGTCGCCGGAGACGAAGTAGACGTTCGCGCCGTCGGTGGCGAGGACGTTCACGATCGTCCCGAGCATGGCCAAAGTCGTGGTTGCACCGCCAGACAGCGGGGTTCGAAAGATGGTCGCGCTCAGTGTCGACGAGGCCGCGAAGTAGAAGTAGCTGGCGTCGATGGCGACGCCGTACCCTCCGCCCATTGGAGCGGGCCCCAGGGTTGTCACGGTCCCTCCCGCCTTGGGCATCGACTCCACGCCACTGGCCCCCACCCAGAACAGGCTCGTCGGGCTCAGCGCCATGCCGCCGGTGCCGATGGCCGCCAGCGTGGTTGCCCCATTGCCTCCGACGGCGACGCGCCGGATGACCTGTGGATCGAGGGTGTCGTTCCAGTAGACGTAGGTGCCGTCGCTGGCGAGCGAGAGCGGCTGCCGGTCGTTGCTCGAGAGCTCAATCGGCGTGCTCCCAGCGGCATTCTTGGGCACCTGGTAGATGGCCTCATCCGAAGAAGTCGTGGACAAGGCCGTGAAGTAGACGTTGGCGTCATCGACCGCGATTTGACGCGCAAGGTACAGGTTCGCGACCAGCACCGTCGGCGAACCCGTCCAACAGTGACCGGGGGATGTCGCGTCGGCGGCGCCGACCGCCGGCGCGTCCGGGGTTGGCGCGTCGGACGCCGCGTGGATTGGTGAATCGAAAGGTGTGTCCAGAGCTGCGTCCAAATACGCGTCGAGACGGACGTCAGGCATGGAGTCGAGGGTTGAGTCGACGGGCCCGTCGCCCGCCCGCCGCACCGTTCGGATCACCCGGTCAGTTCGTCTTCACCGGCGGTTCGGACATCGGCATCTCTTCCATTTCCTGGGGCGCCAGCCAAGCGTCCCGCTTCGCGGCGGCTTTTTCTCCCGGGCTCGACTACTTCTTTGCACGAAACATCGCCTTGGGCGTCGACGTGGACCTTTCGTACGCCGACGGCAAAGGCTACGGATCCGACGGCAGCCTGGTCGAAACGAAGACCAGCACGATATCCGCGGGGCCCCGCATCGGCATCAACGTGCCCTTGGGCCGAGTGATCTCCTGGTATCCGAGGCTGACCGTCGGACTCGATTGGACGACCCGGGACCAACTGCTCGTCTCCGGATCGTCCCTGTCCGTCGCGAACCCCTACGGCTCTCCGTCCACCACTCAATTCGGCCCGTGGATCGATCTGTACTTGCCCCTTCTGTTCCATCCAACGAGTCACTTTTTCGTGGGAATCGGTCCGGGCATTTATCACGATTTCGGCGAAGTCAGCGGCAGTCCCGGCGCGGGTGGACAGCGCACGACAGTCTCCGCCTGGTTCATTGTCGGCGGCTATTGGGGCGGAGCACGCGTCGTGAGGGCGCGGTCGAGCCTCGACGAAATGGACGAAAAGCCGCAACGATTTGGTGAAGCCGGCCAATGGGTGCTCACGAACGAGCTCGGCGCCTCCTTGGCGTCCTCGAGTTACGCTGGAACGATGTCGGCGTCCACGAGCGCTGGGTTCCTGGGGGGATTCGACTACTTCGTCAGCGATGGCATCTCGGTCGGCGCTGGCGCGTGGGTCGCTTCTGAGCGATGGTCCGGGGTCGATACGGTCAGTGGCTTCCAGGTTGCAACGTCGGACACCAGAGTTCGTCGGGACACACGGTGCGCCTGCGGGCCGACTTCGACGAGGCGACGCTCCGTCGTCTGCTGCGACGTCATCATGCGCGTGGGCAGCCACCCCGCTCGCGATGTCCTCGAGCTCAGCCCCAAGGCCTGGAAGAACAAGCTGCAGGACCTCGACGCTGCGCGATGCGCGCCGTCGCCTGATCGCTTCGTCCCTCGTGCCGCCACGCACGACATCCTGCATGGCCCCGTGCCCTGGCGCGAGGACGCGGTCCACCGGACGCTTACGATCTTCTGAAAGAGTCCCGTAACAGTGGGTTCCGGGGACGCGATAGAATCCGAAGTCGCCGAAGTCGACTAACACCTGCGCCATTTGGGGGTTTGGTCGAGGTCTCGACAACTACGCAGGCGCCTTCCTCACGTAGCCCGAACAATGCAAGACGGGCACGTGGGGGTACTTTGCAAAGCGCGGATCGCGATCGTGCAAACCGCAGAGGTAGAACACCGAGCCGCGTTCTGTGCGCACCTGCTTGCAGTGTCGACAGCGCTCACATAGGCCAGCGTTCGGGATGTCGTTGCTCTGCACGCCGCTGCTCGCTGCTCGGAGGGATGCGAAGGGTCCTGCTGGTCGTAGCGCGCCGCAGTCGCCCGGGCGAGGCGCGCCCGGGAGGGACATTGGCCGGGCGCCGCGATCGCCATGGACACTAGGGATCGCGAGCGAGGGCGCGCCCGCCGTGAGCAACGTGCCCGAATCAGCCCGTCAAAAGCGCTTCGAGCGCCCGGGAGTCGTCCTTCTCCATGGCCTCTTCGGCGATCAAACTCGCGCGGTCCCGCCCGATGGTCGCTATCGCGCGTATGGCTCCCATCTCACGGTACGCGATCACCGCATCGCGATTCTTCAGGCTGCCTGCGATTTGCACCCGGTCCCACTTCTCCGCATACCCGACGTAATTGATCGTCACGTCGTAGTGCACGCTCCAGAAGAATGGGACGTACGAGAACTTACGCCGTCGGCCCAAGATATTCTGAGCCGCGACTTGTCCCTGCCGCTGGGCGTGCACCCAATGCTCGACGCGTCGCCGCTTGCCGTCGCCCGTCGCATATCGCGCGATGTCCCCCGCCGCGAAGACGCTGCGCGCATCGGTCTCGAGGTATTCGTCCGTGAGCACCCCGCGGTCGACCGTGATTCCCGCGGCTCGTACGAAATCGACTACGGGCCGCACGCCGACACCCACCACGACGAAGTCGCATTCGAGCTTCGATCCGTCGTCGAGCGCGACATTTTCCGCCCCGACAGCCGCCGGCTTCCTTCCCAGATGAAAGCGCACGCCCTTCGACTCGTGCAGTGTCCGCACGAAGGCACCCACTTCGCCGAGCACCGTCCCAAGCGGCTCGGCCTCCGGTGCGACGACGTCGACTTCGAGGCCGCGCGCGCAAAGCGAAGCCGCGACCTCGAGGCCGATGAAACTCGCCCCAACGACGACGGCGCGCCTGGCGTTGGTTGCCCGCGCGATGATCGCTCGGCTGTCGCGAAGCGAACGCAAGTACATCACGTTGTCCCGATCGGCCCCGGGGATCGAGAGCCTGACCGGGTCGGCGCCCGTAGCCAGGAGCAGCGCGTCGTATGCGAGCGTGCGACCGCTGGAGAGCGCGACGGTCTTCGCTCGGGTGTCGATGGCGCTGGCGGCGACTCCGAGCTCGAGATCGACGCGTTGCTCGGCGTAAAACTCCTTCGATCGAAGCGGGATCCACTCTTCGGGCGCAGTGCCGGCGAGGTAGTCCTTCGATAGGTTGGGGCGATCGACGGGGACGGAGTCGTCACGACCGATGAGCGCGAGTTCTCCGTCGTACCCCTCGGTCCGCAGCGACTCGACTGCACACGCGCCCGCCGCGCCCGCGCCCACGACCACCACCCGCCTCAGAGCGGCCAGAGCGAGCCGCTTCTTCGTGGGGGCGTCCACTTTGCCCCCGACGAAAACGCGGCCCGCCCTCCGCTCCACCTTCCAGCACGCCACCGGACTGAGCGCGGGGGCGGCGACGGCCTGCCCGCTTCCGAGATCGAAGCGGGCATGGTGCCAGGGACAGCGAATGGAATCGCCGGTCACAACGCCTTCTGCCAGCGGTCCGCCGTAGTGCGAGCAGTGGGCGCCGATCGCGAAAATGTCCGCGCCGCGGCGGACCACAATCACCCCCTCCCCGGCCGCATGGCCTTCCACCGGCGTGTCCTCGGAGAGAGCAGCCTCCGCCAGGCCGTCCTTCTCGAGGTCGGCGCCTTTCAAATCTGCTTTTCCGCTCATGGGTGGTCTCTCCTTTCACCCTCGACTTGCGTTGGCTCAGTCGACATGCGCCCGTCAGCCGACCGGCGCCGAGAGCGTATCGCCATTCGCGCCCTGCGTCGTCCGCGTTCGACTCGATTCGAACGTACGGCGGTTGCGATACAGGCATCCATAGCGTCAGCGGCTGGGGTCGCTCTCGCGTCCGGTGGGGTCTCCAGGCGCTCATCTCCATTTTCGGTTGCCGCCCGAGTCCGGTGCCCACTGAGAACGATCTCCTGGCTCGTTCCGTCGTTGGTTGCCATCTGCGGTGGCCGCGCACGCAACCGGCCTGAGGAGGCTCCGGCGTCGCTGAGTTCAACCGCCCCGGACGCTTGGGCCCGCAGTGAGCAGCGTGTCCGTATCGACGGATCGGGCGCTCGCGCGACGCTGGCTGGTCCGGACCAGGGCGTGGTGGGGAGCACGGCCTGCGCGTTCGGCCGGGCGCCGGGGGACACGACGGCTCTGTATGTCACCACCGACGGGGGCCTCGTCGTGCCGTACCTCGGCTTAGTTCAGGATGCGAAGCCCGTCCGTCTTGAGGTCGGTAAACCAGGCCTGCCGCTATTCCCGCGAGCATGATCTAGAACCTCCCTCATGGCCACAGCAATCACAGACCGCTCGGCGCAGATGTTCCCTCTGCTCACGCCGGCGCAGATCGAGCGCATCTCGACCATCGGTCGTCGGCGCGACGTCCACGCGGGGGATGTGCTCTTCGACGTGGGCGACCAGAACACGAGCTTCTTCGTGGTGGTGTCGGGCGCGATCGACGTCGTCCGGACGATCGGCGATCGCGAGGAGCCGGTCGCCGTGCACCAGCCGGGCGGATTCACCGGGGAGATCAACATGCTGTCGGCCCGGCGCAGCCTGCTGCGTGGGCGTATGGCAAGCGACGGAGCGGTCATCGCCGTCGACCGCGACGACCTACGTACCCTCGTGCAACGGGATCCGGAGCTGAGCGAGATCCTCATGCGCGCCTTCATCCTGAGGCGGACGGCGCTGATGTCTATGGACAACAACGAGATGGTCCTGCTCGGGTCACGGCACTCAGGCAGCACGCAACACATCCGGGAGTTTTTGAGCCGCAACGGGCAACCATTCACATACGAGGACGTCGAGACCGACCCGAACGTGCAGGTGCTGTTCGACAGGTTTCACATCGGGGTCAACGACGTTCCGGTGATCGTGTGTCAAGGAGGCCACGTCTTCAAGAACCCGTCGATCGAGATGTTGTCGGCACAGCTCGGCCTGAGCGCGGAGCTCGACCCGAAGGAGGTGCGCGACGTGGTGATCGTCGGCGCGGGGCCGGCGGGGCTCGCCGCGGCCGTCTATGGCGCGTCCGAAGGGCTCGATGTTCTGGTGCTCGAGAGCACGGCACCGGGCGGCCAGGCGGGCACGAGCTCGCGCATCGAGAATTACCTGGGCTTTCCCACCGGGATCTCCGGGCAGGCGCTGTCCGGACGCGCGCTCACGCAAGCGGAGAAGTTCGGGGCCGAGGTCGCCATCGGCCGCACGGTCGCCCGCCTCGACTGCGACAGCCGGCCGTATCGCATTCATCTGACGGACGGTCAGGTGCTGCGGACCCGCGCCATCGTCGTCGCCAGTGGAGTGAAGTACAGAAGGCCCGAGCTCCCGTCGCTCGCGCGCTTCGAGGGGGCCGGCGTCTACTACTCCGCCACGCACCTCGAGGCTCAGCTTTGCGGAGGCGAGGAGATCGCCATCGTGGGCGGGGCCAACTCAGCGGGGCAGGCGGCGGTCTTCCTCGCGACAATCGCCAAGCAGGTGCACATGCTGGTGCGTGGGCGCGGCCTCACCGAGAGCATGTCACGCTACTTGATCCAGCGTATCGAGGACGCGCCCAACGTCACCGTGCGCGCGCGCACGCAGATCGACGCGCTCGACGGCGACGACGGCCTTGAGCGAATCGGATGGCGTCATCTCGACAGCGGTGAGCGGGAGACGCACGGCATCCGCAGCCTGTTCCTGATGACCGGCGCGGACCCCAACACGGGCTGGCTCGAAGGCTGCGTGTCCCTAGACGAAAAAAAGTTCGTGAAGACGGGCCTCGACCTGCTCCCCGAAGATCTGGCGGGCACCCGGTGGCCGCTGCCCCGCCGGCCGTACCTCATGGAGACCAGCATCCCCGGCGTGTTCTGTGTCGGCGACGCGCGCTCGACCAGCGTCAAGCGCGTGGCCTCCGCGGTCGGTGAGGGGTCGATCTGCGTTCAGATGGTCCACCGCGTGCTGCAGGAGATGTGAATCCAATGCCGAATCCGCGCATGGGCCTTTTGTTGTCCGACGTGCCCGTCCGCACCATCGAGCGCGAGGAGCCCCGTCAGAAGCTCGCGGCAGGTTGCGCCGCGCCTACGGACGAAGAAGGCGGCGGGCTCGAAATTGCTCGACGACGCTACGAACGCGCGCCGGGGGAAGGGTCTTGACGACGACGGAGCCGAAGATAGCCGAACCATCGATCCGAAGAGTCGGCGCAACGACCATGGCGTCGCCCGCCGGCAGGTCCCGGCGGCGGAGATCGGCGATTAGGGCGTCGAACTCCGCGTCCGTCGTGGAGCAGTAGGCGGCATCGATGCGCGCTTCAAAGTCATCGACGCTGAGTTCGTCCCGCGCGAAGCTCTCCGCCAGCTGGGCGATCACACGCTCGCGTCGGTCACGGACGGCGAGCTTGCTCGGATGCGAGTCTCCCTGCATGTCGCATAAGGGTAAGACAAACCGTCGCGCGAGGGTGACCCGATGACGCGTCGAACTAGGATTCGATATAGAGAGGTGCTCTCATGTCTCCCGCCATTCGCGCTGTGCTCGTCGACCCGACCGCGCGGGAGCCTAGGGCGGCGTGCCCTCAAACTCACCCCCTCAGAATCGCCCTCACCCTCGCCCGCTCGCCCTGAAGCTGCTCGATGGCTCGACCGAGCCCGATCTCGGCGGCGACCGCCTTGAGTAGATCCTCGGCGGACCGCGCGCTCGTGATGGGCCTCGGCACCGGTGGGGCCTGCCTCGGGGCAGTCGCTCTCTTCGAGGTGGTGGTCGGCTTCGCCTTGGCGGTCCTCTTCGCCGTGCCCTTCTGCGCCTTCGAGCCGTTTCGCACGTTGTAGACGAGCTGCGGAGAGAACGTGATCCCGGCGGCCTTCGCCTTCGCCACGACCTCGGTGGCGGAGAGCGTGGCGGGCTGGGAGCGGATGAAGTCGGACTTGCTCTGCTTCTTGGAGGTCTTCTTGGGGGCCATGTTCGGGACCGGAGTTCAGCACGGGGCGGGCGGCGGGGGCAACGTCGAAGGGTCTCGTCGGGGCAAGGGCAGAGGGGCACCGATCGCGGTGTGCTGGCGAGAAAGTCGTTTGCCGCCGGATTGCGAGCCCAGGGGGCGCTCCTCACCCTCGCCCAGGGGGCGCTCGTTTTGCCCGTTCGTCAGCCAGGCGCATCACGCCGGCCGCCCCGAGCCTGCGCGCCTCGATCTCCTTGGCGAGCTGCGCCACGATGTCGCACCGCCCAGCCAAAACGGCCCCTCGATAGCCCTCGCGAGAGCGTCTTCGCGCTCCAACGCGATCGCCCCCGGAGCGTTCCCTGTCGCCATGGCCGGCCACCCAAGCGGATCTTGAAGCCGATGTCTTGTTCTCGGTGCTCGACGCGAGCTGCAACGCAGGTGTCACGCAATGGGCCACGGCCGGTACCGTCACTTTGTCGAGTCTGCAGCCATCCGCTGGTACGCATCGCCCCGGCCATCGACGCCTGTACGAACCAGCGGTACCCTTGGCCAGGCGCGTACCAAGCGTGCGCGGCTCCTGCTGCCCGGTCACAGGCTACCTTCGAAAGGCAGATAGGCCCCCCGCGCGCAAGGACGACTCAAATGCGACTATTTGTCGCACAATGCCGCGCTGCGTTCAGCCCCCCGATCTTGAGCCATCCCGTGAGGACATGGCGAAAGCACCGACAACGAAGCGCAGGAAACCGAAGACGAGCGCGAAGCAAATCGCATGGCCGGTCGTCGCTACGACGCCGGCGCCGAGCAGCCCCCTTCGAACCCCAAGCACGTCGAAGGGGCCATGAAAACTGCGGAGAGGGCGCTCGAGGGTGTCGAGGACCCGATGCCGGGACTCGATGAGGACCGTCGCCGAAAAGAACGCGCCGCCCTCGTCGACGGCGCGACAGAAGGCACGTTCTGCCCGGACGCGTTGGGCCGGATCGTCCTCAACGAGCAGACGGACCGCCACACGCGCGCCCGTCCGGACCGCAGGCCACCCTCCTCCTGAGCTACCGTCCCAGGCTCCGGCAAGCTCGCCCACGCCTGCTCAAGCGCACGGACGATCACTTCGGCGGGCTGGGCGCCGGAGATCCCGTACTCCTCCTCGAGGACGAAGAACGGGACCCCGTTTATCCCGAGCCTTCGCGCGGCCTCCTCCTCCTCCCGAACTTCGCTCGCGTACCGATCGCTCGAGAGGACCGCGGCGCCCTGAACAGGGGTGTCGACGGCTGACAGCTCCGTCCTCGTCGGAGTGATCGCGGCAACGGTTGGCGCTACGCGGCTCAGGGCCTAGGCTCCTCGCCATGCGGTACAATCTTCTGGGCAATACGGGTCTTTACGTCTCGGAGCTGTGTCTCGGCGCCATGACCTTTGGCGGCGGCAGTGGAATGTGGCAGGCGATCGGCCGGCTCGGGCACTCGGAGTCGCTCGCGCTCGTCTCCGCCGCACTAGACGCAGGTGTCAACTTCATCGACACGGCCGACGTCTACTCCGAGGGCGACAGCGAGCGGCTCGTCGGCGAGGCGCTCAAGACCCTCAATCGCCCGCGTGAACAAATCGTGGTTGCGACGAAGGTGCGCGGCCGCGTCGGGCCGGGCGTCAATCAAGTGGGTCTCTCTCGGGGCCACATCCTTTCGAGCATCGACGACAGCCTGCGCCGCCTCGGCCTCGATCACGTCGATCTGTATCAAATCCACGGTTTCGATCCGGTGACGCCTATCGAAGAGACCGTGCGCGCTCTCGACGACGTCGTCCGCTCCGGCAAAGCGCGCTACCTCGGCTTCAGCAACCTACCGGCCTGGCTCGCGTCTCATGCGATCACGTTCGCGGAGCAAAACGGCCTCGCGCGCTTCGAGAGCGCCCAAGCCTATTACTCCATTGCCGGCCGCGACATCGAGCGCGAGATCGTGCCGCTCTGCCAGGCGCGCCGCCTCGCCATCCTGCCGTGGAGCCCACTCGCAGGCGGCCTCCTGTCCGGCAAATTCGACCCCAATAAGAAGGGCCCCGCAGACGCGCGCCGTGCAGCCTTCGACTTTCCGCCCGTGAACATGGACCGCCTGCCGAACGTCCTCGCCGCGCTCCGCAAGGTCGCGGAAGACACGGGCACCTCTGTAGCGCGTGTCGCGCTCGGCTGGCAGCTGACCAAGCCCTTCGTCACGAGCATCCTCATCGGAGCCAAAAGGCCCGAGCAGCTCGCCGACAACCTCGCCGCGGCGGAACTTCGGCTTTCGAGCGAGCATGTGAAGCTGCTCGACCAGGCGAGCGCGCTCCCGCCCGAATACCCGGGCTGGATGGTTGACTTCCAAAACTCCCGCGATCCCCGCGGCTCGGCCGTGCCGCCCAACGATGCGCAGATCCGCGCCGCCGCCGAACGTCTGAAGTGAGGCGTTGCCCGCAATGGTCAGGTGAGCGGTCGTTGCGTACGGCCCTTGCGGACAACGCGTTCGTTCGTAAACGCGAGGTTCGCGTCATGGTCTCCCTCGTTCACTTCGGGGATGCGACGAAGAGAACAGCATCCTTCGACTGGACGTCCCCCAGCCGGTCGACGCGCCGCAGCTCGGGAAACCTCCATGCCCAGATTGCGACGACTGCGATCGTGCCGATTCCTCCGAGCACCACCGAAGGAACGACGCCGAGCCATTGCGCAGCCAGTCCCGATTCGAATTCGCCGAGCTCGTTGCTCGCGCCGATGAATACCATGTTTACCGCGCTCACACGACCGCGCATAGTGTCGGGCGTCGCCAGCTGAACGAGCGCCGAACGAACGAAGACGCTCACCATGTCGGCCGCGCCGAGTACGACCAGGGCGGAGAGCGACAGCCAGAAGTTGCGTGACACGGCGAATGCGACAGTCGCGATTCCGAAGAGCGCTACGCACGCGAACATCTTGGCCCCGGCCCGCCTTTCGATCGGGCGCAACGCCAGGGCGAAACCCGTGGTTGCCGCACCGACGGCAGGTGCGCTGCGCAGGAAGCCGAGCGCCCACGGTCCGAGATGCAGGATGTCGCGCGCATAGACCGGTAAGAGAGCGGTCGCACCGCCCAGCAGCACCGCGAAGAGGTCGAGCGAAATGGCGCCGAGAACGACCTGATTCTCTCGCACGTAGCGCACTCCCGCGAACAGCGACTTCAACGACGCGGGGGTTCGGCGCTCGATCCTGGGGGTTGGCCGCATCGCGGCGACGAGAGCAAGCGCACTCACGGAGCAGCACGCCGCCAGCCCGTAGACCGCCTCGGCGTGGCCCGTGACCGCAAACGCGACCCCGCCCAGCGTCGGCCCAACCACGGTCGCTGCCTGCCACAAGGACGACCCCCACGCGACGGCGCTGCCGAAGTGCTCGGGTGAAACGAGAGCCGGGACGATCGACTGGCTCGCAGGCCCCGCGAACGCGCGCGCCACGCCGACACCGACCAGAACCGTGTAGATGGAGGATACGCGCGGCTCGGCCTGGCGCGCGAACGCGAAAAGTGTGGCCGATAGCGCGGCCGTCGCCGCGTAACACGCCATCAGGATTCGCCGTCGCTCGAATCGATCGGACGCATGGCCGCCCGCGAGCGACAGACACGCGGCCGGAAGGAACTGGGCGAGGCCCACCCAAGCGAGGTCCAGCGGCCTCCTTGTGATCGTGTAGATCTGCCAGCCGATCGCGACGTTCTGCATCTGCACACCGAGTACCGACAGGACGCGCGCCCCTTGGAATCGGCTGAAATCGCGGTGTCGGAAGACCGCCCATCCTGCTGTTTGTCCGCCTGGCATGTCTTGTCGTCAGTTTCGGTCCGAATCCTTGTCACCGTTAGCAGGCCCTGGTCGATCGGAGCCCCGAAAGACGCCATGACGACCCCCACGACCCAGCCCGCCGCGCCCCCAACCGTGGGCGGCCGCCTGGTCACAGCAGACGCCCGCACTTTGCCCCTCGTCGGCGCAACGCTCTTGGCCGACGCCGGAGGAGGCCTCGCTCGCGTCGTGCTCGATCAGCGCTTCCACAATCCGCACGTCGAGCCGCTCTCCGTCGTCTACTCGTTGCCGCTGCCAGCCGACGCGGCCGTGAGCGGGTTCGCGTTCCGCATCGGCGATCGTCAGATCGTTGGCGAGATCGACCGACGGGCGGCCGTCCTTCGAGTCGGCTTCGAGCAATGGGCGAAGGACACCAAGGACCGGAGCCTGATCTTCCACTTACGCGCTGCGCGTCGGCAGCTCGAAGCGGTCGTGGACCGAGCCAAGAAGGGGACTCGGGTGGGGTGAGGCAAGCGACAGGAACGGTAGGAGGAGGACAAGAGTGGCGCAGACCCCCGATCTCGTCAGATACCGAGGGCTCGTCGGATCTCCTCGATGGGCTTTCCCCCAAACCGCTCTTTCGCCTGGTCCACCGTGGAAAACGACCGGGTCTTCATTCGGTCTACGTAAAGAGTTCCGTCGATGTGGTCTGCTTCGTGTTGAAGGATTCGCGCTGGCCATCCCGCCGCGCGCCAGGTCTGAACCTGGCCGCGCTCGTCGACCCCGGTTACCTCTACTTCGCGCGCTCGTTCTACCATCCCGACGAAGCCCTTTACGCTGAGGCAACCCTCGAAAAACATCGTGCGCTCCTCGCCGACGGGTGTGAGCACGGGGTTCACGAACACGCGCACGGAAAACGGCACCCTCTCGCGCTCGCGCCTCTCGAGGTCGTTCAGGTTGACGAGCAGATCGGGCCTGTCCTCGAGGACAATGAGGCGCCAAGGGACCCCGATCTGGGGCGCGGCAAGCCCGACGCCGGGCGCTTTGCGCATCGTTTCGATCATCCGTTCGACGAAGGCTCGAAACGAAGGCGTCTGCATCTGCTCAGGCGACACGTCATGCGCACGGGAACGCAAGACAGGCGCGCCAACTTGGACGATGGAGCTCTCTATCTCAGTTGGGTCCGCGAATGGCGGAAAGGTCGATGAAGTCGGCATCACATGCCTCACGTGCCTCGGGTCAGCTCAGAGTGGAGCAAACAAGAACCGACGGAAGAAGTCGATGCCGAAAACGAAGTTGAAGGGTTCGCGCCTTGCCGCATGCCTCGACGGCCTCGTTGTGGATGGTTCGATCTTCAAACCGCACAAGCATCCACTCACCGCGGCTCACGTCACGGGTAAAGTGGGGTGTCTGCCGTGACCGGGCCCCGCTCAAGCGGGGGCGCGGTTGTCTCGCGAGATCTCCATGAAGCGCACGAGCGTCGACGCGCCCGCCGCACCTTCGGTCGCGCCTTCGGCCAGCGCGCTCGGATCGATTCCTTCTCGCAGGAGAAGCTCCGCGCGAACCCCCACGTAGTCGAGGACGATGCTCCGGGTCATCTCCGGGTGAAACTGCACGCCCCAGGCCGCGTCCGAGAATCGCACCGCGGCGTGAGGCTCGAGGGCCGTGCGCGCGAGGACGCGAGCCCCCTCGGGCAGTCGCCCGATGGTGTCGACGTGCGTCGCGTTCGCCTGAAACGGCGCGGTTGCCCGAGAGAGCAATGAATCGCCGTCGACGATCTCGAACTGCACGGTGCCGATCTCGCGACCTCGCGGGTTTCGCACGACCTCGCCGCCGAGGGCTTGTCCGAGCAACTGATGGCCGAAGCAGATGCCGAACGTCGGCACGCGCTCGCGAACCAGAACCCTCAGGAATTCCTCGGCGCGGACCATCCACGGGGCTCGCTCGGTCACGCTCGAGGAAGACCCGGTCACCACGACTCCCGTCAGCGCCGAAGGCTCCGGCAAGCACGCGCCGTCGCGGAGGTCGACGTCGATCCACTCGTTGGGAGCTTCGCCCGCCGCGCGACGGATGATCTCCGCGTAACCGCCGTGCTTCGCTCGAACGCGTTCGATTGGCTCCCCGGCCACGAGAACGGCGAAACGACGAAGCGAGCGCACTACCTTTCCCATTTGCACAAGCACCAGAAATGTCGAGAGTCGGGGGGCTTTTCCGCGGGTGGGCGTGCCGCGCGTCACCTGGACGGCAGGCGCCGGAAACATCGCGACCGGAATGTACACTGGATTTCAGTCATCGGTCCCTCGCTTCTCCGTTTGACGTCTTCGTGGTCCGAGGCCCGCGTTTCTTCGGGCGTGCTTCGGCACCGACGGCGTTCCCTCGCTCCAATCAACGTAGCGCGAAGTGGGCTTCGCCCGCCTCGAGACGCGACGCGGCGTCATCGCGGCGGGGCTTCCGCCCCGGCCTGTGCGTTCGCGCGGTCGTTCGCCTCGGGGCTCCGCACCGGAAAGGTTGCGAGGAGGCTCTGCACGTCGCGCGGAAAAAGACCGCCGTAGGTCTTCTCGCGAAGATCGTGTTTCCAGGTGAGGGAGCCCGTCCACACCTTGGTTCTCGTGAAAGCATCGTAGACTTCGACGTCAATCCGGTGGACGTCGACATTGTCATCGACCCCCGACGACCAACTCGGATCCGCACCCGAATCGAGTTTCTTGGTTCCGGCGCCGAACCGGACGATGAAATTTGGATTGATGTTATCCTCCACGTACCCCTTCTGCAGGAGGACCGAACTGATGAACTTTCGCATGTGCCGCGCCACCTCGAGCGACTGCGGCGAGACTTCGTAAGTCGGCTCGGGATCCAGGGCCAATCCGAAGGAAAACGTGCGGTATTGGGTCAAGCCCACATCGGGGAAACTAGCCGAATGAATTTCGGGGGCCGCCGCCCTGCTGGTCGGTGCGCAGGCGGTCGCCAACGTGGCTATAAGAGCCAGCGCAATCGTTTTCATGATCTATTTCGTCTGTTGTGAATGAAAGATGCCGCACACTCATCGGCGAGTTCATCCACGGCCACGACGCTCCAGGTCCCCAGCACCCCGCCGTCCGCCCGAGCTAGGCCCGCCATGGCCGAGAACGGCAGAGGCCTTCTCCCCCGAGGCTCGTGCATCGGCGAGCGCTCGGATCGGGCCACGGGTGAGAGACGAGATTGCGGCACTCCGGGCGACCTCCGTGGTGGAGGCTAAAGCAACCGCTACGCCAAGCACGAAACCGCGGCCAAGGCTGCCGTCACGGCGCAGCTCTTTGCAATGACAGAACAATACGACGGCGACGTACGTCGGCCAGCCGTTCATAAATATCCCGTGCGGCGGTGCGATCAACGCGACGTCTGGCGGTCGGATCTTGGATGCGAAAGCCATATTTGTAAGCCCTTCCCACGTATTCGCCAAACGCTCCGCATACCAGGGTCCTGCGGGGGCAGCTCTCGTCGAACCCGCCGTTCTGTCCTGCCAAAGGTGCTCCAGTTGGCACGAACGGCCCTTTGTTCATAGGAAGACGTCCCTTGTCGACGGGAAAAGGCCCTTTTTCCTCGGGCCGAGGCCCTCTGCCAACGAGAAGAGGTGCTTTGACCATCGGCAAAGGTCCTCGGCCGAAGAGAAAATGACATCTTTCCATCGGCAAAGACCCTTTGTCGGCGACGCGCGATCGTTCGCCAACGGACGACTGACGTCGTCCAACGAGGAACGGGCCACTCGCCATTGTCAAAGGCCCGCTGCCGACGACAAAAGGCCCACCGCCGATTGGAAAAAGGGCGCTACTGACGAGAAAATGGCCTCTGTCCAGAAGAGAAGGTCCGATTTCAACGGGTAGCGGTCGTCTTGCGCGCAGAGTCGATTGTTCGCCGCCAGACAAAGGTCGTCTACCAATGAGACATGGCCATTTGTCGATGAACAAATGGGCGTTTCCTAGGGTCATCGGGCACGACTCGCCACGAAGACCTCCACGTACTCGCGCAGGTCGATGCCCT
>Ga0265329_10000367_pt1 | contig 23949 bp, 22 predicted proteins | sample 41627metaG_FD_202091 | JGI IMG/M metagenome (GOLD analysis project Ga0265329, IMG submission 202091) | Rhizosphere microbial communities from Carex aquatilis grown in University of Washington, Seatle, WA, United States - 4-16-27 metaG | ecosystem: Host-associated > Plants > Roots > Rhizosphere...
GCGGCAAGACCACCTTGCTGAACGCCATCGCCGGGTTCCATAGCCTCGACGGCGGGCGCATCACCCTCGATGGGCAGGTGCTGTGTGGCCCGGGGCAGGCCACCGCGCCCGTGGGCCCGGACCGCGTGGTGGTCTTTCAGAACGGGGCCCTCTTCCCCTGGAAGACCGTCCTCGAGAACGTCGCCTTCGGTCCGACCGTGCAGAGGAAGCTGTCCCCCGCCGCAGCCCGCGAGAAGGCGCGCCACATGCTGGCCGACGCCGGCCTCGGTGGCTACGAGGACGTCTATCCGGGGCAGACCTCCTCGGGCGTGCGGCGGCGGGTCGAGATCGTACGGGCGCTGATGAACGATCCGGCAGTCTTGCTGCTTGACGAGCCCTACCGGGCGCTCGACGCCCTCACCAAGTCGGTGCTGCACGAGGCGCTGCTCGAGATCTACGCCAAGAACCGCGTGACCATCTTCTTCATCACCCACGACCTCGAGGAGGCCATCTTCCTCGGTCGGCGGGTGGTCGTGATGACGACGCGCCCCTGTCGCCCGAAGCGCATCCTCGAGGTGGATCTCGGCTATCCGCGCCGCCACGATCTCGTCACCGGCCGGCGCTACCGGGAGCTGGTCCTCGAGACCACCGAGGTGGTCCACGAGGAGGCCCTGAAGTCCTTCCAGCTCGGCGAGAAGGAGGGCTGAACCGCATGGATCTTCATGCCACGGAGGGCCCGGCACCGCCCTCGCTCCAGGCCGGTCGCGGCGGTCCCTTGCTTGCGCCGACTTCGACCTCCACTTCGACTTCTTCGACTTCGACGACGACGGCTCCTCCGGCCGCCGCATCGACCGCCTCCGCTCCAGGAACCACCGGCGGGGCCCTTCCGGCGCCAGGACCCGGCCGGGCGCGGCGCGCCTCATTTGGGCTCGCGGCCTCCGCGCGTGCGCTCGCGTCGCGCCCGCGCCGGCGCGCGCTCGTGTCGTACGTGGTGCTGCTCGCCGTCTGGCAGCTCGGCGCCACCAGCGGGCACTGGCTCGGCCGCCCCCTCCCCTGGCTCGGGAATTTGCCCGCACCGACCGCAGTCCTCGCGAGCTGGCGACATTTGGTCTTCGACTCCGGCTACTGGTCGAGCTGGGTGGTCAGCCTCACGCGCGTGCTCGGGGGATTCACGGCCGCGGTCCTGGTGGGGATCCCCTTCGGGCTGCTCATGGCGCTCGGACCGCGCTTCCGGGCGGCGACCTTCCCGGTGTTCGAGCTCCTCCGGCCGATTCCGCCGCTGGCCTGGGTCCCGGCGTCGATCATCTTCTGGCCGACCCAGGAGCTGTCGATCGACTTCGTGATCTTCCTCGGCGCCTTCTACACCATCGTGATCAACGTCCTTGGCGGGGCCGAAGCGGTCGACGGCCGCCTGATCCAGGTCGCCCGCTCGATGGGCGCCTCGTCCGGCAACGTGTTTCGTCGCATCATCCTGCCGGGGGTGCTGCCGTCGATCCTGGTCGGGATGGAGGTCAGCATCGGCGTCACCTGGGAGGTGGTGGTGGCCGCCGAGATGATCTCGGGTGGGGGCGCCGCCGGCTCCACGGCGTCGGGCGGCGGGCTCGGCTTCTTCATCTGGAACTCGTATGTCGGGGGCTCCTATCCGCAGATCGTGGTGGGGATGATCTCGATCGGGATCGCCGGATATCTGTCCAGCACCGCCCTGCGGGCGCTGGCGCGGCGGCTCACCCCCTGGCTGAGGGTGAACGGGTGATCGCGTGATCGAGCTCCGCGGGGTCGACAAGAGCTACGGGACCGGGCGCGCAGGCCGCGCGCGGGGCCGCGCCGTGGTCGAGGACTGCTCGTTCGAGATCCCGGCCGGCAAGCTCACCGTGATGATCGGCCCCTCGGGCGCCGGGAAGAGCACGCTCATCCGGCTCATCGCGGGCTTCGAGAAGCCCACCCGCGGCGAGATCTTGATGAACGGCAAGCCGGTCACCGGCCCCGGCCCCGACCGGCAGGTGATGTTCCAGGAGACGGCGCTGTTTCCCTGGATGACCACCGATGAGAACCTGCTCTTTGGGCCTCGGGCGCGCGGGCAGCTGACCGCGGAGGCCCGGCGCCTCGGGGATGGACTGCTCGAGCGGGTCGGGCTCGAGGCATTCCGGCGGAAGTACCCGGCCCAGCTCTCGGGCGGCATGCAGCGGCGGGCGGAGCTGGCCCGCGCCCTCATCAACCAGCCCGCCCTCATGATCCTCGACGAGCCCTTCCGGGGGCTCGACGCCATGACCAAGAAGCTGATGCTGGAGTACTACGCGAGCCTCTCGGCCGAGGCGCGGCGCACCGACTTCTTCGTCACCACCGACGTCGACGAGGCGATCTTCCTCGCCGACCGGGTGCTGGTGATGAGCCACATCCCCACCCGGGTGCGCGCCGTCATCGAAGTGGATCTCCCTCGCCCCCGCCGGGTGACAGCCCTCGTCGGGGACGAGCGCGCCAACGCCCTCAAGGTGGAGATCCTCACGCACCTGCACGCAGAGGCCATGAAGGCCTTCGCGGACGGTGGCAGCACGGCGGCGACCGACTTCGTCGCCGCCCATCGGGCCCGCGGAGACAGCCCGACGCCCTGATCGGTGTTGCTTTCCGCGTCGTGCGATGCTGCGGAGCCAGCAGGAGTGCGCACGCGTGTGCTGGACTGCGTGCAGGCCACCGGGCTCGACCCACGAAAATGCGCCACAACCGAGTGGGCACGCCCGATGCATTTTGCCTTCCCATGTCAGAGAGCGCGAGCTGGGGGGAACAAGGGGCGGGCGGGGAGTGGGGGCAACTCGAGCTCGGGGGGGAAGGGGGAGGCGTCGAGGCTGGGCTGCCTGCGTCCGTGATCCGGGCGCGGGCGGCCCAGTCCGCCCGGGTGGAGGGTGCGATCACCTCCCGCCCGGCCGGTCCGGCCACGAGCCTGTCTCCCGGACGGCGGCTGGTCATGGTGGTGGATCCGCCGCGCTGGTACGCCGGATTCAGCGGCGCGCTGGCCGTGATTCACGCGGTGGGCCAGGACGCGGTCTATGTCCGCTTCCACCCCGGCCCGCTCGAATCGTATCCCCCCGGCAAGTTCCAGGAATACTTCCGCCCCCTCGCCTGACTTGGTCCTGATCCTGGGGAGGGGGGATCGGCTCAGCTGAGCTGGGCGGCGGCCGGGCTTGCGGTCGCGGCGATGTCGCGGGCGAAGATCTTGGCGCCACGGAGGGTGATGAAGACGCGCTGGCCGGCCTTGATGCCGAGAGCGTCCACCGCCTCCTTGTCCTGATGGACGGTGAGCGTGCGCCCTGTCGGCAGCGCGAGCTCGATCTTCACCTGCCAGCCGAGACGGGTGGCGCGCACCACCGCCGCCGGGATGGACGGGCCTTCGGTGCCGCGCTCGCGCCGGATCTCGATCTCGTGCGGCCGCACGAATGCCTCGATGGTGGCGTCGGTCGTGCCGTCGCGTGCCCCTTGGCCGCCCGCGCCGAGCGCCCCGCGCCAGTCGACGTCGCAGCCCTCCACCTCGGTGCGCCCGGCCGAGATGCGCCCCTCGAGGCGGTTGGAGGCCCCGATGAAGCTGGCCACGAACGGCGTGGCCGGCGCGTCGTAGATCTCGCTCGGCGCGCCAGCCTGCTCGACCGCGCCCTTGTTCATCACCACCACCCGATCCGCCAGCTCCATGGCCTCCTCCTGATCGTGGGTGACGAGCAGGGTGGTCATGTGCACCTCGTCCTGCAGGCGCCGCAGCCAGGCCCGCAGCTCGGCGCGCACGTTGGCGTCGAGCGCGCCGAAGGGCTCGTCGAGCAGCAGGACCTTGGGTTTCGGGGCCAGCGCCCGCGCCAGCGCGACCCGCTGGCGCTGCCCTCCCGACAGCTGGTTGGGGAAGCGCCCCGCGTAGCCGGCGAGCTGCACGAGCTCGAGCAGCTCGGTCACCCGCTCCTTGACCTGCGGGGCCGGCACCTTGCGGACGTCGAGGCCGAAGGCGATGTTCTCGGCCACGGTCATGTGCCGGAAGAGGGCGTAGTGCTGGAACACGAAGCCCACCCCGCGCCGCTCGGCCGACGACCAGGTGCTGTCCTCGCCGTCGATCAGGATCTGGCCCACGTCGGGCAGCTCGAGGCCCGCGATCAGCCGCAGGACCGAGCTCTTCCCCGAGCCGCTCGGCCCGAGCAGCGCGGTGACCTCGCCGGTCTGGACCGTGAACGAGACGTCCTTGACCGCCTGGAACGTTCCAAAGCGCTTCGACAACCCCCGTGCTTCGATACTCATCTGGTTCTCCCGGCTGAATCGAGATCGCGATCTCGTTTGGTCTTGAGCAGCTCCATGGCGAGCAGCAGCAGAATCGACGCCATAGCCAGCACCACCGCGATGGCCTGGGCGGCCTGGTCCTGGCGCTCCTCGAGGTGGCGGTAGATCACCAGCGTCGCGGTCTCGGTCTTGCCGGCCAGGCCCCCGCTCACCAGCAACACGCCACCGAACTCGCCGAGGGTGCGCGCCGCCGTCAGCGCGATCCCGTAGAGGATGCCCCAGCGGATGTTCGGCAGGACGACCCGCCAGAAGGTCTGCGCGCGCGAGGCGCCGAGCGTGCGGGCGGCCTCCTCCTCGTTGACCCCGATCGCCTCCAGCACGGGGGTCACCTCGCGCACCACGCACGGCAACGACACGAAGGTGGTCACCAGCGCCATGGCCGGCCACGCAAAGAGCACCCGAATTCCGCGCGCCGCCAGGGCCGGCCCGAACCAGCCTTGGCGTCCGAACAGCAACATCGCCATCAACCCCACCACCACCGGGGACACCGCGAACGGCAGGTCGACCAGCCCGCCGAGCGCCGCGCGCCCGGGAAAGCGGTCGCGGCAGATGGTCCACGCGATGGCCACTCCGAAGACGGTGTTGAACACGATGGCCACTCCGCTCATGAGCGCGGTCATCGCGAACCCGTGGAGCGCCCAGCGCGAGGTCACGGCGCCCAGGAAGGCGCCCGCACCGTCGGCGAAGGCGCCCGCCACCACCGCCAGCAGCGGACCCACGAGCAGGACCGCCAGGTAGGCGAGCGGCACGCCGAGGACGAAGGCGCGCCCCACCCAGCGCTGCCAGGTGCGTGCGCCCGCGCGCGGACGTGGGCTCGGCCGCTCGGATGGCGCGAGCAACCTCGGAGGCGCCGAGGTCGGGATGGCCCCCGAATCGGTGGCCGACCAGACCACGACGATGGATCCCCCGCCGGAGCCCGCGACCGACCCGCTAGGCGATGCCATGGCCGGCCTGCGCTTTCCGGTGGAAGCTCTCCACCACCACGATGAGGGTGAACGCCAGCGCCAGCAGCAAGGTCGAGACGGCCGCGGCCGCCTCGGGATGTCCACTCTCGATCTCGCCGTAAATCAGGACCGCGGCGGTCAGGGTCCGGCGCGGGATGTTCCCCGAGACGATCACGATCGAACCGAACTCGCCGAGGGCGCGCGAGAAGCTGAGCAGGGTCCCGGTGCGAATCCCCGGCCACAACGACGGCAGGATGATCTGGCGGAAGATCCGCCAGGGCGAGGCGCCGAGGATCGCCGCCGCCTCCTCCTGCCCGGTGTCGAGATCGAGGAGCAACGGCTGCACCGCCCGCACCACGAACGGCAACGTCACGAATAGCAGGGCCAGCACGATCCCCGGCCGCGCGTACATCAGGCGCAGGTGGTGGCCGTCGAACCAGATCCCCACGCCGGATTGCGGCCCGAACAGCACCACCAGCATCACCCCGGTGACGAGGGTGGGGATGGCGAAGGGCAGGTCGATGAGCGCGTTGACCAGCCGCCGCCCCGGGAAAGGCACCCGCGCCAGCACGTACGCGATCCAGGTCCCCATCACGGCGTTGATGAGGGCCATGGCCAGGGAGGTCTGCACGGTGAGCCCCAGCGCCGACAACGTATCGGGATTGACGATGGCCGCGCCGAAGGCGGACAGGCCCTTGCGGAATCCCATGCGCACCACGGCCCCGACCGGCAGGGCGATGAACAGGCCGAGGTAGATGACCACCATGCTGCGGACCACGAGACGGCCGAGCCGGGGCTCGGTGGATCGGGGCCGCCGCCGCGGCTCGGAGCCGGGCCGAGCGGACTGGCTGCCCCCGACGGAGGCACCGCCCGGGGTGACCACGAATGTCGATGTCGGAGGAGTCATTTCGCGTGGGCCTCTTCGATCGCGTGGGTGTAGATGCCGGTGGGCGAAAACAGCTGCGCCTTGACCTTCGAGAATCCCCCGAGGTCGCGGATGGTGAAGAGATCGGCCACCGGCGCCACCCGGCCTTGCGTCTCGCGCGCGACGCCCGGGTCGATCGGCCGCAGGCCGTAGGTCGCGAAGGCCCGCTGAGCCTCGGGCGTCTGAAGGAACGCGAGGAAGGCCTCGGCGACCGCCCGCCTGCCGTGCTGGTCCACGTACACGTCGACGAGGGCGCCTGGGTTGTCGATGCGCAAGGTGCTCCGGGGGGTGACCTGCTCGTAGGTCTGCCCGGCCCGCTGGCCAACCAGGATCTCGTTCTCGTAGGTGAGCACGACGTCCCCCATGCCGCGCTCGAAGGTCTGCACGGAGTCGCGCCCGCTGCGATCCATGATCTCCACCCGCCGGAGCACCCGCCGCAGGAGCTCGGCCGGCGAGGCGCCCCCCGACAGGCTGCGGGTGGGCTCGCGGCTGGCGGCGCCAAAGAGGGCGGCGATGTTCCAGATCGCGCCACCGCTGGTGCTGGGATTGGCGGTGAGCACGGTGACGTCGTCGCGGGTCAGATCCACCCAGTCGTGGATCCCTTTGGGGTTTCCCGCCCGCACGGCGAACGCCACGACCGAGTGGCTGACGAGGCCGCCGTGTGGTCCGGCCTCCGGATCGTGCCGGATCAGGCCCGCGCGCCGCAGGCGCTCGACGTCGTCCGACATGGAGAACACCACCACGTCGGCCTCGAAGCCCTCGACCACCGCCCGGGACTGCGCGCCGCTCGCCCCGTAGGACGCCTCCACCTCGACGGTCGTGCCGGTCTTCTCGCGATACCACCGGGTGAAGGCCGGCAGGATGGCGCGGTCGTAGGGCTCACGGACCACGCTGAAGGCCGAAATGGTCAGGGTCTCGGTCAGTGACTGGGTGGGGGCCGCTCCGCCGCACCCTGCGATGCCGAGGAGCAGCAGAGCGAGCCCGGGCAGACCCAGTCTCGCACCGGGCGCGCTGTGCGTGCTCGGCGGAGCCCGCTTGACCGTTGACCACATGGCAGGAAGGTGACTCTCCCACGCGGCCGGGAGGATTGTCTAGTAAAAAAGACTCACCGTCGTGGTGCGGATCACGCCACGGCGTCGCGTGGCGCGGCGGGGGCCTCGTCGTCCAGGCTGTCCGTCGCCGCCCGCAGCGCCGCCGCCTCCACATCGGCCTCGGACGGCTCGAGGTGGACGGTCGGGGTGGTCCCGCTCTCGCCCTCGGGCAGGAAGCCGTCGGACTGGCGGCTCCAGAGCCGAAAGTAGGCGCCGCGCCGAGCCAGCAGCTGGCGGTGGGTGCCGTCCTCGACGATCTGCCCCTCGTCGAACACCAGGATGCGGTCGAGGTGGGAGATGGTGGACAGCCGGTGCGCCACAACGATGACCGTCTTGTCGGCCATCACCCGGTCGAGGGCGTCCTTTATGGCGTACTCGGTGATGGAGTCGAGGCTGGAGGTGGCCTCGTCGAGGATCAAGACCGGGGCGTCCTTGAGGATGACCCGGGCGATGGCGATGCGCTGCCGCTGGCCGCCCGACAGCTTGACCCCGCGCTCGCCCACCAGGGCCTCGTAGCCGCCCGGGATCTGCCGGATGAACTCGTGCGCATGGGCGCGCTCGGCGGCGATCTCGATGTCGGCGGTGCTGGCCTCGAGCCGCCCGTAGCCGATGTTCTCGCGCAGCGTCCGGTGAAACAGGCTTGGATCCTGCGGGATCAGCCCGATCTGCGCGTGCAGGGCCTCCTGGGTCATCTCCCGCAGATCGTGCCCATCGATGAAGATGCCGCCCGCCTGGGGATCGTAGAGCCGGAGGATCAGGCTGACCAGCGTCGACTTCCCCGAGCCGGACAGGCCCACCAGCCCCACCCGCTGCCCGGCCGGGATGGTCAGGCAGAGGTCACGGAACACCGGCTTGCCGTCGGAGTACGCGAAGCTCACGCGGCGAAACTCGATGACGCCGCCGGCGATCGGCAGCGCGGCCGCCGTCTGCGAGTCGACCAGCTCATGGGGCCGCACGATGGTGCGCACGCCGTTGGCGACGTTGCCGATGAACTCGAAGAACTCCAGCAGGCGGCGGCTCAGGTTGCGGACCTCGGCGATGATCAGCAGCGACAGGCTGAGCGCCATCACGAACTGCCCGACGTCGAGGGCGCCCCGGCTCCACAGCGTGAGCGCCACCGCCACCATGCCCACCTTCAGCAAGGCCGCCGAGCCGAACTGGAACCAGCGCACCCGCTCCATCACCCGGTTCGAGCGCAGGACCGCCGCCAGCTCCCGCTCCTGGGTGCGCGCCAGCTGGGCCCGCTCGAAGTCGAGCCGGGCGAACAGGCGGGCGGTGGCGAGGTTGGTCACCGAGTCGACGATGTGCCCGGTGGTCTCGCTGCGCCCGGCCGCGGCCGACAGCGCGAAGGGCTGCCCGCGCCGTGCCAGCACGAAGGACAGCGCGACGAAGAACACCGACCAAGACGCCGCGAAGACCCCGAGCCATCGGTTGGCGCCGAAGAGCAGCACGTTCGACACGCCGATCACGATGGTCATCGGCCAGAACTCGGCGATCAGGGTCCAGAGCGTCTGGGTGACCCCCTGTGAGGCCTCGCTGATGCGGTGGGCGAGGGCCCCGGCGAAGTTCTCGGTGAGGAACCGATGCGAGTGGTACTGCAAGTAGTGATAGAGCGCGCGTGCCACGTCCTGGCGCAGGCGCGGGCCGACCCGGAACTGGATGGCGCTGGTGGCGCGCCCGAAGCCGAGCTCGCCGAGGCTGAAGATTGCGAACAGCATCAAGGGAAAGCGCAGCTCGGACCACACGGCCGCCCGCGACACGTGGCCGTGGGTGACGGCAGTGACGATGCGGTTCACCGCGTAGGGGATCAAGATCCCCGCGGTCGCGTTCCCCGTCTCGGTCAGCGCCATCGCCCCCAGCCAGCCACGGAATCGCCCGCCGACGAAGTGCAGGATGAAACGAACGGGTGTGTCCGGGAGCGCGGGCGTGCCGGGGGCGCGGGTGAAAGACGAGCTCATGAAGGTGGACGTCCTGTCGAGCGAAGGGGCCGAGGACGCCCACGCAGGCTAGCGGCGTGGTGGGCGGCGCACAATCCAGACTCTCTCAACCGGCAGATGAGCGTCTCCCATCGGTCTCTCGCCGGGCAGGCCGCTCGCCCGGCACATGGGTTGCTGTCCGATGGCCCACGACGGGTGTGCGCACGCCGCGCCCGCGCAACCTGAGACGAGGGGATGACATGGATCTCGAGCTGAAAGGAAAGCGGGCCATCGTGACCGGTGGCAGCCGGGGAATCGGGAAGGCCATCGCGGGGGTGCTGGCCGCCGAGGGCGTCGACGTGGTGATCGCCGCGCGCGGGCAGGCCGCGCTCGAGCGCACCGCGGCCGAGTTGACGGCGTTCACTGGGCGCCGGATCGTCCCGGTCGTGGCGGACACCGGGCGCAGGGACTCGGTGGACGCGCTGGTGGAGAGCGCGGTGCGGGCCCTCGGCGGGGTGGACATCCTCGTCAACAACGCCGCGGTCCCCGGCGGCGTCTCGAACGCCGCGCGCCTGGCCGAGGTGGTCGACGAGCAGGTCCTCGAGGACATCAACATCAAGGTGGTGGGGTACCTGCGCACGGCGCGCGCGGTGGCCCCTCACCTCGCCGCCCAGGGCTGGGGCCGGATCATCAACATCGGAGGGCTGGCCCTCTACAATACGGGACGGCCCGTGGCGACCATCCGAAACGTGGGGGTCGCGGCCGTCACCAAGAACCTGGCCGACGAGCTCGGCCCGCACGGGGTGCACGTGAATGCGCTTCACCCAGGAGCCACGCGCACCGAGAGGACCGATCCCGAGCAGGCGCGCCAGGCGGCCGCCCGGGTGAGCATCGGGCGGATCATCGACGCCAAGGAGGTGGCGTGGGTGGTGGCGTTCCTGGCCTCGCCCCGCAGCGTCGCCATCAACGGCGAGGCCATCGCGGTGGGGGGGGGAAGCCTGGGGCACATCCGTTACTGAACCGTGGCGCACGGGGCCGCGCATGGCTGCTTGGCGGCACGCACTTCGCAAGGCTGGCTGCTGCCGGGGCAGCAGGTGTGCGGCATGGTGCGGCGGTGTTCCGACGGCCGGGCCCGGGTCCCGACCGCTCTCCCTGCCCGGGGCCGTGGCACGTGGCTTGTAGGGAGGTCCTTCCTGGAAGGAAAGAAGACATATGTCCAGTATTGAACAATTGACGGTGGCCACGGCCGGTGGGGCCGCCCTCGGCATCGACGAGGACGACACCGGCTTACCCATGGCGGCGGTGGTGAGCGAGCTCGGGCACGACCTGGCCGCGGCGCTCTTTGGCAACCGGCTCATCGGCTCCTCCTCCGAGAGCCGGCGCCGGGTTGTTCCGTTCCTGATCGTCGGCTTTTCCCTGGCGCTCCATGTCTTCCTGGCGGCGACCCTCGCCCGCTTGCCCGCCGACGCGCCCTCGGCCTGGCGCCCGCGCTCGCACGTCCGGGTGACCGTGACCCGGCCCCCCGAGCCGGTCAAGCCCAAGGAGCTTCCGCCGCCGCCCATCGAGCTTCCGAAGCGGGTTCCGCCGCCACCCCCCATCGTCAAGAAGAAGGTCGCGGTGCTGCCCAAGCCCGAGCCCGTCCCCTTGGAGGCGCCACCGCCGCCCGCCGAGCCGGTGCTGGCCAAGACCGAGGCCACCGAGCCCGGGGCAGTCATCGGCTCGGCCGAGGGCTCGGTCGATGGGACCGGGGTCGTGGGGGGCGTGAAGGGGGGCACCGGCGAGGTGCTGGCCCCACCACCGCCTCCTCCGCCCATCGTGCAAGCCCACGAGGGGGCGGGCTACCTCAAGAACCCGCGTCCGCCGTATCCGGAGCTGGCCCAGCGACGCGGCTGGGAGGGCGAGGTCCTGCTGCGGGTGCGCGTCAACCCGGCGGGAAGGGTCGAGGGCGCGGTGGTTCGTCGATCGAGTGGGCGAGAAGTCCTCGACGAGGCGGCCCTCGCCGCCGTGCGGAGCTGGACCTTCGTGCCGGCCCACCAGGGCAGCACGGCCATCGCCGGCTCGGTCGACGTTCCGATTGTCTTCAAGCTGCAGTAGCCAGGCTTCCCAGTGCGCTCCGAACATCGAAGTAGAAAGTGAGACGAACGAATCATGTCCGATAGGATCCTCGAGTGGGTCGTCAAAGGGACCCTGTACCTCCTGGGGGCTTTCTCCGTGGCCACCTGGGCCGTGGTGGCGCTGAAGGCCGTGCAGGCGGGGCGCGCCCGGCGCCAGAATCGCGCCTTCGCGGCCAGCTTCGGTGGCGTGGGGGGGCAGAGATCGGGTGGACTCCCCACCGCGGCCGAGCTCGGCAAGTTCGAAGGTCCAGCCGCCCGCCTGGCCCAGGCCGGTCTGCGGGCCATCGAAGAAGCGTCCAGCATCCCGACCAGTGACCGACACGGCGGCTCCAGCGGAGCCGAGGGCGACCGGCGGGAATATCTCGAGCGCTCCCTCGAAGAGCACGTGCAAAAGGAGCGGCGTCTGGCCGAGGCTGGGCTGGCGGTGCTGGCCAGCATCGGGACCACCTCACCGTTCGTCGGGCTCTTCGGGACGGTCTGGGGCATCATCCACGCTTTGAAGAAGATCGGTGCCTCGGGCTCGGCGAGCCTCGAGGTCGTGGCCGCCCCCATCGGTGAGGCCCTGATGGCCACCGGCATCGGGATCGCGGTCGCCGTGCCGGCCGTCCTGGCGTACAACATCTTCATTCGACGGTTGAAGGTGCAGCACGGCGAGCTCGAGACCCAGGCGAGCGCGCTCTTCAAGCTGTCGCTGCGGGCGGCGCCAGCCTTGCGAGCCGAGCGCGGGCTCGGGCGTCAGGTTGCCGGGGCGACCTCGGCGCCCCCGCCCTCCTCTGCCACCGCCGCGCGCGAGGCCGTCTGATGGGCTTCTCGGCGGGCGGTGACGGCGAGGACGTGATGAGCGAGATCAACGTCACGCCCCTGGTTGACGTCATGCTCGTGCTGGTGGTGGTGTTCCTGGTGACCGCGCCGCTCCTGACCAACGCCGTGCGCGTGAACCTGCCCAAGACGGCGGCGACCTCTCCGCCCGAAGAGCACAAGGCGCTCAGCCTCAGCATCGATGCGCGCGGCAAGGTGTTCCTCGATCACAGCGAGGTCGCGCTCCAGAACCTCGAAGGGCAGCTGCGCGGTCTCAAGGCCGGGCTCGGGGGCTCGGGGCGCGAGCTCGGGATCAACCTCAACGCCGATCAGGGGGTGAACTACGGCGTGGTCGCCAAGGTCATGGCCTCGGTCGACCGCGCCGGCGTCAACCAGCTCTCGGTCCTGACCGTGGTCGAGTAGCGTCGGCGCCCGGAGGAGTCACATTCTCCGAAGGTGCAGACCGAGGAGCAGGGGCGTGCCGTTCATTCGATCGAACGCCGCGCTGGCGCCCCCCGCCTCGTAGTACCGCCGCATGGACGGCTCGACCACCTTCTCCACCAACCTCAGAAGCGAGAATCCGCTCCTACCTGCCGAAACCTTCAGGCTGTCGAGTGGATGGACGAACAGCTTCACGGCCTGGAGCGCGTCCTGGTGCCGGAAGGTGCAATCGCCACCGGCGGCTACATCTGGATGCAGATCGGTCACGATGAGCTCTCCTCCCGGCTTGAGCACCCGTGCCCATTCGAGCAGGGCGGCCGCGGAGTCGGGGAAGTGGGCCAGCGCCAGGTTGGAGACCAGGAGATCGCAGCTCGCATCGGCGAGGTCGTCCAGCCGATGATCCGAGACGAGCTGGACCTGCGCTCCGGCATGTTTCTCCAGCAACCGCGCAAGCATGCCCCTCGACACGTCGAACCCGAGCAGCTGAGCTGGATTGCGTGCCAGCATCTTCGCCCAGTGCCTGCCGGTTCCACACCCGACGTCCACGATGATCTTCCCTGAGAGCTGGCACGGCTCGAGCAGCTCCGCAAACATGATCTCGTCCAGGGCGACGACGAGATTTCCGGATTCGCTGTCATAGGTGGACGACCACAGGTCGTAGGCTGGCGCGGCCGCCATCTCACCGCCGGAAGATCGCTCGCCCGCGCGCCCACGCGCCCGCCCGCTCGCACGCAGGACCCGTCGCAAGAGCTTCGACAACATCGTGGACTCGGTCAGCTCGCCAGAATTGCACCGGTCGATGCGAATCGCAATCCTTCCCCCGGGTGCTCCAATCGAGCCCTGATCACCGCCTGGCGGCGTGGTCGGCCGGCTCCAGCCCCGGGTAGGTGGCCTCCCAGCGCGCGGAGAAGAGGGCCCGGAGGGCAGCGAACCTCGGCCCGTCGCGCCGCAGGGCGAAGCCATAGGTGAAGGCGTCCGGGTACACGTCGTAGTGCCGCCAGAGCTCGTCGCTGTCGAGGATGTCTTGCAACATCCGGGTGTGATCGGGGTGGGGCATCCAGATGAGATCCGGCTGGCGCCGCCACAGCTCGGCCGGGGAGAAGCCGGCGCCCGAGAAGGCGCGGTCGTGCAGGCCGAGGAGGTCGATGAGTACGACGTCCGGCGCCTCGGCTCCGACCAGGCCGTGTTCGGAGAGCGCCAGGGTGGTTCCAGGTGGCGCGGCCGCGGCCAGACGGGCCACCTCGTGCGCGGCCAGCCAGGAGTCGATCTCCGGAAGCGGGGTCGGAGCCGCGACGCCGTGGGCTTCTTCGACGGCTGCGAGGGCGGGGAGCGAGAGCGCGGGGAGTGGTCGAGCGGCCGCCTTTCGCGCGAAGCGGCGGCCAGCCTCGTCGAGGGCGCGCGCGCCGCCGAGGAGCACGAGCACGGCACCTGCGACTCTGACCAGCGCCGTGCATGCGGTCCGGGCGGCGCGCGCGTCGAGGGCCACCGGCTCGCCGGCCGGGCGCGCCCCGGGCGCGGGCACTTCGCCCCCACGCCATTCATGCACCCAGCGATCGGTCACCAGCGCCCCGGCGACGATCACCGGGGCCAGCGCCGGGAAGAAGAACCTCCCGAGGTGCCCCATGATCTGGGTGACCCCGAAGAGAGCCGCCACGGTGACCGTCGCCGGTCCGAGGAGCGCCGCGAGCAGCGGCAGATCGCGCCGACGCGCGAGCAGCAGGAGGGCCAGCACGAAGGGCGTGACGGCCCCAGCCGCCACCTCGAGGAACCAGAAGGGATTCCAGGCGTGCTCCCCGGCGAAGCCCCGGTAGAACCCGGGTCGCTTGGCGTGAAAGGCGAGCGGCAGCGGGGTACCGAGCAGGCGCCATTTCAGGGCCACGTCGATGGCCACGAGCACGACGAAGATCGTCGCCCACAGCAGCCCGCACCGAAGCCGAGCCCCGCGGGCGCCGGCACGGGCGCGCTCGCCACGCATCGCGACTCCCGCACCACCTTCCTGATTCCGTCCGACGACGAAGCCCGGCCCGAGCCCGAGCGCCAGGGCGGGACAGAGCGCCGCGATGATGGCGTTGTCCGGGCGGGCTTCGATGGCGAGCACCCCGATCAGCGCCGCCCCCAGCGCCCGGGCCGGCGACGGCGCCTCCCCCAGGCCGAGCGCCGTGAAGACGCAGAGCGTGGCCCCGAGGGCGCCGAGCATCGTGTCCATCCCGCTGTGGGCGTGGAAGGCGAACGCCTCGCCAAAGGCCAGCCCGGCGCCGAGCAGGATCGCCGCGACCAGCGCTCGAGGGGCGCCCGCCACCTCGAGGCCCCCCATCGTGAACCGCGCCCAGGTCGCCGTCAGGCTGGCCAGCCATCCAAGCGCCGCCAGTCCCGAGGCGAGCTCCAGGACCGACGCGCCGTCCGCCCGCGGGAGCGCCGCCCGGATGGCCGTGACGATCGCCAGGTGCAGCAGGCTGGTCACCCCGTAGACGGGGGCCTCGCCCGTGTTCCACGCCAGCCAGTGGCCGTGGAGCGCGTGCTCGGCGTACCGCAGGTACATGTACGCATCGTCGAAGTCCGTGGGCTCTGCCCGCGCCAGGGTCCACCCCCGCTCGGCCAGCCCCGCCCCGAGCCCGAGTGCGAGCAAGACGACCACGACCAGCCGCACGGATCTGGAGGTCGACCCCGCTGCGATGGGCGAGGACACCCGTGGGGGACCGAGGCTCATCCCTCCATGTATATGACGCAGGGGTGTTCACCGGCGTGTCTCTTTCGAGCTCCGCGGCCCGACGACCCTGCTGCTGGTCGATCACCGAGGTCGAACTGCTGCAGGGGACGCATGGCTTGCTGCGCGCGCAGCGGGTCGATGTGGCCGAGGGTCGCCAAGGGACCACGGATCCGCGCGGCGAGCACAGGATCGCGCGGGTGGTCTTCCGCTTGCAGTCGCCGACCGGGATGTTCGGGGTGGTGCGTCCCGCGGGAGAGGTGCCATGTCTGTGAGGACGCTCGATCGCCTGTGGCTGAGTCGGGACGCGGCCCCCACCGCTCTCGGGCTGGCTCACCAGCTCGGGTGGCTCGACCAGGAGCTCGGGCGCGGGGGTGTCACCCCTCACCGGATCGAGGTCGGCGGCGCTCACCTGCTCCGGCAGACATACGACCACGCCCTGCCCGAGCTCGTTCGCGAGGGAGGCAACGTGGGTGCGCTGGCGGCCCGCGCGCAGGGCGCGCCGACCCGGGTGGTGGGCTTGACCTGGATCGACGAGGGCCAGGCCATCGTGGTCGCGCCGGGCTCCGGGATCACCGCCCCGCAGCACCTCCAGGGCAAGCGACTGGCCCTGCCGCGCTTTCGACGGGCGGATCTGGCGCAGAACCGCCGCGGCGCCTGCACCGCCCGCGCGATGAGCCTCGGGGGTTACCGGGGCGCGCTCGGGAGCGTCGGCCTGACCCTGGATGACGTCGAGCTGGTCGAGGTGGGCAGCGGCGGCGCGCGCGGTCCCGATGGGGTGCGCGACGAGAGCGTCCTGGCGCGCTGGGAAGGGCTGGCGCCGCTGTCCCGCGGCGAGGTGGACGGCGTCTACGTGAAGGGCCCAGACGTGGCCTGGGCGACGGCGGCGAAGCTCGGTGGTGCGGAGGTGGGCATCGATCTCGATCGACTGCCCTGGAGCCACCTGCGCATCAACGACGGGACGCCCAGGCCCATCACCGTTCACGAGGCTCTGCTCCGCGATCACTTCGAGGTCGTGGTCACCGTTCTCGTTCAGGTGCTGCGGGCCTGTGACTGGGCGAGCACCCAGGGCGCGCGGGTTCATCGGATCGTCGAGGACGAGACTCGCTCTTCCGCGGGGGCCGTGGCGGCGACGTATGGAGACAGCTTCCATGTGTCGATGACTCCCGACCTCTCCGTCGAGCGGATCGAGCTCTTGCGCCAGCAGAAGCGGTTCTTGCTGGCCCACGGATTCCTCGACCGGGACGTCGACCTCGATGCCTGGGTGGATGCCCGCCCGCTCGAAGCGGCTCGCGCTCGGCTGCTGGACGACGACAGGGGAGGGCCAGACGACGGCAGACGCGTCGACGGGCCGCGACCGGCTTTCGCGGTGGCGCGCGCCGGCTCCTCGCCGCAGTGAGGGCAAAGAGGGGGGCTACAGGGCGCGGAGCGTCCCGACGGTCAGATCGGCCAGCCGTCGTGCGGCCGCGTTGAGCTGCCGGCCGCGCGCCAGGAAGCACGCGACCGCCGGGAGGCCCGGCAAGATCTCGGCTGGCAGAGGGACCAGCTCTCGCAGGAAGAGTTGACTGCGGCAGGTGATTCCGAGGCCAGCCTGGACCGCGGCGCGCAGGGTCGACAGATTGGGCGTCTCCACCGCGATCCGGTAGCGCCGTCCAGCGGCATCCAGGCTGGCCAGCGCCGCCTCGCGAAATCGACACGGCCGCTCGAGCAGGGCGAGGGGAATGACGTCGGCCGAGGCCAGATCCTCGTCCCCGAACCAGCTCGTCGGGGCGGTCCGGATGGCCGTGGGATCGTCGGCGCCGGTGAAGCCCACGATCACGTCGAGCTGGTTGCGTTCGAGCTGGTGTTGCAGCTCGCTGGTCCCGGCCACGCGCGCATAGATCTGGGACGCCGGATGCAGGGCGGCGAAGCTGGCGAGGGCCCCGGGCAGGAGCGCGTCGGCGAAGTCCTGGACCATCCCCATCCGCACCGGGCCGCTGACCGGCTCGCCGCTGATGGCCACCAGCGCCTCGTCGTGAAGGCTGAGCACCCTCCGGGCGTAGTCGAGGAGCACCGCCCCCGCGGGGGTGAGGGCCAGGCGACGACCCTCACGGGCAAACAGGGTCTGTTGCACCAGCTCCTCGAGCCGACGAATCTGGAGGCTGAGGGCCGACTGGGTCACGAAGACCTGCTCGGCTGCGTTCAACATCGAGCCTCGGTCGACGATGGCCACGAAGCTGCGGAGCAAGTTCGTGGGTAGGTTGACCGGCATTGGGCTCTTTCGCTCGAACTGCAAGGTCTGCACCAGTGCACGAGTAGATCTAGCGGCAGGCCTCGTCCTCGTCCTCGTCTCCGTCTCCGTCCTCGGACGGCGGAGCGACTGGCGGGGAGCGAGTACGAGGACGGCGACGAGGACGAGGACGGGGACGGGGGAATGGGTGTTGTTTGGGGGGCGGGTTTGCTGCAGGCCCAGCATCGGTGCTGCGAGATCAGCAGTTGCCCGCCGGACGCGCTGCTGTTCGAGTGGGCTCAGCTGGTGGCATGGGAGATGCTGGGTCGGTTGGTCGAGACGACCGCCAGAACATGTCCACCCCCTCACGAAGTCCCTGGTACGCTCGGTTCACCCGGGCACGCTGGCTGTCGCCCTTGGTGGTGCTGGCCCTGTGGGAGCTCGGGGCGCGCACGGGGGTCATCCCGGCGCGCACGCTGGCGGCCCCATCCTCGGTCGCTGCGACCCTGGTGGCGATGCTGGCGTCGGGAGAGCTGCCGTCGAATCTGCTCGTGTCCTTCGGGCGGGTGGGCCTCGGGCTCGGCATCGGGGTGTCGCTCGGGATCGCCCTGGCGCTGGTCGCGGGTCTGTCGCGTCCGGGTGAGGCCGCGGTGGATTCTCCTCTCCAGATGCTGCGGACGCTGCCCACGCTGGCGCTCTCGCCGCTCTTCATCGTGTGGTTCGGAATCGGCGAGACCCCGAAGGTGGCGCTCATCGCCTTCGGGTCGCTCTTCCCGGTCTACCTCAACCTGTACAACGGGATCCGCGGGGTCGACGTGCGTCTGGTGGATGCCGCTCGCAGCTTCGGGCTGCGCGGCGCCGCGCTCATCCGGCACGTGATCTTGCCGGGGGCCTTGCCTTCCCTCCTGGTCGGACTGCGCTATTCCCTGTCGGTGGCGGTCCTGGTGCTGGTGGTGGCCGAGCAGATCAACGCCACCTCGGGGCTCGGCTACCTCATCAACAACGCGCGCGACTTCATGCGCACCGACGTGATCGTGGTGTGCCTGATCGTCTACGCCGCGCTCGGGCTCGCCGCCGACCTGCTGGTCCGGACGCTCGAGGCGCGCGCCCTCGCCTGGCGCCCCAAGCTGGTGGCGGAGTGAGGGAGCCCAGGCGATGAGCCTCTCCGGGCTCGAGCCGTTACCGATGCTGCCCGATCCCCTCGCGGGGGTCGTGTCGGGGAGCTTGCCGAAGCGCAAGCCGCTCGAGGTCGCGCCGTCCGCTCCCCTGGTCCGACTGCGCGGATTCACCCGCTCCTTCGGATCTTCGCGTGGATCTTCCAGCGGATCTGCGCGCGCGGTGATCGCGGATCTCGATCTCGACATCGCACCGGGCGAGTTCGTGGCCCTGCTCGGACGGTCGGGGTGCGGAAAGACCACCTTGTTGCGCACCCTGGCCGGCCTCGACGAGGTGGCGGGGCAAGAGGTCACCGTCCCGGGCTCGCGGGCGGTGGTCTTTCAGGACGCGCGCCTGCTCCCCTGGAAGCGGGTGTGGAGCAACGTGGCCCTCGGTCTGCCCGGCCGGGGTGCGGACGTGCGCGCGCGGGCCGAGGCCGCTCTGCGTGAGGTTGGTCTCGGGCATCGCCTCGACGCGTGGCCGTTGACCCTCTCGGGCGGCGAGGCCCAGCGGGTGGCCCTGGCCCGCGCCCTGGTGCGCGAGCCGCAGCTCCTGCTCCTCGACGAGCCGTTTGCCGCGGTGGATGCGCTCACCCGCATCAAGCTGCACGAGCTGGTGCTGGCCATCTGGCGCACCCATCGCCCCGCGGTCATGCTGGTCACCCACGATGTCGACGAGGCCATCGCCCTCGCCGATCGCATCCTGGTCCTCGAGCACGGCCGCATCGCGACCGAGACCCGGGTCGACGACGGGCGTCCCCGATCGGCCGAGCGGGCAGAGTCCCTGCGCCGGTTGCTGCTGCAGCATCTCGGCATCGCCTGCAAGGCGCAAGATAGTGACGCCAAGGCTCGAGGCAATGCGCAGTCCAACGACAATCGGACAGGCGCTCGCGGGGAGCCTTCGCCATGAGCCTGGTCCGACTTCGGCGCTGCGTGGCCGACTTCGGAGAGCTCCTCGGCTCCACCGAGGACGAGGCCACGATCCTCGCCCGGGGCTCGAAGCACCTCGCGGCTCTGGTCGCAGAGGACGACTGGTTGCCGGAGGAGTACGCCGCGCCCGATCCCGCGCGCTACCGGCAGTATCTGCTCCACTGCGACAGCCGGGAACGGTTCTCCATCGTGAGCTTCGTCTGGGGACCGGGACAGGCGACGCCCGTGCACGATCACCGCGTCTGGGGACTGGTCGGGGTCCTGCGGGGGGCCGAGCTCAACCAGGCCTTCGAGCCTGTGGTCGCGGCCGATGGTGGCGCGCGCCTGGTGCCGCACGGCGACCCGCAGCGCCTCACGCCCGGGGCCGTGACCGCCGTTTCACCCACCATCGGCGACATCCACCAGGTGGCGAACGCCTTCCAGGAGCGTGTGTCCATCAGCATTCACGTGTACGGCGGGAACATCGGTGCGGTCGAGCGCGCGACCTACGACGGTGAGGGACGAGCCAAGCCGTTCGTGTCGGGGTACGCCAACGAACGTCTGCCCAACTTCTGGCGGGCGGCGTGAATCACAGCCCGTCCGGAAATCTTTCTGCAGGCGAGGTGCGGGCGGCCTTGCTCACGCGGCGCGAGCTGGCGCTCTTCGATCTGCGCGACGAAGCGACCTTCGCCGAGGGCCACCCCCTGTTCGCGGCGCAGCTCCCGCTCGACCGGCTGGCCCTGGAGCTGCCGGTCCGCGTGCCGCGCAGGGGTACGCCAGTCGTGGTCTACGACGACGGCGAGGGCCTGGTGCAGCCGGCCTTGGAGCGACTGGCCGCCCTCGGGTACACGGCGGGGTACGCCCTCGAGGGCGGCCTCGAAGGATGGCGGCGCGCCGGCTACGAGCTCTTCGCGGACGTCAACTCCTACAGCAAGGCCTTCGGTGAGCTGCTGGAGTCCCGCCACCACACCCCGGCGCTGGCGGCCGAGGAGCTCGAGGCGTTGCTCTCCGCGAAGGCCGACCTGGTGGTGCTGGACGTTCGTCGCTTCGACGAGTACCAGACCATGAGCATTCCGACCGGGATCAGCCTTCCGGGCGCCGAGCTGGTCCTCGGGGTGGAGTCGGTCGCGCCCGACCCGGGCACCACCATCGTCATCAACTGCGCTGGCCGAACCCGCAGCATCGTCGGGACCGAGTCGTTGCGCAACGCCGGGATCCCGAACCGGGTGGTGGCCCTGCGCAACGGCACCATCGGGTGGCAGCTGGCTGGCCTGCGCCTCGACAGCGGCCAGTCCCGCCGCGTGCCCGGGCCTCCAGGCGAACGTCCGTCCCGGACGCCTGGACCGCCTTCGGATGCGGCCGAAGACCAGGACGAGGGCGAGGAAGGGCCGCTTGCACGTGCCCGGGTGCGCGCCCGCGGCGTGGCCTACCGGGCCGGCGTGCGGAGGCTGGGCGCGGCCGAGCTGGCCCTTCTGGCGGGCGACACCGCGCGGACCCTCTACCGCTTCGACGTTCGGACCCCCGAGGAGGCCGTGGCGTCACCTCTGCCTGGCTTCCGCCTTGTCCCCGGGGGCCAACTGGTCCAGGAGACCGACGTCTTCGCGCCGGTCCGCGGGGCACGAATCGTCCTCGGCGATCCGCTCGAAGTCCGGGCCGACATGACCGCCTCCTGGCTGGCACAGATGGGCTGGGAGGTCTACGTGCCGGACGCGGGGGCGCTGGCCTCGGCGCGGGGCCGCGCGGTCGAAACGGGGGATCTCGCGTCGGTCGCCGAGCCACCAGTCCGGGGGCCGGAGGGGCGCTACCGCCGTCCCTACGAGGGGGCCGACAACCCGCGAGCGGCCATCCAGGCCTACATCGACTGGGAGCTCGGGCTCGTCACACAGCTCGCGCGAGATGGAAGCCACGGCTTCTTCGTGGTGTGAGGCGGCCGGAAGCCCCACCGACTGCTCGATTCGGTCTTCTTGCTCAATTTCGCTTCACTTTCCCTCGCTTGCCCTTCGCTTGGTACGTCGGACCTCTCATCTGGTCAGGAGTTCACATGAGCATCAAGTTCATCGGCTACATCGGGTTCAACAACAACTCGGAGATCCACCCCAACCATGGCCGTCAGATCGACCGCCGCTACGTCGAGGACGCGGCGCGCGCCCAGGAGGAAGGCGGGTTCGACCGGGTCCTCATCCCGTTCGGCTCGTCCTCCCCCGAGAGCCAGATCGTGGCTGCACACGCTGCCGCCATCACCTCGAAGCTCGGCTTTCTCATCGCGCACCGACCGGGCTTCACCCAGCCTACGCTGGCGGCGCGCCAGCTCGCGACCCTGGATCAACTGAGCGAGGGCCGGGTGGCGGTCCACATCATCACCGGGGGCGCGGACGATGAGATGGCGCGCGACGGTGACCACAGCACCAAGACCGATCGATACGCCCGCACCGACGAGTACCTGTCGGTGTTGAAGCAGGAGTGGACGGCCGAGAAGCCCTTCGACCACGCGGGGCGGTTCTACAACGTGCGCCAGGGCTACAGCGCCATCAAGCCCACCAACTTGCCCATCTTCTTCGGCGGGGCCTCCGATGAGGCCATCGACGTGGCGGGACGCCACGCCGACGTCTATGCCCACTGGGGCGAGACGAAGGCCCAGGTGCGCGAGCTCATCGGTCGGGTGCGGGAGTCGGCGGGTCGTCAGGGCCGGGGCGGCAAGGTGGGGTTCAGCATGTCGCTGCGACCGATCATCGCGGAGACGGAGGAGGCGGCCTGGCGGCGGGCCGACGAGATCGTGGCGCGGGTGCGGGCGCTCCGCGAGGCGTCGGGCGTCGCCGTCAGCGGACATGCGCCGCCGAACGCCGGCTCGCAGCGGCTGTTGCAGACGGCCGCTGCCGGGTATCGGGTCGACGAGCGGCTGTGGACCGGGGTGGCGGCGGTGGGCGGCGCACAGGGCAACTCGACGGGCCTGGTCGGCACGCCGGACCAGGTGGCCGAGGCCCTGCTCGAGTACGCCGAGCTTGGCGTGGATCACTTCCTCATCCGCGGATTCGAGCCGCTCGGTGACGCCATCGCCTACGGACGGGAGCTGATTCCGCGCGTACGGGCCCTGGTGGCGGCGCGCGAGCGTGAGGCCTTCACGGCGGCGAGCGGCGGCTTCGCCGCACGCGGGCGGGCGGCGGGCGCCCCCCCGCGTGCCCCCCACGGAATCGGATGAGCGCGCGAGGCCTGGCGATGGGGCGGCGGCTGGCGCTCGCTGCCGTCGTCGCTACAGCGGCGGGCTGTCACACGCGTGCGAACGGTGGTGGCGGTCCCGCTGACACCGCCACCTCCTCCTCCGTCCTCCGCGTGGCCAGTCAGAAGGGCGGCACCAAGGCGATGTTGACGGCGGCCGGTGTCCTCGGCGACGTGCCCTATCGCATCGAGTGGGCGGAGTTCCCGGCCGCCCAGCACCTGCTCGAGGCGCTGGGGGCGGGCGCCGTCGACGTGGGCGGCGTGGGGGACGCTCCCTTCCAGTTCGCGTACCAGGCGGGCAGCCCGATCAAGGCCGTTCAGGCGATCCGCTACGACCCGAGGACCACGGCCAGCGCCATCCTGGTCCCGGCGGGCTCGACCATCCGGACGCTCGGTGACCTCAAAGGCCGGCGCGTGGCCACCGGGCGCGGCTCGGCGGGGCATTACCTGCTGCTGCGGGCGCTCGTGCGGGCTCATCTCGCGGTCGGCGACGTGACCCTGGTCTTCCTGGCTCCCGGTGATGCCAAGGCGGCCTTCTCGTCCGGGGCGGTCGATGCCTGGTCCACGTGGAACCCCTACGTCGGTGCGGCCGTGCTCCACGACGGTGCGCGCGTGCTGCCGGACAGCCTCGGTCTGTCGACGGGCACGGGGTTCATCGCGGCGAGCGAGCGGGCCATCAAGGAGAAGCGTGCGCTCATCGAGGACTTCCTGCGCCGCAACGCGCGCGCACAGCTATGGGCGGTCTCGCACGCGGAGGACTTCGCGAAGGTGCTGGCCTCCGAGACGGGCCTGCCGGCGGACGTTGCCCGCTACACCGCGGACCGTGGCGTGCGCAGCACGTTGCCTCTCGATGGAGCGCTGCTCGCCGAGCAGCGCCAGGTCCTGTCGACCTTCCGGGCGGCGGGTGCGCTGCCTGCCGAGCGGAACTTCGCCAGCGGGTTTGATCCCACCTTGTTTCGGGGCACGGAATGACTGGCTCTCATCCAGCAACGGGGGCGGGGACTGCGGCCCAGAGAGCAGTCGATTGAATCGGGGACGTGGCTCGCTGCCGCTCGCACGTCCCCGCGCCCCTCTCGCTCCGCGCGGCAAAGCCGCGCTACGCTCGCCCGTCCCCGCGCGGCGATTGAATCGGGGACGTGGCTCGCTGCCGCTCGCACGTCCCCGCGCCCCTCTCGCTCCGCGCGGCAAAGCCGCGCTACGCTCGCCCGTCCCCGCGCGGCGATTGAATCGGGGACGTGGCTCGCTGC
>Ga0265329_10000378_pt1 | contig 23572 bp, 16 predicted proteins | sample 41627metaG_FD_202091 | JGI IMG/M metagenome (GOLD analysis project Ga0265329, IMG submission 202091) | Rhizosphere microbial communities from Carex aquatilis grown in University of Washington, Seatle, WA, United States - 4-16-27 metaG | ecosystem: Host-associated > Plants > Roots > Rhizosphere...
GGGCAGCACGCAGCACATCCGGGAGTTCCTGAGCCGTAACGGGCAGCCCTTCACCTACGAGGACGTCGAGACAGACCCGAGCGTGCAGGTGCTGCTGGATCGGTTTCACATCGGGGTCAACGACGTACCGGTGATTGTGTGCCGGGGTGGCCACATCCTGAAGAACCCGTCGATCGAGGCGTTGGCGTCGAAACTCGGCCTGAGCGCAGAACTCGACCCGAAGGACGTGCGCGATGTCGTAATTGTCGGCGCGGGGCCGGCGGGGCTCGCGGCGGCGGTCTACGGCGCGTCCGAAGGGCTCGATGTGCTGGTGCTCGAAAGCACGGCGCCCGGCGGGCAAGCGGGCACGAGCTCGCGCATCGAGAACTACCTCGGCTTTCCCACCTGTACGGTGGCGTATGCAACGGGACCGTTCGCGTATTTTCTCTCGTCTGCGGTTCGCAACGGCGGCCACGGGCTTCAGCGGCGGCGTCTTCGTGACTCACCCCGCTACGGTTCTTCGCACGTTTCCTCGGTTCCGAGGCACTGCCATTGCGGACTCGCGTCGCCCACGAACGGGCCCGACGTTTGACAGACGCACTCCTCGGGGCCCGCAAATGTGCCGCACGACATGCACGATGGTTGGCCCGGTTGCACGCGCCTGAAGTGTTTGCGGGCACGCCGGCATCGTGAAGCTATCGCAGACATAGATGCCGCCGTCGGCGGTGCTGTAGATGCAGTTGCACAGGACCCCGGGCGCATCATACGAGTAGCCGCACACGAACGAGCCGTCCGCGCGGTGAGTCTTGAGGCAGTTGCTCGGGCACGTTTCGGAAGTTAAGAGTAAGCCGCTCAGTAACGACGTGTAGAGGGTAGGAGGGGACCATGGCGGGAGATATCGTCAAGAGCTGTGGATCGCGACGAAGCCATCAGGCGGCGTCCGCCTCCTCGATCTGGGTCCTCTTCGTTCGTCCCTTCTTGATGTTCGGCTTGGTGTGGCTGGCGTCGTCGCGTTCGACGCGCACGCGGTCGCGGAAGACGACGCCGGAGGCGACGAGGGGTAGAAGCTCGTGGCCATTGAGGCGGCGCCACAGGTGCGCTCGGCGGCGAGCAGGAGCTTGAAGGCCATCGCGAGGCCAGCGGCGCGCGAGCCCGCGCCCTTGGTAACGCGCTGACGCAGCTTCACAGTCGCGAAGGTGGATTCGATGGGGTTGGTCGTCCGCAGGTGCCGCCAGTGCTCGGCCGGGAAGTCGAAGTGGGTGACGAGCGTGTCGCGCCCATCCACCAGTGACGCGGCCGCCTTCGGGTACTTGGCCTCGTAGATCTCGACGAATTCGTCGATGGCCTTGTCGCACGCCGCTCGCGTGGGCGCATTCATCGCCTCATGCAGCTTCTCCTTGGCCTTCGGCTGGATGCTCTTGGGGAGCTTGTCGAGCACGTTGGCGATCTTGTGCACCCAGCAACGCTCTTCGCGCGTCGTTGGCCACACATCGCGCATCGCAGACCAAAAACCCAGTGCACCATCGCCGGTGGCGACGCGCGGAGCGCGCATGCCCCGCTTCTTCAGGTCGCGCAGCAATTCCTGCCAGCTCTCCTTCGACTCGCGGTAGCCGTCTTCGACCGCGATGACTTCCTTGGTGCCGTCAGGACGTGCGCCGATCACCACCAGCGCGCAGAGTCGCTCGTCTTCGAGACGCACGCCGAAGTGCACGCCGTCGGCCCAGACGTACACGTAGTCGCGTTCGGCCAGCGAGCGCTTCTTCCACGCTTGGTACTCGTCCTGCCAGATGCTCACCAGACGTGTGATCGAGCTCGGCGACAGGCCCGCCGCGTCCTCGCCGAGCAGCACGGGCAGCGCCTCGCGGAAGTCCCCCGTCGAAAGACCGCGAAGGTAGAGCAGCGGCAACAGCTCCGAGACGTTGCGGGAACGACGAAGGTATGGCGGCAGGATCTGGCTCACGAAATGCTGACGCTCGCCCTCGACCACGCGCTTGTCGTTCACGCGAGGCGCGCGGATCTTCATCGTCCCCGAGCCCACCGTCACCATCCGCTGCTGCCCCCGGCCGTTGCGCACCACTTCAGCGCGACCGCGCTCGTCGCGATGCTCACGCAGCTGCGACACGTACTGCTCCACCTCGACCTCCAGCGCCGCTTCGATCATCCGCTGCGCTCCGCGACGCGCGATCTCGTCCAACGGCGTCACTTCCTCTCCGACCGACTTGTCCTCTACCTTCCTCATCGGCGTACCTTTCCCCGACCTGCCAGGGTCGGAGTGCGCGTTTCGTTCACGCGGAAGGGTACGCCGCCTTTCTCAGCTCACGCCGTCGGCCGATCCACAACTCCCGGGCATATCTCGACCATGGCACGCGACGGGTCGAGGAGATCCACCGCCGATGCCGCCGTCCCCCGACCGTTCGCTGTTCGACCGCCCACGCTGGACCGAGCGAGATGCGCGCGACGTGTTGCTGCTCTACGCCGCTCGGGCAAGCCTGCAAGCGTGTTCGCTGCCGAGCACGGGCTTGATCCTCAGCGGGTGTATCTCTGGCGACGCCGGCTCGGCGGAGCCGAGCCTACCACCTTCCAGGAGCTGATTGTTCGTCCGGCTGCGGGGCGAGCGGTAGCTGACGCGGCGAGCAACTCGTTCGAGATCGTGCTGGTCTCGGGCGACGTGGTGCGCGTGAAACCGACCTCGGCCTCTGCGAGGGCCGTTGGCTGCGCCGCCGCCCGTTACAACGGTATGCGTTGCTTCACCGCCCGTCATTGAGGGCGCCGCCTGCCTTCACGGCTCGCGACATCGGGATGCCTGTTCGGGACTTCGTTGGCGAAGCGGCCAGGCGACCCTGGTCCGGCGCGGTTAGCGCGGGCCTCTCCTGTCGGCGTCTACCTCAGACCGAACGGCGTCGAGCTCCGCGGCGTCGGCTATCGATTCGTGTGGCAAGTCGTCGAGAAAGCGACGGCCGCCCGAGAATCGTTGGCCCACATGTTCGATGAGTTGCCGGTACCGTCTCTCGGCCGTTGCGCGCGCAAATCCTTTGGCATCCTCAGGCAAGGCCGGCGTATGCGCAAACCATGTGCGCAGGAATGCGCCGAAGGATTCCGAGAGCAACTCGAGGTCTCGTTGCAAGCGTTCGTCCGCGCGCCCCAAGCGGTCCAGTCGCCTGAGCAGGAGCTCCATGTCACTTGAGCCATCGAGGTATTGCACGAGCGACGACCGGACAATCCCGCTCTCCGAGGCGCCCATCGTCATGCGACGTTGAGCGAGTCTGCGAGCAAGCTCCGGCTCCACGTATGCCTGAACCCGAACGCGCTTCCGAAATGTCTTCATCGGCTCCGATCCTTGGCTCTCCATCGGAGGGGGACGGGATGTCACCCAAGGGTGAGACTCGTGTGCGGTTATGTCAAATACAAAGTGTCATTATCGATAGGTGATGCTCGATTCTGCGGGCTTCCCGGCCAAGGCTTTTTTCTCGTCTCTCGTCGCCCAATGGCGAAGTTCTCGCCACCTCTGGCGAATTCTTCGCCGCTTCTTGTCACGAAACTCATTGCCTGCGCCCCAAGGGACTCTGTAGTTTCCAATATTTCGTGATCGCTTCGCTTCTTTGCGGAGCCGGCACGCGGGTTGCGAAAAGACCTGTCCGTGATCCCAGAAGCCGCTGAAGCGGTTCGCGACGATGCGGCCGTCGTTTGGGCGTACAACGCGTTCTGTGACGTCAGCCCGACGGGAGCTTCGGCGCCGGTCCCCGTCATCGACCGAAGCTCCGTTCTGAGCGTGTTTCGGCACCTCGGAGTCGCCGCCGCGGGGAAAATTGGCCCACGATGAGCGGACGCTTCCTCACGGCCGTTGAAGTTGCCGAGGAGCTCGGCGTCAGTCAGCGTACGGCCTACCGGTTGATTCGCGAGATGCGTCCGGTTCGTATGGGTGCGCTACTCAAGGTGCAGAGGACCAACCTCGAAAACTGGATCCGGAGGCATACGGAGGAATCATGGGCGCGCGAGTCAAACGACGGTGGGTTTCCGATCCGACGACCGGAGAGCGTCGTCTCACCCGAACCTTTTATGCATGGGTGCCCGATGGGCGGGGCGGCACCCGGCTCGTTGCGACCGAATGTGCAGACAAGAAGGCCGCCGAAGCCCGGGCCCGCATCCTCGAGCGCGAGGCCGTTGATCCAGCCTACGCAGCCGCGAACGCGACCACGATCCAGCACGTCCTCGACGACTACGCCGCAAGCCGGCAGCGACTCGGACGAGCCGACGGGACGCTCCACCATGTGAGGGTCAAGGCCGGACACGTGCTGCGCGTGCTGCGCGACGTGCTCCACATCACATACGCCGCGGACCTGTCGCACGCCTCGATGCTTCGCTACATCGACAAGCGGCAAGCCGAGGGAGCCCGGGACACGACAATCAAGAAGGAACTGCGCGTCTTGGGCGGCGCGTGGAAGCTCGCTCGGCGAAACCAGCTCGTCAAGCAGCCCCTCGACGAGCTGATGCCCGAGCTCGGGGACGACTACGAGCCGGGCACACGTGCGCTCACCCCTTGGGAGGTGGTGGGGCTCGCCCTCATGCTTCCGCCTGAGCGGATGGCCGTCGTGGCGTTTGCGGTCGCCACGGGCTGCGATCCGGGCGCCCTCTGGCGGGCCCGCCGTTCGGACGTGGCGGACGACTTTGCGAGCTGCCGCGTTCACGGAACCAAACGGAAATCGCGCGAACGCATCGTACCGTTGCCGCTCCCCGAGCAACGCCGCTTGCTCCTCTGGGCCGTCGCGAACGCGGAAGGGGGCATCGGTGGGCGCCTGTTCTCGTCGTGGACCAACATGCGTCGCGACTTGAAGGCTGCCTGCATCAAGCTCGGCATCGATCGGTGCTCTCCGAACGACCTGCGGCGCACGTACGGGACCTGGTTGCGGGCGGAAGGCATCGAGCCGCAGCTCATCGGCGCGGCCATGGGCCACACCGACTCGCGCATGGTCGAACGCGTCTACGGACGGCTGCCGAGCGACGCCCTCGCGAAGCTGCTGTCGGAGCGGGTGACCCGCCACGAACATGCGTCGCCGGGCGCCGCTCCGACGCCCAATACGCGGTCGGCCGAGCCCATCGCGAGCGGGGAGGGGGCGGGCGAGCTTGTTCGGTATTTGTCCGGCAGACCCGGTCAAACGGGGCGATTGGAGGGGATCGCTGACAAAATGGCAGCTGTGGCAACCTCCCAGAATCCCCCGCAAATCCTGGTGCGCAGGGGCGGAATCGAACCGCCGACACGGGGATTTTCAGTCCCCTGCTCTACCGACTGAGCTACCTGCGCGGGTCCCCTGTCGGGCGGGTCCCCCGGTCGGGGCCCGCGGCGAGGGGGGGCGGAGTCTCTCGCCGGCGGCCGCGCACTGTCAAGCCTCGCTCACGCAAAGGAGTGCAACCGGGAGCCGAGGCCCTCCGTACCTGAGGTATCATCGGCTTGTGGCCCCGCCGCTGGCGGGGGGAGGCGACGTGGCGGAAGACGACCCCTTGGATCTGGTCGGTCGGACCATCGACGAGAAATACGCTGTCGAGAGCGTGGTCGCGCAGGGAGGTTTTGCGACCGTTTACCGTGCCACGCACGTGATCTGGAAGCGTCCCGTCGCTCTCAAAGTGTTCAATGCCCTCACCGCATTCTCGGCGAAAGACCGCCAGCGACTTCTCGACGAATTCGTCCAGGAGGGGGCGCTCTTGGCAGACCTTTCGGAGCGGAGCGCCGCGATCGTACAGGCGCGCGACATCGGGATGCTCGACGTGCCCGGCGGCGCGGTCATTCCGTACATGGTCCTCGAGTGGCTCGAAGGAGCCACGCTCGAGGCCGTGCTCGCCGACGAGACTGCGCGAGGGCTGCCGCTCCGCAGCATCGGCGCGGTCGTGCGCTTGCTCGATCCGGTCGCCGAGGCTTTGGCGCTCGCGCATCGCAAAGGGATCGCACACCGCGACGTCAAGCCCGGGAATGTCTTCGTCCTCGGTGATCCGAGGGGTGACGCGAACGTGAAGCTGCTCGACTTCGGCATCGCGAAGGTGGTCAGCGACGCGCAGAAGATGACCGGCACGTTCACCAAAACCAGCGGACACGTCACGAGCTTCACCCCGGCTTACGGGGCCCCGGAGCAGTTCTCCCGGGCGCACGGGGCGACCGGGCCCTGGACCGACGTGTTCGCGCTCGCGCTCATCGTCGTCGAGGCGATGACGGGTCGAGAGGCATTGCAGGGGGAGGACCTCATTCAGCTCGCGATCGCGTCGGCCAGTGGCGATCGCCGCCCGACCCCCAGGACCCTCGGCGGGAGTGTGGGCGATTCGGTCGAAGCCGTCTTCACCAAGGCGCTTGCGGTCAAGCCGTCCGATCGCTGGCAGTCGGCCGGAGATTTCTGGAACGCTCTGCGGCACGCCCTTCAGATGTCCCCGATGCGTGTGACGACCGATCCGTCGCCACACGCGATCGCGCGCAGCGGCGAGCCGCTCGCCACGGCTCCCACGATCGCGGCCGTGCCCCCGAAAGCGATGGCCCTGGCGGTCTCCGCGGCGGAGTCGCCCCCGCCGACGACCACCACCGTCCCCCGTTTGGGGCCTCGCCAGTGGGGGCTCGTCGGCGCTTTCGGCGTTGCGGCTGTCGCCGGGATCGCCGTGGCCGCGCGCCGGTTGGGGCCCAAGGACTCGCCCGTGACGGCGGCTCCTCCGGCGGAATCGAGCCGCGCCGCCCTCGCACCGCCACCGCCGCCCGCAGCGTCGCAACCCGACAACCAGTGCCCGCCGGATATGGTCCGAATCCCCGGCGGAAGCTTCTTCATGGGCAGCGACGACGGCCTGCCGCTCGAGAGGCCGTCGCACCAGGTGACCCTCAAGCCCTACTGCATCGACCAGTTCGAGGTCACCGTCGAGAGATACAAGGCGTGCAGCGACGCCGGGCGTTGCAAGCGCGCCGGAATCGCCAACGATTGGGTGGCGATCGCCGACAAGGAGCGCAAGGCGTTCGATCCGCTGTGCAACGCGCGCGATCCCGTCGGACGTGCCAAGCACCCGATCAACTGCGTGGATTGGGAGATGGCCGACAAGTTCTGCCGCGAGCAGAACGGCTACCTGCCGACCGAAGCCCAATGGGAGTTCGCCGCTCGCGGTAGCGACGGTCGCAAGTACCCGTGGGGCGACCAAGATCCCTCGGCCGGTCACTTGAACGCATGCGGTCGGGAGTGCTTGGTTTGGGGCTTGAAAAACGGGATCGACGAGAAAGCGATGTACGACGCCGATGACGGCTTCGCGAACACCGCGCCCGTCGGCAGCTTCCCGAAGGGGGCGTCCCCGTTCGGAGTCCAGGACGTCGTCGGCAACGTTTGGGAGTGGGTGTCGGACTGGTACGCCACGTATGTCAAAGACGAGCAGACCGACCCCACCGGGGTGCCGACCGGTGAGGACAAAGTCATCCGCGGCGGCTCCTGGAACGGATCTTACCCATCGTGGGTGCGTCCCACGTTCCGCTACAAGGACGCGCCCACGAAACGCAGCTACGGAGTCGGCTTCCGCTGCGCGAAGTGAGAGATGGCGGCGGAGCCGCCGCGTCGATCGCGAAGGGACGGGGCCTCGCCGGCCATCTGTACGACGGAAGGAAATCATGGACACCGCCGAACCGCCCCGGGTCGTATTCGAAAGCGCGACGGAGTGTGCGGACCGCGACCGCGCGGAGGATCAGATTCGGCAAGCCCTCGCCCACGCGCACGGCACAGGGTGGGCGGTCACGATCCGCATCCGGCCGGCCGTGCTCCCAGCGGTCAGCGCGGAAGGAGAAGTCTCCGACGAAACAGGGGCTCGCCGCGCTCGTGAGGTCACGGAGGGGACCGTCGCCGATTGCGCGGGCCTGGCGACCGCCATGGGCGCATGGGCCTCGCAGGTGCTGGCTTCCCAGGCGCCTGGCACTCCGTCTGGAGAGCCATCGGTCTCCGGCCAGACCGGGACCGAGCCCCTCCAAGCGCTCCCGCCGCCTCAACCTCCCCCTGCCATCGCTGCGCCGGCGCAGTCCGGGCCGCCGCCTGCCCCCATCCCGCCCGTGGCGCCCCGTGCCGGCAGCGATCGCGCGCCGGAGTCGGCCGTCCCGGCGGCGGCGGCCCCGCCCCGCGACGAGAGCGCGCCGCTCGAGCTCGGGGTCGGAACGTTCTTGATGGCCGGAGGAGGCGCTGGCGGCTACGCGGGGGTAGCGCCGTTTCTGATCGATGACGTCGGTCAAGCCGTGTTTCTTCGCCCGTCGGTTGCGCTGGGCGGGTCCATCGCGACCAACGTGCCATCGACCTGGGCCGCCGCGCGCCTCGACACCTGCATGAGGCTGCCCGGACGCTACGCGACGCGCGGCGGCCTTCAGCTCGACCTGTGCGGCGGAGCGGACGTCGGCTTCTCGTACCTATCGTCCGGCACGGTTGCCGGCACTCCGCCCACGGGGCAAACGCTGCCTTACGTCGACCTCGGCCCGAGCCTGGACCTCCGCGCCGAGGTCGGCCGGTTGGCCGTCACGTTGCGCGGGGTCGTGGGCATCGACGTTGCCCGAGAAGGGTTCGTCGACGCGACGGGCACTCGCGTGGACGTGCCTCTGTGGTCGTGGCGCCTCGAGTTGGACGTCTCGTTGGTTCTGCGCGGCGAGCGAACGGACGCCCAGGTTGCCCAGCAAACCGCCGACTAGCGCGCCGGAACGCCGAAAGGCGCCCACGCTTCTATTCCGCGGCGTGCACCTGCGACTCGCGCGTCGGACGCTCGCCGCCGACTGCGGCATCCCAAAATGCCTGCATCCGGTCGCCAATCCGTTCCAAATCGTCGACGTGCACCTGCGACTCGACCAGTGGGAACAGGTCGCGTTCGACCACACGGGCGTGCTGTTCGAGTGCCGCTACGAGCTCGCCGAGGCGATCCTCGAAGACGGGGTCGTCCGCTTCCGCAAACACCGCTTGGAGCACCGCGTTGCGGACCAGGGCCTGGTCCTCGCGGAAGCCGTCGACGCGGATACCCACTCTGTCGGCGATTGGCGACAGGAAGAAATGGTCCTCGATCGACAGGTGAGTCATCAGCTCTTCGACGAGCTGCAGCACCAGGGGCATCCGCAAATGGCGTTCACTGCCAAGGCGGACGAGCAGGCGCTCCAGCCTCCGATGCTGATCCCGCAGCAGCGTGGTGGCCTTCATGACGGCGTTCCGAACGGCGCCCACCCCCCGCTTTAATGCGAAGAAACGCGCCGAATCGATTCCTCGACGCAGTGCCTCATGCACTGGTCGTGCCGCGGGGCAGGGCCGCGACAGGGCGGCGAAATGCTGTGGCCAAATAAGCGCCATTACCCGCGGGTGCAGTTACCGAGTGTGCGGCATTTGGCCACGATGAGGCGTTCTTGTCTGTTGGCGCGCTTGTGGCATGAACGTAAGGGCTTGGCGGCATCGAGTCGAAGAGCGATTGCCCGAGAGCGGCCTCGACGCCCCGGCGCAGCACGCGAGCGCGGTATGGGCCCATGTACGGCGCCGTAATCTGACGCGGTGATCCGGCAAGACAAGGATTGTACGCGCTCGGCGATTTCGGAGATCTCCCTTTGCATAAGTCCGTCTCGTTCCGTTATACGTAAGAGGAGAGTTGGGAAACTCGGAAGTCGGCATGTCAAACGTCCTGCCGCGTAGTAGCGAGCCGAGGGGGGCCCCAAATCTGGCGGGGAAGTACCGGCTCATCGCCGAGCTCGGGCAGGGCGGGATGGCCACCGTCTACTTGGCGGTCGCGCTCGGAAAGTCGGGATTCCGAAAGCTCGCGGTCGTCAAGCTTCTGCGCCCCGAAATCGCCGTCGACACCGAGTTCGTCGAGATGTTCCTCGATGAGGCGAAGTTATGCGCTCGTCTCAGTCATCCGAACATCGTGCACACCTACGACGTCGGGGTCGACGAAGTCGGCCATTTGATGGCCATGGAGTATCTCGACGGCGTGTCGCTGCACGCGGCGATCGCCAAGCTGGCGCGCCACGGCGGCCCGATGACATTCCCGATGCAAGCGAGGGCTCTTCTCGACGTGGTCGAGGGTCTGCGTTACGCGCACGAGCTGAAAGACTACGACGGCCGCTCACTCCAGATCGTCCATCGCGACGTCACTCCGCACAATATCTTCGTCACGTACGACGGGCAGGTGAAGCTGCTCGATTTCGGGATCGCCAAGGCGGCGACTTCTTCGGTCCGGACGGCCACCGGGGTGATCAAAGGCAAGTTGACCTACATGGCCCCCGAGCAGGCGCGGGGCGACGCGGTCGATGCGCGCGCGGATCTCTATGCCGTCGGCGTGATGCTTTGGGAGGCAGTCACCGGACGACGGCGCTGGCCCACGGGGTTGAGCCAGCCCGCGCTCTTCACTCGTCTCGCTTCGGGCGAGCCGCCCGAAAGCCCCAATGCCGCGTCGTTCGGCTACCCCGCAGAAATCGACGCCATCATCTTGCGAACGCTCGCGGTGAAGCCAGAGGACCGGTATCAAACGGCCGCCGAGCTGGCCGAAGCCCTCGAGGGCGTGCTGCGCAAGCTCGAGCCCGTGTCGCTGCGCGATCTCGGTGCGATGTTGGCCTCGGCTTTCTCCGAGGGGCGACAGCGTCTTCGAGACGTCATCGAGGAGCAGTTTCGGGCCATCGACGCCGGCAGCCGCCCGTCCGAAGCCCACCAGCTGCCCGCAGTCTCGACGCCGAGTCTTCCGACGGGCTCCCAAGCGTACGAACGACCGTCACCGGTGGCCGAGACCGCGAAGATCGACTCGGCCTCCATTCGGATGGCCGCGCTCGAGAGCACGGCCCCGTCTCCGCCGAAGAAGCGTTCGCGCGGGGCGATCGTCATCGCCGCCATTGCTCTCGGCGCCACGGCGCTGGGGGTCGCGGTCGTCGGCTCCCGCGGGCGCTCGAGCGCCGAGGTCGTCTCCGCGAGCAAGCCTCCGCAGCTCCGCGACGAAGTCGCGCACGTCGAGCCGGCGAATCCGTCCGCCAACCAGGTTCCCGACGCGCAAAGTCGCTCGGATAGCCCGGGCAACTCCGTTGCCGCGCCCCAGGACTCGGAGCCCCTTAGGCCGGGCGATGGGCGCACTCGCGCGGCGACACCCGCCTTGCTTTCGACGGCGCACGGAGTCGCCGTTCATGCGGCCGCGACGTCGCATGAGTCGTCGACTTCCACCGCCCCGCCGGTGCCCCCCCCACCCGCCGCCTCCGAGAGCGCCACGAGCGACGCCGTTCCGATACGCCGGCCGGAGACCAAGCCGAAGGTTCAACTCGAAAGAGACAATCCCTGGCCTTAGGGTCGCGTCCCCGTGGCGCTGTGGCTCACTGACCTTCCCGGCGCTGTCCCACGCCCGGACGAAGTCGTGTCCCCCACCCGCTGCGGCTCACTTCTCGTGCGTCAGGGTCGATGCGATGTGCTCGCGGCAGCTTGGGCAGAACCAGCGATGGCTGTGCGCATCGCGATCCGTGCGAAAGAAGCCCAGTCGCCAGCCTAGGGCGCTCAGCTCCGAGGCCCGTTGCGTGTGGCCGACGGTTTCGCAGCCGGAGCACCGGGTCTCCCGAGAGGAGCGCGGAGGCACAGAGGATTGCCGAGGGGTCTCGAGCGAGGTTGCTCGAATCGGAATCGTCGCGTCGTCGTTTCGCGTCTTCATTCGTCGCCGGGCAATGGGAAGGCTGCAACGGCCGTACCCGCGCCCGCGCATGCTTCTGCGGGCTCTGCGACAGTGCACGAAGGCCGGTTTCCCTGCCAAGACGCATCGCGGCCGGTTCTCCCTTCGCCCGTCCCGGCTGTGGCGCGGCCATGTGGGAGTTGCGCCCGCGTCCACCGGATGGATTGGCTCACCACACTTTTCTCGTCCGGCGTGCGGCGATCGATCTATTCGCCGAGCGCCGACATTTCGGCGTTCCGTTCTCGACAGAAGGCCCTACAGACACGATTCGTGCTTGAATCCGCCGATCCCTTGCTGCTTGGCGCCCTTCGTCCTAAGGACGAGCACTATGCGAACCGAGTGGGTGACGAGGCGTCAGGATGACCGCATCAAGACGCAGATGCATTATGCCCGCAGAGGAATCGTCACCGAAGAGATGGCTTACGTCGCGGCGCGCGAGCGCGTCGAGCCTGCGCACGTGCGGGACGAGGTGGCGCGCGGGCGGCTGGTGATTCCCGCGAACGTCGCCCACACCAACCTCGAGCCGATGGGGATCGGCATTGCGCTTTCGTGCAAGGTGAACGCGAATATCGGCAACAGCGCGGTCACGAGCGAGATCGACGGCGAGCTGCGCAAGCTGCAGGTGGCGCTGAAGTATGGCGCCGACACGGTGATGGACCTGTCGACCGGCGGCGACATCCCCCGCATCCGAGAAGCCATCATCGCGGCATCTCCGGTGCCGATCGGCACCGTGCCGGTGTACCAGGTCCTGACCGAGCGAAAGAGAGTCGCGGATATCCGCCCCGACGACTTCTTGGACATGCTCGAGCTGCAAGCTCAGCAAGGCGTCGACTACTTCACCATCCACGCCGGCGTGATCTCCGAGCACTTGCCGCTCGTGCAGCACCGCATCACCGGAATCGTCTCTCGCGGCGGCGCGATCATGGCCCAGTGGATGATCGAGCACAAGAAGCAGAATCCGTATTACACGCGCTGGGACAGGGTGCTCGAGATCTGCGCCAAGTACGATGTCACGATCAGCGCCGGCGACGGCCTGCGCCCCGGATGCCTGGCCGACGCGAGCGACGCCGCACAGTTCGCCGAGCTGAAGACGCTGGGCGAGCTGACGAAGAAAGCGTGGGAGAAGGACGTGCAAGTCATGATCGAGGGGCCGGGGCACGTGCCCTTCGACCAGATCGAAATGAACGTCAAAAAGGAGATTGAGCTCTGCCACGAGGCGCCGTTCTACGTGCTCGGCCCGCTGGTGACGGACATCGCCCCTGGGTACGACCACATCACGAGCGCCATCGGCGCGACGATGGCCGGTACCGCGGGGGCGGCCATGCTCTGTTACGTCACCCCCAAAGAGCACTTGGGTCTGCCCGAGGAGGACGACGTACGCCAGGGCCTCGTCGCCTACAAGATCGCGGCCCACGCGGCCGACGTGGCGCGCCATCGCCCCGGCGCTCGTGACCGCGACGACGCGCTCTCCCGCGCGCGCTACGCGTTCGATTGGAAAGAGCAGTTCCGTCTCGCCCTCGATCCAGAGACCGCGCAGGCGATGCACGACCAGACGCTTCCGGACGAATACTTCAAGAGCGCCGAGTTTTGCTCGATGTGCGGTCCGAAGTTCTGCAGCATGCACATGAACCGAGCCGTCGAAGAGTTCAACAAGCAGCTGGAAGAAGACAAGAGGGCCGGGCGCAAGACGCTCGCCGTATTGCCCCCGTCGTGAACCGGTGGATCGCGATGGCGATCGTGTCGGCGATGTCGCCGATGGGGTGCGGAAGGAATGCGTCGTCGTCTCAGACGTCCGCAAGGGACGAGGAGGAGCCCGAGGCCGCCGTTTCGCCCATGGATGCGCGCGAGGCGGCCCAGTGGGCGGCGGCGGCGCAAGGGGATCCCGAAGAGCGGATGCGTATCGTGGACCTCGTCGGCTGCGAGGGCCTTCGCGATCGGGCGTCTCAGCCCGACCTCCGGGCCGTGGCGATTCGGGCGATGCAGTATTGCCCGGACTTCGGGGAGCTCCCGTGGCTGGCGGAGATCGCGGCCGGGAGCAACGACGCCGAAGCGCAGGTCGCGCTCGAGTCGATTGACGCGCTTGCGGCGCGCCCCCGTCGCGCGACCGACCCGGAAGACGCCGACGAGCTTCGCACCGGCTGCGACGGGCTGCTCGCCCTCGCACGCTCGACGTCGCGCTCGCGCGAGCGGCGGGTCCTCGCTGTCCGCGCCCTCCGCATGTTGGCCGATCGCGGCTGCGTGCGGCGGGCCGACATCCCGACGGACGTCGATGTGAAATGAGCGGCGTGCGGCTATCCGCCGTCGACCAGACGCCGCGCCTCGTGCACGAGCCTCTGCACCTCCCCGTGTGCTCGGTCGCGCAGGTCAGCCGCGCGCTGGTCGGGCGCAATGAGGATCGGCTCGCCTACGCAAACGGCCATCTCTGACGGGTCCGCAGCCGCCATACGCGCAAGGTGCGCGCCGAACGTCTCGTTCACGAAGGCGGCGCCGGACCCCTTCGCATAGGCGAGCCCGACGGGCACGACGTCGGCACCCGAGTGAAGTGCCGAGACGAACGCGCCTGCCTGAAATGGCCGGACGACGTCGTCGGTGAACGTCGTCCCCTCCGGGAAGACGATCACGGTCGACCCGCGCGCCAGCAACGTTCGCATGGCGCGTACGGCGCTGGCCCCGCTCACTGCGTCGGAGCGGTCGACGAAGACGGTTCCCACCGAGCGCGCACTCCGGCCGAGAAGGGGCCAGCGCGCGATGTCCGCTCGGCTGACCATATGTCCGCCGAAGGCCCGCAGGAGAACGAGGATGTCCGCGGTCGAACGATGGTTCGCGACGACAAGGTGCCCGCGGGCGCTCGGGAGGGCAACGACATGCGACTGTTTCTTCGTTCGCGCGCCCGATTCGCCCGATCCGTCGGACTCGACCAATACGCGCACGCCGAACATTCCGAGGAGGGCGCCGCACCAAGCCCCGACCCAGCGCTTGCGCACGCCGTCGCGCTCGCCCTCGCTCACCATCCGCTGCCGGGCGAGGAAGGCCGGGAGCATCGCGGCGGTCAGCGCGCCGAACCCCGCGATCCGCCCGAAGCGGCGCAGCTCGCGACGAGCCCTCACCAGAGCTTCCTCATCGCGAGCGCCGCCCACTCGAAGCCCCGCCGAGCGAGCGACCGGTCGCGCCATGTCTTCAGATCAATGTGCGTCGCGACGGAGAGATCGTGCTCGAACCAGGACCGGACGTGTCGGGCGAAATCTCGGTCCTCGACCGCGAGGTTCACTTCGAGGTTCTTGCGCCACGAGCGTTCGTCGAGGTTGTAGCTGCCGACCGTGGTGAACGACTCGTCGATGATCGCGGTCTTGGCGTGGAGCATCGCTCCGGGCATCGTCCAAATCCCGACGCCGTGGCGCAGCAGGGTGTCGAAGAGCGCCTCGACGGCGAACTGCACAACCGGAACGTCGCTTTTGGCGGGGACGAGGACGCGAACGCGCACACCCCGGCGAACGGCGCGGAAGAGCGCCACGCGAACGCGGCGGTCGGGCACGAAATAGGAATTCGCGATGTCCACGCTGTTGCGCGCGCGGCCGATGCGCACGACATACTCGCGATGGATGCTACGGAGGGCGCGCCACTGGCTCGCGAGCATCCAGATTGGACGCTCGCGTTTGCGCGACAGCGGGCGCACGTTCAGCGGGGGGCTTTCGCGTGTAAGCTTGCGCCACGTGCGATAGAAGAGCGTTCGCAGCTCCTCGGTCGCGCCGCCGCGCACCTGAACCATGTCATCGCGCCATCCCGCGCCCCCTTCGGCCACGCTCAGCCAGGGCGCCGCCAGGTTGATCCCGCCCGTGAAGCCCTGCACCCCGTCGACGACGAGCATCTTGCGGTGGTCGCGCAGCTCGATGCGGTCGAGCCGAAAGCGTTGATCGAGCGGCGAGATCGAGTGGTACTCGATCGCGCGCCCCCCGGCCGCGACCAAGGCCTGCCACCACGCGGAGCTGCAGCCCAGGCTTCCGATGGCGTCGTAGATCACGCACACCTTCACTCCCGCGCGAGCGCGTCCGGCGAGTGCGTCGCGAAACCGCTCGCCGACCGCATCAACGCCAATCCAATACATTTCGAGGAGTATCTCGCGCTCCGCCTGCGCGATCGCCTGGAGCATGGCGGGGAAGGCTTGCTCGCCGTCGCGCAGAAGCCGAACCGAGTCGTCGCCGACCGAGAACCAAGGGCTCGTGGTGGGCGTGTCTCCCGCGCTTGGGCAAAGGCTGGTCACTTGGGTCGTCTTTGGAGCGGAGCTTGTCAACGTCGTTAGCCTACTGTCGAGTCGACTCTCGAGCGGGGGTGCCTTTCGACTCGCGACCCGCCGCCGGCCGATCGGCATCGGCGCGAGCGGGGCGCGCCGCGATGACGATCAGGTCGTGTTCGCGTAGCTGCGCGGACGCGAAGCCGCGCATGGCCTCGAGCGTGGGGGCAGACGGCGCAGGGCGGGGTTCGGCGGCCGCCGCGTGGTCGCCGCCGGACATCGAGGGGCCGCTGTGCCAGAGTTCGATCGCGCGCGCACGCGGGTCGAGCGATGTGGCCGCGGAGGTCCTGGCCAAAGAAGCCGCGGCCCGCGCCCGATCTTCTTCGCGAAGGGCCCCTTGCTGCACGCGGTCGAGCATCGCCCTCGCTTGGGCGACGGACGCGTCGAGCGACGCGTCGGGAGCCACGAGCCGAACGACGAGCGCGGCCGCGTGCGGATCTCCGACCACCGCGGCGCTCGACGCACGCGTCAGCGTCGTACCGGGTGGATCGCCTCTCGCGCCGCCCAGGGCGTGTGCGAGCAGCCCCTCGGGGCCGGCGAGCGCCGCCGCCACCCACGTCGCTGCCGAGCGAGCTGCCTGATCCCCGGCCGGCAGAGGGAACGCCAGCAGAGCCTCGGACAGAGCCCTCGCGGGGAGCTCGACGGCGTACGTTCCGCTTCGCGGTGCCGCAAGTGTCGGGACCGGAGGGCACCTTCGCGTCTCGCCTGGGCGGCGAGCGATCCATCGATCGACGGCGCGCACGGCTGCGTCCGCCTGGGACGCGTCGACGTTGGCCAGCACGGCGACGCGCAGCGGGCCGGCACGGATGGCGGCGGCGCGTACGGCGATCGCATCGTCGGAGGCCGCCCCGAGCCCGAGGCTCGTTCCCCAAGGGTCGACCCACGAGGGATGGCCCGGAGCGAGCGCGCCGCCGAGCGCCGCCAGCGCTCGTTCGTCGAGCTCCCCAGCGCGCGCGAGGAGTGCGCTTCGAGCCCGCGCGATCGAGTCGGCGTCGAGCGCATCGGCCGCAAATGCGCGCCCGGCCAGGTCGGCCAGTCGGCGTGCGTGGGCCTGCGGCGACTCCCCCGCGCGCGCCGCCCCGTGGGCCAGAACCCCGATGCCGTCCGCGAGGACGAGCGGCTCGACTCGGGCGTCGGTCGTCTGGTCGGTCGCTCGCATGATGGCCGCCGTGGCCACGCCCGCTCCCGTTCCCGCGTCATGGCTCGCCTCCGGCAGCGCGCCGCACGTGGACGCGAGAAGCACCCACGCCTCTCCCTGTCCACGCTCGACCCGCGTACGCGCTTCGACCACCGGCTCCCGCCAGGCGGTCGTGGCGCGATCGATTTCCGCCCGAATCGCGTCGGCCAGCGCGGGCGTCGCGCGCGGTCCGGCCCCTCGGGGCATGTCCGGCGTTCCAGACCCCGCGGGCTCGGAGGGGTCGCGCGTCGCCGCCACGCCCACGATCAGCCCCGGTCGGACCTCGTCCGGACCGGGGCCTGGTTTCGAGAGCTCCCACCACGCTGCCCGGTCTGCCGCGTCGCGCGGGTCCGCTGCGCTCGTCGCGAGGGCGCGCCGCAGATCCGGCGGCGCGGCCACGTCGGAGATCTCGACGGCGAGCTCCTGGCGGGCGAGCGCGGCGGCGGTCGCGACGCGCGCTGCCGTGTCCGACGCGATGTCCCGGTACGACAAGTCGACCGTGGCGGCGATGCACCCTCCATCGACGTGCGCGGTGGCCACCAGGGAGCGAACGTGCCCCGGCGCCTCCAGTGCCGCGAGGCGCGACGCCAGCGGACCGCGGAGATCGCCGAGCGCCGGCGCCGCCGCCACCGCCCGCTCGGGAGCCGTCGTTCGTGCCGTCACGACGATGCGCGCCGCTCCCGGCGGAATCTCCCCTGAGGCGTCGTAAACGACCGCCGTCGCGTCGGGAGCCGGCCACGGCGCGGCCACGACTGGCGCGGCCGAGGGCCATGCTGGAGCGCGTGCCAACGCGGCCGCGACGGCATCCGCAAGAGAAGCGTCACCCGCCGCCGCGATCGCGACGCGTCCCAGCCCGTGGGCCGCGCGCCGCCAAACCTCGATCTCTGCCGCACCCGGCATCGCTTCGTCGCCCGCGCCATACGCCTCGCCCGTGCACCTTGCCGCATCGACCAGCGCGCGATCGGGCAGTGGGCGGCGAGCGAGCGCTTCTACCCTCTTGGCCACCGCGACGAGCGCAGGGTCCTTCGGAGTGACCGGCGCCAGCATCGCCTCTCGAGCCGCATCGATCAGCCTCGCTCCCTCTGCGGGGGAGGCGACCAACGCGCGCAGCCGCCACCCGTCCCATCCTCCCACCGCGCTGACCTCGGCGATGCCGCGTGCAACCAGTCGCTCCTCGACGAGGGATCCGAGGGCCACCGCCACGATGGCCTCGCTAGGCGCGATCCCCTCGGTGGTGACCGCGATGGCCACAGCGCCGCGCGCGTCTCCTTCGCGCTCGACCACCGCCAGCGACGGCCGCCCGGCGCCGACCGCCACGGACGTCCGCGGCCCGGCAGCAGGTCTGGTGCTGCCCCCGCACGCCGTTGCGGCGGTAACGGCGGCGGCCAAGAGCACGCGCGAGATCGGCGATTTGCGCCACGTCACTGGGGAGGCTCGCCCAGCGCGGCCACCTCGGCCGCCTTGGTCCGGACGAACGATGCGACCTGGCGCATCGGCACGCCGACGGGGCACCTCACTTCGAGCTCGGCGAGCCGCTCGTCGCCGACCACTTCGAAGGAGCGGGCGGCCGCGTCGTAGTCGGGCATGCTCCGCGAGCTGGCGAGCATCAGGTCCATCACGCCCGAATACGTGCCGCCCGACCGCGCGATGCGCTCACCTTCGCCCACGTTGCAGAGACCGCACGCGATGCAGCCGCTCAGCTGCGGCAGGTAGCGCCGCTCGTCGGCGGCGACGGGCGGGAGTCGATCCGCGGCGTAGCTCTTGCGAAAATCGGAGAGGCCGCGGCGAGCGCCGACGAGCGGAGCCAGGAGCGAGCGGACGAGGGCCCAGGCGAGGATGAGCAGCGCGTGCAGGCGCTCCATGCGAGTGTCTCGATCGTTAGCACGCCAACCGGACGCGCGAATCTCAGCGCGGGTCGGCAGGGGTGGCTTGCGCCGCCGCAGCCGCCGCTTCCCGAGGGATCCGGACGGTGACCGTCGTGCCGTTTTGACCCGGAGAGCGCACTTCGATGCTCCCGTGGTGCGCGACGACGATCTCGCGCGTGATGTACAGGCCCAGGCCCACGCGCCGCCGGTCGCCCCGGCGAAACGGTTCGAAGAGGTACGGCAGAAGCTCTGGTGAAATCGACCCCTCGTTGTAGACGACCATCACGATGTCGCCCCCTGCCGCGAACAGCCGGACATCGACGGTGCTGGGCTCCGGCGCGTGCTCGACCGCGTTGGCGAGTAGATTGGAGATCACCTGCGAGAGACGCTGCGGGTCGCACGCGACCGCCTCGCGCAGCGCGCTCGTGAATCGCACTCGACCGGGTCGGGCGAGCTCGGATTCCGCGACCGCCGTTTGGCACAGCTCCGTGAGGTCGACCCGATCCAGCGTGATTGGGATGCCGCCGCCCAGCCGCGTCCGGGCGAAGTCGAGAATATCGCCGACCAGTCGGTCCATGCGCTCGACCGAGCCCAGAATGCGCAGCAGCACCCGCCGCTGGGCCGGGTCTTGGATGTCCCGGCGGAGCAGCAGCTCGGCGCAGCCGGAGATCGCATGCAGCGGCGAACGCAGGTCGTGTCCGAGCATCCCGAGGAATAGATCGCGCAGCCTCGCCGTCTCCTGCATCGCGTCGGTGCGCTTGCGGGCCGCGATCAACGCCGCAGCACGCTCGGCAAACGCCGAGGCGAGAAGACGATCCTCTCGCGGAAAGTCGTGCGACTTGGTCGACCCGACGTGCGCGACGCCGACGACTTCGTCCTCATGCACGAGCGGCACGCCGTAGAGCGCACGCACGACATACCCGTGTAGAAAGTCGCTGCCGACCAGGGGATCGGTGCGCGCGTCGCGTACGAACATCGGCTCGCGGCTGGCGGCGATCATGCCCGTGAAGCCTTCGCCGATGCCGACGGACAAGTCGCGCCGTGCCGGGTCTTCCAGCCCGCGCACCGCCCGCTTCTGCAGCGCGTTGCCCTCGCGGATGAAGATGATCGCGACGTCGACGTCCGGCGCGACTTTCGAGAAGCCGTCGACGAGGTGATCGACGAGCGCGCTCATGTCCGGGGCGGAGATCGTCTCCTTCGAGATGCGCTCTAGCGCGCGGAGCTTCTTGTCCCGGGCTTCGTTGAGGCGGCGGATGACGTCGGTGACCGCGCGGTCAATGGCGAGGTCGATGGGGCGCCACGCCTCGACAGGCATGTTTGGCCACGCGCCATGTAGCTCGTCATAGAGCGCGGTTCGCAGGTGCATGTATTCGCGCGCGAGCTCGCTTGCGTCGTAGCCGAGCTCAAGGCGCTGCACGGCGTGCGCCGCTGCCCCGCTCTTCAGCGCTTCGTCTCGGTCTTCGCTTTCCGTGGTGATCGCACGCGCCATCCCCGCGAGGAAGTCCGGCAGGCGGTCGACGAGCGATGGGTCCTTGAGGTCCCGGGCGCCGGACTCTCCTCGCATCAGCGCCTTCCAGCGGTCGACGACAGGGATGCTCCGCTCCCGGAGTAGCTCGCCAATCCGGCTCCGGTCACCGCTGCCGTTCCCCACGGCGGCGCTCTTACTGCGCGCCTCATGCCAGTTGCCGACCAAAGGAACCATCAAAAGCGCTCCGGGCCTGGGAGGCTCGACGATGGGCACGTCCCTCGGATAGCGTCCGCGACCGAAAACCGCCCGGACGTGCGAGTGGGGGAGAGCATCGATGAACCGCATCGGAGCCACCATCCGCCCGGCCGGCTGACGGCGAAGACGCGCGGTCCGATCGCGCGATCAGCAAGCCTGGGCGTCCCGTTGGGCTACGATGTTGCCCGTGCCCCGCTGGATCCCCAACAGGACGCTCACAGGTCTCGCTTCGACAGGGTCGGCCGCGCTGCTCTTCGGAGGAGCGTGCAGCTGCGGCCGCTTCGGGTGCACCCCGTGACGGCGCGCTCCCTCGTTCTCCCGCACATCCGCCGGATCGCCGGCTACGTGCCCGGGGAGCAGCCCCGCGACCGCGGGTACATCAAGCTCAACACGAACGAGAATCCGTATCCCCCTTCGCCGCGCGTGTTGGAGGCCATTCGCGCCGCCGCCACGGCGGACCTGCGCCTCTACCCCGATCCATTGGCCACCGAGCTGCGGGCCAAGGCAGCGGTTGTGTACGGGTTCTCGCCCGACTTCGTTCTCGCCGGCAACGGCTCCGACGAGCTCCTGGCCATCGTTCTCCGGTCTTGCGCCGGTCCCGGCGATCGGGTCGTGTATCCGACGCCGACCTATAGCCTTTATGACACCCTGGTCGCCGTGCAGGGCGCGACGACCGTCGGCGTTCCATTTGCCGACGACTTTCGCCTGCCGGTCGAGCGCCTGGGCGAACAGGGACAGGTGCTGACCATCATCTGCAATCCAAACGCGCCTTCGGGAACGCTCGCGCCCATCGCGGCGATCGAAGAGCTGGCGCGTAGCGTCCGCGGCCTGGTCGTCGTCGACGAGGCGTACGTCGACTTCGCGAGCGATTCGGCGCTGCCTCTGGTTCGTCGCTACGAAAATGTCCTCGTGCTGCGGACGTTTTCGAAGTCCTTCTCACTCTGCGGAATGCGCGTCGGGCTCGCCTTCGGGCACCCGGACTTGCTCGCAGAGCTCGCCAAAGTGAAAGACTCTTACAACATTGGTCGCCTCGGGCTTGCGGCCGCCGCCGCCGCGCTCGACGACCGGGCGGTCATGGAGGCGAACGCCGCGCGCGTGCGATCGACCCGCGCCGCGCTCACGGACGCGTTGCGCGATCTGGGGTTTCATGTCCTTCCGAGCGAGACGAATTTCGTTCTTGCGAGGCGCCCGGGGGAGAACCTTGCCCCGCTGCAACGAACGCTCAAAGACAAGGGCGTGCTCGTCCGGTATTTCGACGTTCCGGGACTCCGGGATGCGCTGCGCATCAGCGTGGGGACGCCGGACGAGGTCCAGGCATTGATCGCCGCGATCCGTCCTTGACTCCCGCGCTGTTTCGCCGATGGTGGTGAGCCAATGACGCTGTCGATCGATCTTTTGGGCAAGCGAGCCTTCGTCGCCGGGATTGCCGACGACGCCGGCTTCGGCTTCGCGATTGCCAAGGCGCTCGCCGACGCCGGCGCAACGGTCTGCGCTGGAACTTGGCCCCCCGCCCTCGGCATCTTTCAGACGCTCCTTCGCCGCGGCAAGCTCGACGAGTCACGCGCGCTCGGAGACGGCCGCAAGCTCGAGTTCGAGCGAATCCTGCCGCTCGACGCCGAGTACGACACGATGGACGACGTCCCCGCCGAGGTCCGCGACAACAAGCGCTACAAGGAGCACGGCGACTTCACGATCCAAGGCTGCGCTGAGCGCTTGCGCGGCGACTTCGGCGAAGGGTGCCTCGACATCGTCGTTCATTCGCTCGCCAACGCCCCCGAAGTGTCGAAGGATCTGCTCGCGACGAGCCGCAAGGGGTACCTCACCGCGATCAGCGTGAGCGCCTATTCGATGGTGGCGCTGCTGCAGCATCTCGGTCCCCTCGTCCGCCCCGGTGGCGCGTTCGTCAGTCTGTCATTCTTGGCGAGCGAGCGCGTCTTTCCCGGGTACGGCGGGGGCATGTCCAGCGCGAAGGCGGCGCTCGAGAGCGACACTCGCGTGCTCGCGTGGGAGGCGGGACGCAAGTGGGGGCATCGCGTCAACTGCATCAGCGCCGGGCCGCTGGTGTCGCGCGCCGCCAGCGCCATCGGGAAGGATGCGCCGGTCGAGGGCGCTCCCCGAGCCAAGCCATTCATCGAGCAGATGGTGGATTATGCGAAGGCGGCCTCGCCGCTGCCCCAGGCCCTCGCGGCGCGCGAGGTAGGCGATGCCGCCGCATTCCTCTGCTCACCGCTGGCGAGCGGGATCACAGGGTGTGTGATCCACGTCGACAAAGGATACCACGCCATGGGCAAGGGTGCTTAGCCCGTGCTCGTGCCCGAAATCCCCGCCAGATTGTCTCCCCGCCGCGCCCAAGCAGGCTTACACTCGCTAAAGCGACACTGCGTCTGCCCACCAGGCTTCCGAGCCCTCGCGCGGAAGCGGAAAGAGCCATTCGCGATGCACGGCGTTCAATGTTCGCACTGCGGGCAGGAGCACCCTCCCGGCACGAGGTTCTGCTCGGTGACAGGACGTCCTTTGCAAGCGGCCCAGCCGCCCCAGCCCTACGCGGCGGCTGCGCAACAGCCAGGTTACGTGGAGCAACCGTATCCCCCGCAGCAGACGCCGCCCCAGTACGCGCAGCAACCGTATCCCCCGCAGCAGACGCCCTATGCGCCGCCGCCGCCGTATGCCCAGCAACCGTATCCCCCGCAGCAGGCGCCGCCGCAGTACGTGCAGCAACCGTATCCCCCGCAGCAGGCGCCGCCGCAGTACGTGCAGCAACCGTATCCCCCGCAGCAGACGCCCTATGCGCCGCCGCCGTATGCGCAGCAGCCGCCCTATGCGCAGCAGGCACCGTATGCCCAGGCGCCTCCGTTGCAGCCGTCGGCGTACGCTCCGCCCGGTTACGG
>Ga0265329_10000383_pt1 | contig 23448 bp, 20 predicted proteins | sample 41627metaG_FD_202091 | JGI IMG/M metagenome (GOLD analysis project Ga0265329, IMG submission 202091) | Rhizosphere microbial communities from Carex aquatilis grown in University of Washington, Seatle, WA, United States - 4-16-27 metaG | ecosystem: Host-associated > Plants > Roots > Rhizosphere...
CCTTGCTCCGCGGCGAGCAACACTCGGCGGACACATTCGATGACTTGGCGATGGCAGGGGATCTGGTCACGGAGAGAGCATGGCTACTATATCGACCATTGTCAATATAGAAAGTTGTCGATGCCTTTCGAAACCACGCGCCTCGAACGCGCCCAGCGCGCTCGCAGAACCGCGACCATCGTGGTGGCCGCGAAAGCGAACACGATCCAGCTGAGTGAAAGGTAGGTCTTTGCCTTTGCGAACTTGAACAGGGTGTCGTGGCAGCGACGCCAGATATAGTGGTCCGGCCAGACCGCGGGATCTCCCGCGCCGACAATGGCAAAGATCACGAGGCCGGGCAGGACCGAGAGCCACAGCAAGAGCCGTAGCGGTCTGGGAAAAGCGTCGTACGAAAGGCCGAGCGCCAGCCCGAGCACCGGAAGAATCGCGCTCAAGTAGCGCGGACCGGGACACACGCCGCCGTGCCAGCCACCGAAGGATGCATTCATCAGCAAGAGAACGGCAAGCCCGCCGAGCGCCAGTGGCAAGACCGTTCGTGCCTCGGCAGCCAGGTGCTTGTCGGCCCACCACCGCTTCCGCCAAACCATGAGAAGCAGGAGAGCCACCAAAAGCAGAACCCACGGCTGTGTCACGAGCAGCCCGCGGTGGGCGCCAAACAAGAGCTCATACGCCGCATGCGAATTGGGCAAAAAGTCGATGACTCCCCAAAGCGCGCGGCCGCCCTTCTCGACAAAAACGGGATTCATGAATTTGTTGGGCAAGGTCAGCGGGCCGCCGAAGCAAAGGGCGTGGTACGCGAGGAAGACAACAAGGGGCGCCAATCCACCGAGCGCAAAACGCAAGACGCCTCTAAGCTTCGGCTTCCAGCCCGTCTCGGCCGTCATGCAGATCAGCACCACGAGGATGGGAAGAAACAGCGCCGTGCCATAGTCCGAAAGCACGTCGAGACCAAACAAGAGGCCTACCAAGGCATGGCGGCGCTTGGGCAAAGCCAGCGCGATGCCCAGGGTGAGCGCGGCAGCCACGCCGTGCCCGAAATAGGTATTCATGAACATCGAGGCCGTGTTCCCGAATAGCATGGCAAGCGCGCAAAGCTCGATGGCCGCGCGGCTTACCCCCCGGGCGGCCAGCATCTCCGCCGAGACCATCACCAAGAGCGCGAATGGGATCGCCTGCAGCGCAAGCGAAAGTAAGTCAAGCAGACTTTCGCGCGCTTCCATCCGCCGCGCATCGCGCACCTTGCGATCCTTGGCGTTTGAAACGATCAGCGCGTCCAGGGGTAGATAGAGTGGCAAAGCGAGCAGCGTCGGACCTGGCGCTTTGTTGGAATAGTAGTGGCCATCCGGAGTGCGCGACCAATCGCAGGTGGTTCTCCAATAGGGATCGATGGTGAGCTGTTGGTTTTCCGCGATGGACATGAGCAAGGCATAGCGGGAGCGGGGATTGTCGTTGTTGTTCGTATCGATCGTCGTTGCCAGCACGAGAAAGAGCAGGCACCAGTGCGCGACTGGGTTTTGCCGCACGCGGTTCCACAGCCGCATGAGCCTCCTAAGCCACACGACGGCTGCCTCGCAATCTGCACGCACGGCCACGGCGCAATGCACCTGACGGGACAAGCGAATTCTCCATCGCTGCGCGAATTTCTGAAGGGACGAACATCACCGCGTTCTTATACCTTCTTCATGGCCGAAAGCGCATCGAGCAAGAACGGCGATTTCGACGGTGCTGTGCCACTTCGGATCCTGCACCTCCGCGCGACTCCGCGGCGGGATGCGGCGTGCGGAGCTTCTCAAACAAGGATAAGTAAGGGGACATGATAGAGCGAGATACCATGAAAGCGGGCGTCGTCTTCGTCGGCGGCGGCCCCGCCAGCCTTTCCGGCGCCCTCCACCTGACCAACCTCATTGCCAAGCACAACGCCGCCGTGGCCAAGGGCGAAGAACCGGGCAAGCCCATCAACGAGGAAACCCTGGGCGTGGACATGGTGGTCGCGGTCATCGAGAAGGCGGCCAACCTGGGCGACCACACCCTATCCGGCGCGGTCATGGAACCCAAGGCCCTGGCCGAGCTGATCCCGGACTTCAAGGAAAAGGGCGCGCCCATCGAGAGCGAGGTCAAGAGCGAGGGCGTGTACTTCTTCACGCGCAAGCGCGCCTTCAAATTCCCCCTGGTGCCGCCGCAGATGAAGAACCACGGCAACCTCATCGTGTCGCTGGGCAAGCTGGTGAAGTGGCTGGGCGAGCAACTCTCGGCCGCTGGCGTGGATGCACTGACCACGTTTGCGGCGCAGGAAGTGCTTTACGAAAATGAAACGGTCATCGGCGTGCAGCTCGGCGACAAGGGCACAAATCCCGACGGAACGCCCAAAGGCATCTTCGAGGCTGGCCCCAATTTGCTGGCGAAGTGCACCGTCTTCTGCGAAGGCACGCGCGGCTCGTGCACCAAGCAACTGGTGACGAAGCTCGGCCTCGACGAAGGCCGCAACCCACAGGCCTACGCGACTGGCGTGAAGGAAGTCTGGGAGTTCGAGAAATCGCCGCTGCCCGCGGGCCACATCATCCACACCATGGGCTACCCCATGGACAGCCACACCTTTGGCGGCAGCTTCATTTACGCCATGTCGGCGGGCCAAATCGCCCTCGGCCTGATCACCGGACTCGACTACCACGACCCGCTCATCGACCCGCACCAACAATTCTGCGAGTTCAAGCGGCACCCGTTCGTGAAGAAACTGCTCGAAGGCGGCAAGGTGGTTTCCTACGGCGCCAAGACCATTCCCGAGGGCGGCTACTATTCCATGCCCAAGATCGCCATGGATGGCGCGCTCATCTGCGGCGACAGCGCGGGCATGGTGGCCATGCCCAAGCTCAAAGGCGTGCACTACGCCGTCAAGAGCGGCATCCTGGCAGCGGAGACCTTGTTCGAGGCGCTGGCCAAGGGCGACTTCTCGTCCAAGCAACTCGCAAAGTACGAAACCGCGGTCGCGAACTCGTACATCGTCAAGGACATGTTTCCCGCGCGCAATTTCCGCCAGCTCATGAAAGCGGGCCTGGTCGGCGGCACCATCCAGGCAGGTCTGATGACCATCACCGGCGGGCGCTACCCGCTCGACAAGATCGTCCTCGAAGAAGACCACAAGGACACGAAGAAGCTACTTGAGGTCTATCCACAAGGCGCGCCGACGAGCACCTTCAAATACGACAACCAGGGCATCGCCTTCGACAAGTTGACCGACGTCTACCATTCGGGAACGCGCCACGAGGAAAAGCAGCCCTGTCACTTGAAGGTCGACACCAGCTACTGCGAACGCTGCGCCGAGGAATACGGCAACCCCTGCGAGAAATTCTGCCCGGCCAGCGTCTACGTGGTCGAGCGTGACGAAAGCACGGGCAAGTTCCAGAAGCTGCGCATCGACTTTTCGAACTGCGTGCACTGCAAGACCTGCGACATCAAAGATCCCTACGGTGCCATCAACTGGGTTCCCCCCGAAGGCGGCGGCGGGCCGCTGTACAAGAATCTGTAGGTCTAACCCTGTTTCGCTGCGCTTGGAGCTACTGCCAGCGCAACGTGCCGTACTGCCATGCAGTGGTTGGCGGAGCGGTCACCAACCCGGGCAGCTACGCCTGCAATGCTCTGCCTGCGGCGTGCGGCGGGGTGCCGAGCTGCGCTTGTGTCGCCGGCAGCGCCACGATCTGCGGCACCAACGCCGACGGCGACGTGACCGCAACCCTGGAAGTGCCGTAGCCACTGCCCGTCGAGGAGCTGGCCTTCGAGTTGGCCAGTTGAAGCCGCCTTTCGGCCAGCTCCCGGCAGGGACTGAGGCCGACCTATTGAATCGCTGGCAAAAGCACTGCGCCCGTGGCAGTGGAAAAGCCGCCGAGTTGGAATGTGCCCACCCGGCTCAAGAAGTCCCCGCCGATCTTGGCGCGACTGTAGCTAAGCAGCTCCGGGGCGCCGTTGCTCTTGCCCAGAATTCCAACCAACGTGTCCAGCATGTCGATGTCGAAGACCGTGTCTCCGGACAGAGTGGCCGCGGCGCTGGTGTAGCTTGTGAAAGCGTTCGTTCCGACCTGCCCGCACGAAACAGTCATGCTGCCCGGGTTGGTGACACACGCTTCGCCGCCGTCATTGGCCGCCCAGCAGGCCGCGACCTCTTTGGTTGAGACGATCTGAACGACGCCGAGCCCACGGACGACTGGAACTGTCGACTGGTTGGGATCGCTGGCCAAGTGCGCGATTGGAGCCACGACGAGATCTCCAACCCCGGTGATTCCGACGATCACGCCGGCGGGAACGCCGGCAACCGGCGTGGCGCCGCCCCGAGTATTGCCGTCTTTCCCAAGTGAAAATGCTTCGAGAGAGCCGCTCTTTTCCGAGACGTAGGCATAACCGCCCGCAAGCGTGACCTGCGCTGCCGATCCGTCAGCCACAAGCAGCGATTGGCTGCCGGTGGCCGTCATTTCGCCGCGTGGGAAGAAGAGCAGGTGCGCCCCGGTCAGCACGTAGGCACCTCGATCGCTCAGGGCCCCGGAGAGCGATCCCTCTCCGCCTGTCTGAAGCATCACCGGCGACATCAACTGCCCTCCGACGATCTCGAAGAGCACCGCGCCCTGCGACTGGTTCGTCACGAGAACGCGTTTTCCCAGGCGGATGAGGTTGCCAGCGATGCCTCCAGGGGCAGCGACCGTGGCGCCGACCGCGACGATCTGGGTGGTCGCGCCGGTCAGGACATCTTTGCAAATCACCGAGCCCGGTTGCCCCACGCCCGAGGAGCCCAGCGTACAGAGCTGTCCTCTCTCGGATCCTGACTGGTTTTCCGCCGCTGCTCGACTGCTGGATGTAACGGCGAGCAAACCGATTGCTGCAACACACGACTGCAACGTGTGACTAAACGTATGCGTCTTCATAGCGTGTTCCTTTCTTGGTCGCGCGGTCCACCCAACCCTTGGGAGGATCCCGCGATTCCCCCCGCATACGAAGGGCGCCCAAAATCGGTTACACAGAATTGGACGATTTACCCGATGCGATTTGGGATCCTGGGTTCCGGGCTCGGGAGGTCCGTGCGCTGGAAACGCTGGGCCTTAATTCGTCGGCGGTAGAAGGATGCCGCTCACTGTATTGCACGTTCCACTGCCGCCGTCGGTTGAGGCGCAAACACCCGCGCTCGGCTTGATGCAGGCAATGAGGGGGCACATGACGACTGTCTGATTGCAGCCCGCCTGCAGCCAACTTGCCTTGATGGCATTCAGGGTCAATGCGGTGTTGACGTACGTCGTGCAGTTAACGAAGCAGGGAGAAAGCGACGAACTCACCAATTGTTGGCACTGTCCGATCGCATTGACGTCGCAGCTTCGTGCCGCTGGCAGTGCGTCCGCGTATCGAGTCTCTAGGTCCGCGCAGGTTACGCCGCTGTCGACCTGTTGGCCGCCACCGTCGCCGAAGCCGCCATCGGATCCACCGTGGATTCCTCCGGCACCGCCCGCTCCTGGCATGCCGCCGCTACCGTAGCCGCCCAAGCCGCCTCCACTTCCGGAAGCGCCCGCCCCGCCCTTGCTCCCGATGGAGCCTCCACGACCAACCGTTCCGCCGGTGGCAACAATACCACCTGCGACAATCGCTCCTCCTGTTCGCGAGACGCCCCCAGCTCCAATCACACCGCCCGATGAAGACAGCCCGCCAGTCCCCGGTGCTCCCCCAACGCCGCCTTGCGAACCACCCCGAGCGGTGTCTCCGCCCGTTGCGAGCACTCCTCCCGTAGCAAGCCCGCCTCCTGTTGCGAAAACTCCGCCCATCGCGAGTCCGCCGCCCGTGGCGCTCACTCCGGTTGCGCCACCAGTCACAATAGCTCCCCCCTGCACTACGCTAGCGTCGGAAATGGTCGCGACGCCCTCCTTCTGGCACCCGAAAAGAAACAAAGCGGCAGCCAATCCGAGTCCGCCTCTGGCTATGAGTCTGCACATGACTGTCTCCTCTGCGAAATGAAGTAATGTCTAGCAAACTTCGATCCACCGTTATCAGGGAGAAGATCGCGAAGAAATCCACGATCAATTGAATGTGAAGCCGCAACAAGGCTCAGAAACCTGAGATCACATGGGCAACCCTGTCCGAATACGCCACGGCCCATACCGCTCGCGGCACAGCGCGGGATACGTCCACGGGAGACGTTGCTTTTGCAATGAGCCACAGCATCGCTTGCGCGGGTTCGATGGCGATGACGTCGAATCCCCGCTCGGCCAGCGGCGTGCGCGGGCCGCGCATCGTAGACGTCGGCCCTGCGGTTGAAGACCCATCGCGTGGGATCATCGAGTCCGACCTTTCGGCGACCGAGGCTTACGGCGGCGCTGGTACCACGGCTTGCCTGAGGTCGACATGGGTTCCTTTGGACTGGACGCCGAGAAGTTCGACGTAGTCGCCGAGGATCTTCACGGTCTCGTCCAAGAGAATGTCGCTATCAGGCGATTTGCCGGCTGCCACTTCGTCGAGAGCGTCCGGCGTGGAAGAAGCTCTTGTGTCTGGCGTCGCGGCAGCGATCTTCTTTTCACTCTTTTGGGGCGCTGTGGGCGGCGGCAAGCCAGGCGAGGACGCGTTCTTGAGCGTGATCTCGTAGGTCGTGGGCTTCGAAGTGGAAGGGTGCAGCTCCTCTTGCTTGCGCTCGTCTTGGCGGGCCTTGATCCGCGCCAACTCCTGGCGGCGCTCTGCTTCGTTGAGCGAAACCGATTTCTCGGCCAAGGTCTTCTTGAGCCGAGCGACATCCTCCGCCAGATAGGCGAACGCCTTTTCTGTGTTGACCCGGTGGCCGGATCTCTCCCGCAGGGTGGCAAGATAGGGCTGCACGCGATTCAGTTGTTCGTGGGGCGCGGCGGGCACGGCGTCCCAAGGCAAGGGATCTTTCAGGGCCGATTCGTTCACATCGCTGAAGTCGCTGGGAGAAGGCAGAACGATGTCGGACGCGACGCCGCGCAGTTGGGTCGAGGAGCCGCTTGGTCGATAGAACTTGCTCATGGTGACCTTGAGCGCGCCGGGGTCGTACGCGTGCGCGAAGCCAGCCTTGTCCATCAACATCCCGAGCGGCAAAACGCTTTGCACCGTGCCCTTGCCGAAGGTCGAGGAATCGCCCACGACCAGCGCGCGCCCGTAGTCTTGCAAAGCGCCGACCAGAATTTCCGACGCAGAAGCGCTGAACCGGCTGGTCAGCACAATCAGCGGCCCGTCGTATTGAACGCTGGCGTCTCTGTCCGCGCCCACCTCGATTTCGCCTTCGAGGCCGCGTGTCTGCACCACCGGACCTTGACGAATGAACAGCCCGGTCAGGCTGATCGCTTCTTCCAGCGACCCGCCGCCGTTGCCTCGCAAGTCCAGGATCACGCCTCGCACACGTTCCTTCTTCAACTTGGACAACAACCGCGCGACATCCGCGGTCGCGCTGCGAGGTGCGCCGCCCTTTCGCCCACCCATATCCGCGTAAAACGACGGCAGGTCGATGACCCCATGCCGAAGCGTGCGACCTTGCCCCGCCGGCACGTCCAAAATGCGGGCCTTGGCCTGCTGGTCTTCAAGCTTGATCTCGTCGCGCACCAGCGACACTGTCTTGGCAAGCGCCCCCTCGACAGCGCCGGCGGGAAGGATGGTCAACTTCACCGTCGTTCCCTTCTCTCCACGAATCAGCTCCACGGTGCGCGAAAGCGGCATGTTCGTGACGTCGACAGGTTCCTCGCCCGATTGCGCGACAGCGACGATGCGATCGCCGGGCTTGAGCTGACCGCTGCGCAGCGCGGGCCCGCCTGGCAAGAGTTCGCGAATCTTGCAATAGCCGTCGTCGGTCTCCAGCGCCGCACCGATGCCGAAGAGCGAAAGGTTCATGGCGATGTTCAGACTTTCCATCTGCTCATGCCCGAGGTAGTCCGTGTGCGGGTCGTACACGTGGGCAAGGGCGTTCAAGTAAAGCTCGAGCACCTCGCTGCCGTGCAAGGCCTTCATGGTCGCAAGCTGGTGCGCTTTCCTACGCAAGAGGACCTGCACGACCTGGTCGGGCGACTTGCCTGCCAGCTTCTCCTGCAAATATTCGGCGCGGATCTGTTGCCGCCAAATCTTCTGGGCCGCTTGCACATCGCGCGGCCGCTCTGCATGTTCCCGATCGAAGGTGTAGACGTCGTGCCCCGTAAAGTCGAACGTCGCGTTCTTCAGCACCTCGGTGACGTAATCAGACCTTTGCTCCAGTCGCTGCAGAAAGCGCGCGAAAATGGCATGGGCCGCGCTGGTATCGCCGTCTTTGTGGATGGCCTGGGCCACGGTCGAACGATAGGACGCGAATTCCCCGAGGTCAGACTGCAGGAACAAGGAACGCGATCCATCCAAGTCATCGAGGTAGCGATCCAGAAACTTCCCCGCCAGCTCGGCGTCGAGCGGGTGATGGGCGAGCTGCGAATGTTCGAAGAATCCGGCCGTCACCAGCGTGATGTTGGCCTCGGTCGTATCGGTGGGGCTCGGCTCGGACGCAGGCCCAGCACCCCACCCCGTCGAGGCGAGGACCGTGACCAGCCCTGCGGCCGGGAGCAACGCAAGAATTCTGGTTGGGACTCTCAACATGCCTCCGGTGTTTTGCCACACCGGGCGCGCCCGAGCCGCGCAATCTCTCTCATGGATGAAGAACAGGGCTCGCGGCCAAATATTCCGAGGGCAGCCGCTGGAACTCAAGCGTCCGTTTCGCGATGGTGGGCCTGACCTCACCTCACTCACAGGGACAACAGTAGAACAACGCATTGCTCGGCGTGGGAACAGGGATCACCGTGCAGCCGAGCGAGGAAGCCGGAGAGGGGATCGAGGACGGCATCATTGTCTCGCCAGTGCAGGTCAGGGCGTATTCGGACGCCGAGCAGGCGTCTTTGCAGGCGTCGGTCACCACTTGCCCGTCTGGACCTCGAATCGTCCCGTCTTGCGCGTTGACCGAGCCGCCGCTTGGCACCTCGCAGATGTTGAAGGTCGGCTTGGCCCAACAGCCGGAAGTGCTCGCGTCTCCGCTCGAGGTGACACTGGCGGGCCAGCTACACGCTCCCGCATCGACGATGCTCGGGCTCGCCGCATCCGCCTCCGTCGGCGAATTCGCCGTGTTCGATCCGCACCCCGTCGAGGAAAGCAGTACGCCGGCGGCAAACGCCACACGAATCGGGCCAAGCGCAGAGTGGATCATCCGACGATTCTGCCCTCTGACCGCGCCTTCAGCAAAGACGATGTCGGCGTGGATCGCCTTCCCAGCGATCGCGATCACTTTAGATAGCCAACCACGTGACAGTAGGTTGGGAAACTCCCAGGTCTGACTCACGCCTGCGTTCGACAAGTCGTCCTGGGTCGGACCCACTGAAGGGCTAGAACTTCGTGCAGTCGATGACGAAGCGGTACTTCACATCGCCTTTCACCGTGCGCGCAAAGGCCTCGTTGATTTTGTCCGGCGTGGTGAGCTCGATGTCGCTGGTGATGCCGTGCTTTCCGCAATGATCCAACATTTCCTGGGTCTCGGGGATTCCGCCCACCAGCGAGCCCATCACCTTGCGCCGTCCGAAGATGAGCGGGAATGGGCTTAGATCGAGCGTCTCGGGAGACGCACCGACGAGGATGAGCGTGCCTTCGCGTTTCAGGCAGCCGAGCGGTCCGTTGATATCGTGCTTGGCCGAGATGGTATCGACGATGGCGTCGAAGCGGTTCGCCAGCGGCGCCAAGGCGTTGTCAGCGCTGGTGAGCACGAAGTCGTGCGCGCCGAGTTTCTGCGCGTCGGCTTTCTTCCCCGGCGAGCGGCTGAGCATCGTGACTTCGGCGCCGAACGAGGCGGCAAGCTTGACCGCCATGTGGCCCAGGCCTCCGAGTCCCATCACGGCGACGCGCGAGCCTTTCTTGATGCCAACGTGCCGAAGCGGCGAGTACGTGGTGATGCCGGCGCAAAGCAATGGGGCGGCGCCCGCGGGATCCAGGTTTGCTGGGACATTCAAGACGAAGTGTTCGGTAACGACGATCTGGTTGGAATAGCCACCCAAGGTCTGCGTTTTTCCGCCCGCGTCTGCGTCCGGGCTTCCGTAGGTCATCGTCATGCCGGTCTCGCAGTAGTTTTCGTGCCCTTCCTTGCAACTTGGGCAGGTCCCACACGAGTTGACGAAACAGCCAACGGCCACGCGCTCTCCAACCTTCACCTTCTTGACGTCGTCGCCAACCTTGACCACGCGGCCGATGATCTCGTGGCCGGGAAGGCAGGGGAAAGTCGTCATCCCCCATTCGTTGCGGGCGAAGTGAATGTCCGAATGGCAAATACCGCAGAACTCGATGGCGATTTGAACATCCCGCCGTCCCGGCGCGCGGCGTTCGAATTGAAACGGGGCAAGTGGCGCTTCCGCCGATAGGGCTGCATATCCTTGGGTGAGCATGAGGCCTCCATTCATTGCGTGCCGGGAAGTCTGTCGGACCTTGCCCACCGGCGCCACCCCGAAAGGTCCACGCGCATGAATCCGCAGCGCCACCCTGGAACGCTGTACTCTTGCGCGGCCACAACATGAAGCTCCACCGGAAAAGCGTCCTTGCCTCGGGACTGGCTGGCATGAAGCAAAATGCCCTGCCTGGGCTCGTGCTGTGGATTCTCGCCCTCCTGCTTGTCTGCGCAGACTGGCTCTCGCCCTCTGCCCATGCCGCCTTCGAGAGCATCGGTGCGTGGAAGAGCCGCTACGGACTTGCCTTCTCGGCGACAACCACGGCGTTCTTTGGCGGTGCTGTGCCGTTCCTCTTTCTCCTGGTTACGGGAAGGCTTCGTCGCAATCGCTTGGCGGCCGAGCTCGCTTTCTACACGCTCTTTTGGGCCTACAAGGGCGTCGAGGTCGATCTGTTCTATCGCCTGCAATCGCATCTGTTTGGGAATCATGCGGCCCCAGGGACTATTGCGCGAAAAGTGCTGGTGGATCAGTTCGTCTACAACCCCATCTGGGCTGCCCCGCTGTCGGCACTGGCCTTCCTGTGGAAGGAGAGCTCCTTTTCTTGGAGCGCGACGAAGACGAGGTTGGGTTTCGATTTCATGACCTTCTCCGTGCCGGTAACGCTCATGTCCACTTGGGCGGTTTGGATTCCGGCCGTGACCATCATCTACTGCCTACCAGCGCCGCTGCAGATTCCGCTATTCAATCTCGTGCTTTGTTTCTGGGTGCTAGTTCTGAGCTTCATCAGCAAGAGACCAGCCCACGACGAGCTCCGGGTCGGCTGTTAGTACAGAAGGACCATTGCACAGCAGAACGGCACGACCTGGCCGGCGAGGCAAGGCCATCGATCGTTGGACACAGCAGCGAGCCAAGCCTGCAGCGCCGACCCCGTGAGCGCGGGCCTGCCATCGGGCATCGTGAGCAATTCGACGACGTGACCGCCACCATCGACGACCGCCGCATAGTTTGGGGCAACGCACGGATTGCTCACATCGGTATATGCGCAGTTACTGACTGTGGCCTCCCCGATTGAGGGTGCGATCGCTGCTTCGGCTACCGTCAGGTTGCAAAGAGCATCGGACAGCGGCGAAGTATCCGCTTGCGACAGATCGGGCGAGACGACCAAGTCAGGCGATGTGCCTGCCGGGCGATCTGATCCACCCAGCGTGTCGGCGAGATCTCCCGGAATCGCCGCATCGCTGATTGCCGACGATGCCGCGTCCGCGTCGGGCGGCGACCTGCGACCGAGAGGGGTCGCGCCACATCCCGCGGTCACGGCCATGAATATTGTGCCAGCCATCCAGCGCGGAATCAGCCGTCGCGACGGCCGCGCCGATTCGGACATTGTCGCCGGCCAGGAGACCTCGTCAAGCAAGCCAACAAGTTCGCGGTCGAACGGCGCCATCACCTGGCCTGTCTTCTGGGCAAGCGACTCGATGGCCTGGACGAATTCCGCGCGCGACAGCGGGGACTCGACGATGTCCAAGGCCTGCACCAGAATTCGTCGCCGTTCGCGCTGCGCCCGCTCCAGGCACGCCTGGGCGCGCAAGGTGCGCTCGCGCGAACCACCGGACAGGCCAAGCCAGTGCGCGGCCCGCAACGCAAAACCAGCCTCGACTGGGTCGGGCGCGCGCATAAGCCACGCCAAGCCACCCACGCGCAAGCGCAGGAGCGCGTGCAAGAAACGCTCGGAGGCGGGATCGGGCGGACGCCACGTCAGGCCGGCCCCCTTGCCAACCAATTCACCGCGCGCCGCCAGGTCTTGCTCAAGCTGCGTTCCAGGCCACACGGTCACCGGAATTGCGTCCCACGCGAAACGGTCGATTCGATCCAACGCGGCGATCTCGGCGCGCGTGTCGGCCAGATTGCCGCCCGGCCGCAACGCCAACACGTTGATGACCGGCGCAATTCCGCGCGACCACAATCGGTCGAGAGCGGCCAAGTTCGCGTCCGCCGCTCCCGGACGCCCCAGCGTAGCCAGCCCGCGCGGGGTGAGCGACTCGAATCCGACCAGCACGGAAAGAAACCCCATGCGGGCCAGCACGCCGGCGACGTCGTCGGAAATCGCTCGTGGCTCCATCATCAAACGCCACGCCATCTTGCCCACGCGTCGCCGTGCAAGCGCCCGTTCGAAATCGGTCAGCCAGGCAAGCGCCAGCTTCGGCTCCGGTCCAAGTAGATTGTCGTCGACAAAGTGGCCGATACGCACGCCACGGTCGTGGTACAGCTCGGCCACCTCGTCGGCCACGTCGTCAACCGGCCGTCGGATGTTTCCGCGCTGGTGCACATGGGTCAGGCCAAGTTTGCTGTGTTCGGCCGCGAGATCGCGCTGCAACGCCGAAACGCCGCAGTAGGAACACTGGCCCGCGCAGCCGCGCGACGCCGCGATTTCCGCTCGTGGGATACCAATGATGGTCGGCATTGCATCGGGCCGAAGTGGGCGCAGTTGTGTCGACGTGAAGGCTTGCGGGTTGCCCGTGTCCTCGCTGGTCCGCGTGGTCAGGCCGGGCACTTGGTCGAGGCTACGGCCCGCCACAAGAGCGCGCGCCAACTCCACAACCGCCACTTCGCCAGCGTGACGGACGACGCTATCGAGTCCAGCGTGGTCAGCCAAGAGTTCTGCACGCTGGAGCGTGGCGAGCGCCCCGCCGACGGTGACGTGGCCGCGAAAACCCTCCATACGCAGCAGCTGCACGAAGGCCAACATGAGCGGCGCGACCAGGGGATCCGAAACTGAAACACCGACCAGAAACGGCCGCTCGGCAAGAGTTCGTGCCACGGCGTCCGCCAGCGCCACTGGCGTCAGCAGCGGCAGGACGCGCGGCCGGAAGCCGGCTCCGACCAGAGCGGCGGCAACCAAGCGAATACCAAGATGCTCCGTTCCCGGCGGCTCGTGCGCAATAAGTGTCACTCTTCTTCCGGCGCTGTCTTGAGCCTTGGTCATTGTCGTGTCCTCGCTCAACGGAGGACTCTAACAGAATCGCAAAGAGAGCGGATTGGATTGAACGTGTATCCACAAGGCGCGCCGACGAGCACATTCAAATATGTCAACCAAGGCATCGTTTTCGACAAGTTGACCGACGTCTACCATTCGGGAACGCGCCACGAGGAAAAGCAGCCCTGCCACTTGAAGGTCGACACCAGCTACTGCGAACGCTGCGCCGAGGAATACGGCAACCCCTGCGAAAAATTCTGCCCGGCCAACGTCTACGCGGTCGAGCGCGACGAAAGCACGGGCAAGTTCCAGAAGCTGCGCATCGACTTTTCGAACTGCGTGCACTGCAAGACCTGCGACATCAAAGATCCCTACGGCGCAATCAATTGGGTTCCCCCCGAAGGCGGCGGCGGACCGCTATGCAAGAATCTGTAGGGATAATTGGGCCTGGGTCGGCCGTGCAGGTGGATGTAGTAAGAGGGGCACTTGAAACGACTATGGTCATGGCGCAGAGGCGGAGGAGAGCACAGAGGCCGGAGAGGCTAGGAAGGGTTCGGATCGGGATCCGGACAATTCCTTCCCGTCCGATCTCTGTGTCCTCTGCGTTTCAGTGGTTTGATCCCGTCCTAGCCGACGGTCAGTCCATGTACTGGTTCCATCTCATCATCTGCAGGAGCCTGGTCGACACCGTCGCGTGCACGTTGGGGTAGTGCTTGGCCATGAACCGAGCAACCGCCTCGGCGTCGCCTGACAACGGGACTGGAGTGACTCCAATCTTCTCCGGTGGGTCGTCCGACTCCGGATCCTTGGAAGCGTCGATCCTGATTGCCCCGACATACGTGACCTGCCCAGCGACTGCGCTGAACACGGGGAGATGCGCTTCGCCCTTGGGAAAGTAGGTGGGACCCTCCAGCGCCCGAGCGATCGCGCTAGCCTCGATCGGCATGAAAACTCCTGAGGAAAGCTGAGACCACAGCGCCGTTGCATAGGTGAAAGCAGGCTCCTGGGCACGGCTGGAGTAGCGTTCGGGGCGGATTTCTACGATCGCGTACCCTTCGTCTTCCCCTGTCGGAGTGACCTCGGCTGCCACGAATCCATCCTCTGACCAGAGCGGCCGACGATTTAGTACCCCTTTTGCCTTCCAGCCGTAGCGGTCGAATTTTCCTCTCACAAGAACCACCCAGGCCCTCGTCGTGACCCGCAACACGATGATTGCCGTCTTTCCGCCCTCATCGAAGGAAGATTCACGTGATAGTTCCTGGATATGGCCGCCGCACCCGCTCGCGAGCACCAGGCAGAGGATAGCCATCAGTCGCAGGAAGGTTTGCATGCGAATGGAATACACTAGCCCGAGATCGCTGCCGGCATAGGGATAATTGGGCCTGGTTCGGCCGTGTAGGTGGATGTAGTCAAGATTTCTTCGGACATCCATCTTGGTAAAGTAGAAGGGGCACTTGAAACGACTATGCTCGGCCGGCGAGATGTCCCGTACAATTGGCTGGAACGAACGCACGGGAGTCCCTGAATGGCACGACAAAGCGCGGCTAGGCGAAAACAGGAAGGCGGCGACTGGGAGCACCTGATCTCAGGCGACCCGAAGATTCTGGGTGGCAAGCCAGTCATCAGGGGCACGCGCGTGCCTGCCTCGCTGGTCGTGGGCTGCGTCGGCGGCGGCATGACCGTCGAAGAGGTGATGTACGAGTATCGTCTGACCCGCGCACAGGTGCTCGCGACTCTGAGCTACGCCGCCGAAGTCATCGACGAGGAGAGGATTGTTCCGCTTCTTCCTTGACGAGAATGTCCCTCGCCGAATAGCCGAGCGGCTCAAAGCAGAGGGGCACGACGTCGTGGAAGTCGCGGCAGGCCCTCTGCGGGGCAAGCCGGATGACTATCTTTGGCGGCGGGCAGCGACCGAGGGCAGAATCTTCGTGACCCGCGACATCGGGGCAACGGCATTGCCAATCCGGCCTGCGCCGGTGTCGATTATCCTGCTGCGTGGACCAGAAACGCTGACGGCGGTTCAGCTTGATGCCATGTTTGGCGCCTTCTGGGAACAGGTGGAACGCAACGGATTGGTAGGGCACTTGGTCTCGGTCCGACCCGGCGGCTACCGGTTGCACCGCATCCGTACCTGAAAAGCCGAGGCTCGCTGAAAGTCAGGACGGACGCTACCCGCTCAACAAGATCGTTCTCGAAGAAGACCACAAGGACACGAGGAAACTGCTTGATGTCTATCCACAAGTCACGCCGGCGAGCACATTCAAATATGACAACCAGGGCATCGCCTTCGACAAGCTGACCGACGTCTACCATTCGGGAACGCGCCACGAGAAAAAGCAGCCCTGCCACTTGAAGGTCGACACCACCTACTACGAACGCTGCGCCGAGGAATACGGCAACCCCTGCGAGAAATTCTGCCCGGCCAATGTTTACGTCGTCGAGCGCGAGGAGACCACCGGCAAGTTCCAGAAGTTGCGCATCGACTTTTCGAACCGCGTGCACTGGTCGCCATCCAGCCGCCTGCCACCCTGCGCGCCAGGGCGCGATCAGGAGGGCCAGGTAGCGGGAGACTGGGTGAACTGACCGGGCGACCTCTGCGGGACGCGACGGGGTACACTGCGCTCCGTGTTCGCGACACACCCTCAAAGCTCTCCGCGACCTCTGCATTTTGGCGGCGGCCAACCCGCGTGGAACTCTGCCCCGGCTCAAAGGGTTCTCGGACGTCGCAAAAACCCATTCGAGAGGACTAGGCTCTAGTCATTGGGCAGACGCTCCAGGGCCAGTTCCAGGACCTCCTCGATCCGACTTACCGTACGAATCTCTACACCGGGGGCGGTCAGTATGTCGTCGGGGACGTTAAGAAGATCGCCAGCGTTCTGCCTAGGAATAATCACGAGCTTGCGCTGGTGCTCCACGGCTGCTTTGAGTTTGTGGACGATGCCACCGACCTGACCGATGAAACCGTGAAGAGTTACTTCCCCAGTCATGGCCAAAGCTGGCCGGACTGGGATTCCTAACGCCGCCGAAACCATCGCCGTGACGAACGCGACACCGGCTGAAGGTCCTTCTTTAGGATCGGCAATGTTCACTAGGTGAACGGCCACCGTGGAATCCTCCAGGCGTGCGGGCACGCCTTTCCACTTACCTCCGAGCTGCTGGAGCACTTGGAAAGCTGTCTTGACTGAATCACTTAGGACCGGCCCTCTCAGGCCTGTGATACTGAAGGGTGGGCCGCCCCGCCCCCGCAATAGCGAAACCTCGGTGAAGAAAACATCGCCACCAGTAATCACACCACCCGTCTGCAATACGACCAAGCCTGTCACCTGTCCAACTACCGGCTCACGATTTGCGCGCACGTCACGTTCTTGAACTTTTCTCGACTCCACCAGGTCGCGTGCCTCATGTGGTTCCATACCCGGAAATGCGATGACTTTTCGCTTGAACTCTCCTGGAGCAATCTGGGTCAGCTGGTTGTGGACGCGTTGTCGCAGCTCGATCCCAAACCGCATGCATCGCCTTACGTCTTCTTCCGAATGGCTTCCGTCTGGAAAAAGCAGCTTCAACATTCCAGAGGCGATTCGGCGGGCGCCTCTTGCGTCGCGAATTGTTGCACTGGCACCAGGATCTACAGCATCGAGTGCCCGGCTAACATCATCGTCTCGGAGCGACTTCAGTACCTCCCCGAAATAGTCGGTCACAAATCCAACGCCTTGGGCAAGAGAGGCTTCACTCACTTTCGGTATCTCCCAGCCTGGCAAGTACCCATGAATTCGATCCAAGAATGCGGCATCGACTAACGGCGCTGGCAACTCCTGGAACAAATGGGTGTATTGTTCGCTGGGTTGATCGCCGGAAACCTCGAGATTCCCGGTCAGGACCAAACTGGCGTCGGACGCGACGACCTTCCTGCCCCGACTGAACTGCCCGCTCTCCATGTAATCCTTGAGGGTAGCAACAGTTTCCCGGTCTGGAAAAGTGGTTGCGGCAATCTCATCGAATACAACCACCTTGCGCGTGCCTATGATGCCGAGTCGCTGGGAGACTTTGTGAATGAAAAGGGTTGCCGGCGAAGGTCGACCTCCCGAGATGGTGAAGACCGTCGGAGAGAGATTTCTGAGTAGAAAGGTCTTGCCCGTACCCCTTGGCCCAAGCTCGATCAGATTCAAATTTCGTTCGACCAGTGGGATCATCCGGGCAAGAAGCAACCATCTCTGGCGCTCGCTCTGGATTTCGTCAGGCTCGTACCCCGCGCTTCGAAGAAGCAGGCGGATCCATTCATCAAGAGCAAAGCGGCTGCGCCCTTTCTTGAACCCGTCGACGTCGGGACGATCAAGCTGAAATGGAACGAAGGCTTTAACAGCAATCTTCAGTTTTGGGGGTGCTGAGGAGTCGTATCGGAGGGTCACGGTTCCCCATAATCCGCCGCTTAGGACGCCCTCAAAGCGATCTACGAGATCGGCATGGATATGAATCGATTCGGAGTCCAGGCAGTTCAAGCGCGCACGGTGACAATTCTCGACGAGATCTACCTCGGCTTCCAGCTGATCAATTACGACGTATTCACCGTCCCGCATGAGGCGGTTCTTGATTATTTCTTTCTGCTCAGCCTCCGGAATGCGACCGCGAATCTTCTCCTTCAAGGACTGCAGGTCTTCTTGCTCGTGCCCTGGGCGAACATATTTTGCGAAGAGGTACTCGGTAACAAAACGAGGAAGGCGGGCAAATGCCTCCTCTCCTGAAAGGCTTTTGTCAACAACACGCGTCCCATAGGCAGCGCGCGCAAGTGCGGCATCGGACTCGATCGTCCCAGGGTAGCCCATGACTACGTCCCCTTTCCAAAGACGGAGTCGAGGCCTTCGTTCTGTCGTACCCCGCCAGCCTCGACCTGGCCTTGTCCACTTGGTTCGATTTTCGTGGATTGAACGGGAGTGACCGTCTGTTGGCTATTTGCAGGCGGGTGCGGTGACTCGATGCGCGCTTGTACCCCCAGTTCGACTGCATGCGCCTCCCGCGCCTCATCGAGCGCTGGACAGGCCGGCGCGAGTAGGAGGAGCCAATCGAGCAACTGCTGCCGTCTGCGTTCCGAAAGTCCAGCGCGAAGGTAGGCCAAAGTGTGCCCCAATTCGAAGTTGCCACCGGCATACTGATGGGAAAATGCCTTCAACCGGATTCGATCCGCGGCGCTAAGTTCGATGCCTTCCGAAGCCATCTCGAGGGCCTGCGCTCGCCCTTCCTGGTTCAGAATCCTGATCGATGTGGCGACAGTAACCAGAAACTTCAGTTGCTCGTTCGCCATCTCGAATCCGGAAGGTCGTTGCGCAGATAGTGCCGATGATGGTGCTGACGGTGGCCGAAGCCTCATCGTTCCGGGTGGAGGATCTGAGCGCGTTGCGATTTCTGGTGCAATTGCCGAATCGTGCATCCTCCTCGGTGAGGCCATGCGGCGAATGACGACAACGCGGGCGTCGATTCCAGGCGCCGCCGTCATTATCGACAGATCGGGATCTGTAGACATTCCAGCGCTCTCAAGGACGTGGCCAACGTGTCGAACAGCGCTCAAGCGAAGGCGATGTTCGGCGTGGTGTCTGCCAAGGTCGTTCACCAGCCTGCGAATGTACGTGGTGGTGCGACCTCGGTCGGCAAGTTTCGAATCAAGATCGGCGAGAAAGCTTCTTTCCCCGTCGTCGTCGAACGGCTGGGCAGCCTCTTCCTCGATCTGGGGGCCATCCTCACTTTCGGGTTCATGCGCGCAATCTTCCAAATCTGTCTCGTCATCGATCGAAACACGCAACCGAGATCCACTCCCAACCGGGCTCAGGCTTCGACTTGTTGGGCCCCAGCCATCCTCGTAGATAGCCAGCACAGCCTTCGCGAGGTCATCCTTCGACGCGTATGACACACCCACCAAGCCCCCATAGTGTCCGTCAACTTCAAATTCCCAGACATCGAGAATCTGCTGCATTTCTCTCCGGGAAAGACGGTCTACGAGTTCTTTCGTGTCACCCCTGAAGGAATGCGCGAGGCGGGCGCGCATTTCATCGAGTTCTCTGGCGGTTTGCAATCCACGCTCTTCACACAGCCGTCTCAGGGTTTGCTTGCCGAGATTATCTAGAATGGTGCGAGCTGGACCGGGCATCCGAACCTCCTGATTTCAGGGCGCTCAACCATGGTAACACAGGCCCGGGAACTCTGAGCAGTCGCAGGCTCGGAGTCGCAGGCTCGGAGCAGCAGCAAGCTCGGTGTGGGCAGGCGGCCAGGAGCGACTCTGAGGGCGTGTTCAAAAGTAAACCCTCGCCCGGCCCCCTCCGGACTAACCTTCCGCCACCATCGCCTCCAGTTCGGACCAGCGGGCGTAGAGGGCGTCGACTTCGGCTTGGGCACTTTCGATCTGCGCGATCAGTTCCACGAGGCGGCTGGCATTGCTGGCCAGTTCGGGACTGGCTTGTTCGGATTCGAGGGCCGCCAGGCGTGCCTCGGCTTCGGCGATGCGGGCTTCGATGGTGTCGAAGTCGCGCTGGTCTTTGTAGCTGAGTTTGCGCCGGGGCGCGCTGGCTTGCGTGCGCGCGGTCGCCGGTTTCTCGCGTTCGGCCGCGGCGACGATCTCTTCGCGCTCGGCCTCGTACCAGGCCTCCCACTGGGCCAGCCCGACGAGATGGGTGACCTCGGCGCCAGGAAGATCGGAGAAGGCGAGCAGCGAGGTGGTGGTGCGGTCGAGGAAATAGCGATCGTGGCTGACCAGCAGCACGGCCCCGTCGAAATTGATCAGCGTCTCCTCAAGAACGTCCAGCGTGGCCAGATCCAGATCGTTGGTCGGTTCGTCGAGCACCAGGACATTCGCAGGGCGCAACATCAGGCGCGCGAGCGCAAGGCGGCTTTGCTCGCCGCCGGACAGCTGGCCAACGCGCAACTTGCCCTGTTCTGCGCGAAAGAGAAAGCGCGATAGGTAGCCGTTGACGTGTACCCAGGTGCCTCGAAAATCCACCTGGTCGCCACCGGGACACAACGTATCGATGACCGTCACGTTGGGATCCAGGCTCTCGCGCTGCTGCTCGAAATACGCCACTTGGAAGTTGTCCGCGCGAATCACCTCGCCTGTATCTGGCGCCTCTTGTCCAACCAGCACGCGCAGCAAGGTGGATTTCCCGCAGCCATTCTTTCCAATCAGACCCAGCCGGCTGCCCGGCCCAAGGAAAAGATCGATGCCTTGGAAGATGATCTTGCCCGCGTAGGTCTTGCCAATGCCCTTGGCCTCGATGAGCCGCTTCGGTTTGCGTCCCGCGCTGCCGAAATCCAGCGCGGCGGTGCCAGAGACGTTGCGCGCGGCGAGTTCTTCCACGGCCCCGACCAAGGCCTCGGCCCGCTGGATGCGCGCTTGCTGCTTGGTCGAGCGCGCCTTGGCGCCACGGCGCAGCCATTCCGTTTCACGGCGCAAGGTATTGCGCAACGTAGTCTCCTGGCGCTCTTGCGCGGCCAGCAGCTCTTCCTTGCGCTCAAGGAATGTGGCGTAGTCGCCGTCCACCGACAAAAGCCCGCCCTCGTTCCTTGGATCGAGCTCCAGGATGCGATTCGAGACACGCTGGAGAAAGAGCCGATCGTGGGTGACGGTGATGGTCGCGAACGGCGCCTGGGCCAAGAACTTTTCCAGCCACAGGATGCTTTCCACGTCGAGATGGTTGGTGGGCTCGTCGAGCAGGAGCAGCTCGGGCTCGCGCGAAAGCTCGCGCGCCAGGGCCACGCGCTTGCGCCAGCCGCCGGACAACCGCTCGACGGGCGCATCCGCGCCGGCCTGCGAACCAGACAACTCCAGACGGGCGATCAGTTCATCGGCGCGGGCTTCCGCCTGCCAACGATGGTCGGCGTCGACGAACTCCGCAGGCTCCAGCACCGCCTCGCGCACGGTTTGCCCAGGACGAAACACGGGCACCTGAGCCACGTGCCCCACGCGCAGTCCGCGGCGCAACGCCAATTCGCCGCTGTCGGGCGAGTCCACCCCGGCCAGGATGCGCAGCAAGGTGCTCTTGCCCGCGCCGTTGGGACCGATGAGCCCGATGCGCTCGCCCTCGGCCAAGGTGAAGCCCACGCCCTGGAACAACGGACGCGCCGAGAAGGATTTGGTGAGATTGCGAGCGGTGGCCAGAATCGCCATGCGGCCGGGAGTATAGGGGTGAATTCGACAAACGCCGCTCAGCGAGTGCGGTTGCGGGTCCCCGGGGCTATGGTTCGTGGGGAAATGATCGTCCCCCAGCCCCTCCTACGAGGCCGATTGGTCGCTCGATACAAGCGGTTCTTGATGGACATCCGCATGCGCGGCGGACGCGTGGTCACGGTCCATTGTCCGAACTCGGGTAGCATGGAGGGGTGTCTCGATGAAAACGCCGAGGTGCTGGCTTCGCCCAAGACCGGACAGGGCCGCCTGTCGCACGTCGCAGAGTGGATTCGCGGCCCCGACGGATGGATCGGCATCAACACCCAGCGCAGCAACGCCATCGTGGGCGAGGCGCTGAAAAAGAAGCGAATTCCGGAACTGGCCGACTACAACGATGTGCGCGCCGAGGTGGCCTACGGCAAACACAGCCGCGTGGATTTTCTGCTGACCTCGCCTGACCTGCCCGACTGCTACGTCGAGGTCAAGAACACGACTTGGCCGGGGCCCGACGGCGCCCTCGCCTTTCCGGATTCGGTCACCCTGCGCGGCCGCAAGCACCTGCGCGAGCTGGCCCGGCGAGTGGCCGCGGGCGACCGAGCGATCTTGCTCTTTCTTGCCAATCGCCCGTTCGGCAATCGCGTACGCGCCTGTCACGAGCGCGATCCCGCCTACGCTCGCGCCCTGGCCTGGGCCAAGCGGCAAGGCGTCGAGATCCTTTGCTACCGCACGGCCATCGATCCCCCGCGCGTGACACTCGCCGAGCGCGTGCCGTTCTACCCGTTCACGAAGCGCATGGCGCCTTCGGGGTAGCGCGGGCCCGAGGCAGCGCCCTTGGGTGCCACTTCGTCGATGCGAGCGAGCTCGTCCGCGGACAGCGCGATGTCGAGGGCCGCAAGATTCTCTTCCAAGTGCTGCCGTCGGGTGGTGCCAGGAATGGGAACGATGTCCTCGCCCTGGGCCAGCACCCAAGCCAAGGCGAGCTGCGCTGGTTGCACACCCTTGTCGCGCGCGATCTCGGACACCTTGTCCACCAGGGCGAGGTTCTTCTCGAAATTCTCGTCCTGAAAACGCGGCGAAAACCGCCGGTAGTCCTTCTCCGGCAGATCTTCAAATTTGGCAAACCGACCCGTGAGAAATCCCCTGCCGAGAGGACTGTAGGCCACGAAGGTGATGCCGAGTTCGCGCACGGTCGCCAGCAATTCGTCCTCGGGATCGCGGCTCCACAGCGAGTATTCCGTTTGCAGAGCCGAGATGGGGTGGACGGCGTGCGCGCGCCTGATAGTCGCTGGCGCTGCCTCGGATAGTCCCAGAAAGCGCACCTTGCCAGCCTCGACCAGTCTGCTCATCGCACCCACCGTGTCTTCGATGGGAACCGCGCGATCGACGCGATGCTGGTAGTAGAGATCGATGTGGTCCACGCCCAGCCGCTTCAAGCTGGCGTCGCAGCAGGCGCGCACATAGTCGGGGCGGCCGTTCACGCCTTGGAAGCTGCCGTCGCTGCCGCGCATGTTGCCGAACTTGGTGGCCAGGACAACTTCGTCGCGCCGGCCCTTGATTCCGCGACCGACTAGCTCTTCGTTCTTGAAGGGACCGTACATATCCGCGGTATCGAGAAAGTTTAGGCCGCGATCGAGCGCGAGCTTCAGCGTCGCCAGGGATTCCTCCTCGGAGGCGCCGGCGTAGAATTCGCTCATGCCCATGCAGCCAAGGCCAAGGGCAGATGTGGAAAGGGTGGAGTGTCCGAGTTTTCGCTGCTTCATGAAAATCTCCTCATGACCTTCACGGCCCATTGGATGCCAGAAATTCGGTTACTTCTTCGATGGCGCCGCGGCGTAGATCTTGCCGAGATCGGTCAAGGTGTCGTCGGTGTTGTAGACTTCGCAATTCGGGGACCATTGGTACCAGGCATAGCGCGCCAG
>Ga0265329_10000390_pt1 | contig 23181 bp, 25 predicted proteins | sample 41627metaG_FD_202091 | JGI IMG/M metagenome (GOLD analysis project Ga0265329, IMG submission 202091) | Rhizosphere microbial communities from Carex aquatilis grown in University of Washington, Seatle, WA, United States - 4-16-27 metaG | ecosystem: Host-associated > Plants > Roots > Rhizosphere...
CGCACCGCCGCGATCGCGCTCTCGATGGTGGCATCCCCGGTGATGAGCACGACCTCGATCATGGGATCGAGCGCGCGCAGCCCGGCGATGAGATCGATCCCGCTGCCGTCGGGCAGGCGGATGTCCACCAGGGCGAGATCGGTGAGGTGGGACGCTGCCCGTCCGAGGGCGGCCGCCGCGGTGTCGACGATCTCCACCTGCACGTCGAGAGTGCCGACGATCTCGGCCAGGTTCTCGGCCAGCCCGGCGTCGTCATCGACCACCAGGACCCGGGGTTTGCCGAGGGGCATGGGCATCACGGCCGGTGGGGCGCCCCTGGCTCCGGGTCCGGAATGGTGAGCAGGAACGAAGCTCCGCCGGTGGCTCCCGGAGCGGCCGGCTCGAGCGCGATGGAGCCGCCGTGGGCCTCGACGATGCGCCGGCACAGCGCCAGGCCGAGCCCGGTCCCCTTCGAGCGGGTGGTGAAGAGCGCCTCGAAGACCCGTGGACGGACGTCGTCCGGAATGCCGGGGCCGTCATCGCTCACCCGCACGCGGGTGGCGTTCCCCACCCGCGTCGCCTCCACGGTAATGTGGCCCTCACCGGGCATGGCCTGAGCCGCGTTGATGAAGAGGTTCGACAGCACCCGGGCCACCTGGTCGCGATCGACCTCGAGCGTGAGGTCGGACGCCGGATCGTTGATGGTCCGGACCTCCACCCGCGGCGGCAGGTGGGCGACCTGGGTCGCGGTCGCTACCAGCTCGCGCACGCGGATCGGCTGCCGCTTGGGCGAGCGGTTGCGGGCGAGCTCGAGCAGCTCGGTGATGGTCTCGGTCGAGCGCTGGACCTCGGCGGCGATCTTGTCGAGGTGGCGGCCCACCCGCGGGTCGGCGGGATCGCGCGCGACGTGTTGCCGGAGCAGGTAGACCGAGGACTCGATGACCCCGAGCGGGTTGCGCAGCTCGTGTCCGATCCCGGCGGCGAACTGCCCGATGGTGGCCAGCCGCTCCGCGGTGCGGTTCTTGACCAGCATGTCGTCGCGGTACGTCTCGAGCATGATGGCGAGCTCGAGATCCATGATCTGGTGCATGGCGCGGGTGGTGGCCGTCAGGCGTGGCGGGTCGCTCTCGAGCTGGATCTGCGCCACCTCGGCCATCTGCACCCGAATCCGGTTCATGGCCGTCATCATGTAGGCCTGGGGGAGCTCGATGCGCACGTGCACCCGCCCGATGCGGGCATGCTTCTGGAAGTACTTCTCGTCGTGCGGGCCGAGCAGCATGTCGTGCAGCCACCCCACCAGGGTCTGCTTGAGGCGCGCGATCTGATCCTCACCGCCGGTGATGGCCGCGCGGGCGCCCGGGTGGCGCTGGATGCTGGCGTAGAAGTCCTCGATGATGCGGGGGAACTCGGCCTCGGCCAGGGGGTGGAACCCGCGGAGCAGCGCGGTCGCCGCCCCGTCGAACCCGACGTAACCCTTGATGGCCTCGAAGAACGTCTGACCGGGCACGAGCGCCGTTTCTATCACACTGGCCTTGCTCCAGGGCCAGGTCGAGCCCGCGGCTGCGGAAGCCCCTCCGGCGGCGCCGGAGGTACCGTCGCCCCCAGTCCGGGCGAAGGGAATCCCGTCTCCAGCGGTCATTTGGGTTCCCGCTTTGCATCGGTCATGCCACCACCGACGCACAGGCCCCGCGCCAGGGCGGCCCCGGCCGCCCGGCAGGGTCTGCGGCGAGCGTGGCGCCGATCGCACGATTTGCGCGGTGGGGCCCGAGCTGCTCGTGCCTGGGTGCGAGCCCACGCGTCTCCGACCTGGTCGGGTGTTTGCAGCCTGCAGGGTTGGTACGTGCTAGAGGTGCTCCGGGTGGGAATGAAGGGGGCAGGGCGCTCTGCCCTCGCTCGCGCGACAGGAGGACGGAAGACATGTCGACCGGAGAATCGATCGAGCTCGTGATGCTGGCGTTCGCGCTCGGGCTCGGGGTGCCGCTCGTCTTGCAGGCCTTCGTCACGCTGCGGGCGGTGCACAAGATCGTGACCTCGACGCAGGCGCGGCTCGACCGGGCCCTCGAGGGGCTCGAGGGGCTGGTGGCCCGGGCGCCCGGCGCGACCGCCGCCTCGCCACCCACGACGCAGGCGCTGTCCGTGCTCGGGGCCGCGCTGGTTCCGGCGGCGCTGACGGCATTCAAGGTGTGGAAAGAGGCCTCGGCGGGAGCCGGGGCCGCGGCGGTCGGCGCGACGAGCACGGCGCAGGGCCCGACGGATGTTCCGCCGGACGCGAGCCCGTCGTCGTCGATGGCGACATCGGAAAGGGAGAACGGTCATGCGCGAACGTGAAGTCATTCAGGTCCAGGGGTTCACCGGAGGTCAGGTGCTGCTCGCTCTGCTCGGTGGAGTGGCGGCGGGAGCGGCCATCATGTACTTGAACGCCCCACGCTCAGGGGCGCAGAGTCGCTCCAGGTTGCAGAACGCCGTCGACACGGCTCGGGGCCGGGTGACGACCGCCCCGCACGCGCTGCGCGAGGCCGCGCAGGCGGCCCAGAAGGTCTTTGCCGAGAAGCTGGCCGAAGAGCTCGAGAAGAGCGCCTGAGGGAAGGAGCCCCGACATGAACCAGATGGCTGTTTGGATTGATCACCACGAAGCCCGGATCTTTCACATCGACGCCGAGAAGGCGGACGAGCGGATCGTCGACTCGGTCACCCACCACGTGCACCGCCACGAGAAGGCCGCCGAGGTGAAGACCCGGAACCACCCCGACGACGAGGTGCGGTTCTTCCGTGAGGTTGCTCACCTGCTCGAAGGGGCCGCGCAGGTGCTGGTGCTCGGGCCCTCGGTGACCAAGCTGCACTTCGTGAAGTTCGCCCACGAGCACAACCGTGCCCTGTCGGATCACATCGTGGGGGTCGAGACCGCCGATCACCCGACCGACAAGCAGATCGTCGCCCACGTGCGCGCGTACTTCCACGTCGTCACCCCCCGCATCGGGGTGTGAGCGCGCGGGAGCGGGGAGGCGCCGCGGAATCCGCGCCTCGCCCGCCCCCGCCCGTCCCCGCCCGTCCCAACCCGCTCCGCCCGCCGCTCCTCCAGCTCAGCTGGTGGGGGAGCGGACCACCAGGACGGGGCGGGAGGCTTCGTGGAGGACGCGGGCGGCGACCGAGCCCAGCACCAGGTTGCTGACGCCGCCGCGGCCGCGCGAGCCGACGGAGATGGCGTCGACGTCGAGACGCTCGGCGGTCTGGCAGATCACCTCCGCCGCCATCCCGCCGTCCACGACCATCACGTCGGTGGAGATGCCGAGGCCCGAGGCCTCCGCCGGGATGAGCGCGGTCAGCCGCTCGCGCAGCTCCTTGGTCTCGTCCGGCCTCAGGGAGCCGCTCGACTCGGGCGGGTACGCGTAGGCGGGCGTCGGCAGCATCCGCTCGTGGACATACAAGATGTGGACGATCCCGCCGCCCGCTCCTCCCTCCCCGCGGGCCAGCGCGAAGGCGTGCGCGATCGACCGGTTCCCGCCCTCCGAGAGATCGGTCGCCGCCAGGATGCTCCGGAGCCGTGGAATCCGACGCGCGGCCGCCGGGCGAGGCTGTGGCGAGACGCAGACGATGGGTAAGCCGCCCGCGTGGAGGGCCGGAGGAACCGTGCTGCCCTTGAGGAGCCGCGAGAAGCCGTGGCGGTGGTGCGTGCCGAGGACCAGGAGATCGGCCTTGGCCGCCATGGCCTCGTCGACCAGGCGCTGTCCCGGAGGCCCCCAGCTCGGGAGGATGCGCAGGTTGACTTCGCCCCGCCCGGGCAGGGGCCCGATGGTGGCCGCCAGCGACTTCTCGAGCAGCCCCACCACCTCGCGGTCCGCCTCGAAGAGGTTGCGTGGCCCGGTCAGGCCGAAGCGCGCGTATTCGGAGACCGGCCAGTACAGGTGCACGAAGGTGACGTCGCAGTCCGCCCGCTGGCGCAGCTCGCGCACCCAGTCGACGGCGGCGGCGCTGGTGTTGGACTGGTCGAGACCGACGGTGATGCGCCAGGGCCGCCCATCGGAGCCCGGGGCGCGCCACGGGGGCACCCCGGCCCCCTGGGGGACCACCACCACGGGTTGCTGGATGCGAAGGAGGGCGGCCTCGGCGACGCTGCCCATGAGCAGGCGCGGCAGGGGACGGCGCCCGTGACTGCCGAGCACGACCAGGCTGGGCGCGAGCTCCGCGGCCACGTCGCCGATCACCGACGCGGCCGGCGAGCCGATCGCCAGGCGTTCATCGACGCCGAGGCCGCGCGCGCGCAACCCGTTTGCGGCCCTGGCGAGCTGGGCCTCGGCGCGTTGCCGCAGCTCGAGCTCGAGGCCGGGATCGAGCCCCAGCTCGGGCACCGTGATGCTCGGTGGCTCGAAGACATGAACCAGGCAGGCGCGGGCGCCACGCAGCGCGGCGAGCGCCGCGCCGATCTCCATCGCCCGCTCTCCAGACGCAGAGAAATCGGTCGCGATGAGGACGATCTCGCGACGGCCGAGCGTCGGATCGTGTTTGTCCAGGTCGGTGGTCATGGTGATGCCTCGCTTGTGGGTTGCTAGACACGACACAGCAGTGCAGTCGTCGTGCCACCCGCGCTGCTTTCCGTGGTACCTTTCAGGCGAGCTGGCCCGCGACGGGTCGGGAGAGGGGAGACCGGGTGCGCGTTCTCATCGTCGACGACAACCTGGGCCTGGCCGAGAACATCGCCGAGATTCTCGACGGTGAAGGCTATGCTACGGAGATCGCCGGGAGCGCCGAGGAGGCCCTGCGCCTGGCGCAGTCGAGGATCTTCGCGGTGCTGGTCACGGACTTTCGCCTCCCCGGGATAACCGGGGTCGATCTGATCGAGTCGCTGCGGCGAGAGGGCCAGCATCCGAAGGCGGTGGTCATCAGCGCGTTCTCGGACGAGCTCACCGTGGGAGCCGCCGAGGCGGTGGGTGCCTCGTTCCTCAGCAAGCCGGTGGACGTGGGCCTGCTGAACCGGGTCCTGCGCACGGCCCGGCCCTGCGCCTGACGGGCGCCTCGCCGAGAGCGCCTGGCCGGGACGATAGCCGGCGAAGGGTTTGCGCCCCCGTCGTGAAGGAGGTGCACGGTTTGCGCGGGCGGCCTCCACTCAACAGCCGGGTGGGCGGTCTGTTACGCTCGCGGGGATGACGAACGACACCCGAGACGACACCCGAGGCGACACCCGCGACACCGACGACACGGAGCTCGCGCCCGCGAAGAGCGCCGCGCTTCCCCAGGCCCGGTTGATTCGATGGGCGGTCGCCCTGCCTGGGCTCGCGCTGCTGGTGGCGGTGGCCGTGCGATCGGCGGGACATGCCGCCGCGGCCGAGCCTGCCTCGCGCCACCTCCCGCCGCCCGAGCACGTCAGCTCGGAGACCCTGCGCGACCTCAAGGGCCGCATGGGACGCCATGGAAATGGCATGTCGAACCTGGTCGGGGCGGTGGTACTCCTCGATCGCCCGGCCATCGCGCGGCTGGCGCGCAACATCGCCGACGAGGAGATCGTCGCCGCCACCACCATGGCCGCCGAATCTGGTCAGCGGGCCCCGAGCGGGGCCGGCAAGGCAGTTGGCAAGCCCGCCGAGAAGACGCGGCCGGCGCTGGCGCTGCCGCGCGGGTTCTTCGCCGAGCAGGACGCCTTGCGCGTGGCGGCGCAGCGGCTGGCGCTGGCGGCGGCGGGCACCGACGACAAGGCGCTGGCCGATGCCTTCGCGACCGTGACCCGGACCTGCGTCGCCTGCCACAGCTCGTACCTCCACGGCGACATCGAGCCGCTCCCCGCCTCCGGAGGCCCCCCCAAACCCTGAAGCACTGGCGCGCGCGCGCATTCCATGTTTATGCTCGGGCGGTCCAAATTGCTGGCCTGGTCGGGGGGCGGTGCCGGTGGGAAGGGATACGCATGGCCGGGGATGTCCATGTTTCGGCGAGAGCCCAGCTCGCGGAGTTGCTCATCGATGAGAGCCGCGATGCGCTGATCGCGGCTCGGCTCGACGGAGGCCTGCTCTCGTGGAGCCGCGGGGCCGAGGTCATCTTCGGGTACACGACCGAGGAGGCCGTCGGCCAGTCGTTGAGCGCCTTTCTCGTCCCTGAAAGCGAGCAGGCCGAGGCCCGCCGGGCGCTGGCCCGCGCGATCGAAGTCGGCGCGACGGTCATCGAGACGGTCCGCCGGCGCAAGGATGGCGCGCTGGTTCACGTCGATCTCTCCATGCGGCGGATGAAGGTCCCCGGCCACGGCGGGGTCATTGTCGTCAGCATGAAGGATCTGACCCAGCTCAAGAGCCTGCGCGATCAGCGGGCCCTCGAGGCGCGGTTCCGTGGCCTGCTCGAGGCGGCCCCGGACGCCATGGTGATCGTGGGTCGCGACGGCCGCATCGAGCTGGTCAACGGCCAGGTCGAGAAGCTCTTTGGCTACGCGCGCTCCGAGCTGCTCGGGCAGCCGGTCGACCTGCTCATCCCCGAGCGCTTCCGCACGCAGCACCCGCAGCACCGCGCCGAATACTTTCGCGATCCGCGGGCGCGGCCCATGGGCGCCGGGCTCGACCTGCTCGGGGTGCGCAAGGACGGCTCGGAGTTCCCCGCCGAGATCAGCCTCGCGCCCATGCACACCTCGGAGGGCGTGCTGGTGACCGCCGCGATTCGCGACGTCACCGAGCGCCGCCGGCTCGAGCAGCGGATGCAGGAGGCCAACCGCCTCAAGAGCGAGTTCCTGGCCAACATGTCGCACGAGCTGCGCACCCCCCTCAACGCCATCATCGGGTTCGCCGAGCTCATGCACCGGGGCAAGGTCGGTCCGGTGTCGCCGGCGCACAAAGAGTACCTCGGAGACATCCTCACCAGCTCGAAGCACCTGCTCCAGCTCATCAACGACGTGCTCGATCTGGCCAAGGTCGAGTCCGGGAAGATGGAGTTCCGGCCGGAGACCGTCGAGCTCGACCGGCTGGTGGCCGAGGTGCGCGACATCCTGCGCGGCCTGGCGGCGGGCAAGCACCTGCAGATGGAGACCGAGGTCGACCCCGGTCTGGGCTCCGTCGTGGTGGATCCGGCGCGGGTCAAGCAGGTCCTCTACAACTACCTGTCGAACGCCATCAAGTTCACGCCCGACGGCGGGTGCATCACCATCCGGGGGACGGCCGAGGGCGATCGGCTCTTCCGGATCGACGTCGAGGACAGCGGGATCGGCATCTCGACCGCGGATCTCGACAAGCTCTTCATCGAGTTCCAGCAACTCGACGGGAGCGCCGCCAAGAAGTACCAGGGCACCGGGCTCGGGCTCGCGCTCACCAAGCGCATCGTGGAGGCGCACGGGGGGCGCATCGAGGTCAAGAGCGCCCCGGGGCACGGCAGCACCTTCTCGGCCATCCTTCCGCGCAAGACCGTGCTCGCGGCGGGGGAGGACGCGGTGGAGGGCGACCGGCTATCCATCCCGGTGGCGAGCCTGGCGGGGAGGCAGCGCGCGATCCTGGTCGTCGACGACGATCCCGCCACGCTCAAGGTCGTCCAGGCCAGCCTCGCCGAGCTCGGCCTGCGCACGGTCTGTCGGGAAGGAGCCGCGGCCGCCCTGGCCGCGCTGGCGGACGATCCTCCGGGGCTGGTGGTGCTCGATCTGATGATGCCAGGGATGGATGGCTTCGAGTTCATCGCCCGCTTCCGAGATGGCCCGGACGGGCGGGACGTCCCCATCGTCGTGTGGACGGTCAAGGACCTCGGGATCGAGGAGCGCTCGCGCCTCCACGCCGCCGGCTGCGCGGTGGTCTCGAAGCGCTCTGGCGGGGCCTCGGCCCTGGTCGCGGCCTTGCGCCCACTCCTGCTCCCGCGCGCAGGGGGCGAGGGCTCGGGTCCCGTCGTCCCCGAGCCTCACCGGGCCTCCGGCGGAGACTCCCATGCGCGGTGAGCCCATCCTGGTGGTGGACGACAATCCCCACAACCTCAAGCTGGCGCGGGTGCTGCTGTCGGGCGAGGGCTACGACGTGCGCACGGCGGCCGACGCCGAGGAGGCCCTCGCGGTCCTCGGGTCCTTCGCGCCCCGCCTCGTGCTGATGGATCTGCAGCTCCCGGGCATGGATGGCCTCGAGCTCACGCGCCGTCTCAAGAGGGATCCCGCGCGCAGGGACATCGTGGTCATCGCCCTCACCGCCTACGCCATGAAGGGGGACGAGGCCAAGGCCCTGGCGGCCGGGTGCGACGGCTACATCGCCAAGCCCATCGACACCGAGGCCCTGACCGATCTGGTGGCGCGCCATCTCGACGGGGAGGCGGCCTCGTGAACCCTGTACCTTCCGCCCCGACCATCCTGGTGGTCGAGGACAACCCGGTCACCCGCAAGATGCTTCGCACCGCGCTCGAGTGCGAGGGGTATCAGGTCCTCGAGGCCGGGGACGGTCGTTCCGCGCTGGCCATCGCCGAGGCGCGTCTGCCGGATCTGGTCATGCAAGATCTCGTGCTCCCGGACTTCGACGGGTTCGACCTGGCGGCCTGCCTGCGGGCTCTGCCGGACGGAGGCGCCACGATGCCGATCATCGCGCTCTCCGGGTTCACGGGACACATCGAAGAGGCCAAGGTGGCCCGCGCCGGGTTCAGCGCGATGCTGGTCAAGCCGATCGAGCCGAGCCGCATCATCGAGACGGTCATTCCATTCTTTCCGAGAAAGGGCGAGCTCGTGCCCATCGGCAACGAGCGGAGCGTCCTGGTGGTGGACGACGACGCCGTCCAGCTCAAGCTGATGCGCATCCACCTGCGCGAGCTCGGCTTCAAGGTGACGGTAGCGGCGAGCGCGACCGAGGCTTTGCGGCTGGCCCACCGGAATCCACCCGAGGTGATCGTCAGCGACATCCTCATGCCCGATGTCGACGGCTTCCAGCTCTGCTTCGAGGTGCGACGGTCGCCCAGGCTCGGGCGGGTGCCGGTCCTGCTGCTCTCGGCCTACTACCAGACCGAGGCCGACCGGGAGCTGGCGCGTCGGGTCGGTGCCAGCGCCTTCATCCTGCGCACGCCCACCCTCGACGAGATCGGGCCTGCCATCCTGCGGGCGCTCGAGGGGGACACGGTGCCACTCGGCGAGGAGCCGAGCGACGCCGTGAAGCTCGCCCATGCCAAGGCGGTCGTGCGCCAGCTCGAGCGGCAGGTGGCCGTGACCGCGGGGTTGGCGCGGCGAAGCATGCTGCAGGCGGCCCAGCTCTCGTTGCTCGGGGGGATCGCGGGTGCGCTGGCGCGAAACGGGGGATTCGACGTGGCCTTGCGCGACGTCCTGGCGGCGACCCTGGACGCGGCGGCCATCTCCAAAGGGGCGTTGCTGCTGGCCGTTGGGGCCGATGGGGAGCTTCATCTCGGCAGCGGCGACACCCCCGCTTCACACCTGGTCGTCCGTCATGCGATCGGCTTCTCGGAAGGCGAGGCGGCGGCCCTGCGGGGATTCTTCGGGGAGATGGCCTGGATCGAGCAGGCCGTCGCGCAGCGGAGCCCGGTGTCGATTCCGTCTCCGGAGGTGCCGAGCGCCATCGCGGAGCGGGTCCTCGACGGGGCCGGCATCACCTTCGCCGAGCTGGTCCCGCTCGTGTCGGGGAGCCGCGGGGTGGGGGCCATCGTCCTCGGTGCCCGGCGGACCGACGTCACCAGCGAGGACTCGGTGACCTTCGCGCGCGCCATCGGCAACCACATCGTCCAGTCGCTGGAGCTCGAGCAGTCGTTCCGCCGGTTGAGCGAATCCGAGCAACGCTACCGCGCGCTCATGGAGCAAGCCAACGATGGGATCTTCATCCTCAGCCCCGATGGGATCATCCGCGAGGTCAACCGTCGGTCCGAGGAGCTCCTCGGCCTTACCAAGGAGGCCATCGTCGGCCGTTCGATCGACGACTTCATCCCGGCGGTGCGTGACCGTTCGGCTCCGGTCAAGGTGACCAAGCCGGACGGCTCGGTCGCCCTGATCGAGTTCTCCGATACGGTGGTGGAGGTCGGGGCGGGGCGGCTGGTCTTCTCGATCGCCCGGGACGTGAGCGACCAGGTGCGCGCCAACGCCCAGCTGATGGTCTCCGATCGCATGGCCTCGATCGGGATCCTGGCGGCGGGCGTGGCCCACGAGATCAACAATCCGCTGGCCGTGGTGATCGGGAACCTGGACATCGCCACCTCGATGGTCGAACACATGGCCAAGCGGCTGCGCCCGTCGCCCGAGCTCGGGGAGCTCGGGGACATCTTCCGGGACGGGCAGGAGGCGGCGGGGCGGGTGCGGGCCATCGTCCAGGATCTGAGGTTGTTCTCGCGGGCCGAGGAGGACCGGCGCGCCGCCGTCGACATCCATCGGGTGCTGGACTCATCCTTGCGGATGGCCCACGCGGAGATCCGCCACCGCGCCCGCCTGGTGACCGACTATGGCCGGCTGCCGCGGGTGCTGGCCAACGAGTCCCGGCTCGGTCAGGTGTTCCTGAACCTGATCGTCAACGCCGCCCAGGCCATCCCCGAGGGACACGCCGATCTCAACGAGATCCGAATCCGGACCTATCCGAGCGACGGCGATCGGGCGGTGGTGGTGGAGATCTCGGACACCGGCTCGGGGATCGAGCCGGAGGTCATGTCCCGGCTCTTCACGCCCTTCTTCACGACCAAGCCCCAGGGGATCGGCACCGGTCTCGGGCTGACGATCTGCCAGCGCATCGTCACGGCGCTCGGCGGAGAGATATCGGTGACGAGCGAGCGAGGGAAAGGAACGCTGTTCGAGGTGAGGATACCATCCGGCCAGATCCCAGAAGAAGAGCCGCGCGTCGCGCCGAGCGTCCAGATGTCGAGACGGGGACGCATCCTGGTGGTGGACGACGAAGAGCCCGTGGCGGCGGTGATCCGGCGAGCCTTGAGCCGCGACCACGAGGTTCAGGTGTTGACCAGCGCCACCGAGGCGTTTCGACGGGTCGATGGCGGCGAGCGCTACGATCTCATCCTGTGCGACCTCATGATGCCGGTGATGACCGGCATGGAGCTGCACGCCGAGCTCAGCCGCGCCGCGCCCGATCAGGCGGAGCGCATCATCTTCCTCACCGGGGGGGCCTTCACCCCGGGCGCGCGGCTCTTCCTCGATCAGGTCCCGAACCCACGTCTCGACAAGCCCTTCCAGATCCAGGCCCTGCGGAGCCTGGTGAGCGAGCGCCTGCACTGAGGACGCCGGCCGAAGGTCGCAGCGCGCGTTCTCTCGCACGATCCCGGGCGTCCGTGAGAAGCTCGGGCGATGACCGCTTCCTTCGCCGATGCGTGGGTCACCCGGCGAGGCGCCGAGCTCTTGCTCGGTGGCCGGCCCTTCCGCTTCGTGGGGTTCAACGCCTACGATCTGCCCTTCAAGGCCAAAGCGGCGGAGGTGGATGCCGTGCTGCGCGCGGCGAGCGGGCTCGGGCTGCGGGTGGTGCGGACCTGGGCCTTCAACGGCAATCCGGGGAGCGCCTACGCGTTCTACGGGGCGGACGGCACGCCCAACGAGGAGCAGTTCCGGCGGGTGGATGGCATCCTCGAGAGCGCGCGGCGGCACGGGCTCAAGGTCATCCTGGTCCTCGAGAACTACTGGCCCGACTACGGGGGCATCGCCGCGACGGCGGCGCGCTTCGGCGTCGCCAAGCTGGAGTTCTTCAGCGATCCGCGTTGCCGCGCCGCCTACCAGGATCACGTGGCGAACCTGGTGACGCGGGTGAACGCCATCAGCGGACGCCCGTACCTGGACGACCCGACCCTCTTCGCCTGGGAGCTGATGAACGAGCCGCGGATCGACGCGCGCGAGGACCCGACGCCCGATGGGCGGCTCGGCGACCCCACCGGGGCGCGGCTCGGCGCCTGGCTGGCGGACATGAGCCGCCACGTGAAGTCGCTCGACCCGCGCCACCTGGTCGGTCCCGGGGCAGAGGGGCACGGCTTTCGGGGCTGGGGCGGCACCACCGAAGGGTGGGGGGCCGACCCGCTCGGGGTCATGGACCAGCCCGACGTGGACTTCTTCACGTTCCATCCGTACCTGAACGAGTCCTGGGCGCGCCACACCGCGGCCGATGCGCGCCGGCTGGTGTCGGAGCTCGTCGCGGCTGGGCATGCGCGCGGCAAGCCCGTGCTCATGGAAGAGTGGGGGATCAACCAGACCGAGCCGCTGTTCGATCCGGCGGTGCCCGGCGTGACGGGGGTGCCGCCGGCAGAGGGCCGACTGATCCAGCCAGGTGCGGCGAGCTTCGCGCGGGCGCGCCGCGACTGGTATCGGCTGCTGCTGGAGGCGTTCCGGCGGGCCGGCGGCGACGGCAGCCTGGTGTGGATGCTCGAGACCGGGCTTAGGGAGCCGCACTTCGGGATCAGGCTCGACACCGAGCTCGGGCCGGGGGCCGGGGTGGGCGCGTCACCCACCGATCTCGACATCCTCGAGGTGCTGGCCGCGGAGGCGCTGGCGATCGGCGGTGGCGGCGGAGCAGGTGATCGGTCGGAATGAGCGGGCGGCGACTCGACGGCGCGGGGCAATCGGGATATGTGAAGAACGATGAACCGAGCCATCATCCTCTTCGGGTATCCGGGCAGTGGCAAGGGAACGCAGGGGCGCATCCTGAGCGCGCTGCCGGGGTTCCACCACGTGGCGGTGGGCGACATCCTGCGCGGCCTCACGGCGGCGCATCCGCTGCACGCCACCGTGCAGGGCTACGTCCGCCAGGGCGACCTGGTCCCCGACGAGCTGGTGGTCGAGCTCTTCGGCGGGCACATTGCGGGTCTCAATTTGCCCGCCAGCGACTTCATCATCGTCGACGGGATCCCCCGCAACCGCAAGCAGGTGGATCTGCTGAACCGGCTGGTGCAGGTGATCAAGATCTTCAAGCTGTCGGTCTACGATGAGACCATCGTCATCGATCGCATGCGGCGGCGGGCCGCCGCCCAGAATCGCCCCGACGACGCCTCGGACGCGGTGATCCAGCATCGATTGACCGTGTATCGTCGGGAGACCGAGTCGTGCATCACGACCTATCCAGGCACCATCCTCACGCGCATCCAGGCCAACCAGCCGGTGTTCGACGTGCACCTCGACATCATCAGCGCGCTCGGCAAGATGCGCCAGATCCAGTTCCCCTGAGCCCGAACCCGAGAGACTGAGAACCCGCACCCCAAGGAGCAACCCGATGACCAAGACCATCCTGGCCGCCGTCGCGGCCGCCGCGCTGTCGATCGCCATGCCCGCCCGTGCCCGTGCCGAAGAGGGCGCCGGCGCCGGCGCCGGCGCTGACGCCAAGACCGACAGCACAGAAAAGCCCGCCAAGCCCGAGAAGAAGGTCAAGGGCGACAAGAAGGCCAAAGGCGACAAGAAGGACGACAAGTCCGCGAGCTGGTAGCGGCCCGCGGGTGAGGGCGAGGTCGAAACCAGGCCCTCGCCCCCTCTCTCATCCCCTCGCCCCGCGCAAGCGGGGAGAGGGTGAGGCGGAGGGGCCCGACTTCAATTGCGGAGCGACGGAGTTGGCTGTTGCTCGGAGCCGTTGCGGTCCTGAGTCTGCCACCTGCTGGCTTGGCTCATTCACTTCGGTGCTGAAGCGCAAAGGCGGTGCATGAGGCCAACCGGTACGCAGGATGGGAACCCGGAATTCCTGGCCAGGCTCGCCCACACCGAGCTTCGAGAGTCATCGTGAGGCCTCCCGCGTGAAGCCACTCCGTGCACGGGTGAGGTTGCCCAGCGCGCGTCCACGCTTGCGCTGGCCCTGGGCGGCCCTCCGCGCTCTCTGGCTCGCACCAACTGCGATCCTCGGACACATCGCAGGTCTTCTGGTGTCGCGCCGCCGTCCCGCGCGCGTGAGCGGCCCGGCGGCCTTCGCGTGGCTCTACGAGATCCGTCCTGGGCTCGGCCTCGACTGGGTCGGCGCCGTGACCATCGGTCACGTGATCCTGCATCGCCCGCGGCTCTTCGAGGGGCTCGAGGGCCAGCTCATCTTGGCCCACGAGCTCGCGCACACGAGGCAGCACGACTGGCTGGGACCGCTCTACCTGCCCCTGCACATCCTGGCGCAGGCGACGAGCGCGATCCTCTCGCTCGCGGGTCGGCCCGCACACAGCCGCGTGCACGACCACAACCCCCTCGAGCAGACCTTCATCTGCCTCGGTGCCTCCGCCTACGCTCCGCTCGCGCGTGGTGCCCGGTTCGGTGGTAGCGGTACCGACGATGAGCGGCCGTCCGTCAGCGCTGCGACCATGCTGGCGGCCTTCGGGCTTCCGCAGGAGCCGCGCGAACACGGCCTTCCGGACGTCCCCGCGTGACGCGCGGGACGCGCGGAAAGGGCCGTCGCTTTCGCTGAAGATTCGTCGAAGTGTTGTCGCAGCGATCCCATCCTGTGACCAGTCGATGGGTGTGGCCGGGAACGACCGGCAACCTGCTCTTGTGCGATGGAACGACGAATGACGGTGGCAGATCGGCGCGCGCGAGGCCTCGGTGCGTGATAGAAGGGCGGGCCAGCGAGCAATCGCATTGTGAGTGGGGAGCAAAGTCAGCCATGGGGTTTCGCGTCTTCGTTGGTACGTTGGCCATTCTCGTCGTTTCCGGACAGGTGCGGGCGGGGGATGCCGACGATCTCATCCGTCAGGGCGTCGAGCGGCGTCGGCAGCGCGACGACGCGGGCGCGTTGCGCTTGTTCGAGCAGGCCTACGAGGCGGGCCACAGTCCTCGGGCGTTGGCGCAGATTGCACTGGCCGAGCAGGCTCTCGGCAAGTGGGTGTCCGCCTCCGAGCACCTGAGGCAGGCACTGGCGATCCAGGGTGACCCGTGGATCGCGAAGAACCGCGCAGCGCTGACCGAGGCTACGGCACGCGTCGGCGAGCATGTCGGATGGATCGAGATCTTCGGAGGACCACAGGGCGCGGAGGTTCGGCTCGACGGCACGGCCCGTGGCACGCTGCCACTGCCCCGTCCGCTGGCGGCTCCGACGGGAAGCGTGGCGGTCGACCTGTGGCAGGGCGGGAGCGTCGTGGTCCATCGAACGACCACCGTCCGCGCCGGCGAGACCACCCGTGAGGCCTTCGAGACCACGCCGGTCGTCGTGGCGGCCCTGACGAGCCCCAGGGAGAAGTCCCATGGCGCGCGCCCGGCCGCCGACCCGCACGTCGGTCCGGGGGGCGTCCACGTGGCCGAGGCCCAAAGCGACGACGTGCCGGACGGCAAGGACGCGGCACAACTTTCCACCGGCGCGTCCGATGCCCAGGTTTCCGATGTTCACGGCAACGATTCGCATGCCTCGGCGAGCCCTTCGGCGGCCCGGATTCCCCTGGTCGTCACGACGGGGGTCCTGGCGGCGGGGGCCTTGGTCTTTGCGGTGATTGAACACACGACCTGGTACAACAAGGGTGACACGTTCAACGGCATGTCAGGATGCAACCGCATCGCCGCCAACCGGGGTGCGCCCGGCTGCGCGGCCCTCTACGACGACGGCCAGCGTGCGAGGCTCCTCACCTTCGCTGGCTACGGCGCGGCGGCCGCCCTCGCGGCGACCTCGGTGGTTCTGTTCTATGCGCTCGACAACGGAGGGCCCGCCGATCGCCAGGTGGCCTGCTCGATCGACCCGGCCCGGCGCGGCTTGGCCTGCGCGCTCCGCTTCTAGATCATGGACGCATCGGAATCATCTTCAGCGAACCGGTTGATCGGGGAGGAAAGTATGTCGGTTGGAATTCGGCGGTCCCGTGTTCACGTGGCGTCTCGGTGGTCACTTGGTCTGGCGCTGGTGGCTCTTGCACTGCCCGCCTGCAAGGAGTTTCAGGCGCGCCCGCTCGATGCGGGGGCGCCGGATGCCCCAGGCTCGAATGGGGCGACCGGAACCGGCGCTCGCTCCGGGCCGCTCGATGCCGCCCAGACCGGAAGCGGGGGCGCGGCGGTCTCGGCGGGAACCGGGGGGACCGGTGCCTCCGCCGTCGCGGATGCGGCTCCCGTGGATGTCCTGTCGATCATGACGGGGGCGGGGGGCAGCGGGGCAGCCGCCGTGGCAGGAGGAACCGGATCCGGGGCTGCCGGTGGCGCCGGGGCACCCGCTGCCTGCGTCACGGGTGCCACCCGTCTGTGCACGGACGATCCCGACGTGACCTTCCTCGGAAACTGCGGGGCCGGCGTCGAGACGTGCGCCGCGGGCAAGTGGGGCACGTGCAGTATCCAGCCCGCTGCCAAGGACTCCTGTACGCTTCTCGGCGACGACGCCTCCTGCAACGGCAAGCCCAACGAGGGTTGCCCCTGCGTCGATGGCGACAAGCAGCCCTGTGGTCCACCTTCGGACATGGGAACTTGTCGACGTGGCACTCAGACGTGTTCCGGTGCGGCGTGGGGCTCGTGCGTCGGGGCTATCTACTCGGCCCCCCGAGATTGCACCTCGCCTGCCGACAACAACTGCGACGGGACGGCGGACAACACCATCGACACCGTCTGCACCTGTGCCGCAACCACCACCCGCCCCTGCGACGAGCACGCGGGCAAGGACGGTACCGGACGATGCAAGGCCGGATCTCAGACGTGCGCCGTCGCTGCCGACAAGAAGACCAGCACCTGGGGAGCCTGCAGTGGCGGCGTGGCTCCCGCCGCGAAGGACACCTGCGAGACCGGCAACGACGACAATTGCAACGGCGTTCCGAACGAAGGATGCACCTGCGTCGCGGGAACAACCCAGGCCTGCGGCCCGGCCGCCAACGTCGGAATCTGCAAGCGGGGAACGCAGACCTGCACGGCAGGGTCATGGGGGGCCTGCGTGGGCGCAGTGATGCCGGCGACCCGGGACTGCACTTCGACAGCCGACAACGACTGCGACGGCCAGCCCGACAACACGAGCGACGCTGTCTGCGCCTGCAAGTCCGGTGCGACCCAGGCCTGCGGACAGCACCCGGGCCAGGACGGCAAGGGCCCCTGCAAGGCAGGCTCGCAAGCCTGCGTGGTGGCGGCCGACAAGAAGACCAGCGCCTGGGGGCCGTGCACGGGGGCGGTGGGACCTGCGCCGGCCGATGGCTGCGACACGACGAACGACGACAACTGCAACGGGCAGCCGCACGAAGGTTGCACCTGCGTCAACGGGACCACGCGTGGGTGCGGCCCAGCGGCGGTCGGAATTTGCAAAGCGGGAACCCAGACCTGCGCGAGCTCGGCATGGGGCACCTGCGTGGGTGCCACGAACGCCCAGGCACGCGACTGCACGTCGACCAAGGACAACGACTGCAATGGCACCCCCGACAACATGGATTCGACCTGCGCCTGCCCGGCCAGCACGACGATGGTCTGCGCCGGGAACAACACAGCGCCTTGCAGCGCCGGCACGAAGAGCTGCGTCCTGTCCGCCGACAAGGGCAGCACCTCCTGGAGCACCACCTGCTCCGGGGTCATTGCTCCAAAGGCGCGCGACTGCACGTCGACCCTCGACAACGACTGCAACGGCACGGTCGACAACAAGGACTCCAGCTGCGCCTGCACGCCGAACACGACGATGCCCTGCGCCGGGAACAACACGCCTCCCTGCAGCGCCGGGACCAAGACCTGCGTCCTGTCCGCGGACAAGACGAGCACCTCCTGGAGCACCACGTGCTCTGGGATGATTGCTCCGAAGGCGCGCGACTGCACGTCGACCATCGACAATGACTGTAACGGCACCCCTGACAATCTCGAGACGGTCTGCATGTGTGCCGCCGGAACCCACAGGTGCAGCGGCGTCTGTCAGCCCGACACGAGCACGTCCTTTTGCGGAGCCCCATGTGTCACGTGTCCGCCGCCACCCGCGAATGCGGTGGCGACCTGCAACGGGGGGACTTGCGGAGTCGCTTGCATCAGCAATTCGTATAAATCATGTGCAGGCAGCAGTGCCTGCATTCCCACCTCGGGTTGCTGCACGAGCAGCGATTGCAAGTCCGGCCCTTCGGGCACAACGGGAAACTGTGCGGCGAATACGTGCAGCTATTCGTGCGCTTCGGGCACACATTCATGCGGCGGGTCGTCGACATGTTACTCAAGCACGGACACCACACACTGCGGGACAACCAGCTGCGTCGACTGCACCCAGCCCAACGCAAAAGTAGCTTGTGGAACGGGGTCGAGCTGCAACAATTCTTGCCCCTTCTTTACACTCCCCTGCGGTGGATCCAGCGGGAAGCCCAATTGTGGTAGCTGGGATTTCGAATCTGGTGGAACGGATGGCTGGGTAGTGGGGAACGACCCGACCATCGCGCCGTATCCCTCCGCCGCTGTGGGCGGGACCTTCAGCAAAGCCTCGTCACCCCTGGGGACCAATGCATCATTGGGCGTTCACTACGTGCAAACCGGATTCAATACGCAGGTTCTCACCGTGAGCACCACCCTCTGTACGGCCGGAGCAAATCTGACTGGGAAGTCCCTGAGCTACCGAATCTACTTCGATGGGCCGGCGTACAGCACGCTCACCGACGGCGCATCGCTGACCGTCTATACGGGCGGCACCTCGTGCGTTGGAACCTCTCCCAACAATCTACCATCGGGGAATTCCGTGGTTTCGCGCACTGCGCAGTTCGATGGTGCAAATTCATTCTCATGTAATGGCGGGGCGATCAGTGTTTCCGGGGTCACTACCATTTCGATACGAGTCAGCCTGGACCAAGCTTGGGACGGCTACGTCTACTTCGACGACATCAAGATCCAGTAGGACGGCAGGTTGATGAAAGATTCATGGTCGATCCGAGATCAGGGTTTGAGAACCTGGTCGCGCGGAGGACCTCCGCGAGAATGGCTCCGGCGTGTACGGGTGGGGATACTGGCTGCTCAGGTCATGATGCTGCAACCGTTCTCCGCGGCGATGGCCGCAGGGGCTCCAGACGTCGAGGCCATCGTGAAGAATGGCATAGACCTGCGCCGTCGCGGACGCGACGCGGAGGCGCTTGCCGAGTTTCAACGCGCGGCGCGCCTCCAAGAGTCGGCGCGGGTCATCGCCCAGATGGGGTTGGCGGAACAGGCTCTCGGACTGTGGACCGACGCCCATGAGCACCTGACGAAGGCCCTCCTGGAGGCCGAAGATCCGTGGATCTCGAAGAATCGCCCGGCGCTGGTGGAGGCGCAGGCGGCCGTACGTGGTCATCTTTGCGAGATCGAGGTCTGGGGAGGGCCGAAGGGTGCCCAGGTCGGCTTCGATGGTGTGGTGGCGGGACGCCTTCCGGTCGTCTCGACCTGGCTCCTGGCTGGCAGCGAGGCCTCCCTCGAGGTGACCGCCCCTGGCTATGTCGCGCTGCGACGCTCGCTCAAGATCCCGACCTCCGGGGCGGGGCGTTCGAGGGAGCACGTGGAACTGCGTCTGGTGTCTGCGGCTGCGCCCAACCTGGCCCTGGCCGCCATCCCCTCCGACCGCGCAGGAGGTTCCCCGTCGACCGAGAGCGATTCGGAGGCAACGGTCCGGAGCGCCCCGATCGTGAAGACTCCCGAGGCTGACTCGGACACGGCCAGTTCGGATGATTCGCCGATCTATCATCGCTGGTGGTTCTGGACGGCGGTTGGGGTGGTCGCGGCGGGGGCGGGGGTGGGCGGCTATGTGCTCACCCATCCGCAGAAGTGCACCAATTGCTTTTGAATCGAGTGGGCGCGAATCGTGAGGAGTCGAGGATGAGTGTCAAATGGGCCGAACTCGAGGATCTGCAACCGAGTTGGGGCGGGCGGAGGCCTTCGACACGGGTCCGCCTTCCGCGACGTTCGTCGCTGTTTGCTGGTCTGCTGGTGACGGCCGCGGCCATCGCCCCGGGTTGCGCCAAGACGGACAGGAAGTCCCCGCTCACGGTTTCCGTCGACGCTGAAGCTGCGCTGGCGCTGACGACGGTCAGAATCATCGTATCGGCCCCGGGAAGGAAGACACTGAGCCAAGACTTTCCCCCCGTGCCCTCGCCGCACTGGGAGCTTTTCGTGCAGAATCTGACGACGACCTCCAAGCTCACGATCACCGTCGTCGCGGCAGGAGTCGACAACGCCGGAAGGACGCTGGTCACACAATCGGGCCTGACCACGATGGGATACGGGGATACGGTGGCGGTCAGCCTCAGGCTGGCCGCGAGCTGTCGTCCGGACCCAAACTGTCCGGACGGCAAGACCTGCGACAAGGGAGCCTGCGTCCCGCAGACAACCTTTGGGACAGCCACCGTCGGAGGTGCGCCAGGGAATGTCCCGGACGCGGCCATCGCCACGGACTCCAAGGTTGCGCCGGATGTTGGAGCGGGAACGACGGGCTCCGAGGCGGGCCATGGCGGGGCGGACGGCGGATCGGATGCAGCAACAGGCGTGGGCGTAGACAGTGGGGACGCCACGAGCGGTCCCACCAACGGGACCGGTGGCTCAGGTGGCGCGAGTCCGGTCGGGTGCGCGGCCGGGGCAAGACGTCTGTGCATGGACGATCCCGACACCAGTTTCCTCGGAAACTGTGGGTCCGGGATCGAAACCTGCAGCGACGGGAAGTGGGGCACCTGCAGCGTACAACCCGCCACGAAGGATTCGTGTGCTCTGGTCGGGGACGACGCCTCCTGCAACGGCAAGCCCAATGAGGGATGTCCCTGCGTGGACGGCGACACGCAGCCCTGTGGCCCAGCTGCGGACATGGGGACGTGTCGACGTGGAACGCAGACGTGCGCCGGAGGTTCATGGGGTGCATGCGTCGGGGCGGTCTACGCGTCCGCTCGGGACTGCACCTCCACCGTCGACAATAATTGCGATGGAGTGGCGGACAACACGATCGACGCCGTGTGTACATGTGCAAGCGCGGGAAGCCGGCCATGCGACCAGCACCAGGGAGCGGATGGAACGGGACGGTGCAATGCGGGGTCTCAGAGCTGCGTCGTGGCGGCCGACAAGAAGACCAGCACGTGGGGAGCCTGCAGTGGCAGCGTGGGCCCGGCCGCCAAGGACACCTGCGAGACCGGCAACGACGACAACTGCAACGGCGTGCCGAATGAAGGATGTAGCTGCGTGACCGGGGCAACGCAGGCGTGCGGCCCGGCTGCGAATGTTGGAATTTGCAAGCGGGGGACCCAGACTTGCACCGCGGGGGCCTGGGGAACCTGCGTGGGCGCCGTCATGCCAGGGGCTCGGGACTGCACGTCGACGGCCGACAACGACTGCGATGGCAAGCCCGACAACACGAGCGACGCCGTCTGCGCCTGCAAGTCGGGAGCGACCCAGGCTTGCGGACAGCACCCGGGTCAGGACGGCAGGGGCCCCTGCAAGGCTGGCTCGCAGACCTGCGTGATCGCCGCCGACAAGAAGACCAGCGCCTGGGGAGCGTGCAACGGCGCGGTCGGTCCCGCACCGGCCGATACCTGCGATCCCATGAACGACAACAACTGCAACGGGGTCCCGACCGAAGGGTGCACGTGCGTCAACGGGACCACGCGCGGGTGCGGCCCCGCGGCGATTGGCATTTGCAGGGCGGGAACTCAGACCTGCGCGAACTCGGCGTGGGGCACCTGCGTCGGCGCAGTGAACGCCCAGGCGCGCGACTGCACGTCGACCAAGGACAACGACTGCAACGGGACGGCCGACAATGCCGATTCCAGTTGTGCGTGCTCGGCGAATACGACGCAGACCTGCACGGGAAGCAGCACGCCTCCGTGCAGTCCTGGAACGCGGACCTGCATGCTGTCGGCGGACAAGGGCAGCACATCCTGGGGTACCACCTGCGTCGGCGCCGTGGCTCCCAAGTTGCGGGACTGCACCTCGGCCATCGACAACGACTGCAACGGTACCCCCGACAATCTCGACTCCACCTGCATGTGTGCGGCGGGAACGCACAAGTGCAGCGGCGTCTGTCAGGCCGACACGAGCACCACCTTCTGCGGGGCCGGATGCGTGAAGTGTCCGACGCCGCCTGCCAACGCAACCGCCATCTGTAGCGGCGGCACGTGCGGCGTCTCGTGCATCAACACGTACAAGTCGTGCGGTGCAGCCGGCACCTGCGTCCCCATGGGAGGTTGCTGCTCGAGCAGCGAATGCACCACCACGACCAAGAACATGGTGGGAATCTGCGGAACCAACAGCATGTGCAGCTTCGCTTGCGCGAACGGCTTCAAGCCCTGTGGATCATCCTGCATCTCGACCGCCGCCCCCTCATGTTGCACGACCGCCGATTGCACCGCCGGGCCCACCGGGTCCACCCCAACCTGTGCCTCGAACACGTGCAGCTATGGCTGCCCATCCTTGACCCACAATTGCAGCGGCGCCTGCGTCTCGAACAACAGCGTTTCGAGTTGTGGAACTACCTCATGCGTGGCGTGCCCAGCTCCCGCGGGGGGGGTAGCCACCTGCAACGGCACAACGTGCGGAATCAGCTGCAACAACACCTCGCACCAGTGTGGCACGTCGTGTACTTCAAACTCCGATGCTCAGCATTGTGGACCGGACTGCAACTTGGACTGCACGCAAGCAAATGCAGTGGCGGCTTGTGGGACAGGGTCATCGTGCAACAACAAATGCACGGGCACCACCCTCAGTTGCCCAGGCCCCAACGGAAGGCCCAACTGCGGAAGCTGGAACTTTGACGATAGCGATCTGGAGGGCTGGGGATTTACGAATGCGCTCGGTGGATTCGTCTCTACAGCTGATAAGAGATACGGAGAAAACTTCACGAACGCCACGGCCGGGTACTTGGAGACCTTCGTTCAGGGCTTCCTGTGCCAAAGCGGGCAAACTGTCGACCTTACCGGCAAGTCACTCCACTTCGACATCTCGGCAAACTCAACGCTGGCGGGCATCGTCCATGTGACTCCCGTTTTCTTGAACGCGAATTATGACGTGGTGTACACATTCAGTACCCAGGGGTTGATTTCGGACTTTCCAGGTGGTTTGACCACGGAAAAGGCCGGCAGCGCTCCCAATGTCGCCACCATCGGCTTGCAGATCTCGTTTTCCCAGGCCGTTGCCTCGGGAGTTGTCTTCTTCGATAACATCAGCATCCAGTGAGGTCGGGCCATTGGCTAAGGGCCGCACGCTCGCAGTGTGAGGGGGGGATGGAGGTCGGGCGAACTGGTTGGGCCGGGTCCTCGTGACGGAGAGAGCTCACGGCAGCTGCTCCAGTTGCAGGCGGTTGACGGAAAACCGCTCATCCGCCGCCATACCCGCCCGATAGAAGCGCCGAGCCTCGTTGAGCTCACCTCGATCCTGCGCGATCTGCCCGCGCAGCGACGCGACGACAGCCGTTCGGTAACGCCCGATCGCCTCCAGCCTCGCCGCGGCCGCGTCGCCCCGCAGTCGGAGCGGCAACGGCGCGCGTTCGC
>Ga0265329_10000394_pt1 | contig 23006 bp, 15 predicted proteins | sample 41627metaG_FD_202091 | JGI IMG/M metagenome (GOLD analysis project Ga0265329, IMG submission 202091) | Rhizosphere microbial communities from Carex aquatilis grown in University of Washington, Seatle, WA, United States - 4-16-27 metaG | ecosystem: Host-associated > Plants > Roots > Rhizosphere...
TCGTCATCGTCATCGTAGCGACCGCTGGGTTTCGAGTCAGCCTTTACTCCGAGTTTTTGATGTCTGTGGAGCGAGACCCCGATTCCGGTCGCCGCGGAGACGATCCGCTGATCGCCATCGTACTCGGTGAGTTGGACGTCACCACTTGGGAGGCGCTTGACCTTGACCGGCAGGGAGTATCTCCGGCCCTTTCCGTGTCCTGTTTCTTCGATGGGAGTGAAATTGCGCCAAACCTTGATCTTGTGGGTCTTGACCCGCCCCTTCTTGTCGACCGTCTGCTTGGTGACGCGGACGGTATGGCTGCTCTCGATGAATGCGGTGGCCAGGATGTAAGCCGACCAGCGGATGTCCGTGATGCGTGGATCAGCCCCTACCTTGCCGAGCAGGAAGAGCAGATCCGGCATCGAGGCATATTGAATTTCTGAACGCCGGAGAACTCAATCTCGCAGGCCTTCTGAAACGTCGACTGGGTGAACGTCCCCGTGTACACGTACTCCTTCGGATCCCGCCGTGCCTCCGCCATGATTCACAAAATATGGAGCCCGCAAACGAAGATCAACGAAATGCAGCCCGGCGACTTTGACCCACGCGATGTGAGCGGCTGGAACCTCCCACAAGTCAAGGGACAAGGGCCGAGGGAGGCGGGCACAATCTTCTACCCCGAGCTTGGCGAGACGGGGTCAGGAGCCAGATTTGACCGGACGGCCTTGACATTCAATGGCCGACTTCGGGATTGCCTGCCCGGGCGGCTATCTGGCACACGTCACAGGTGTTTTTCGATGCGGCGATCGGGGACCAGCCACATGAGGGCCACCGCCGCGTAGAGGGCAGCCGAGACAGACGGGCGGACGAACGACGCCGCGATCCCGCATGCGTACAGCACCGCCGAGGCCTTGCCCTTGAGATCGGAGCCGATCAGGGCGGCCAGGCGCGACTTCGGGCCCTGGGCGGCGACGATGGTGGACTGCAGGATCAGGTAGGCGACCCCGGAGGCCAGCAAGACCGCGCCGTAGGCGGCGGTCGGCACCGGGGCCAGTTGGGTGTCGCCCATCCAGGCGGTCGTCACCGGCACCAGGGACAGCCAGAAGAGCAGATGCAGGTTGGCCCACAGGATCCGGCCATCGACCCGGTCCACCGTGTGGAACATGTGGTGGTGGTTGTTCCAGTAGATCCCGATGAACACGAAGCTGAGCAGGTAGGTGGACAGCGCCGGGCCGAGCGCGAGGAGAGTGTGCAGATCCTCGCCGTGCGGGGGTTTGAGCTCGAGCACCATGATGGTTATCAGCACGGCCATCACCCCGTCGCTGAACGCCTCCAGTCGTCCTCTGGTCATGGCGGGGCCACCTGTCTCGTCCTCCTTCCGGCTCTCCGGCTCAGCGCTCGACGACGCACTTGAACACGTAGCTGCACGATCCGAGGGTCACCACCGCCCCATCCGACAGAGGGCGCTGTCCGGTGACCTCCCGGTCATCCAGCACCACCCGGCCCTCGAGCGGGCGGAGGACGAACTCGCCTCCGAGCAGGTTGACCTCCGCGTGCCGCTCGGCGAGCTCGGGGTCCTCGCCGATGCGGAGCCCGCAGTCGAAGCCGCGCCCCACCACGCACGATGGGGTCGGGATCCCCAGCGTCTCGCCGCGTCGCCCGGGGCCGCTCGCCCGGGCGAGCCACCCCACGGACAGGTGGGCCCCCTCGCGCGCCCGCAGCGCCGTCCGAACGTCGACCGCGAAGCCCGAGGCATGCGAGGCCTTGAGCGGCGCAAAGTCTTGCGCGGCGCGCGCCAGCGAATCCTGCAGGTTCTGATCCCCCGCCCGGCTCAGGGCGCCCCAGCGGTTGTCCGGGACCCGCGCCATGATCTGGCGCGCCGCCTCGCGCGGCTCGACCCCCGAGGTCATGGCCTTGGACAGGATGCTCGCCACCTCGCGATCCACCAGTGGCTCGGCGTCGCTGTCGCGCAGCTGCTTCTGGATCTCCTTGATCCGGGCCTGCCCGGCCCGCGTGCGCAGATAACGATACTGCTCGGGGTCGAGCTTCTGCACGTCGAGCGTCTTCAGGCGGTCGATCGAGTCAGGGAACTTCTGCGACAGGTGAACCACCGCCGCCTCCGCCGCGGTCCCGATGCGAATCAGGTGCTGAAGCTCGTCCAGCAGCTCGAAGAGCCTGCGCGCGGTCGCTCCTCGGCCCCGGCCCGCCGATGCTTCGCGCTCTGCGCGCCCTCCGTGTCCTCCGCGCCTTCCGCCCCGTCCCACCCTCCACACCACGAGCCCCCCGCCGCCGAGCAGCACCAGCGCCCCGAGGCCGAGGCCGACCGTGGTCCCGGTCGAGGCGGGCAGGGCCAGCGTCCCACCCTGCGCCTTCAGCACCACCCCGTCGACGGCGGCCAGGACCGCGAGGCGCTTCTGCCCGCCGAACAGGCGCGCGGTCCAGGGCAACCCGAACTGCAACCGGCGCAGCCCGACGATCGCGTCCGCCAGCGATTCGGTCATGGCCCGCAGATCCGCGGGCGACTCGGCCGAGATCTGCCGGGCCCACGCCGCCTCCGACAGGGCGCGCACGTTGGCCGCCGCCTGAACCGCGTCGGCCTGGGGCCGGAGCCATACGATCTCCACGTGCAGCTTCTTGCGGCGCAGCTCCTCGCCGAGCTCGGCGAAGCCCTTGGCGTCGTGCACCGCGAAGTCGATGCCGTCGGTGATCACCACCAGGTGCTTGATGGGCGAGTCGTCCTCCCCGAGCTTGCTGGCGTTGAAGCGGATCGATTCGACCAGCTTGTACTGATTGCCGACCAGCGGCGGCAGATCGACCAGATCGCCGCCCGCCGCCCGCGCCGCGGTCAACCGCGTGAGGACCGGGCGATAGCCCTGACCGTAGGGCGTCGGGTAGACCGTCACCCGCCCGGGGACGTGCTTGAAGAGCGCCTCGATACCGTCCATGACGGTCTCGGGCCCTCCCTTCGACCACAGGTACACGAGCCCGATCGCCATCGGGGGGGCCCACCTCGGGTGCTCCCCCGCGTAGTCCGTGATGGTGTCGTCCCCGAGGAGCGTTCCCACCTCGGCGTCGTCGAACAGGAGCCGCGGGCTCTCGATCCGGGCCGGGGAGCCGTCGGCGCGCGCGGCCCCGACCAGCAGCGCGAGCTCGCTGCGGTCGCGATCCAGCTCGGGCGCCGCCACCACCAGCGACGAGGCGGCGGCGCGCGCGGGCGCGGCGGGCAGGCCGAGGCCAACCAGCGTGGCCCCGAGGACGGCGATCCGCGGCACTGCCCCCCGTCCCCCTTGTTCCTCGCGCCGCCCCGCAGCCCCCCGGTGGTGCTTCATGTCGTCGGCACGGCCGCCGGCAGGAAGAGGGACTTGAACTTGAGCTCGGTGGCCCCGAGGCGAACCATGTCGCCGTCTCCGAGGCGGGCGGTCTCCCCTGAGCCGAGCTTCCGCGAGTTGACGAAGGTGCCATTGGCCGATGGGCCAGGGCTCCGCCGATCCTCGATGGTGAAGGCCGCCGTCGGGGAGAGCTGGGCCGGTCGCCGGATGGTGGCGTGCGCCGCCGACATGAACCCGTCGTCGAGCGCCACCACCTGCGCGCCCTCGACGGCCCCCGTATCCGAGCGGGTCAAGATGGTGAGCGGTCGCGACAGCTCGACGAGCGTGCCGCGCAGGGCCGGCTTGGGCGACCGCACCACCACCAACCACCCGAGCGCGAGTGGCAGCATCCCGGCCACGTCGACCGACGCCAGGATCACCGTCTTCGAGTAGGTGAGGCCCGGCTTACAGCGTCCGCAGGTGGCCCCCCAGGCCGCCAGCATGGGCTCTCCGCAGTTCGGGCAGGCTCTCTCGAGCTCGTCAGGCGGTGGAAAGGAGTCGCGGTCGCTCATCGCACGGTTGGCGGATCATAGGGGCCGCTCACCATCGCAGCAACCGCTTACGCTTGCGGCGGGCCCTTGGCTCAGGCGCCGTCGCCGCCCTTCGACTCGGGCCGCCTGAGGACGGCGCTGGCCATCAGCTGACGGTTGAGGTGCGCGATCACGCCGAGATCGATCTCCTTCGGGCAGACCGCCTCGCACTCGGCGATGTTGCTGCAGCTGCCGAAGCCTTCCTTGTCCATCTGGGCCACCATGGCGGCCACCCGCTTGTGGGCCTCGGGCTGGCCCTGTGGCAAGCGGCCGAGGTGGCTGACCTTGGCGGCCGTGAACAGCATGGCCGAGCCGTTCGGGCAGCTCGCCACGCAGGCCCCGCACCCGATGCAGGCGGCGGCGTCCATGGCCAGATCGGCGGCGGTCTTGGGGACCAGGGTCCCGTTGGCATCGCGGGCCGAGCCGGTGGGCGCGGTGATGAAGCCCCCCGCCGCGACGATGCGGTCGAACGCGCCACGATCGACCACCAGGTCGCGCAGCACCGGGAAGGCGCGCGAGCGCCACGGCTCGATCACCAGCACATCGCCGTCCTTGAAGCTGCGCATGTGCAGCTGGCACACGGTGGTCGCGCTCTTGGGCCCGTGGGCGATGCCATTGATCATGAAGCCGCACGAGCCGCAGATCCCCTCGCGGCAGTCGTGGTCGAACGCGACCGGCTCCTGGGCACTGGCCATCAGGCGCTCGTTGAGCACGTCCAGCATCTCGAGGAACGACATGTCCGGGCTGACCTCGGGCATCTCGTAGGTGACCAGCTTGCCCGCCCCCCGCCCGTCCTTCTGGCGCCAGATCTGAAGCGTCAGTTTCATTTTACTTGTAGCTCCGTTGGGTCAGGTGAACGTGGTCGAACGACAGCGGCTCGAGGTTCTTCTTGGGCTTCTGGCCGGCGCCGGTCCACTCCCAGACCGTCGCGTTGGCGAACCGGTCGTCGTTGCGCAGGGCCTCGCCCTCCGGGGTCTGGTACTCCTCGCGGAAGTGCCCGCCGCAGGACTCCTCGCGCTCGAGGGCGTCGAGGCACATGAGCTCACCGAACTCCAGGAAGTCCGCGACCCGGCCGGCCTTCTCGAGCGACTGGTTGAGCTCGTCGGGGCCCCCCATCAGGTTGAGGTTGTGCCAGAACTCGTCACGCAGGGCCGGGATGCGCCCGAGCGCGGCCTTGAGCCCGGTCGCGTTGCGCGACATCCCGCAGTACTCCCACATGATCTTGCCGAGCTCGCGATGGAACGAATCCACCGTGCGCTTGCCGCGGATCGCGAGCAGCTGCCCGAGGCGCGCGCTGGTCTCGCCCTCGGCTTGTCGGAAGGCCGCGTGATCGGTGGTGACCTTGTCGAGCTTGGTCGACGCCAGGTAGTGGCCGATGGTGTAGGGGATCACGAAGTACCCGTCCGCCAGGCCCTGCATCAGGGCCGACGCCCCCAGCCGGTTGGCGCCGTGGTCCGAGAAGTTCGCCTCGCCGAGCACGTGCAGCCCCGGGATGGTGCTCATGAGGTTGTAGTCGACCCACAGCCCGCCCATGGTGTAGTGCACCGCCGGGTAGATGCGCATCGGGACCTTGTAGGGGTTCTCGTCAGTGATGCGCTCGTACATCTGGAAGAGGTTGCCGTAGCGCTCGCGGATCGCGTCCTCGCCGACCCGCGCGATGGCGGCCCCGAAGTCGAGGTACACGCCGAGGCCGCCCGGCCCGACCCCGCGGCCCTCGTCGCACACGCCCTTGGCGGCGCGGCTGGCCACGTCGCGTGGGACCAGGTTCCCGAACGACGGGTAACGCCGCTCGAGGTAATAGTCGCGCTCGGCCTCCGGGATCTGGTCGGGCGAGCGCTTGTCCCCCGCGACCTTCGGGACCCAGATGCGCCCGTCGTTGCGCAGCGACTCGGACATCAGGGTCAGCTTGGACTGGAAATCGCCGCTGACCGGGATGCAGGTCGGGTGGATCTGGGTGAAGCACGGGTTGGCGAACCCCGCGCCGCGCTTGTGGGCCCGCCAGGTGGCCGTGACGTTCGAGCCCTTGGCGTTGGTCGACAGGAAGAACACGTTGCCGTAGCCGCCGGTGGCCAGGATCACGGCGTCGGCGGCGTGGCTCGACACCTGGCCGGTGACCAGGTTGCGCGCCACGATGCCGCGGGCGCGACCGTCGATCTGGACCACGTCCAGCATCTCGGTGCGCGGGAACATCTTGACCTTGCCGAGCCCGATCTGCCGCTCGAGGGCCTGGTAGGCGCCGAGCAGCAGCTGCTGTCCGGTCTGTCCGCGCGCGTAGAACGTGCGCGAGACCTGGGCGCCGCCGAACGAGCGGTTGGCGAGGTATCCGCCGTACTCACGCGCGAACGGCACCCCCTGCGCGACGCACTGGTCTATGATGTTCACCGACAGCTCGGCCAGGCGGTAGACGTTGGCCTCCCGGGCGCGGAAGTCGCCGCCCTTGACCGTGTCGTAGAACAGCCGGTACACGCTGTCCCCGTCGTTCTGATAGTTCTTGGCGGCGTTGATCCCGCCCTGCGCCGCGATGCTGTGGGCGCGCCGCGGGCTGTCCTGGAAGCAGAAGCACTGCACGTCGTACCCGAGCTCGGCCAGCGAGGCGGCGGCCGACGCTCCGGCCAGCCCGCTGCCCACCACGATGAGCGCGTGCTTGCGCTTGTTGGCCGGGTTCACGAGCTTGAGGTCGAACTTGTGCCGCTCCCACTTGGTCTCGATCGGGCCGGAGGGGACGTTGGCTTTGAGGTCCATCTAGGCGCTCTCCAGTCGGGCCGCGGTGCTCTCCAGTCGGGCCGCGGCGCTCACTTGAGCCACCCGGTCATCACGCTGATGGGCATGAGGATGTTGACCCCCACGATGAGGAAGGTGGCGGCCCGCGCGAATTCGCGCAGCAGCTTGTTGTACCTCGGGTGGTTGATCCCGAGGGTCTGAAACATGCTCCAGGCCCCGTGGGACAGGTGGAACGCCAGGGCCAGCATGGACACGATGTAGAAGAGCGAGGTCGGGATGGACTGAAAGGCCAGCCGGAAGTTGTGCCCCGCGTCCCCCTCGACGAAGTCCGGATGGATGGTGCCCCAGGTCAGGTTCATGAGATGGAAGATCACGAAGAGCAGCAACAGCGGCCCGCTCAGCATCATGGTGCGAGAGGCATAGGTGGCCTGGACCACCGCACGGGCGTTGTAGGGGATGGGGCGAGCGGCCCGACGGATGCGGGTAAGCTGCGTCGCGGCCACGATGTGCACCACCACCGACACGAGGAGGATGATGCGGGCGAGCCACAGCAACTCCGGGAGCACCCGCAGCATGTGGCCGTAGTCGGTGAGCCGGCGAAACCCGTCGGGCAGGAACACCTGCGCGTTGCCGAGCATGTGCACGAACACGAACCCAAAGAGGATCACACCCGAGACCGCCATCAACACCTTTTTGCCGACGGTCGAGGAGGTGAACGCGGACACCGAGCTCATGGGCCGGATACATAACATATCGTGAGCGCGGGAAGGGGAGGACGGACGCGCCTACGGCGCTCTCGGGAAGGGGAGGACCCCTCCCCGCGGGCCCCTCCCGCAGACGACGAGAAGCGCGCCCGGATCTGCTTTGCGGGCACCATCTCCGGTTGGCAAAGCCAACCTCCGATCCTCTGCACGTGGAGATCGATCCTTGTCGTTCCTCGCTATTCAGGGCGAGCGTAGCGCGGCTTTGCCGCGCGGAGCGAGGGGGGCGCGGGGACGTGCGAGCGGCAGCGAGTCACGTCCCCGATAAAATTGCCAGCGAGCCACGTCCCCGATCGAGTAGCCAGTCACTTCCCCGATACGACCACCGCGACGATTTGGCCGGCCTGGACCAGGCCGCCGGGGCGGACGAGCACGCGGGCGACCACGCCGGCCGTCGTGGAGTCGACGGGGATTTCCATCTTCATGCTCTCGAGGATTGCGACGCGCTCGCCGATCCGGACGGTCGAGCCGGGCTCGACCAGGACCTTCCAGACGCTGGCGGTCACCGCTGAACGCACGGCCACTTCACCGGGGGCGAGGGGAGCTTCCGCGCCCCCTTCCGTGTCGAGGGAGAGGTCGGCCTCGGAGGGCGGCGGCGGCAGCTTGGCCCAGCGCTCGCGCTCGGCGTCGAAGGCCGCCTGCTGCTTGTGCTTGAAGGCCGCGATCTCCGCCCGGTTCGTCTCGAGGAACGTTCGATAGTCGGCGAAGCGAAAGGTCCCCGGCTCGATGCGTAGCTCGGCGCGCCCGCGCGAAAACTTTTCGCGGAAGTCGAGCAGCTCCTCCTCCCCCACCGGATAGAAGCGCAGCTGGTCGAAGAAGCGCAGCAGCCAGGGCTTGCCATCGACGAAGCTCGCGGTCTGCCGCTGCCGGTTCCACATCTGGCAGGTGCGCCCCACGAACTGGTAGCCGCCCGGGCCTTCCATGCCGTACACGCACAGGTACGCCCCGCCGATGCCCACCGCGTTTTCGGGGGTCCAGGTGCGGGCGGGGTTGTACTTGGTCGTGACCAGACGGTGCCGCGGATCGACCGGCGTCGCCACCGGGGCGCCGAGGTAGACGTCCCCGAGCCCGAGCACCAGGTAGCTCGCCGAGAACACGATGTCGCGCACCTCGTCGATGCTGCCGAGTCCGTTGATGCGGCGGATGAACTCGATGTTGCTCGGGCACCAGGGCGCATCCGGCCGCACGGTCTGGGTGTACTTCTGGATGGCCAGGCGGGTGGCGGGATCGTCCCACGACAGGGGCAGGTGTACCACCCGCGAGGGGATCTCGATGGCGTCGGTCGACGGCAGCTCCACCTCGGCGCGCTCGAGGGCCTCGAGCAGCCGCTCGCGCGGCAGGACCCCGTCGTCGTGGTGGATGTGCAGCGAACGAATTCCCGGCGTGAGGTCGACGATGCCCGGGAGCCGCTGCTCCTCGAGCCAGGCCGACAGGGCGTGCACGCGGAAGCGCAGCGCGAGATCCAGCACCATGGGTCCGTACTCGACGAGCAGATACGAATCGCCGTCCTGTCGGATGGTCACCGCAGGGGCCCCCGCCGTCTCTGGTCGGCGCCGCAAGACGGCGTCGCTCGGTCGCGTCCCCCCCGCCGGGGAGATCGCAGCGGGGGCGGCGGCCGGCGGCTGGGCCAGACGCGTGACGAGCTCTTCCTGCGCCCCGAGGCGCCGCCTCGCCTCGTCGAGCGTGACGGCCTCGAAGCGCACGCGGTCCCCGGCCTTCAGCTGCCCGAGCTTCCACAGATCGGCGCTGATCACCGTCGCCGGGCACACGAAGCCGCCGAGGCTCGGGCCGTCGGGCCCGAGGATAACCGGCATGTCCCCGGTGAAGTCGACGGTGCCGATGGCGTAGGCGTTGTCGTGAATGTTCGACGGGTGCAGGCCCGCCTCTCCCCCGTCGGTGCGCGCCCACTTCGGCTTGGGACCGATCAAGCGCACGCCCGTGCGGCTGGAATTGTGGTGGATGGTGAAGGTCGCCGCGAAGAAGGTCGCGATGTCCTCGTCGGTGAAGAAGTCGGGGGCGCTCTGCGGTCCGTGCAGCACCGCCAGGGTCCAGTCCTGGGTCAGCACCGGGGCGTCCGACTCCGGCAGCGCCGCAAGCCTCTGCCCGCCGCCGGGCTCATCGGCGGAACCCGAGGAAGCGGAGGACATGTGCAGGACGTCGCCCGGGCGCAGGGCCCGGCCGGCGTGTCCGCCGAACTGCCCGAGGGTGAAGGTCGACCGGCTGCCGAGGTACGCCGGCACGTCGAGCCCCCCCGCGATCGCGACGTAGGCCCGCACGCCCGCGCCGCGCACCGCCCCGAGCGCGAGCACCCCGCCCGCCGGCACGGGCGTCGCCCGGTACCGGGGCACCGGGACACCATCCAGCGTGGCGCCCATGTCCGCGCCGCCGAGCGCGACGGTGGTCGCGGTCCGGAACCGCAGCGTCGGCCCGGCAACCGTGCACTCGAGCCCGGCCGCCCCGGGCGGGTTCCCGAGCAGCCGATTGGCGAGCCGGAACGCGAGCCCGTCCATCGGTCCCGACGGCGGCACGCCCACCGCCCAGTAGCCGATGCGCCCCGGGAGATCCTGCACGGTCGTCTGGGTGCCGGGCGCGACGACCTCGAGGGCAGGGGCCGAGCTCGCCAGCCCGTCGAGGAGGCCCGTGTGGACCTGGCCGGCGCGAAAGCCCGGATCGTCGAGGATGTCGATGAGGTACGCGCGGTTGGTCTCGACCCCGTCGATGCGGGTGGCGACCAGCGCCGCCCGCAGGCCCGCGATGGCCTCGGCGCGGGTCGCGCCGCGCGCGATGATCTTGGCGATCATCGGATCGTAGAACGGCGTGATCTCGGTGCCCGACTCGACCCAGGTCTCGACCCGCGCGTCGCGCGGGAACGCCGCGTTGGTGATGGTCCCGCAGCTCGGCTGGAAACCGCGCGCCGGATCCTCGGCGTAGAGCCGCGCCTCGACCGCCGCGCCGATCAGCGTGGGGATCCATCCGGCGAGGGCCGGCGGGTCACCGGCCGCCACCCGCACCATCCACTCCACGATGTCGACGCCGGTCACCTCCTCGGTGATGCCGTGCTCGACCTGGATGCGGGTGTTCACCTCGAGGAAGTAGAACTGTCCGCTGTCGGCATCGAGGATGAACTCCACGGTGCCGGCCGACCGGTACGCCGCCGCCTTCCCGAGCCGCACCGCCGCCTCGATGAGGCCGCGCCGCGCCTCCGCCGAGAGGCCGGGCGCCGGGGTCTCCTCGACCACCTTCTGGTTGCGCCGCTGCACCGAACAGTCGCGCTCGCCGAGGGCCACCACCTGGCCCCGGCCGTCGCCGAAGATCTGCACCTCGACGTGGCGGGCCCGTACCACCAACTTCTCGAGGAACAACCCCGCGTCCTTGAAGTTTGCGCGCGCCAGGCGCGCCACCGCGTCGTAGGCCTCGGTCAGTTCCTGCGGCGAGCCGCAGCGGCGCATCCCGATCCCGCCCCCGCCGGCCGTGCTCTTGAGCATCACCGGGTAGCCGATGCGCGCGGCGGCCGCCAGGGCGTCGTTCACCCCTTCGAGCAGCCCGGTCCCCGGAAGCAGCGGCACGCCCGCCGCCTCGGCCAGCGCCCGGGCGGTGTGCTTGAGCCCGAAGTCGCGCATCTGCGCGGCCGTCGGACCGATGAAGGCGATCCCGGCGGCCTCGCACGCCGCCGCGAAGTCGGCGTTCTCGCTGAGAAAGCCGTAGCCCGGATGGATCGCCTGACTGCCGGTGGCGCGCGCGGCCTCGAGCACCGCCTCGGCGCGCAGGTAGCTCTCGGTGGCCGGTGAGCCGCCGAGCGAGACGGCGGCGTCGGCATCGAGCACGTACGGGGCGTAACGATCGGCCTCCGAGTACACCGCCACCGGGCCGATGCCCATCCTCCGCAGCGTGCGCGAGATGCGCGACGCGATGGCCCCCCGGTTGGCGACGAGGACTCTACGAAACGACACGCGACACTCGCCGACGGAGCCCGTCGAATCTCCAGATCATCACGGCACGTCCCAGGTCGTCGAGTCCCAGGCGGGGGCGTCCCAGATCAGCACCCGGACCGGCGTGGGGTGGTACCCGTTGCAGGGGTTGTTGAGCTGCGGGCAGTTCGAGATCAGGGCGAGGACATTCATCTCGGCCCGCATCTCCACGTAGCGCCCGGGCGCGGAAAGGCCGTCCGCGAAGCTGAGCCCACCCTCCGGGGTCACCGGGACGTTCATGAAGAAGTTGATGTTGCTCGGCAGGTCACGCTTCCCCATGCCCCGGCCGAGCCGGCCGAGCTCGAGCAGGAAGCTGTCGCGGCAGCTGTGCATGTACTTCTTCTCGAGCGCATAGCGCACCTGATTGCTCTCGGCCGAGCAGGCGCCCCCGAGCGTGTCGTGCCGCCCGCAGGTGTCCGCCACGATGGTCAGCATGGGCCGGCCTTCGGTCGACATCAGCACGCTGCCGGTCGTCAGATAGATGTTCTTCTGCGCCGTGATGGTGTCGGGCGCGCTGTAGCGCTCGTCGGTCGCGGCGGCGTTGAAGAACAGGGTGTCGACCGCCTGGTTTCCTTCGAGATCGACGATGCGGAGGACCTGCCCCGCCAGGATCTCGCGGCTCCAGCCGTTCCCCGCCGGGATCACCTCGCTGTACAGCGCCTCCGCGGGGTCGAGCGTGCTTTCCTGGAGGGCCGGCGGGGACGGCTCGCCGCGGCGAGCGAGCTCGGCGGCCCCCGTGGTCGATGGGCCTGGGCTCGACTTCGAGCTGGCGGCGGCGGTGGTTGCGGAGGAGGTCGTTGCCATGGTCGTGGTCATGCGTGAGGTCAAATGGGTTCGATCAGGTGGCGAGGCTTGCCTGGCCGACGAGGCGTTCGGTCTCGGCGACGTAGGCGGCCGTGAGGGCAAAACCGCGCGCGTTCTCGGGGCGCGACAGGAAGCAGGGGTCGCGCGGCCCCGATCGCTCCCGCCCGTTCGCCACGCGGACCGCGAGCGCCACGGTGACGTCTTCGCCGGGATACTCGGTCGCCGTGGTCACCGGGGGCGGCGTGTTCGACAGCACCACGAGGGTGTCCATGTCCGCCCGCAGATCCACGTAGGCGCCCGGATGCGAGCTCCCTTCCACCGAGGAGAGGCCCCCCGCCTGGTCGACCTTCAGTCGCGTGAAGAAGTTCACGTTGGCCACGATGTCGCGTTTCCCGAGCCCGACCTTCGAGAGCTCGACGATGAAGTTGTCCCGGGCGTTCCGGTAAAAGTCGTTCCCCAGGGTCTGGTAGTCGCCGGCTCCGAACCGCGCCAGCTGGGTCGCGGCGCTGCCGCAGCCCCCGATGGTGTCGTGCCAGCCGCACGAGTCACCGACGATCGAGACCAGCACCCGCCCCATGTCCGAGTACAGCACGCGACCGGTGGTGAGGAAGGCCGTGTATTGCGCCTTCAGGGTGTCCGCGACGTTGTAGCGCTCGATCGGGTTGCGCGCGTTGTAGAACAGCGCCGAGACGCAGGCCTTCCCGGCGGTGTCCGTGATGCGCAGGATCTGCCCGCGCAGCAGCACGCGCGACCAGCCCTGTCCGTGGCGCAACACCTCGGCTGGGCCGGTGGCATCCGGCGTCGCGCGGTGGCCGTTGGCCGAGCTGACCTTGATCCCTCGGGCGGGCGCCGGACTGGACCCGGTGGCCTTGACCTTCGCCGCGACCACGCTCTTCGCCACCCTTGGCTTCGTGGTCGTGGTCGTGGTCTTGGTCTTCGTCATCTTTGGCCTGGTGGCCTTGACCATCGTCATCGGGGTCCTGGAGGCAACCTTGGACGTCGCCCGCGCGAGGCCGGTGGCCGCCGCTCGCTTGCTGCGACTTCCGGTCCGGGGTGCCATCATCATTCGACGTCATCCCCCACCACGGTCATGCGGCGCACGCGCGTGGCCTCGGGGTCGACCGTGACGGCGGCCGGCGGGTGAATCAGCTCGTCGAGGTGCTGACGGGCCGCCGTGAACTCGGTGGACGTGAACTGGTCGCGCGTTCGTGGTCGGGGCACCGGAACCTCCATCAGCTCACGCACCCGCCCGGGGTGGGCATCGAGGATCAGCACGCGATCCGCCAGGTAGATCGCCTCGTCGAGATCATGGGTGATGAACACGACGGTGATATCCACCTGCTTCCAGATTTGCAAGAGGTACGCCTGCATCTGCGCGCGGGTCTGCGCATCGAGCGCCCCGAACGGCTCGTCCATGACCAGGATGCGCGGCCGGTTGGCGAGCGCCCGGGCGATCGCCACCCGCTGCTTCATCCCGCCGGACAGCTGGTGCGGATACGAGTCGGCGAAGCGCGACAACCCGACGATCTCGATCCACTCGTCGGCCTCGATGGCGGCCTCGCTGTCGGAGAGCCCCCGCGAGACCTGCGGCCCGAACATGATGTTGCGGCGCACGGTCAGCCACGGAAAGAGGGTGTAGCCCTGGAAGACCATCCCGCGATCGGGCCCGGGTCCATCCACCGGGTGCCCGTCGAGCAGCATCTCGCCCGACGACGGGCGATCGAGCCCGGCGATCATCCGTGCCATGGTGGACTTCCCGCAGCCCGAGGGTCCGATGATGCACAGGAACTCCCGCCGGTGGGCGCGGAAGGTGATCCGATCGAGGGCCAGCACCGGGCCCGACCGCCCCTCGAAGGTCTTGGACAGCGCCCGCACTTCGAGGATGACGGGCCGCTCTTGCAGCTTGCGAAAACGCTCCGCCACCTCCGGCGCTTGCCGCCGGTAAAGGGGCGGCGCGGCGATCTCGAGGAAGTTACTGCTGCTGGGACTGATGATGCTGCTGCTGCTCGGGCTCGCGCTCATGTTGACACCGCGTTGTCGGCTGCCAGCACCGGCTGGGGGAGTGGCAGACTGTCCTCGTCCGGTCCGACCGAGCCGCCAGGGCCCGAGCGGTTGGTCTCGACCGGCAAGATGCGCCGGCCCCGTCTCTTGGCGGTCGGCAGCCAGGGAAACAGCCGCCGTCCGATCCGCGCCAGCAACACGTCGGTGGCGAGGCCAATCAGCCCGATCAGGACGATCGAGGCGAACACCTTGTCATACGCACGGTACTTGGCCTGCTGGTTGATGAAGAAGGTGATGCCCGAGCTGACGCCGATGAGCTCGGCCACGATGAGGTAAGTCCAGGCCCACCCGAGCAGCACCCGCATGTCGGTGTACACATCGACGATGATCCCGGGGACCACCACCCGCGTGAGCAGGTGCTTGCGGGAAGCCCCGAGGGTCTGCGCCGCCTCGAGCAGCGCCGGCTCGAGCCGCCGGGCCGTGTTCGAGATGACCAGCACCTGCTGGAAGAAGGTCCCAACGAAGATGATGGCGACCTTGGGCGCGTCGTTGATCCCGAGCACCGCCACCGCCAGCGCCCCGAAGGCGGGGGCCGGCAGGTAGCGGAAGAATTCGATGAAGGGCTCGGTGAGGCGGGCGATGCTGGGAATCGCGCCGCACACGATGCCGAGCGGTACCCCGATCATCGACGACACGAAGAACCCCCAGAAGATGATCTGGATGCTGTGCCACAGCGCCTGGTGCAGCCAGGGCTCCTCCGGCCTCGCCGGCGGCGTGGTGAATCCCGTGAAGAGGGCCTTGGCCACGGCGTGGGGAGGAGGGAGGAAGACCGGGTTGGCGGGCGTCCCCTGGGCGGGGTGTCCCTTGAGGGTCCCGATGCGCGCGTTCTCCTCGGCGAAGGCGTCGCGATCCACGAGCTCGCCGGCCGAGAACCAGCTCGCGTCCCCGGCGTCGGACACCCGCATCATCGGGTGCCAGACGAAGGGGACGTAGCTGACGATGGTCCACAGCCCGACCGGCAAGATGAACGACAGCACCCCGAGGGTCAGGTGCTGTCGCGGCGTCAGCGAGCCTCGGATCCGGAGCCATGTGGTCTTCTTGCGCTTCGTCACGGCTTGTCCTCACTTCATCATCGCCATCGCCATCGCCATCGCCATCGCCATCGCCATCGCCATCGCCATCGCCATCGCCATCGCCATCCGCCGAGGCCGCCGGGCGCCCGGCGCCCCGCGCCGGGTCCGCTACTTGCCGAGCGCCTCCTTGGACAGCGACGGATCGATGTAGTCCGCCACCACCTGGGACTGCGCGTACACCTTGTTGGCCACGTTGAAGGCGTCCGCCACCTTGCCGCTGCCGTACAGCGACGCGAGGGTGTCCTTCTTGTCGCTGCTGTTGTCGAAGCGCGCCAGCGCCTCCTCCGGGCTCAGGAACCTGGTGCCGGTCAGGAACTGCGCATACTCCTCCGGAGGAACGCCCGCCCGCCCGGCCATGATCTTGACCGCCTCGTCGCGGTGGGTCGGATCCATCACGAAGGCCTCGATCTTGTTCCAGACCTTCACGACCTTGACCCAGTCGGCGCGCCGCTGGGCCAGGCTCTTCGGGCTGACGCAGACCAGGTCGTAGATGAGGCCCGGCAGATCCTTGCTGGTCAGGATGGCCTTCGACCCCGGCAAGGCCTTCAGGGCCTGGCCAGCGTTCGGCTGCCAGGCGCCGATGGCGTCCACGTCCCCGGAGGCCAGCGACTGCGCGGTCTGGTGGGTGGGGACGGCGATCAGCTTGACGTCGCTCTCCTTCATGCCGACCTTCTCCATCCCCTTGAGCAAGAGCAGGTGCTCGACGAGCCCGATCTCGAGGCCAATCTTCTTGCCCTTCAGCCCCTTCAACGACGTGATGCCCTTCTTGGCGACGATCATGTCGTTGCCGTTGCTGTAGTCGGTGATGAGGATGGCCACGCTGCGCGCGCCCGGGGCTCCCGTGACGAGGGCGTCACCCAGGGTCATCATGACCGCGTCCACCTTGCCGGCCGCAAATGCCTCCATGGAGGGCGCGTACTCGAACCACGAGAACTCGACGTCGACGCCTTCGTCCTTGAACCAGCCCTTCTGGATGCCGATCTCGAAGGCCGTCCAGCCGGGCCAGTCCGAAAAGCCGATCTTGAGGGCCGCCGGCTTGGCGGGCTTGGGCGGCTCGGGAGCGGGGGCCGGGGCGGCGGGAGCCTGGGCTGCCGCCGGCGGGGCGGCTGGCTCCTCGGTCTTCTTGCAACTCGCGAGGAGCGCGCCGGCGGTCAGCGCCAGCAGACAAGCCAGGCCGGCGGCGGAGGCCGTTCGGCGGATGGCGAACGCCGGGAGGCGGCCGGCGGTGAACGCCGGTAGAATCGATCGGGCGGTCGTGGACATTTGCCGGGAATTGCCCGGCCCTCGGGTTCCGTTCCTGAGACGTGTGGTCATTGGTGGGCAGCCTATCGACCATGCGTGGCGCCCATGTTTCCGGGTCGACAAGGAGGGGTAAATAGAGGGGAGATCGTGTTCGGCGAACCTTGCACGCGCCGATTGGGCCTCGCGCCACGCGGCTGTGCTAGCGTCGACCCCTCGCCGCCAGCCGGCACCTCCCCAACCCCCACGAAGCCCCCGGGAGACCTCGAAAAATGACGCAATTGCTCCGGCCGATTTGCCGCGGCGTGGCCGCGATCACGTTCGTGCTCGGCGCCTGGACGGGGTGCTCGAGCAACGCTCCAGCGGGGAGCACGGGGACGACGGGCACGGGGACGGCGTCGGGAGGTTCGGGTGGACCTGCCTTCGCCAGCGGGGGGAACGGAGCGAGCCCGGCGAACGGCGCTGGCACGGGAGGCGGAACCGGAGGGGGGGTTCCAGGAACCGGCGGCGACGGCCCGAAGGGCAGCGGTGGGCAGCCGCCGACGGCCACGGGAGGCGGCGGGGCCACCTCGGCGAGTGGGGCCGGGACGGGAGGAGGAGCTGCGGGCGGCGGCCAAGGCGCATCCGGCGGCAAAGCTGGCTCGACGTCGAGCTCGGGGACTGGGGGGGGGGCCGCCGGAGGGGCCGGCTCGGGCGTGCTCGGCTCGGCCGGTAGCTCGTTCATGGCCACGGGCATGCGGGCCTTCCCGCAGAACGTGAAGAGTCCGAATTGCAGCTATCCCACCGGCACCAAGAGCAGCGACGTCACCGCGTCCTACGAGCTGTGGAAGAGCACCGTGGTCGTGTCGGATGGAGCGGGCGGATTCCGCCGCGTGAAGAAGCCGGACTCTGGCTCGGTCATCGGCTCCACCGTGTCCGAGGGCATCGGCTACGGCATGGTGCTGGCAGTGTACATGGGCGACCAGGCCCTGTTCGACGACCTGTGGAAGTACTCCCAGCTGCACCTCGACGGGCAGGGGTTCATGAACTGGGAGATCGCTCCGGACGGCTCGGTCACGGCCGGCGGGAACGGCGGCGCGACCGATGGCGACGAGGACATCACCTGGGCCCTGGTGATGGCCGACAAGCAGTGGGGCGGCAAGGGGACGCTGTCGGACACCTATCTCAACCTCGCCAAGCACATGATCGATCTCATCTGGCAGTTCGAGGTCGACCACACCCGCGGCGAGATGCTGAAACCGGGGAACAACTGGGGGGGCGCCGACACCACCAACCCCTCGTACTTCGCCCCCGCCTACTACCGCGTGTTCGGGCAGGTCAGCGGGAACACCGCCAACTGGAACAAGGTCGTCGATTCGAGCTACTCCATCATATCTCTGAGCCTGAACGCCACCAATGGCAACGCCACGAACGGCCTGGTCCCGGCGTGGTGCAGCTCGACCGGCGTCCCGCAGATGGGCCTCGGCTTCCAGAACGACGCCACCCGAACCCCCTTTCGGGTCGGACAGGACTACTGCTGGTTCGGCGAGCCTCGGGCCAAGACCTACCTGGCCATGATCACCAACTTTTACGTGGGGGTCGGGGTGGACAAGATCACCAACGGCTATGCCCTGAACGGGACCCCGCAGCCCGACAAAGTCTATCTGCCGGCGGGGCTGCAGGCAGCATCGTTCGTGGGGCCGGCGGGGGTGGGTGCCATGAGCGATCCCAAGTATCAGCAGTTCGTCAACGACGCCTATGCCGAGGTCGCCACGCTGAAGCTGACGGCGGGCACCATCTACTACCAGAAGAGCTGGTCGGCGCTGTCGCTGCTCATGATGACCGGGAACCTGATTGACTTCACCCGGTGATTGAAAAGGGGGGACCGCCCGGCGCCGTCCGCCTCAGGTTCCTCGGCCTGCTCTTTCCGCGACGGCCGCCTCGAGGCAGGCGCCGGTTCGCCCGCCCGTGATATGGCAGGCACGTGGGACTCCTGTTGCCGGTCGCGCTCTTCCCGTTGCTCACGTCGCTCGCCGGGACCTCCATCATCGTCGCGGGTCAAAAGGTGGACGTGGGGCGCCCGGTGGTCCTCTGGAACGAGGCGGAGGGTTTCAACGGCTACGCCAAGGCCTGCGTCGAGCGGGCCTACGTCAGCAAGAGCGTCTGCTGCGCCAAGGCCTTCAAGCGCTACAGCCAGCGGCGGGGGCTCAAGGCGCGCGATCTGTCCTCCCTCAAACGGGCGGTGACCCAGCTCGTGCTCCACCTCGACGGGTGCGTGAACTCGCGCTCGTGTTTCTACTCGATGCACGACACGCCGAGGCCGGACGGGGGGTGCGGGTTGTCGGCGCACTTCATGATCGACGCCGACGGCACCATCTACCAGACCCTCGACGTGCTCGAGAGCGCCTGGCACGCCGAGCAGTCGAACTCGAACTCCATCGGGGTCGAGATCTGCAACCGGGGCGACGCCAGTCGCAACGAGCTGGATCGGCTGCCGGCCGAGTACCGGAGCCGCCCCGTGAAGGACGTGGTCATCAACGGACACACGTTCCACGCGTTCGATTTCCGGCCCGAGCAGTACGAGTCGATCATCGCGCTCGCGCGCGCGGTGGTCCGGCTCTTCCCCGAGGTGAAGCCGGTGATCCCCGAGCGGGACGGCAAACCGATGCTCGAGACCCTGGCGAGGCCCCTGGCCTTCCACGGCATCGTGGGTCACCTGCACGTGGACAAGCAGCGGCGGAAGTGGGATCCGGGGGCGTTCAACTGGCAGCGGCTGCTCCGCGCCCTCCACGGGTTCTCGCTGCCACTCACGGTGGGGACCACCGCCGAGCTGCCCGAGAGCAAGGCCGCCCTGCAGCGCCTGCTGCGGACCCTGCCGCGCAACTCCGAGGAGCACACCCACGGCCACTTCCCGATGGGCCCACACGGCCTGTGGCACTCGGGGGTGCACCTCCGCGGCAACCCGGACGAGCCGGTGTTCGCCCCGGTGCGCGGGCGGCTGGTGGCGGCGCGGATCTCCCGGACCGGGGGGGAATCGGGGTCGGGGTCGGGGTCGTCGACGGCGTTCGTGCTCATTCGCCACGAGCTCGCGACCGCGGACGGACCCCTCACCTTCTATTCTCTGCTCCACCACCTGGCGGTGGGGCCCATCGACGCCTCTTCGAAGGTGCCGTGGATTCGCGAGGTGGTCGACGCCGGACCAGCGGCGACGGTCGCCGACCTGCGCGCCGGCAACATCGTGCTCCTCGAAAGGCTGGTCGAGGCCGGGGACGTGGTGGGGCGGGTCGGGTCGGTGTCGCGGGGAGCCGAGACCGGGGACGAGGTGCACTTCGAGATCTTCACGGTGCGGAAGTTGACCGGCGCCGTGGCGCGGCCTTTTCGCACCCTCGAGGCTGCCGCCGACGGGCCGTTCGTGCGGCGCGCCGGCATCATCGAGACCATCGGCGGAACCGCCGGGGGGGGAAGCCGGGCTCCCGACCTCACCGCCGAGGGGCTGCAGGCCTTCTTTCGCAACCCCGACCAGCAGCTCGGTCGCGAGACGTTGCGGCGGCTCGCCATCCGGCACGTCCACGAGTGGAGCGGGGCCGATGACTTCTCGTCCTTCGCGCCGGCGCGCGAGCTCGCCGGGCTGTCGCCCACCGAGCGGCAGACCCTCTACGACGCGGCCATCGGGCCTTACGTGTTCCTGACCCGCGCGGTGGCCCTTCACAGCGGGCTGCCGGACAGCGGCACCGTCTACTCCTACCACCCCCTCACGTTCCTCGTGTCCCTGGCGGCCACCACCGCCAACGTCGAGGTGCACTGGCCCGCCCACGCTCCCCTCTCGGACGCGGATCTCGAGCAGGGGCCTGCGTCACCGGGTGGGGGCGAGGCCCAAGGAGGGCCAGCAACCGGGCCAGCACGCGGGCCAGGAACCGGGTCAGGGTCCGCGGCGGGGCCGGCGGCCGACGTCCTGTCCGACTGGACGCGGGCTCCGCCCAGGGAGGAGGAGGTCTCGGCGGCGTTTGGCCCCCCGGTCGACTCGGAGACCATCACCCGCAAGCGCGAGGACATTCCCCTCATCGTCCTGCCCCGCACCGGGGATTGATGGGTGGCTCGGCTGGCACCGACGTGGTCAGACCGGATTGGTCCGGCCGCCATGGTCGCGTCACGGGCTTTTCGCGCGGTCGGGCCTGCATCGGCCCGCGCCTTCGGGTAAATTTGCCGGCCATGCCCACCAGCAGGTCGGTCTTTCGCTGCATCTCCGGTTGCGCCGGGGAGTATCCCCTCGACGAGGTCATCTACCGTTGCCCTCGTTGCGGTGATCTGCTGGAGGTCACCCACGACATCGAGCACCTGCGCGCCCGCAGCGCCGCCGCCTGGATCAAGCTGTTCGACGAGCGCTACCAGCGCACCCAGTGGCCCTACGGGTCGGGGGTGTGGGGCAAGAAGGAGTGGGTGCAACCCCACGTCCAGAACGAGAACGTGGTCTCGATGATGGAGGGCGGGACCAACCTCCTCTGGGCCGATCGGTACGGCCGCGAGCTCGGGCTGCCGGATCTCTGGATCAAGCAGTGCGGCGTCTCCCACACCGGCTCGTTCAAGGATCTCGGGATGACCGTGCTCGTCTCGACCGTCAAGCAGATGATCGCCGACGGTCGCCCGATCCGGGCGGTGGCCTGCGCCTCGACCGGCGACACCTCGGCCGCGCTCGCCGCCTATGGCGCCGCCGCCGCCATCGAGACCATGGTCATCCTCCCGCGCGGCAAGGTCTCGACCGCGCAGCTGGTGCAGCCGCTCGCCAACGGGGCCCACGTCCTCGCCATCGACGGCGACTTCGATGCCTGCATGGCCATCGTGCAGCGCCTGGCCGAGGAGGAGGGGGTGTACCTGGCGAACAGCATGAACAGCCTGCGCATCGAGGGCCAGAAGACCGTGGCCATCGAGATGGTCCAGCAGTTCGATTGGGAGGTGCCCGACTGGGTCATCATCCCGGGCGGCAACCTCGGCAACGTGAGCGCGCTCGGCAAGGGCTTCGAGATGATGCGTGAGCTCGGGCTCATCTCGAAGTACCCGAGGATCTGCGTGGCGCAAGCCGAGGCGGCCAACCCCCTCTATCTCAGCTACCTGCGCAAGTTCGAGGACTTCAAGGCGGTGCAGGCCAGGCCGACGCTGGCCTCCGCGATCCAGATCGGCAACCCCGTCAGCATCAAGAAGGCCATCCGCACCCTCAAGCAGTTCGATGGCGTGGTGGAGCAGGCGAGCGAGGCCGAGCTGGCCGACGCCTCGGCGCGCGCCGACCTGACCGGGCTGTTCAACTGCCCGCACACGGGGGTGGCCCTCGCCGCCCTCGAGAAGCTGGTGGCGAGGGGGCTCATCCAGTCGCGGCACCGGGTGGTGGTGGTCAGCACCGCCAATGGCCTCAAGTTCACCGACTTCAAGGTCGCCTACCACGAGGGGCGCCTCCCGCAGGTGCCGAACCCGCGCCACGCCAACCAGCCCCACCACCTGCCCAACGTCTACAACGACGTGCGCGACCGGGTCCGCCGGATCATGGACGCCGGCGACGCCGCCTCCCCCCGCCAGACCTGACCGGGCCTTCGCCGGCACTCGACCTGGAACGGACGACCGTCGGCCAGTGTGCTGGCGGGCGGTACCATCCCAACCCGCGGGATGCCCCGGAAGAATGCCTGCGTGTTTCTCGAATATTTCGGTCCAGCACTTTCTTGGTGAACTGGCCGCTCGCGGCGCACGGCGGTTTTCTCCCAATTCTCGTGTGATAAAGTCGTGCGTTTCGGTACCCCAAAGGAATGGCACGCACATGACGCGGAACCACGACCATCGGCCTCCCTCAGGAACCTTCGGCCCGCCGGGCCCCTCCGGTCTTTACGATCCGGCCCATGAGCATGATGCGTGCGGGGTGGGGTTCGTCGTCGACATGAAGGGCCGCCGGTCGAAGCAGATCGTCCAGGACGGGATCCAGATCCTGTTGAACTTGCAGCACCGCGGCGCGTACGGATGCGAGAAGAACACCGGCGACGGCGCCGGGATCCTGATGCAGATGCCCCACAAGTTCCTGGCCGACGAGTGCGATCGGCTGGGGCTGAAGCTGCCCGCCGAGGGCTCCTACGGCGCCGGGCTGGTGTTCTTGCCCACCGACCCGGCCAGCCGGGCGGCCTGCGAGAAGGTCTTCGAGAAGGTCATCGCCGACGAGGGGCAAACCTTCCTCGGGTGGCGCACGGTGCCGACCGAGAACCGCCTGCTCGGCCCGACGGCGGTCTCGTCCCAGCCGGTCATCAAGCAGCTCTTCGTGGGGCGGGGGCCGGCCATCGAGGACGATCTCGCCTTCGAGCGCAAGCTCTACGTGATTCGCCGCCTGGCGCGCCGCCTGGTCCGTCAGTCGCAGATCCCGGGTCGGGCCGCGGTCTACGTCGCCAGCCTGTCGGCTCGCACCATGATCTACAAGGGGATGCTGAACCCCGACCAGCTCCGGGAGTTCTTTCCGGACCTGGCCGACGACCGGGTGGAGTCGGCGCTGGCC
>Ga0265329_10000401_pt1 | contig 22738 bp, 19 predicted proteins | sample 41627metaG_FD_202091 | JGI IMG/M metagenome (GOLD analysis project Ga0265329, IMG submission 202091) | Rhizosphere microbial communities from Carex aquatilis grown in University of Washington, Seatle, WA, United States - 4-16-27 metaG | ecosystem: Host-associated > Plants > Roots > Rhizosphere...
TGCAGGAAGGCCGCGCGGTCAAGGGCGGCATGCAGGTCAAGGCACAGGCCATCCTGCGCGCCCTGGAGGGCGGGGTGGAGGCGGTGCACGTGGTCGACGGCCGCGAGCCCCACAGCGTGGTGGTCGAGTTGTTTACCGAGAAGGGCGTAGGAACGCTGGTCACGGCATAGCGCCCGCGCTCGACGCCAAGACGCTATCGGCCTGCATCGGGCAGGTCAGATGCCAGGGCTGAAATGACCCCGGCGAAGGCCTGGCGGTTCGTCTCGCTGAGCGAGGCCAGGTCGCGATGGGCGTCGAGCATGAGTCGTCCCATGATGTCGGGCAGGAGGTCCCCATCATCGAGGGGCACCTCGGAAACGCTGGCTTCCTCTGGGAAGGGCCAGCGCTCGACGATGACGAACAGGGTGTCGAAGGCCGCCGATCGGAGGCACGTCATCACGTCCTTCACCCCGCACACGATGACCGCGCGGCGGCCGTGCTGCAGGGTGGTTCGGCCCAAATGGGCCAAGAGGCCCATGCCGGTGCTGTCGATGCTTTCCAGTTCGCGCAAGTCGATGATGAGGGTGTCGCCTGGCTGCCGTGCCAGCAGATCGTCGATGAATAGGCGGAGAGTGCGTGCGGTCACGTAGCGAACCTGGCCCTTCAGGACCAAGATGGGCGACTGGTCAAGGCGGCCGCAATAGGCCCTAGGCGCTGGTGCGGTTGCCATGGTTACCCCCACGCTGAATGATGAGCATCGCCACGTCGTCGGGCAGGGCTGACAGGCCGTCGAGGTGCAACTCCTGTCTTGCCTGCTCGATGGTGACATTCGGTCTTCCGAACAACCCCCGCAGATACTCGAGCTTTTCGTCCAGGGTCGACTGCGACAACACTTCGAGCACACCGTCGGAGAACACCGACAGGCTCATGGAGGGGGCCAGCGGCACGCGGTGCTCCTGGTAGCGACTGCGCGGCAGCATCCCCACCGGTACGCCCGGTTGTTCGAGCACTGTGACCGCAGCCCCGTCGCACAGGACCGGCCACGGAAAATGTCCGGCGTTGGCGTAGAGCAAGGTGTCCTCTTGCTGGTCGATCACTCCGTAGAAGATGGTGAGATGCTTGTCCAAATTGTCGCGGGCCATCTCGTCGTTCAGCCGCATGAGCAGGCGTGCCGGCGACAGGATTAGGTCGTCGCCAGACTCGATGGAGCTGGCCACATGGCGCTGCACGAAGCTGCGCAGCAAGACCGTGACCAGAGCCGAGGAGACACCGTGGCCCGACACATCTGCCAGGTAGAAGCCCCAATGGCGCGCGTCGATCTTGAAGACATCGATGAAGTCGCCGCTCAGAAAACTGGACGGTATGACCTCGCGAGTGAACAGGTAGTCGCCGAAGCGCTGGTGGTTGTGCGGCAGCATGCGAACCTGGATCTGCCGGCCAGCGTTCTCATCCTCAGCCAAGAGCCGCAGACTGGCCTCCAGGTCGCGGTTGAGGCGCTCGAGGTGGGCTCGATAGCGACGGTTGTCTTCGACCAGCGCGGCCTTCTCCAACGCCTTGTTGATTGCGTGCTCGAGCACCGGGAACTCGACGGGTTTCTCCACATAGTCCCACGCGCCCAACTGAAGCGCGCCGACCGCATCCTGCAGGAGGCTCGCCCCGGACATGACGATGATGGGAAGCTCGGGCGACTCCTTTTTGAGGATCTTCAGGACGCCCAGTCCGTCGAGGTTGGGCATGCGTAGGTCGCACAGCACCAGGTCGGGCTTGTTCGCCCGAATCGCATCAAGGCCCTCCTGGCCATCGGCAGCCTCAAGCGTGGCAAACCCGAGCCGCTCCAGGTAGTGGACGAGAACCTTCCTCACCATCTCGGTATCGTCGATGACCACGATTCGTTCACGTCGTGATACCATCTGCCTCGGTCTCCCTTCAGCCGGCGCGGGACCACCGGCGACCCAGAACCACTAACGTTACCGCGGATTTTCGTCAGCGCACGGGGCGCATTCGTGGAAATCAACGTCTGTCGCCATGTTGCGGATCTGTTTCGGGAAATTGCGCCTCGCCGGGCTGCCTTTGGGCGACTGCCAGTCGCCTTGTGGTAAGCCAGCCCACGAGTTTTCGAACCCGGGTGGCTATCCGTTGACCATGGCCCGCACCATCCGGAGCAAGTCTGCACTCCCGACGCTGACGGAAACCGAGGCCTCCAGCTTGCGCAAGAACCAACGCACAGTCCACTCCGCCTTGGCCGCAGGGGCGAGTTTGCTGTAGGCGCCCTGGTTATCAGGAAGGGCAACCAAGAGCGGCCGAGGGTGCAACGGCGCCCTCGGCCTCGTGTCCGCCCAATCCAATGCTGCCCCGGGTGGTGTGCCGGTCGCGATCTCGTACAGGGAGCGGCGGTCAGGGTGATGTTAGGGTCGCGGCGTACTTGCTCTGGATGTAACTAATGATCGTCGTGCCATCCGGGTTCGTGAGATCGGCAGTGGTCCACGGGCCATTCGCGCTCGCGTTGGTCACGAAGATAGAGGACGTCTCCCCGTTGGTCTCGACTGCCCAGTTCGTGCAACCGATGTCGTTCGCATCTAGGAAGGTCCACCATTTCTGCAATTCCGTCGCATTGAAGGTGCCGCTTCCGTTCGCCGAGCATCCACCGTATTCGGTAACGAAGATGGCAAGGCCTGCGTTCAGCGTCGTGGTGATCGCCTTCTGGAAACCGGCTAGAGGATGGCTATTCGCGTAGAAGTGGACCACATAGGCCAGGTTCGTGGAAGTGGTGACAGGATCGGCGGCGGCCGTGTCAGGTTTCTGGTCCCATTGGGGAGTGCCAAGGAAGATGATGTTGTCGGGATCGTTGGCACGGATCGCCGCGATGACCGCCTCATGGTAGGTCTTGACGGTGGCCCAGGCGACGGTGGGTTCGTTCCAGGGCTCGTACATGATGTTGGGATTGCTGCCGTACTTGGCGGACATGTTGCCAAAGAAGGTTGCGGCTGTGGTTTGTTGAGAGGCGCCGCCCCCGTGCCAATCGATGATTGCGTATATGCCGTTGGCGATGGCAGCGTCGAGCACGGCCTCGAGCCGGCTCAGCCCCGAAGTGGCATTCTGAGGCAGGATGGGAACTCGAAGAATGGCGCAGTCAAAGTCCTTGGCCAGGTGGCCAACCGCGGATGCGTTGTAGAATTGCCTCCCCTGTTGAGACCAGTCGTACATCGACATTCCATGCAGCGTGACGGGATTGCCGTTCTTGTCGACGATCTTGTTGCCGACGACCTTGAGCTGTCCGTGCACGCCCACGGGCGTCCCTGACGGCGCCGTCCCTGTGTTTGCCGTGGTCGTACCGCCGTTGGAGGTCGTGCCGCCGTTGGAGGTCGTACCGCCGTTGGACGTGGTACCGCCATTGGACATCGTACCGCTGTTGGACATCGCACCGCCTGACTTCGTGCCGCCCGTGCCTGTCGTGCCGGCTGAGCCGGAACTGCCGGCCGCAGCGGTCCCTCCCTTGCCACCGGTACCGCCAGAACCCGTCACGCCACCGGCGGTCGTGGCACCACCCGAGGTAGTCACACCACCGGAGCTCTTCGCACCACCCGAGCTGCCTGTCGCGCCGGCTGAGCCGGTCTTGCCGCCAGCGCTTGTTCCGCCAGCGCTTGTCCCGCCCGCGCTCTTGCCGCCAGATTCCGTCGCGCCACCCTCGGTCGTCGTCGTCACACCACCGGAGTCAATCGCGCCACCCGGGCCGATCCCGCCCTCCGAACCGGCACCAGCAGCGGCGCCAGCGGCCCCCGTGTCGCCCGCAATTCCCGGCGCGCCCCCGGTTGCGGGATTCGCGCCGCCTGTTCCGGGAGATGAAGCAGCCGTGTGTCCTGCCGCTGCCGGCGCACCGCCGGTTTCTGGAGTCCCGCCACTCGCTCCGCCTGAATACCCGGGCGATGGCGACGTAGATGAGTCGCATCCTCCGACGGCCAGGACTGGCAGCATTGCAAATAGACCCAGGAGTATCTTGCCAACGCAGTGGTGGTTCATGGAGCCTCTTCCTTCAGGGGGTTGCATGACAGCGGTGTCACCACTGGGGAAATGTGGGTGGGTGGTCCGAAGCTTCTATTGGTATGGAAAAAAGTCGTGACTATCTCCGATGATCATTCGGACAGCGAGCCGAGTCCGGCCCTGCGCTACTTTGCCGAGCGGCTACGCCCCAAGTGGGCGGTTCAGGTCGTGCGCCGTGGCCACACGCGGGTCTTGGACGGCATCCGCGTCCTGCTGCCGAACGCTTTCTGGCCTGGATCTGATGCGCGACCATCGACATCGGTTGATCCGTTCCGCTCGTCCGTCGTGTATCATGGTCGGCGACAGTCGAGGGATCTCATGTTTGCCCGCTTTGCCCGAGCCCAGGACGCAAATTCTCGCGTGGTCGTGGCAGGCGTGTTGGGTGGGGTTCTCCTGGCCGCATGGTCGGCCTGGTTCTTTTGGGCGCGGGTGGGACTCTACGAAGTCAGTCGCTCGGCGCGCTTGGAAGTGGCGACCGCGCCCTATGACGTGGACTCGCCGGTGGCGGCGCGCCTCCTGCACAGCTCTTTGGTACTGGACCGGCAGGTGCAGCAGGGCGAGATCCTGGTCGAGCTGGATGCCGAGGCGTTCCACCTAGAGCGCGCAGCCGAGCAGAGCCGACTGGCGACCCTGGGCCCGCAGATCGAAGCCTTGCGCGCAGAGCTGGCCTCGGAGGAGCAAGCCATGCGCGGCGAGGGACGCGCCAGTGCGGCGCAGGTGAACGAGGCGCGCGCCCGGCTGCGCGCCTCGAATGCCGTGGCCGAGCAGAAAGAAGCGGAGCGGGTCAAGATCCAGTCGCTGCACGAAAAGCGGCTGGTGGCGACGCTGGACCGCGACCGCCTGCAGGCCGAGGTGCAACGCCAGAACGCCGAGACGGAAGCCGCGCGGGTGCAGGTGGGCCGGGTGGGCAACGAGGGTGCAGTCAAGGTGAGCGAGCGCAAAGCGCTGATAGCGGGCCTGCAGGCCGACATCGCGCGCTTGCAGAGCGAGCGCGCCGACGCCGAGGGCAAGGTTCGCATCCTGGACCAGAAGATCGGCTTGCACTCGATTCGCGCACCCATCGCCGGCCGCATTGGACACATGGTGAACCTGCGGGCGGGCGCCATGCTGGCCGAACGCGACCGCCTGTGCACCATCGTTCCCACCGGCGGGCTGCGCGCCGTGGCCTTCTTCGACCCCGCGACCGCGACCGGGCGGGTGCACGCGGGGCAGAGCGCGCGGCTGCGCATGCTCGGTTTCCCCTGGACCAAGTACGGCATGCTGCAGGCCGAAGTGGATCGCGTCGGCAACGAGCCCAAGGACGGCCTCATTCGCGTTGAGTTGGTCTTGCGCACGCCGCAGCGGACGAACATCCCCTTGGAGCATGGCCTGCCGGCTAGTGCCGAGGTCGAGGTGGAACGGGTTTCGCCTTTTGCCCTGGTGCTGGACACGGCCGGCCGGTTCCTTATGAGTGCCCAGGCGAGTGCCGCGCCCGCCGCGCCAGCTGCACCCAACGCCTCGCTGGTCCTTGTCGCGTGTGGAGCCCGCCGGCTTCGCCGGCGGCGGACCATCGCGGGAGGGGATGGGAACCCTTTCAGGGTTCCCATCTCAGATCGATGAGCAGAACTGTTTCAGAGGACCACGCCCAGGGTGAGTCGGAGAGCGCGCGGGAGCGGCGGCAGTTCTTCGCCCACGAGGTGGTGCAGACCTCGGCCATGGACTGCGGCCCCGCAGCCCTAAAATCGCTGCTGGAGGGTTTCGGCATTCGCGCTCACTACGGTCGGCTGCGCGAGGCTTGTCACACCACGGTCGACGGGTCGTCCATCGACACACTGGAGGATTTGGCTGGAAAGCTGGGCCTCGACGCCGCCCAGATGATGGTGCCGGTGGAACATGTGCTTATGCGCGAGTCGGACGCGTTGCCGGCCCTGGTGGTGGTCAGGTTGCCGTCGGGGTTGACCCACTTCGTGGTGGTGTGGCGCATGTTGGGGCCGTGGGTCCAGGTCATGGACCCGGGCCGCGGCCGGCGCTGGATGAGCAAGCGAGATCTGCTGCGCGATTTGTACGTACACGAGATGCCGGCCCCGGCGGCAGACTTTGCGGCGTGGACGCGTGAGCCAGGCTTTCTCGATCCGTTGCGGCTTCGTTTGCGCAGGCTGGGCGTGCGTGATTCCGGTCAGCGCATCGCTGCGGCCGCGGCCGGCCAAGGCTGGCGCCCCTTGTGCGCGCTCGACGCCTGCACCCGGGCGACCGAACGCCTGGTGAGCGGCAAGGCGATTCCTCGCGCCTGCGCCGCGCGGGCCTTCGAGTGCCTGTGGCAAGAGGTTGGGCAGGGCGCGCAGTCACCGCTTGTCCCCGCGACTCTGTGGTCCGCGCGCCTAGCCGCGCCAATCGAGGAGCAACCCATGCTGACGTTGCGTGGAGCCCTAGCGCTGCGGGTGTCCGGCCGGGCCGCGCAGCGAGCCGCGCCAGGGCTGCCACCCGAGCTTGCTGCTGTGCTGGCCGACGATCAACCAGGTCCGGCGCGCAAGCTGTTTGAGTTCTTGCGCGCAGACGGGCTTCTGCGTTTCGTGCCCATGGTGGCGGCGTTGGCGCTGGCCGGGATCGGGACCGTGGTGGAGTCGCTGCTTTTCCGCAGCGCTATCGACATCGGTCAGCGCCTGCCGCTTTTCGAGCAGCGCCTGGCAGCGGCGGGCGCTTTGCTCGTGCTGTTGGCGGCATTTTTCCTCGTCGAATGGCCCCTGGCACGGGCCCTGTGGGCCGTGGGCAGCCGGCTGGAGATGCGGCTGCGCCAGGCTTTTCTGCGCAAGTTGCCTCTGCTCGGGGATCGCTATTTCCAGAGCCGGCCGATTTCGGACATGGCGGAGCGCGCGCACCTTCTGCACTGGCTGCGCCTTCTGCCCGGGCAGGGTGGCCAGCTGGTGCGCGCGACCTGCGAGATGATCACCACCACCGCCGGCGTGATCTGGCTGTATCCGTCAGGCGCGCCCTTGGTCCTGACGCTGGTGGGGCTGATGCTGGTCTTGCCGTTCTGTTTCCAGCCGGCGCTGGTGGAACGGGATCTGCGCATGCGCGGCCATGCCGGAGGCTTGGCGCGCTTCTATCTAGACGCGCTGCTGGGCCTGTCAGCCATTCGCGCGCACACCGCCGAGCCAGCGCTACGCAGCGAGCACGGCGGGCGACTGCGCGAGTGGGCGCGGGCGGCCCGGGACGCCACGCGTTTGGCGGTCATCATCGAAACGGCGCAGGGCTTGCTGGGATTCGGTCTGGCGGCGGTTCTGGTCTTTCGCTACCTGATGTCAGCCTCGGGCTCGGGCTGGGCGATTTTGATCGTGTATTGGCTCTTCATGCTGCCGTCGCTGGGCCAGGAGATCGCATTTTTGATCCAGCAATACCCGCAGCATCGCAACGTGACCTTGCGCCTGATGGAGCCGTTGGGCGCGCCGGAGAGCCCAGTCGAAGCGGAGGACAGCTCGCTTCCGCAGTCGACCGCGGCTGGGGCTGCCGTGGATCTGCGCGACGTACGCGTGATAGCGGCGGGCAACGAGATCCTCGCGGTCGACAAGCTGAGTCTCGAGGCGGGGGAACACGTGGCGATCGTGGGTTCATCAGGCGCGGGCAAGTCCAGCCTGGTCGGTCTTCTGTTGGGCTGGTATCGCCCGGATGTCGGCGTGGTGCGCGTCGACGGCCAGGAACTGCGCGGGCGCTGGCTGGACGAGCTGCGACGCCAGACCCTGTGGGTGGATCCCGCGGTGCAGCTGTGGAATCGGTCGTTGCTGGAGAATCTTCGCTTCGGCAGCGACGGCGAGCATCGGGCTGTGGGCGACGCGGTGGAGGCCGCGCAGCTCGACGAGGTGCTGGCCCGTCTGCCCATGGGTTTGCAGACGCCGCTGGGCGCAGGCGGGGCCTTGCTTTCCGGCGGCGAGGGCCAGCGGGTGCGGCTGGGTCGGGCCGTGTGTCGGGGCGCGGCCCGCTTGGTAGTTTTCGACGAGCCCTTCTGCGGGCTGGAGCGTTCCCGACGGGAAGCTCTGCTCAAGGCCGCGCGGGCGCGCTGGGCGACGGCGACATTTCTGTGCATCACACACGACATCGGCCAGACCCTGGAGTTTCCGCGAGTGCTGGTGGTGGACAAAGGACGCGTGGCTGAGGACGGCGCGCCCAAGCAACTGGCCGGCCAGGCGGGCACGCGGTACGCGCGCTTGCTGGCGGCCGAGGTGCGCGCGCGGGCGCGTCTCGACGGCCCGCAGTGGCGGCATCTGCGCCTGGACAAGGGACAGATCGAAGAGCGCCCGGCACAGGGAGAAACCACATGAGCCGCGGGCGTGCGGACGCGGCGACGATGGCCAGCCCGGCGGCCGCAGCCTGGCCAGCCGGCAGACTGGGTGATGCTCTGGTCGCGGTGACCGAGCGCCTCCTGCCTCAGCGACGGGCGACCCGCTTGCAAGATCCTCCGTCCAACATCGGCGACGGTCCGGCCCTGGCTGCTTTCGTAGAGGATGCCGCCAGTCAGCTCGGGCTGGAGATTGAGCCGGTGGATGCGCGTGTGTCGACCGTACGCGGGCTTCTGGCAGAAGGAGGTCCGGTCTTGGTCGCCCATCCGGGCTCGGACTCGGCAGGGGTGCTGTTCTTGGTGCTGCTGGCCTGTGACCAGCGCGGGCGAGCGGCCGAGGTGCTGGGCGCTGACCGGCGCGTGCATCGTCTGGCCGCGGCCGAGATCGACGCCTGGCTCGACGATGAGCAGCGCGGTCCGGCCGGGGAGGCCTTCGCCCGTTTTGCTTCGGCCGTGGGCCTCGCGGCTCGCGATGAAGAGAAGACCCGCCGGATTCTCGGCGGCGTGGTCGGGCCCAGCCGGGCGGCGGTGGGCTGGGCGCTGCACCCGGCTGCCAGCAGCCTGGCCGAACGCTTTGCCCAGGCAGGGGCCAGGCGCGTGGTGGGCACTGCGCTGGCATCGTATCTGGCGGGCTTTGCGCTCATGGTGGGCTCGTGGTGGTTGCTTGGGGCCGCGGCGCTGCAGGGCCATCTGGAACCGGGCTGGCTTTGGGCATGGGGCATGTTGCTGCTGACTTTCGTGGCGTGTCGGGGAAGCGGGGTGTGGGCGGCCGGCCGTCTGGCCGTGCAGGTGGGCGGACTGGTGCGCGAGCGTTTGCTCGAAGGCATCCTGCGCCTGCCCGCCGACCAGGTGCGGGTCAAAGGGGTAGGGAACCTGCTCGGTACTGTCCTGGAGGCTGATGCCCTGGATGCTTTCGCGCGCACCGGTGGGCCTTTGTTGTTGGCCGACGTATTCCAGTTCTTGTTTGGCGCTGTGGTGTTGCTGCTGGGCGCGGCGCCGATTCTGCACCTCGCGTTGCTGGTCGGCTGGCTGCTCTTGGCCGCCGGACTGGTGCGCCGCCTGTATCGACGACTGCTCGACTGGGCCGACGCACGCTTGCTACTCACCGACGAGCTGGTGGAAACCATGGTGGGCTATCGCACCTTGGTGGCGCAGCAGCCAGCGGCGCAGCAACAGGAGGGCGCGGACCGAGGTCTGGCAGTCTACGGTCGCAAGCAGGCCGCCCTCGACAGCGAGATGGCGCGCCTGTCGTCGCTTTTGCCCCGCGGCTGGCTGGTGCTGGGTGTGGCGGCGCTCGCCCCGAGCTTTGCAACCGGCACAGCGCAAAGCACGCCGTTGGCGGTCAGCCTGGGCGGCGTCTTGCTGGTGTACTTGGCTTTTCGTCGCGTGGCCATGGAGACTGGGCCAGGCCTGGCGGCGGCCTTCCTTGGCTGGAGACGCACGCAGCCCTTGTTCGAGGCGGCGTCAGAGACGCCTGAAGCGGGAGAGACCGTGGCCGTGCTGCCCACGGAAGTGGACGAGGCGAGCGCCGGCCGGCGTGGGTTGCTGGTGGGCCGCGACGTCAGCTTCAGCTACCCGGGCCGACTCGAGCCGGTGTTGCGTGGCTGCAGCATCGAGATCCGGCGGCACCAACACATTCTGCTCGAAGGACCATCGGGCTCGGGCAAGTCGACCCTGGGCGCGCTTCTCTGTGGGCTGCGCCAGCCGTCGAGCGGTTTGTTGTTGTTGGGCGGATTCGACCATCACAGCCTGCGGCCCGAGCGCTGGCGCCAGCGCGCCGCAGGCGTGCCTCAGAGCCACGAGAACCACATCTTGTCAGCATCGCTGCTATTCAACATCGCCATGGCCCGGCGCTGGCCGCCGCGCTCGGAAGACGAGCAGGAGATCGAGGCTATCTGTCGCGAGCTGGGGTTGTCCGACCTGATTGCGCGCATGCCGGGAGGGCTGCAACAAATGGTGGGGGACAGTGGTTGGCAGCTTTCGCAAGGCGAGCGCAGCCGCGTGTGCGTGGCGCGGGCGCTGCTGCAGCAAGCCGACTTGCGCGTCCTCGACGAGAGTTTCGCCACCCTTGATCCCGAGACCCTGGACCGCGTACTCGAGTGCGTGGTGCGACGTTCGGAAACCCTGGTCGTGGTTTCGCACGCGTAGGCCTCTGCGTCCTCTCCGCTCCCCTCCGTGTTCTCAGCGGAGGGTGGGCTTCCGAATGAATGCTCGTACTACTTCGCTCTCGCCTGTTTGACGATATCGACGAACAACTGCGCGCGATCGGTGACCAGTTCGTCGCGTCCCTCGCGCAAGGCTTTGACGTCGACCAGGTCGCCGCCCACGCCCAGGGCCTCGGCGCCCGCCTTAATGAAAGCCGCAGCGGTCTGCAAGGAGACCCCGCCGGTGGGGACCAGCTTGATGTGCGGCAGCGGCGCCTTGAGCGCCTTGAGGTAGCTCGCTCCGCCCACCGCGCCCGCGGGAAACACTTTCACGAAATCGGCGCCCGCCGACCAGGCGGTCACCACCTCGGTCGGGGTCAGCGCGCCCGGCATCACCAAGACGCCTTGCTGCTTACAGAAAGCGATCGTCTCGAGGCTGAGCGCGGGGCTCACGATGAACTGGGCACCAGCCTCGATGCAGATCTGCGCAGTTTGCGCGTCCATCACCGTGCCCGCGCCGATGATCACCTCGGGATCGATCTCCGCGGTCAGTCCCTTGATCACGTCCACCGCGCCGGGAACCGTCATGGTGATCTCGAGCACCGAGATCCCGCCCTTGAGAATGGCCGCCACGGCCCGTCTTGCCATGTCGGTGGACTCGGCCCGGACCACGGGAATGATGCCGATGGCTGTGAGCCGGCTGCTAACTTCTGCTTTGTCGCGCGATTTCATGCTGCCTTTCTTTTGAAACTAGCGGGCCACGCGCGCACTCGCGCCCTTCATGACCTTTTCGACTTCTGCCAAGGTTGCCATGGTGGTGTCGCCGGGCGTGGTCATGGCCAAAGCCCCGTGCGCCGCTCCGCATTCCACCGCCCACTCCGGGGACTTGCCGGCGAGAAAACCGTAGATCAAGCCGGATGCGAACGAGTCACCGCCGCCCACGCGATCGTAGATCTCCAGGTCGTTGCGGACCGTGGCGCAAAAGAGCTGCCCCTGGTAGTAGCACACGGCGCCCCAATCGTTGCAGGTTGCGCTTCGGGCATTGCGCAGGGTTGTGGCTACCAGCTTGAGATTGGGGTACGCGGCGATCACGCGCTCGATCATTCGGCGGAAGCTTTCCGGGTCAAGCTGCGACAGGTTCTCGTCCACGCCTTCCACCTCGAAGCCCAGCGCCGCGGTGAAGTCCTCTTCATTGCCGAAGAGCACGTCGACCTGGGACACGACTTCGCGGTTCACTTCGATGGCGCGCTTGCGTCCGCCGATGGCCTTCCACAGCGACTCGCGATAGTTGAGGTCGTAGGAAGCCACCGCGCCGTTGTCGCGCGCGGCCTTGAGCGCTTCCTTGGCCACCAGAGGTGTGGTTTCCGAAAGGGCGCAGAAGATCCCGCCGGTGTGGAACCAACGTGAGCCTTCCCCGCGGAAGATCAATTTCCAGTCGACGCTGCCCGGCTGCAGCTGCGACACCGCGGTGTGGCCGCGGTCGGAACAGCCGAGCGGAGCGCGCACCCCGAATCCGCGTTCGGTGAAATTCATGCCGTTGCGAACCGCGCGGCCTACGCCATCGTAGGGCACCCACTTGACGTGCGATTGGTCCACGCCCCCCTGGTAGACGAGATCCTGCACCAGGCGGCCGATGGGGTTATCCGCCAGGGCGGTGACCGCAGCGGTCTTCAGGCCGAAACAGCGATGCAACCCGCGTGCGACGTTGTACTCGCCGCCGCCTTCCCACACTTGGAACGAACGCGTGGTCGCGATACGGCCATCTCCGGGATCGAGGCGCAACATGATTTCGCCCAGGCTGACGAGATCCCACTTGGCGCTTCCTGCTGGCTTGATTCTTAGAGGTTCCATGTGCAAGTCACCGACGAATTTTTCTGGCCGGAGCGTACAGGAAATGCAGCGGGCGATCAAATGCCAGTGGGGTGGGTCTGAAATCCCGAGTGAGGAGGCGGCGGGTGCGCACGGCCATGCACCAAATTTGGTGCTATGTTGCGGTCCATGCGAGCGACCAGTGCGCGACCCATCACCGACCTGAAGACTCATACGAAGGACGTGGTGGGAGAGGCTGTCCGTACCGGAGAGCCCATCTTGATCACCCAGAACGGCCGGGCTCGCGTCGTGGTGATGGATGCGCGACGACACGACGACATGCAAGCGACTCTCTCGATGCTGAAGTTGCTCGCGCAAAGCCAAGAGTCGCTCGCTCGGGGCGAGAAAACATACTCCAGCGAGGATGTGCGCCGGCGCGCCCACGCCGCCCTGCACCGGGCTGCGCGGCGATGAGGGGAGGTCGCGACTTCCGTGTAGTGTGGACCGGGCCGGCAGCGGCCGACCTTGAGCGAATCGCTTTGTTCTTGCTGGGCGAGTCTCCGCTGCGGGCTGGTCCGATAGTCGACCGTATCGTCGACCGAGCCGAGTCCCTGGCCGAGTTCCCCACCCGTGGCCGCACCGCACCGGAGCTTCGGTCGATGGGAGACCACACCTGGCGCGAGATCCAGGAGAGCCCCTGGCGGATCATCTACCGGGTGGGAGCCGGTGTCGTTCAGGTCCACGTGGTTCTCGACGGCCGACGCAGTCTTGAAGACATCTTGATGGAGCGGATCCTTCGCGGTTGACCGCGGCCGCGTCGCTCATCGCCGCTTCGTCGACGGGAATGGGTCGACTCGGGGGCGCGGTAGGCGCGAGCTGCGGTCGCCCAGCACGATAGTGGATGCACGGCCGTTCGGGCGACCGCAGGTCGCCCGTAACCCAGACGTGATTCGCGCACGGCCGTGTCGGCGACCGCGGGTCGCCACCGCAGGTGGCTCGGGCTATAGTCGCCCTCTGTCCATGATGGAACGGGTAAAGCAGAAGGATCGCAAGAGCGCAGGAGGGAAGGAGAGCCCTCCTATACTCAGAAAAGAGCGCCGTAAGCAGGCGTTTTCCGTCTTCGGCGGGGCGGTGGAACAGGCTGGCGACCACGAGAGTGCGTTGGCGCTGGCCGAGCTGCTCACGCCCGACCCGGGCCTGGCGCGCGCTCTCACCCACGGGTTTCACAGCTACGCCGGTCGCATGCACCCCTTCACCGCGCGCACTGCCATCGCGCGCTTTTCGCAGCCTGGCCAGGACGTGCTGGATCCTTTTTGCGGCAGTGGCACGGTCCTGGTCGAGGCCATGGCCGCGGGTCGCAAGGCCGTGGGCAGTGATGCCAGCCCGCTGGCTGTCATCATCGCGCAGGTCCGCTCGACCACCCTGGGGCCCGAGGGTCGCGCGCGACTGGTGGAGAGCGCACGCCAGATCGCTGAAGAGGCCGCGGAGCGCGCACGCAAGCGCCAGCGGCCCGAGATCCCTCAGTGGGCAGCCCGCGAGAAAGACCGATTCTTTCCCCATGTCGCGCTTGAGCTTTACGGTTTGCGCGCGCTTATCGGCGAAACCAAGGAAGACGACGTGGGCCGCGCTTTGCGCGCCTGCCTGTCATCGATCCTGGTGAAGTTCATGCGCGGCAGCGAGGAGGCGGAAGCCCGGCGCATCGGCAGGGGTGTGCCCTCGCACTTCTTTGCCAGCCGTACCGAAGAACTGGCGCGCGGCCTGGAGGCCTTGGAACGGCGAACACCGGAGGGAACGCTCCCGCCACGGATTCGCGTGGCCGACGCACGGGATTTGAGCCCGCTGGCTGCCGCGGGGTTCGATCTGATCTTGTCTTCGCCACCCTACGCCGGAACCTACGACTACGCCGAACACCACGATGTGCGCTTCCTCTGGCTGGGGTTGCCGCGCGCGAATCTGGATCGCGTGCAAGTGGGCGCGCGCGACGAAGGGTTGGGCTCGGCCGCCCAGCGCTGGCTGCACGATCGGCGGCGCTGGCTGTCGGAGATGGCACGCGTGGCCCGTCGGGGCGCGGCCGTCATCTTGCAGGTTGGCGACGGTGTGGTCGCGGGTGCGCCCGAGGACGCCGCGCAAGCCGTCGAAGACGAGGCCCGGCGCTTGGGCCTGGTTCCGGTGGCCCGCGTGTCGCAGGCCCGGCCGCCCCACGACTATCGCCTGCGCCAGATCTTCGAAGGCCGCCCTCGCCGCGAACACATCGTGTTGTTGCGCAAGGAAAGCTAGTTGCTGTCCCAGGTGCTGCATACCATTCGCGAGCAGGCGCTGCTTGCGGCCGGCGAGCGCCTGCTGGTGGCTGTCTCGGGCGGACCCGACTCGATGGCTCTGCTGCACGCACTGGTGCGCCTCGCGTCCCGCTTGCACATCGAGTTGGTCGCGGCGACCGTGGATCACGGTCTGCGGTCGGAATCGGCACGCGAGGCCGCCCTGGTGGCCGAGCGCTGCCGTGTTCTCGGCGTTTCCTGTGAGATTCTCGATGTCGACGTCAAAGCCGCGCGCCACGCCCATGTGTCGTGGCAGGAAGCCGCTCGTAACGTGCGCCTCTCTGCTTTGCAAGAATCTGCGGTCCGGCTGGGGTGCGCGCGCGTCGCTCTCGGTCACACGGCCGATGATCAGGCCGAAACGGTGCTGTTTCGTATCATGCGCGGCACGGGCATCGGTGGCCTTGCAGGAATTCCGTACCAGCGCGGGATCTTCATCCGGCCCCTGCTTGACGTTCGCCGCAAAGGCATCATTGCATTTCTGGCCAAACGGCACATTGCCTTCATCGAGGATCCCTCGAATGCCAACCGGCACTATGCGCGGGTGCGGATTCGTCTCGACCTTCTGCCCATGCTGGCTCGCGAGAATCCGCGTGTGGTCGAGGCGCTGCTGTCCCTGGCACAAGAGGCGCGCGCCATCGCCGCAGGGATGCCGACCCGTGATCGGCTCGGGTTTCCGCCTGTCCCGCGGCGTGCGGCCGCGCTGATCCAACGGATGGCGGCTGAAGGGCGGGGCACGCGACGGGTCTCGGTCCCCCAGGGTGAGGTGGTGGTGAGCTACGGAAACGTCCGCTTTCGACCACACGTGCACCAAGATTTTGGCCCTTCTTCGTCCGAGGCGGTCCGGGTGAAGGGCCCGAGAATTTATCGCCTGCCGGGTCGAAGCGAGGGCCCGGCTCTCAAGCTGGAAGAAGGGCGGTACCCCGCGCTCCCTCCAAGCGATGCCGCAGTCTTTGACGCCACACGGATCGCGCGGCCCCTGGAGGTGCGCGCCTGGCGCCTGGGCGAGCGCATGCGTCCGCGCGGCGGCCGCGGTAGCCGCAAGGTTTCGGATCTGCTGATCGACGCCAAAATCCCTCGCGACCTCCGGCACGATCTGCCCGCACTGGTCGCCGCCGACGGAAACATCCTGTTTGTCGCGGGTCTGCGACCCTCCGAGATCGGGCGTCCGCAGGGCGGCACGGAGCGCTGGCTCGCCGTGTGCCCTGTCTGACAGCGTTGCCGAGGGGAACTCTCGTTGACGCCGCGCTTTTTGCGGTCAATATTCTGATCAGATAGTCGACAGCATCAGAGGACCGCGCGTGCGCAATAGTCATAAGACCATCTTGGTTTGGGCCATGCTGCTCTTCACCTTCTTTTTGGTGTGGCAGCTCATCAATCCGCGGGCAACCGACCAGAAGATGGCGTTCTCCGAGTTCATTCAGAAGGTCGAAAAGTCGCCCGCCGACTTCAAGACGACCCCGTTGCAGATCCGCATGAACGGCAACAACGCCGAATTCCGCGGGATCTTGAAGAAGGGCGACGAGGCCTTCGTGACCAACGGCTTCATCGGCGAGCAGACGCTGGAGAAGCTCAACAAGGCCAACATTCCCTACGAGATCACACGCGAGTCCGAGGGCGGGTTCTGGCAGCAGATGTTGATCACGTGGCTGCCCATCATCGTGGTCGCGGTGGTTTTTCTGCTCTTCATGCGCCAGCTGCAGATGGGCGGCGGCAAAGCCATGAGCTTCGGCAAGTCCAAGGCACGTCTTCTGTCCGAAAGCCAAAAGAAGATCACCTTCGCCGACGTGGCCGGCATCGAAGAAGCCAAGGATGAGGTCGAGGAGATCATTGCCTTCCTCAAGGACCCCAAGAAGTTCACCCGCCTGGGCGGCCGCATTCCCAAGGGCGTGCTCATGATGGGCCCGCCTGGCACGGGAAAGACCCTGCTTGCGCGCGCCATCGCGGGCGAGGCCGGGGTTCCCTTCTTCTCCATCTCTGGCTCGGATTTCGTGGAGATGTTTGTGGGCGTGGGCGCCAGCCGCGTGCGCGACCTGTTCGAGCAAGGCAAGAAGAACGCGCCTTGCATCGTGTTTATCGACGAGATCGATGCCGTGGGCCGACATCGCGGGGCAGGCTTGGGCGGCGGCCACGACGAGCGCGAGCAAACCCTCAACCAGTTGCTGGTCGAGATGGACGGCTTCGAGTCAAACGACGGCGTGATTCTCATCGCGGCCACCAATCGGCCCGATGTGCTCGACCCGGCGCTGTTGCGACCGGGGCGTTTTGACCGCCGCATCGTGGTTCCGCGGCCCGACGTCAAGGGGCGGCTGGGCATCCTCAAGGTTCACACCAAGAAGATGCCGCTGGGATCCAACGTGGATCTCGATGTGGTGGCGCGCGGAACGCCCGGTTTCTCGGGCGCCGACTTGGAGAATCTGGTCAACGAAGCAGCCTTGCTGGCCGCGCGCGAGGACAAGGACCAGCTCGATCGCCACGACTTCGAGATGGCCAAGGACAAGGTCCTGATGGGTCCTGAGCGGCGCTCGATGATCATCAGCGACCAGGACAAGCGCATCACCGCGTTCCACGAGGCGGGGCACGCCCTGGTGGGCAAGATGATGAAGGGCTCAGACCCGGTTCACAAGGTGACCATCATTCCGCGCGGACGAGCCCTGGGACTCACCCAGCAGTTGCCTTTGGAAGACCGGCTCAACCTGTCGCGTGAGGCCGCCAACGATCAGATCGCGGTGGCCATGGGTGGCCGCGTGGTTGAGGAGCTGGTCTTTGGGCAGATTACTACTGGCGCTTCCAACGACATCTCTATGGCCACCGACCTGGCGCACAAGATGGTCTGCGAGTGGGGCATGTCGGAGAAGATCGGACCGCTGCACTTCGGACGCAACGAAGAGATGGTGTTCCTGGGCCGCGACTTCGCCGAGCATAAGGAATACAGCGAGCAGACTGCGGAGAACATCGACGCCGAGGTGCGCCGAATCGTCACCGAGAACCTGGAACGAGCCAAGCAAGCGATCACGGGCAACATGGACAAGCTGAACGTGCTGGCCGAGGCCCTGCTCGAGTACGAAACCATTGATGGCGCCGAGATCGACGTCCTGTTTGCGGGTGGCAAGTTGGACCGGTCCCCCACGGCTTCGCCTTCCGTGGCGGGCAAGGACGGTGGAGAGCAGAAGCAAGTCCGGCCTGGGCAGCGCTCTGGTCTGTTCCCGCGACCGTTGCCTGACCCCGAAAAGGCATAGCAGAGTAGGCCGGCACAGCCTCGTCTCCGATGGCCACGCGGATTGTTGGTGTTCTCAATGTGACCCCCGATTCGTTCTCGGATGGGGGACGATTTTCTTCGGTGGAGGATGTGGTCGCCGCAGGTCTGGCCATGGTGGCGGGTGGCGCGGATTGGCTCGACGTGGGCGGAGAATCCACCCGGCCAGGGTCCGTGCCGGTGCCCGAGGTCGAGGAGATCGCGCGCGTGGCGCCCGTGATTCGCGAGCTGTCGAAGCGTCTGCCAGCGACGGTGCGCGTGTCCGTCGATACCTACAAGGCCGCCACGGCGCGTGCGGCCCTGGCTGAGGGGGCCAGCGCAATCAACGACGTGTCCGGGGGCTTGCTCGATCCGGAAATCCTGCGCGTGGCTGCGGCGGGCAGGGCGGCCATGGTGGTGGGGCATCTGCGCGGCAAGCCGGCCAACATGCAGGCCAACGTCCATTTCGACAACGTGGTCGAAGACGTGTTGAGCGAGCTGGGCAGCCGCGTGGCTGCGGCGAGGACCGCAGGCTGCGGCGAGGTCTGGGCCGATCCCGGCATTGGATTTGGCAAGCACCTGGATCACAACCTGCGCCTGCTCAAGCATCTTGCGCGCCTGCGGTCATGCCTGGGCGTGCCCATCATGGTGGGCGTGTCGCGCAAGCGATTCATCGCTGATCTGACTGGCAAGCCGGCGTCTGAACGGGTCTTCGGCACGGCCGCTGCCGTGGCGGTGGCGATCATGAACGGTGCGGACGCTGTGCGGGTTCACGATGTCGCGGCCATGCGCGATGTGGCTCGCGTAGCCGAAGCTATCGCCCAAGCCAGCCAACTCGACTAGAATGGGACACTCTTTATGAGCAAGACAGACGAAGCACGAAGACTCTTCGGCACCGATGGAATTCGGGGTGTCGCCAACCAGTACCCGATGACGGCGGAGATCGCCCTGGCGCTTGGGCGCGCGGTGGCCGAGCGGTTCCGTAGGGGCGGGCGGCGCTGCCGGGTGGTTATCGGCAAGGACACGCGCCTGTCCGGCTACATGCTGGAAAGCGCGCTGGAGGCGGGAATCGTGTCGGCGGGTGCTGACGTCATGCTGGTCGGACCCATGCCCACGCCGGCCATCGCCTTCATCACGTCCAGCATGCGCGCCGACGCGGGCGTGGTGATCAGTGCCTCGCACAATCCCTATCAGGACAACGGCATCAAGATATTCGCTTCCGACGGTTTCAAGCTGCCCGACGACGTGGAGGCAGACATCGAGCGCCGCATGGGCGACCCCGAGGCCCCCACGCCAGGACCCGAACCAAACATTGGCAAGGCTATTCGCATCGACGACGGGGAAGGCCGCTACGTGCAGTTCCTCAAGCACACGTTCCCCAAGACGCGCACCCTCGACGGCGTGCGCGTGGTGGTCGATTGTGCCAACGGCGCCGCCTACCGGGTCGCGCCGCAGGTGTTCACCGAGCTGGGCGCGGACTTGACCGTGCTGTCCGCCGAGCCGAACGGGCGCAATATCAATGACGGCTGCGGGGCCCTGCATCCCGAAAAAGTGGCGGCTGAGGTGCGCCGCACCCGTGCCGCCATCGGCATCGCGCTCGACGGAGACGCCGACCGCGTGATCCTGACGGACGAGCGCGGGGAAATTGTCGACGGCGACCAGATCATGGCCATCCTGGGCACGCGGCTGCTGGCGCGCCAGGCACTGCCGGGGAACACCGTGGTGGCCACGGTCATGTCGAATCTGGGTTTGGAACGGGTGCTGGCCGCGCGGAACGGAACCCTGCTGCGCGCCCCAGTGGGCGACCGCTATGTCGTCGAGGCCATGCGAGAGCAGGGGTTTGTCTTTGGCGGCGAGCAGTCGGGACACATCATCTTTCTTGAGGAGGCGACCACCGGGGATGGCTTGCTCGCGGCCTTGCAGGTGTTGTCAATCATGGTGGAGGAAGAGCGCCCGCTGTCTGAACTGGCCGCCATCATGACCCGCTACCCGCAGGTCCTCATCAACTTCGCGGTGGCACGCAAGACGCCGCTGCAAGAGTTGTCCACCGTCGCGGCGGTCATCGGCCGGGTGGAAAAGGCCCTGGGGCAAGACGGCCGCGTGCTGGTACGCTACTCGGGTACGGAGTCCAAGGCGCGCGTGATGATCGAGGGGACTGACGAGCACACCATCCGCGGCTATGCCGAGGAGATCGTGGCGACCATGCAGAAGGCGCTGGTACAATGATTCGTCTGCACGTCAACATCGATCACGTCGCGACGCTGCGCCAGCAGCGCGACACCATCTACCCAGACCCGGTGTTGGCCGCTGGCTTGTGCGAGTTGGCCGGTGCCGACGGCATCACCGCTCACTTGCGCGAGGACCGGCGCCACGTCCAGGAACGCGACGTGCGCTTGTTGCGCCAGACCGTGCGCGGCGTGCTCAATCTGGAAATGGCAGCGGTGCTATCGATCGTGGACATCGCCCTGGAGGTCAAACCCGACTTCTGCACGCTGGTGCCCGAGAAGCGCCAAGAACGAACCACGGAAGGCGGGCTCGATCTGCGCGGGCAGGGCACCGTTATCGGCCGGGCGGTGCGCAGCCTGCGTGATGCCGGTATCGGTGTCAGTCTGTTCATCGATCCCGAGGAGGACGCGGCTCGGGCCAGCGCCGATCTGGGCGCTACTTGCGCCGAATTACACACGGGTGACTATTGCCATGCGGCTCTCAGCAGCGAGGCGGCGCGTCGTGAGCTGGCCCGGCTGGAGAAGGCAGGGCGAGCTGTGGCGGGCGCTGGGTTGCGCCTGGCCGCGGGGCACGGCCTCGACTACGCCAACGTTGGTCCCGTGGCGGCTCTGCCTTTCATGGAAGAGCTGAACATCGGTCACAGCATCATCTCGCGCGCCGTGCTGGTCGGAATGGAGCGCGCTGTGATCGACATGCGCGCGGCCATGGCAGCCGGCGCCAGGAACAAGGAGTAGGGATCCCTTGGCCTTGGTACTTTCCGCAGCTCAGATGAAGGCGGTCGACCGCGCCGCCATTGACAAGCTTGGGCTGCCAGGCCTGGTCTTGATGGAGAACGCGGGTCGCGGAGTGGCCGAGATCATTGCCCGGGAGAAGCCCCGCCTGTCTGACCTTGACGTGCGCGTGGTGTGCGGCGCCGGCCAAAACGGTGGTGATGGCTTCGTGGTGGCTCGGCACCTGCTCGACCGGGGCGCCCAGGTGCAGGTCTTCTTGGCCATGCCACGTGAGAAGATGACGGGTGATGCCGCGGTTTTTTCGCGCGTCTTCGAGGCGTTGCCCGGCGCACTGGTGCGCGATGCTTCGTTCGAGGAGGATGCCACCACCTGGCGCACGTATCTCGCCGGGGCTGACGTGATCGTAGATGCCGTGTTCGGCACCGGGCTGCGTTCCGACGTGACCGGCCCGGCCGCGGCGGCCATTCGCGCCATGAACGCGATCGACTGCCTGCGCGTCGCGGTCGACATTCCTTCGGGACTGGATGCCGACACCGGCGCCGTGCGCGGGGTCGCTTTGGTCGCGCATGTGACGGCCACCATGGGCTGCCGCAAGCTTGGGTTGGTGTTGGATCCCGATGCGCCAGTCGGGCGGATCGAAGTCGTGGATCTGGGGGTCCCACCCGACGCGGCTGTGGAAGCCGCCAGGGCCGAGGGGCCGCTGTGCTACTGGCTGCAAAGCGAGGGTGTGGCGCGGATGCTGCCCCGACCAGGTCCGGGCGCCTACAAGGGCACGGCCGGTCACGTCCTGGTCATCGCCGGGTCGGCTGGCAAGACAGGGGCAGCGCTGCTGGCAGCGCGGGCGGCCTTGCGCACCGGCGCGGGACTCGCCACCGTGGCCACGACTGCCGCTGGCCAGGCGGCGCTCGACGCCAAGGTGGTGGCCGAGATGACCGCCTGCTACGCCGATGGCGACGACGCGGATGAGGCGAGCTATTCGCGCATTCTGGCCCTGGCAGGCCGCATGAAGGCGGCGGCTCTGGGGCCGGGCATTCCCACGGGTCCGGGCATGGCGGCTTTGGTGCGCCGGCTGGTAGCCGAGTTGCCTATCCCGCTCGTGGTTGACGCCGATGCCCTGACCCTGTTGGCCGAGGACGCCGGCCCCGTTGTGTCGTCAGCCCGCACCGCTCGCATCCTGACCCCTCACCCCGGCGAGATGGCGCGCCTCTGCGGTCTGCCGGTGGCCGAGATAATGAGGGACCGATTGGGCCACGCCCGTCGACTGGCCGAGCGATCGCGTGCTGTGGTGGTCTTGAAGGGCGCGCGCACGGTGATCGCTTGCCCCGAGGGAACGGCCCACATCAACCCAACGGCCAACGCGGCTCTGGGCACGGCTGGCAGTGGCGATGTGCTTACCGGGGTCATCGCATCCTTGCTGGCGCAAGGGCTGGTGGCGCCCGATGCCGCCTGTGCCGGCGTGTTCGTGCACGGCGAATCGGCGGAAAACGCAATCCGGACGTTGGGCTCACACAATCTGATGGCGGGCGACTTGCCCGACGCGATCGCACGTACCCTGGAAGGGCTGCGCTTGTTGTAGACTCTACCAATGATCAAAGACACTATCGCCGCCGCGCTTTCGGCCGAAGGCCTGCAAGCCAATCAAGACAGCTTCACGATTCCCGAGGAACGCGAAGCCGTTTTCCTCGTGGCTGCCCCCGGCGATGTGATGCCGGTGAACAAAGTCGTTCGGGTCGAGCTGCGCGACAAGGTCTTGAGCCTGCAAACCGTCAAGGATGAGCACTTCTGGTTCACCTACGACCTCGTCCTGGGCCTGCGCCTGATCGCGGCCAAGCCCGGCAAGGAGCGCGTGGCGGGCTTCGCCAAGTAGCTTCGCGGTTGCAACCCAGCAAACGAGGTGGTTCACCTTCTCAACCAGCGGCGGTCGAGACGCAGAGGGGAGAGGGGAGAGGGGAGAG